>Ga0118677_10005023_pt1 | contig 23562 bp, 16 predicted proteins | sample AliMusrvi5mmetaG_FD_86154 | JGI IMG/M metagenome (GOLD analysis project Ga0118677, IMG submission 86154)
GCGCCGTGCTGGCCCGCATCCAGCGCGTCGCACCGGCGGTGAAGAAGACCGACCAGGTGGTGGACGATGTGGTCGCGCGCCTCAAGGCGCTCGAGCAGCAGGGCTACCAGTTCGAGGGAGCCGACGCCAGCTTCGAAATCTTGGTGCTCAAGGCGCTCGGCACCTACCAGCCGCGTTTCACGCTCGAGCACTACAAGATCGTCAGCGAGCGCCCGGCCAAGAACGAGCAGGAAGGGGCCTTCGCCACCATCAAGGTGCGCGTTGGTGACACCACCGCGGACACTGCCGCCGCGGGCGACGGACCGGTCAACGCGCTCGACCGCAGCCTGCGCAAGGCGCTGGAGCACTTCTATCCGGAGTTGGCCGAGGTGCGCCTGACCGATTTCAAGGTGCGCGTACTCGACGGCAATCACGCCACCGAGGCCCGTGTGCGCGTGCTGATCGAGTCCACCGACGGCCGCTCCGTCTGGACCACGGTTGGCGTCTCGACCGACATCATCGAGGCGAGCTGGATCGCGCTGGTGGATTCCATCGACTACCGCCTCTCGCGCGAGGCGGGAAAAAAGGGCTGAGCGTGGCGCAGACTGCGCCACGCCCCTCGCGCCCGGCGGTTTTTTGTCGCCTAAGGGTGCCCGGCGTGCGATAGTTAACAGGGTGCTAGCCCGTGCCTGCCGATCGATAGTGTGAAAGGGTGGACGCATGACAACGAAACCAGTCTCGAAACGCTGCCGTGGCTGGACTGCCGCCACGCTGGGATGCCTGCTGTGCTGCGGTCCGCAGTGGGCGGAAGGTGCCGGCCCGGCGTCGCCGGTACACGCAACTTTTTTAGATCTGGCGGTTGCGTTCCGCACAGTTGCCGCCACCAACTTGGCTGCGGCAGCCAAGGACTTTCAGGCGGACAAGCCCTTTGCGTTCGCGCTGCAGAACGAGGCGGTCAAGGCCTCGCCGCAGGTCTGGAACCAGTTTTTCAGCAGCGCCTTCGTCATTGCCGGCCGCGTGCGCTCGCCCAAGCCGGTCTTTGCGTTTTACAACCCGCTTTTTGACGGCGTGCTGCTGACGCAATGGGGGACCGACAGCAAGGGTGTCGGCATCATCACCGCGGCATCCTTTGCCAAGGGATCGGATCTGGCTGGAAAGGTGCCTATTACCGACAAGACGGCGATGGCCTCCTGGATCGCCAGCGGACGCACCCCGCCGCTGGCGCTCAGCCAGGCGCTCCGGAAATTTATCGCCGATTTCGAGGCGCTGCATCCTCCGGAAGCGAAGGATGCGACGGTGCTGTCCACCACGCCTGCCGGTACCGCCCACCTGATGGAGATGGCGCGCCACGCGGCCTTCAACCACGCGGTGCTTTCCTTGCTGCACGAGGCGAAGTATCGCGACACAGGGGACAAAATCTGGCCGGTCATGGCGGCGTTCGCGGCCGGCGACCGGGCCAAACTTTCAGCCGCCATCCCAGTCTCCAATCCGTTGCCCGTGGACAAGATCCTGGAAATCCCCGCGGTGGTCCGCAAATCCATGGCCGCGACCTATGCCGTGGTGACGGAAACCACCTGCCTGGTTTTCTTCCTTGCGCCCAACACCCCGCAGTTCCTCGGGATTCTGGCCCTGACTTGCGACAAGAAGGGCTGGCAAGTCCGGGAGTTCGAGTATTATGACCTGACCGCCTTGAAGTAGTTCCGGTTTGCGATACGCATCGACCCGATCTGGAGGGTGCCGCCATGTTGTTACGCTGCCTTGTTCATCTGCTCGCCATCGTGATGCTGCTGTGGTCGCCCACCGGCTGCATGTCCCTCCCCTCGCTTCCGAAGAAAGATCCGCCGCCGCCCACCCAGAAGGACGATCAGGACGGCGACAAGGAGAACAAGACGTCGCAAAACCAGTCCGGCGGCGACTCGGGAGGCGAATTTAAGAAGGAGACCGAGACGCTCGGCGCCGGCAAGAAGCTATTTCAGGGGGTAAAAGATGCGGCTGCATCCGCCGGTAAATTGGTGCCAGGCGCGATCACGGGCGCAGCCGACGCGGCAGGCAAGACCTTAAAATGCGTCGGGGACGGCCTCTCGGTGGCGGATGCCTATAACAAGGAGGGGTTCAGCGGCGCAGCGAAAGAGGGAATGGTGTTAGCCACCAAGCACGCCATTTCCAGCGCGGCGACGCCGGTAATCACCTCGGTCGTCACAACGGTGCTGACGGAAGTCCTGGCCCCTGTCGTGCTGGCCGGCACCATCAGCATGGGCACCGGGCTGGTCCTGGTCGGAGTCGGCACGGCCGTAGCCGGATATGGAGCGCGGTACGCGGTTGGCAAATTCGTCGACAACGTCGTGGTTCCGGTCGCCAAGGTTGGTGCCAGTGCTATCGGCACCGCTGTCGAATCCGGCGCAAATGCGCTTGGCGACGCGGCCTCGCACGGGTTCATGGACCCGATCCAGAATGTCGACGGCATGGCGAACGGCACACCGGACATTAACAATCTCCGTCCCCGTGTCTCCACGCCGATGGTCATTCCCACCTGTACCACCCACCTGCGCTGACGGATCGGCCAACGGATTCGCGCCAGCCCTTGATGGGTTGTCCACGGATGGATCGCCCGCTTTGCTATGCTGGGGCAATCCCAGCTGGCAATGGCGGTATGTCCATCACCCTCAACCGACAGATCCGTTTCGTCATCCCGCCGGAGCGGGCGGGCGGCGCGCTGCTGGATTTCCTGGCCGTGCGTTTTACCTACCATTCGGCTATCGAATGGCGGGAACGGATGTCAACGGGGCGCGTTACGGTTAACGGCCAGCGCGCCGTGCCGGAGCAGGTGCTGGTTGCCGGTGACGAGTTGGCCTACGACGCGAGCGGCATCCCTGAGCCGCCGATGGACGACCGCATCCGCCTCGTGCATTGCGACGACGACCTCGTGGTGGTGGACAAGTCCGGCAACCTCACCTGCCACCCGGGCGGCCGCTACTTCAACCACACGCTCTGGGCGCTGCTCCAGACGCGACACGGCATTGCGAAGCCGACCTTCATCAACCGCATCGACCGCGAGACCTCTGGCCTGGTGGTGATCTCGCGTACGCCCGCAGCGACCAAAAACCTGCGCGCGCAGTTCGCCGAACGCCGCGTGGAGAAACGCTACGAGGCGCTGGTGGAGGGCGCGTTTCCCGACCGCGTCGCCTGCGCCGGCTGGGTTGTGGCGGATTTTTCCGGCGAGGTTCTCAAGCAGCGGCGCTTCATTCCCGTGCGCACGGAAACGGACTTCGACGGCAAGAATTTGAAACCGGAAGGCGAGCCACCCTCGCCCGAGGCGCAGTGGGCTGTGACAGCGTTCCGCCGCGAGGCTGTGCACGGTCCCATCAGCCGCGTCACTGTCTGGCCGCACACCGGCCGCTTGCACCAGATCCGCGTGACGCTCCAGTCGCTGGGGTTTCCACTGGTGGGCGACAAGCTATACGGCGTGGACCCCGGCTTTTTCCTGCGCTTCTGCCGGGACGAGCTGACGCCGGCCGACCGCGCCCGCATGCGCCTGCCGCGCCAGGCGTTGCATGCCGCTGGCCTGCGCTTCCGCCACCCCCGTACCGGCCAGGAGATGGTTTTCGATTTGCCGCTGCCGGATGACATGCAGGGCGTGATCCACGCCTGCGCAGCGACGTGATTGCCCTGGGAGCGCGGGCGTCCCGCCCGCAGGCTTTTCGCGCCAAGGCGCGGAGGAAAAAGACCGGCTCGCGAGGCCGCTCGCCCTCCAAATGAACGAAACCGAACTTTGGAGACCGACTGGAGGGCAAGCGGCCTCGCGAGCCGCAGCGCTGCCACGATGGCGCGTCCGGTGGAATTCGCAGCTACGCAGTCTACGTTGCCTCGGCCAGCCAGCATCTGGCTGTACGCCCTTCGCCGCAGGGGATCAGCGGCGGGTGTTCAATGCAGCGGGCAAAGGCGCAGGGGCAGCGGTCGCGGAAACGGCAGCCGGAAGGCCACGCCAACGGCGAGGGGACCTGACCGGGGATGGCGTGCAGCGGCCGGCCACGCGTGGCGGCGGACGGCATGGCGTCGAGCAGCGCGCGGGCGTACGGATGCTGCGGCGCAGCGAAGAACGCCTCGGCCGGCGCCTCCTCCACAATCTCGCCGGCGTACATCACGGCGACTCGGGAGCACATCTCCCAGACCACGCCCATGTCGTGCGTGATCAGCAGCACGCCGGAGTTGCGGCGGTGGAGGCGGCGCAGCAGGTCCAGCACCTGCGCCTGGATGGTCACATCGAGCGCCGTGGTCGGCTCGTCCGCGATGATCAGGTCCGGCTCCAGGATCAATGCCAGGGCGATCATCACGCGCTGTTGCATGCCGCCGGAGAGTTCGTGCGGGTAGGCGCGGCTGCGCGACACCGGATCGGGGATGCCGACCTCTGTCAGCCAGGCGAGCGCCCGCTCGCGCGCGGCCGCGGCGGAGACCTTCTCGTGCAGCCGCACGGTCTCCGCAACCTGCTCGCCCACGCGGTGCAGGGGCGAGAGCGAGGTCATGGGGTCCTGAAAGATCACGCCGATGCGTCGTCCGCGGAGTTGCCGCAGCTCCGGCATGGGCAGGCGCAGCAGATCGCAGCCGTCGAGGAGAATCCGCCCCTCGATGGTTGCCGCGGGGCGCGGCAGCAGGCGCGGGATGCTCAGGGCTGTGGCGCTCTTGCCGCAGCCGGACTCGCCCACCAGCCCGAGCACCTCGTCGCGCTCGAGCCGCAGCGACACGCCGGTGACAGCCTGCACGGCGCCGTCATCGGTGTCGAAGCTGACATGGAGATCAGTGATGTCGAGTAACGGTGGCATGGTTCAAACTACAGATGGCAAGCGTCAGAATCCAATCTCAAAATCCGCTCCGAAGGAGGGAAACCCACCCCGGCCTGCGGCCACCCCTCCGCCGGAGGGGATTGTTCCTTTTGAGTTTGAGTTTCTTGTGTCTGTAACACAATTCACGGTCCCCTCCACCGGAGGGGTGGCCGAAGGCCGGGGTGGGTTGAGATGATTCGAGGATTTATCCTTCCAACTTCGTGCGTTGTTTGGGATCGAATGCGTCGCGCAGCCCTTCGCCGATCAGCACGGTCAGCAGCATGACGAGAAAAAGCGCGCCGGCGGGGTAAAGCGCGAGCCACCAGGCTGAGCGGTTCTGCTGCGCCTGCTGGAGCAGTTCGCCCCAGCTGGGCGTGAGCGGCGGCAGGCCGAAGCCGAGGAAATCGAGCGCCGTGAGCGCGCCGATGGCGCCGACCAGCTCGAACGGGAAGAGCGTGACGATCGGCGTGAGCGCGTTCGGCAGCAGGTGGCGGAAGATGATGCGCGCATGGCCGAGCCCCTGGCAGCGCGCGGCCTCGACAAACGGCCGGTGGCGCAGGCGCAGGAATTCGGCGCGCAGGTAATAGGAGAGCGTGATCCAGTTGAACAGGCCGTAGCAGACCAGCAGCAGCAGGAAGCTGCGCCCCAGTACGGCGCCGATCAGGATCATCACGTAGAGAAATGGCAGCGCGCTCCAGATCTCGATGCCGCGCTGTGCGAGGATGTCGAGCCACCCGCCAAAGTAGCCCTGCGCCGCGCCGATGACGAACCCCAGCAGCATGGCCCACGCCACCAGCAGCAGGCCGAAGGTGAGCGAGGTGCGCAGTCCGTAAATCAGGCGCGTCCAGACATCGTAGCCGTTGGCATCCACGCCCATCCAGTATCCGGGCACAGGGCGGTGCGGCCAGACGACGCCGGCCGCGGCGCCATGCGCGTGCAGCATCCGGCCTGCCACAATCAGGTTGGTGGCGGCCTCATGCCCGGCAAACGCCTGCACGAGGCAGGCTTCGAGCGCGGTGCGGGCGTCGGGCGGCAGTTGCTGCCAAGCGGCGGCGGGTTCGACGCAACCGATGGCGCCGCTGGCCGCGGGTGCGGACACGAGAAACGTCTGCTGCACGCCGGCGGGGGCGGCGCGCAACGCGACGCGCACCGTGGCAGGCGGCGTTTCGCGCGGTTCGTAGGCTGCGAGCGAACACACGGCCTGCTGTGGCGGATTTACTGCGCATGGGATCGCGAGCTCGAGGGACGGCGCGGGCTGGTTGGCGAAGCGGCGGGCAATGGCGTCGGTCAGCGCAGGCGGGATGCGCCAATGGTTGGCGAAGAGTTCGCGGTTGGGATCTGCCACGCTTGGGAAGAAGGCCGCGCAATTTTCGGCGCGGGTGACGCGGCCGTCGGACGTGAGGTTGAACCGGCCGGCGGCAATGTCCGGTGCGAGCGTGAGAATGGCACGGCAATACGGTTCGAACGCGGCGGGCGAGAGGACCTCGCGCGGACCGTGGCGGCAGACGAGCGGCGCGGCCAGGCCGAGGAGGAAGAGCGCAGTCAGCAGTTGGAGTGACCACCAGGCGCGCTGGTTGCGGCGGAACCGCAACCAGCGCTGGCGCGTCAGCGGCGACAATTGGGGGCGGAAGGTCATGCGCCCTTGCCTCCGAAGTGGACGCGCGGATCGATCAGTAGATAGCAGAAGTCGGAGATCAGGTTGCCGAAGAGCTGCAGCGATGCGGTGAGCGAGAGCATGGCCATGAAGACAGCGTAGTCGCGGCCGGCAATGGCTTCCAGGCTGAGGCGCCCCATGCCGGGGATCTCGAAAATGGTCTCGATGATGAACGAGCCGGCGAAAAATACGGTCAGGATGCTGCCGAAGCCGGTGGCGATGGGGATGAGAGCATTACGCACGGCGTGCCCCCAGACAGCTCGGCGGGCGGAGGCGCCCTGGGCGAGCGCGGTGCGCACGTAGTCTGCGCCGATCTGCTCCAGCAGCGAGTTTTTCATCAGTAGCGTGAGCACGGCAAAGTCGCCGATCACGTAGCAGGTCACGGGCAGCAGCATGTGCCGGCCGCGGTCGAAGAGGCGCGCGCCCCACGAGAGGGTTTCGGCGTGGGCGGACTCGAAGCCTCCAAGCGGCAGCACGTCCCAGAGGCCGTCGACCGTACCGCAGAAGAAGGTCTTGAAGATCATGCCGAGCGCCAGCGCGGGGATGGCATAGCCGACGAAGACCAGCACGCTGGTGCCGACGTCAAAGGCCGAGCCGTGGCGCAGGGCTTTGGCGATGCCGAGCGGGATGCAGACGAGGTAGCTCAGCACGAACCCCGCGATGCCGAACCAGAGCGAGATGGGCATGCGCTCGCGGATGAGTTGCCAGGCGGTCTTGTTGTTGTGTGCGTAGGAGACCATGGCCAGCCCCATGCGGTCGCGGAAGAGCCACCGGCCGTACTGCACGAGAAAGGGCTGGTCAAATCCGAACTGGCGGACCAGTTCGCTGCGCTGCGCCTCGGTGACCTGTGCGACGCGGGCCGCGGAAGCGGCGCCGCCCTCGCCGCCGGCGCTGCCGCCGCGCATGCGCAGCAGCTGCATCTCCACCGGGCCGCCGGGCAGGAGGCGCGTGAGCGCAAAGCAGACCAGCGTGATCCCGAGGAATGTCGGGATTGCCAGCAGCAGGCGGCGAATCAGGTAGGCGGCGCGGTTCATGAAGGGGCAAAAGACTTGCCCCTCATGGTAACAGCCGGTGCAGGCGGGTCAAGGAGGACCGGTGCCCGGCCCGCGGAAACGGACCGGGCAGCAAAACGGATTACACCCGCACGCTTTCTTCCTTGCCGCTGGCGAGCGACCGCTCGGCAGCGTCCTCCAGCGCCTGGATCTCGAGCATGTCCTCCAGCGCCACGGGCGGCTCACCGCCCTGGAAGAACTCGCGCAGCTTCAGCAGCATGGCGAGATTGAACGGTCCGCCGGGGTGGCGGAACTGCACGCAGCGGTCCGCCGACTGCAGCCGCCCGCCGATGTCCCACAGCCCCATGCACAATTCGGCCACCGCGCGGCGGCCGCCGGGGTACTGCACGATCGCCACGAGGCCCCGGGCATCCTCCCGGCAGAACACGCTCTGCGCGCCGCGGCCCATCGTGCGTTCGATGACTTCCATGGCGTGCACGCCGTACCAGACCACGCTGCTGCCGGCCGCCGCCTTGTTGAACCAGCCATACATGTGGCAGAGCAGCGGCTCAGGGATTTCGGCGCGCGCCTGCTCCAGCGCCGGCAGGAAGCGCAGCCCCGAGCAGCTGAACATCTTGACCTTTTTCTGGCGCGCCAGCTCGATGATCTGGCGGCCCTGTGTCAGGTCGCAGGCCAGCGGCTTGTCGAGGAACATCGGCACGGCAGGAGCCAGCTCAACCACCTTCCGGAAATACTCCAGATGCAGGGCGGGATCGTTGATCTCGATCATGATCGCATCCATGCCTCGAACCGCCTCCTCCAGTGAGTGCGTTACCTTCACGCCCATCTGCTCCAGCTGCTGCTGGCGCTTGTCCTGGCCGCTCTCCGCCTGGAAGACAGACGGGAACCGCATCGCCGCGACAGTCCGCATTCCGCTGATCTTCTGCTCCGGCGGCACATCGCCCTGGAATGACTTGGTGAACTCGATGCAGTGGCTGGTGTCCAGCCCGATCATCCCGATTTTGATCTCTTTGCCCGACGTCATGAATTTCTCCTAATAGTATTGGCCTCTGTTTTGCCGACGTGTCTGTATTGAACAATATTTCCCGCCGCCCGTCTCTAGCGAAATTCCCCCGCGGCGGCGGCAGCCAGGTTACCCGGTGGATTTTTGAAAATGTTCCTCTGACAAGAGCACTGGCCAGTTACGGCTGCTTCGGTAGGGTTTTATTCTCCAGGACGTCTCGAAGTTTTGCCGCCAGATCTTTTGTCTGGTAAGGCTTCTGGATGAACCCGGCCAGCCCCTTGCCCACGAACCGCTGCGTCACGTCCTGTTCATTGAACCCGCTGGAGAGGATGATCGGGAGATCGCTTCGGAGGCGGCGGAGTTCCCGGAAAGCCTCTTCGCCGCTCATGTGCGGCATGGTCAGGTCCAAGATGACGCAAACGATTCGTTCTGCGCCCGCCGTTTCCGTCGCTTGCAGCAATTCCACAGCTTCCTGGCCATGCGTCGCTTGCAGCACGCGGAACCCCATCTTCTCCAGCATGCGCCGGGCCACCACCCGGACAGAGTCCTCATCGTCCACCAGCAGCACGGTTCCGCTGCCGTGCCAGCCGGAGACATCGGTGGCGCGGGCCAGGGTCTCTGCGGGCCGGTCGATCGCCGGCAGCAGCACCTTGAACGTGGTGCCTTTACCCTGCTCGCTATAGACCTTGATGGCGCCCTTGTGGCCGCGGATTACGCCGAGTACGGCGGAGAGGCCCAATCCGCGCCCGGTGAACTTGGTCGTGAAGAAGGGTTCGAACAGGCGGAGCTTCGTCTCATCATCCATGCCACAGCCGGTATCCGACACTTCCACATAGGCATACCGGCCCTCGCGGAGCTCCTCGGTGGTGTGCGTTCCTGCCAGGTAGCGGCGGTCGCACTCCATGCTGCCCGTGATGACCGAGATGACCCCTTCGTTTTCGCCCAGGGACTCCGAGGCGTTGATGATCAGGTTCATGATGACCTGCCGCAGTTGCGTGGCGTCCGCTTCCACGGCCGGCGCGTGCGCATCAAACGCGCATCGCAGCACCGCTTTCTTTGAGATGGAGACCTGCAGCATCTGCGCCATTTCCTCGATCAGTTCCCGCAGATTGATCTGCTGCACGACAAAGCGCCCCTTGCCGGAATAGGCCAGCATTTGCCGGCAGAGATCGGCCGCTCGCCGGGCGGCATTTTCCGCGTCGGCCAAGGGTGCCCGCGCCGCGGACGACAACGGTAGATCCACCAGGGCAATGTCGATATTGCCCAGAATCCCCATCAGCAGGTTGTTGAAGTCGTGCGCAATGCCGCCGGCCAACACGCCCAGGCTTTCCAGCTTCTGCACATGCAACATCCGCGCCTCGATCTTGCGCCGTTCCTCCTCCGCCTGGCGGCGGTCGGTGATGTCGCGGCACAGGCTGACAATGCGCGGCGATGACTGGGGCGACGGCAGGACCGAGGCGTTGATCAAGACCGGCACATGCTGCCCGTCGGGGGTCTGGTAATCGATTTCCAGGTTGCGGATGAAGCCATGGTCTACGCACTGCCGGACGGCAGCGGCGTTCCGCTCTTGGTCGCCGGGTGACGTCCACTCAATGACCGCGCGCCCCACGACTTCCGCCAGCGAGGACCGGCCGGTCAGCCGCACGTACTCCGCATTGGCGTCAATCACGATGCCGTTTATGTCCACGATCACATAGCCGGTGCCGGTCGTCTCGACCAGCGCCCGGTACTTCTCCTCGCTCGCCTGCAGCGCCTGGCCCATGCGTTTGCGCTCGGCGATCTCCTCCTCCAGCCGGGTGGTTTCCTCCTTCATGGCCAGGTTGGAATAGCCCAGCTCCGAGACGACGATTGCCAGGCTACCCAGAAACACCGTCACATTGCGCAGTTGCACGGGATCGACCACCGGGATCTCGTCCAGTGCCGCCAGGTATTCCTGTTCGTCAAACCCGTACAACCGCGCCTGTCGGCGGAACCGTTCCCGGTCGGGTTTTTCCAGCAGCAGTTGCCCGGTTGCCAGGCTTGCGATGTGCTTGCCGCGGATGATGATCGGCGTGGCGCAGTCGACCAGCCCGTGTTCGCATGGCTCGATAATTAGTTGATGCGGCTGCGACAGCTTTCCCGGCAGGGACAGGTTGCTCTTCAGGCAGACCTCCATCGAGGCCGAGCAGCTGCGGTGAAACTTCGTGCAGATATCGCGCCATCCTGTGGCGATCAGGACGTTCAGCCCCGGATGGTCCAGGAAACCGATGGTGAATCCCGTGGCCCGCGTGAACTTCTCAAAAATATCGCGAAGTTCATCCAGATTGACGAGATCACCGATGGCATACTTGCCGTCAACCAGATGCGATGGGTCGGGTGTTTTCATACGAGAATCTGCGCTGCGCACCACAAAATCAACATATGAGAAATCGTAGGCCTTCACGCAGTTGAAGGCAAGCGCGGAGAGGGGCTGATTTGATCTGCGCCACCTGTGACCAACACTGAGTATTCTTGCCACATCCGGCCGGTTCCCAGTAGATTGAAGGGATGGCAATGGAAGTTGTGATTTTAAGCGGTGTACGGACGCCCATCGGGACCTTCCTGGGGTCGCTCAAGGACGTCACCGCGCAGACGCTGTGTGCCCGCGTCATCGAGGAGGCTGTGCGCCGCGCCGGACTGGACGCCTCGCGCATTGACGAGGCCATTCTCGGCAACAACCTGGCCACGGACTCGCGCTCCAACATCGCCCGCGAGGCCATGCTGGAGACCAGTCTCCCCCGGGAGATTCCCGCCTTCACCGTTGGCAAGGCCTGCGGTTCGGGTTTGAAATCCATTGCCTTGGCAGCCACGACCATCCAGGCCGGACAGGCCGACTTTGTCGTGGCCGGCGGTACCGAAAACATGTCCCGCGCGCCGTACATCGTGCAGGGGGCCCGTACCGGTTTCCGCCTGAAGCATGTCGAGATGACCGACTCCCTGCTCATGACTCTCGACGGTATGGGGCTGACAGCCGAACGCCTCGTCGAGAAGTACCGGATCAGCCGCCAGGAGCAGGACGCCTACGCCTGCCAGAGCCAGACCCGCGCCGCCGCCGCCCAGAAGGCCGGTTTGTTCGAGAGCCAGATCCTGGCCATCGCCATCCCGCAGCGCAAGGGCGATCCAATCGTGTTCAAACAGGACGAAAACCTGCGCCCCACCACCACACGGGAAGGGCTGGCTGCGTTGCGGCCGGTCTTCCTGGAAGGCGGCACAGTGACGGCCGGCAATTCCTCCACCATTAACGACGGCGCAGCCGCCCTGATCGTGGCTTCGGCCGAGAAAGCCCGCGCCCTGGGATTGAAGCCGCTGGTCCGGATCAAGGCTGCTGCCGCGGCCGGCTGCGATCCGGCCATCATGGGGATCGGTCCGGTCAACGCCACCCGCAAGTTGATGAAACAGACCGGCATGCAGCTCGACGACTTCGATCTGGTCGAACTGAACGAGGCCTTTGCCGCGCAGACGCTGGCGGTCTGCCGCGAACTCCCCTTCAAATCCGATCGGCTCAACCCCCTCGGCGGCGCTATCGCGCTGGGCCACCCGGTTGGCGCGTCCGGCGCCATCCTGATCGTGAAGCTCATCCACGAGATGAAGCGCCGTCAGGTCGCCACGGGGCTCGCCACCATCTGCATCGGCGGCGGGCAGGGGTTGTCAATCGCGCTGGAGAACGTGGGCTAAGCAGGCAAGGAAGCACGCGATGCAAGCTGAGACGATCATGGTGGTTGGCGCCGGTCTGATGGGGCGGGGGATCGCGGAAGTGGCCGCCTGCAGCGGATGCAGGGTGATCTGGGGCGACGTGAAGGCCGAACTGGTGCAGCAGGGGCTGGACGAAATCCGGCAGAGTTTCGCGCGGCGGGTCGAGAAGAAGAAGATCAGCAAGGAAGAGCACGATCGCCTGATGGGTCTGCTGCATGCCAACGTCATTGTGGCCGAGAACCTGCACGCTGCGGCCCGGGCTGACATGGTCATCGAGGCCATCACCGAGAACCTCTCCCACAAGCGGGAGCTGCACGCGACACTGGGCAAGATCTGTCGGCCGGAGGCGATTCTGGTCAGCAACACCTCGACCCTCTCCATCACCGCCCTGGGGGCAAGCTCCGGGCGGCCCGGGAAGTTTATCGGCATGCACTTCTTCAGCCCCGTGCCGGTGATGAAGGTGGTGGAAGTCATCCGCGGCCTGCTCACCAGTGACGAAACCTGCCAGGCTGCGCTGGCCCTGACCGCGAAGATGGGCAAGGAGGCGGTGCTCGCGCCGGACATTCCTGGCTTCATCGTCAACCGCACCATCCTGGCCTGGTACGGCGAGGCCATCGATATGGTCGCCTCGGGCGTCCGGCCGGAGGACATCGACCGCGGCTGGCGGCTCGCCACTAACGCCGCCATGGGCCCGCTGGAGACGGCTGACTTCTCCGGCCTGCACGTGGTGCTGCACGCCATGGACTCGGTCTACGAAGCCACCGGCGATGCCAAATTTAAGGCCCATCCGCTGCTGCGCAACATGGTCCAGGCTGGCATGCTGGGCCGCAAGAGCGGGCGGGGATTCTACGACTACGCGAAGAAGAAGTAGAGGTAGGGCGCGCAGTCCCTTGCGCGCCGCGGCGGCCAAGGGACTGGCCGCCCTACCTTTTCGTTCCTATAGACCGCATACTTTGCCTTCTTAACAAGGGGTTGGTTCATGCGCAACAAGATTGTCCCTATGTCCGCCGCGGCGGACATGATCCATTCCGGCTGCACGCTGGCCTCGACCGGCTTTTCTGTCGCCGGCGTGGCGGAGGAAGTGCTTGAGACCGTGGCCGAGCGCTTCCGTACCACCGGCCAGCCGCGCGACCTGACCGTGCTGCACGCGGCCGGGCAGGGCGACTGGCGCGGCAACGGACTGGACCGCCTGGGCTTTGAAGGACTCATCCGCCGCATCATCGGCGGCCACTTCTCCTCATCCCCCAAGATCGGCGCGCTCATCGGTGAAAACCGCATCCAGGCCTACAACTTTCCCCAGGGTGTGATGGTCCATCTCTACCAGGCCATTGCCCGGCGGGAAGTCGGCGAGATCACCAAGGTTGGACTGGGCACGTTTCTGGATCCGCGCCTGAGCGGCGGTCGGATGAATTCAGGCACCCGCGAGGATCTCATCCGCCTCGTCCAGCTCGAGGGCCAGGAGTGGATGCTCTACCCGTCCATGAAGATCGACGTCGCCGTCATGCGCGGCACTACGGCCGATGAGATCGGCAACATCACCATGGAAGACGAGGCCATGTTCCTGGAGTCGTTGTCGCTGGCCCAGGCGGCCCGCGCCTCCGGCGGCAAGGTCATTGTGCAGGTGAAGAATGTGGCCAAGGCCGGCACCCTGCCGCCGCGGCTGGTGCGGATCCCCTGCACGATGGTCGACGCCGTGGTGGTGTGCAGCGACCCCCAGAAATATCACCGCCAGATCTGCGAGACGTACCAGAGCCCGGTTTTTGCCGGCCACCTGCGCGTGCCCATGCAGTCGCTGTCAACACTGCCGCTGGACGAGAAGAAGGTCATTGCGCGCCGGGCGATTCTGGAGCTTCAGCCGCATGCGGTGGTGAACCTGGGGATCGGCGCGCCCGAGGCCGTGGCCGCTGTGGCGGCCGAGGAGGGCATCATCGAGAAGATCACCCTTACGGTCGAGTCCGGCGCGGTGGGCGGCATGCCGTCCGGTGGTGCCAACTTCGGCGTAGCCACCAATCAATGGGCCATGATCGACCACATCCAGCAGTTCGACTTCTACGACTCTGGCGGGCTGGACGCCACCTTCCTCGGCATGGCCGAGGCCGACCAGCAGGGCAACGTCAACGTCAGCCAGTTCGGTAACAAGGTCATTGGCGTGGGCGGCTTCACCAACATCTCGCAGAACACCCGCCACGTGATCTTCTGCGGCCGGTTCACCGGCGGCAAGAGCCGGATCGAAATCGGCAACGGCCGGGTAAACATCGTGCAGGACGGCACGGAGAAGAAGTTCGTCAGCCAGGTGCGGCAGATCACCTTCAGCGGTGCCTACGCCAGCAAAAACGGCCAGCGCGTGCTATACGTGACCGAGCGCTGCGTTTTCGAGCTGCGCGACGGCCGGCTGGTGCTGACCGAGGTCGCCCCCGGCGTGGACTTGGAGAAGGACATTCTCAGCCGCATGGACTTCCGTCCGGAAATCCCCCGGCCGCCGAAGCTCATGAACGCGGCTTTCTTCCAGGCCGCGCCCACGGGCTTGCTGCGAAGCTGGCTGGAAAAGTGACCATGCAACTGGTTTTCGCCAAGCGGCGCAGGAAGTTTTCGGCGTCGGGGTCGGAATCGGTATCGGGGTCGATTGTTCCCTCGACCTCGACCCCGATACCGACTCCGACCCCGATACGATTGATTCAAAACGCAATAGCGTAAAGGACGCCACACATGCGAAACTTCACCTTCTGCAACCCCGTCCGGATCGTTTTTGGCAAAGGGACTATCGCCGAGCTCGGCAAGCTGATACCCAAATCTGCCAAGGTGCTGGTGACCTACGGCGGCGGGACAATCAAGAAGATCGGCGTGTACGACCAGGTCAAGGCTGCCCTGGCCGGCGTGGACTGGCTGGAGTTCGGCGGTATCGAGCCCAACCCGGAGTACGAGACGCTCATGCGCGGCGTGGAGCTGGCGCGCCAGAGCGGCCGCAACTTCCTCCTGGCCGTTGGTGGCGGCTCGGTGCTCGACGGCACCAAGTTCATGTCCATCGCCATCCCTTTCCAGGGGAAGACCGCCTGGGACCTTATGGAGGGCAAGGTGCCCATCGAGGCTGCGCTGCCCATCGGCTGCGTGCTGACCTTGGCGGCCACGGGCTCGGAGATGAACCGCTTCTCCGTCATCTCCCGCCATGAGACCGGCCAGAAGACCGCCATCTCCCACGACAAGCTCCTGCCGGCCTTCTCCATCCTCGACCCGGAGACGACCTACTCCCTGCCGCCGCGACAGGTCTCCAATGGCATCGTGGACACCTGGATGCACGTCGTCGAGCAGTACCTGACCTTCCCGCTCGACACGCCCTTGCAGGACCGTCAGGCCGAAGCTGTGCTCCAGACCCTGCTGGAGGAGGCACCCAAGGTTCTCGCCGACCCCCGCGAGTACAATGTGCGCGCCAACCTGATGTGGTGCGCCACCATGGCCTTCAACGGGCTGCTGAGCTGCGGCGGCCAGGGCGACTACTCCACCCACCGCATCGGCCATGAGCTGACCGCCCTCTACGGCATCGATCACGGCCAGTCGCTGGCCGTGCTCTTCCCGGCCGTGTTGCGCCACCAGAAGGCCGACAAGCTGACCAAGCTGGTGCAGTATGGCCGGCGCGTTTTCGGCCTGCAGGGGGCCGACGAGCAGGTCGCAAACCAGGCCATCGAAAAGACCGAGCAGTTCTTCCACTCGCTCGGCATGAAGACCCGGCTGAAGGACTACAACATCCCCGCCGCTGACTACCAGAAGATCGCCGAAAAGCTCGCCCCCCGTGGCATGCTCGGCGAGCGGCAGAACATCGGCGCCCGGGAAATCGTCGAAATCCTCCGCCTGGCCGAAGGCTGAAGCAGGAGATGCTTGGGACGACAGGAGTATTGGGAGCATTATCTCATTTGATTGAAAATCGGATCAAGCAGCGTGGATATTGGTTATTGAGTCAAACTTAGTGGTCGAAATCAGTCTGGTTAAGGTCCAGCAGCCCTTTTGCGTTCTTCGAGGATCTGCAACAACTTCTCGTTCCCCTTGTAACCAGCCTCGCGAGCCTTGTGCCAGTGTGCAATGCCCCGTTGGTATTCGCCGGTCTCTAAACAGGCAAGTGCCAAATTGAAGTGCGCCAATCCAAAATTTGAATTGGCTTCGATGGCACGGGCATGAAAAACGACTGCGCCCGCATAATCATGTTTTAAATACCGCGCATAACCCAAGGAAGTCAAAATGTTTGCATCAGAAGGGTCAATTGCGAGGGCTTTTAAAAAGTAACGTTCCGCTGTATCCGCATCCCCGGCTTTGCCGAACATTTCACCAAGCCAAATGAAGGGTTCCTTTCTCCCTGGATCATCGCGAATGGCCGCTTCGAGGTTGGTTTTGGCGGCATCTCGGTCATGTTGGCATGCATAGTTCCAGTAACCAAGTGCACAGTGCGCAGAAAAGTTTGTCGGACTCAACATGAGCGAGTGCTGCGCGCATCTCACGACATCCGCCGGATTTGTCCGCAGTTTCACTTCCGCCAGTCTTGCCCACAAGTCGGCATTGTCGGGCGCAATCTCAATTCCCCGTTGCAACACCGTCTCTGCCGCATGCACTTCGTCGTTTCGTTGCAGGCTGGTGGCCACAAAGATGCGCACCGTATGGTTGGTTGGGCTTGAATCAAGCAGTCGGTTAAATCCGGCAAGGGCCTCTGCCTTACGCCCCTGCTGCATCAGGGCCGAATACAGCTGGAAAGTAATCACGTCATGTAATGTATTGTTTGTCGGCGCGAGATCGAGCGCTTCGCGACACGCCGTTTCCGCCGCCAATAAGTCCCCTGTCTTCGCGAGACAGTCCGCCAACAGGCCACGATATTCCCAATTTGTCGGACACAAACCGCAGGCTTGCTGCCATGCCGTCACAGCCTGTTTATTGGAGTTCAGGGACCCATAGCACTGCGCAAGACAAGCCAGAGCCAGGCAATTCGTAGGAGTATTTTGGGCGATTTGTTCGAGATAGGGTAATGCGTCGCGATAACGGCGGACTCGCGACAGGGAATTCCCCATGTTCTGCACGACGCCTTTGTTGGTGATGCCGGCGTGTATTGCCTGCTCAAGAATCACGATGGCCTCGTTATCGCGCCCGCGCCGTTGAAAAAACCCGCTAAGCATTTCAACCCATTCTGGTTTGTCGGGGGCAAGACTAATAGCCCGCCTATAAGCATCTTCGGCTTCTCCAAACCGGCCTAGTTTCTCGAAAGCAATCCCAAAACCACTTTGAAAGTCAGCCCTCCTCGGAGACAACTTATTTGCGCTCTGGCAGGCGTGTAGCGCATCTTCGAACTCGCCACGGCCGTCATGTGCCCGACCAATGGTGTAGAAGGCCTCCGCGTGCAGGGGCTCGAGTCTCAGGACTGCCTGGGCATAATCCAAGGCCGTCTCATAATGTCCCTGGTCGCATGCATTTCGCGCCAAAATACAATAATTCTCGGCAAGTTCGGGCGCTGCCGCGTTTGCCTGTTGTGCAAGGGCGTTGCTCTCGGGAAGCTTCTCAGCCAGGCGATAAACGCGGGCTGCTTGCTGAAGGATAAAACCATTTTGGGGTTGCAGCCGAACGGCTTTGTCTGCCGCGTGCAACGCCACGTCCATCTTTCCAAGTTTGGCGCGTGCAATGCCTGCTTCGATCCATGCACTCGCGCATTCCGGGTCGCGATTTAATGCTCGTTCGGCCGCTTCAAGGGCGTCGGCGTACTGTTCCGCCGCGTTGAGAAGACTTGCCGTAATCCAGTAGTCAAATGCGGTGCCGCGAAGGCGGGTCGCACGCTGGCAGTTGACGAGAGCCACATCCAATTCGCCCACTTCGGATTGCATCATGCCCAGCAACAACCACGCAAAGGCATTGCGCGAGTTCAAGCGAACGGCATCTTTCAATTCGGAGATGCCCTGCTGGCGCCACTCACCGGCTGTCGTTTTGCGGTCTGCGATATCGCCGGATGACGCCCCCTTCATCGCCTGGCAAGCGCGCATCTCATAGACCCATGCCAGTTGAACGTGCAATCTGTCCGATATGGCGTTTGTCGAAAGGCGTTCGCGCAATGTAGTGACAAGCAAGTCGAGGTTCGTCGCACCCGTGCGTTCTATCTGCGCAACGCCATCTTCCCGCGCCAACGCCGCCATGTGGATTGCATGTCCACCAGCATCCGAATGATCGATTGCGGCGAAAGCCGACAAGCACGCCAGCACACCACATAGCACAAGCACCCGAAACACTTTCATTGGGGGCCTCAACATTAAAACCTCATTTTCCCGCGCGCGATCAGCGTCTTTTGCTGGCGGAACGACCTCAACGGTCTGAATTTAAGCCGCCCAAACAGGTCCGGTCAACCGATTTCGGGTCGTTTTTCCGGAGTGTCAAGTTACACGACGCGGCTTTTCATGGCCTTCCCGCATTGCGGCCATGGCGGCGGATCGTGCATACTCACCGCTCATGGCTTTGCTCAGTCTCCAGAATGTATCCCTGGCGTTCGGTGCCCAGCCGCTGCTGGACAACGTCACGCTCAACATCGAACGCGGCGATCGCATCTGCCTGCTGGGCGTGAACGGCGCGGGCAAAAGCTCCCTGTTGCGGGTGCTCGCCGGCGACGCCCCCTGCGACGCGGGGCGCGTGGTCCGCCCGGCCGGACTGCGCGTGACGCGCCTTCCCCAGCAGGTACCGACCCATTTGCAGGGGCGCGTGATCGACGTGGTCCACCCCGGGCACGAGCAGGACCACGAGGCCAAACGCCTGCTGGAGGCCGAGCAGATCATCTCCCGCCTCGGCCTCGATCCTGCCGCGGAGTTCGCCGCGCTGTCCGGCGGCACCCGCCGCCGCGTCCTCCTCGCGCATGCGCTTCTGGGCGCGCCGGACCTTGTGCTGCTCGACGAGCCTACCAACCACCTCGACGTGGAGTCCATCGGCTGGCTCGAGTCCCACCTGCTGCGCTCCTGCCGCACCTTCCTCTTCGTCACACACGACCGCGCCTTCCTGCGCCGCCTCGCCACGCGCATCGTGGAGCTCGACCGCGGCCGCCTGGTGGACTGGACCTGCGACTACGACACTTTCCTGCAGCGCAAGGAGGAACTCCTCGCCGGGGAGGAGAAGGGCTGGGCTGCGCAGGACAAGAAGCTCGCGCAGGAGGAGGCCTGGCTGCGGCGCGGCGTCAAGGCCCGCCGCACCCGCAACGAGGGGCGCGTCCGCGACCTCCTGAAGCTGCGGACCGAGCGCGCCGCCCGCCGCACGCGCGTCGGCAGCGTGCAGCTCTCGATCCAGGAGGCGGAGCGCACCGGCCATCGGGTGATCCGGGCGCGCGATGTGGCCTTCGGCTACGGCCCGCGTCCGCTGATCCGCGGCCTCACCACGCTCATCACGCGCGGCGACCGCATCGGCATCCTCGGCCCCAACGGCTGCGGCAAATCCACCCTACTGCGCCTGCTGCTCGAAGCCGGGCAGTCCGGCGACGCGCTCCGTCCGCAGCAGGGGAGCATCGACCACGGCGCCAACCTCCAGATCGCCTACGCCGACCAGCTGCGCGCCCGGCTTGACGACCGCCATACGCTGGTTGAAAGCATTGCTGAAGGACAGGAGTTCGTGAATCTCAACGGCGGCCGGCGCCATGTCATCGGCTATTTGCAGGATTTCCTCTTCACGCCCGACCGCGCGCGACAGCCCGTGGGGTCGCTCTCTGGCGGTGAGCGCAACCGCCTGCTGCTGGCCTGCCTCTTTGCCCAGCCCTCGAACGTGCTCGTGCTCGACGAGCCAACCAACGACCTGGATCTCGACACCCTGGAGCTGCTCGAGGAGCAGCTCGCCACCTATGCCGGCACGGTCTTGGTGGTGAGCCACGACCGCGCCTTCCTGAACAACGTGGTTACCAGCACGCTCGTCTTCGAGAAAGCGCGGCCGGATGATTCCGGCACTTGGCTCGGCCTTGACGACGGCTGGTTCGTGAACGAGTACGCTGGCGGCTACGACGACTGGCTGGCGCGCCGCGTCCAGCCGCTGGCGCCGGTCGAGGCGCCAAAAACGCCGCCACTCCCGCGCGTGGACAAACCGAAAAAGCGCAAGTTCTGGGAAAAGGACCGTCGTGAACTCGACGCCCTTCCCGGTCACATCGAGGCGCTGGAAGCCGAACTGACCCAGTGGCAGGCGCGCCTGGCCGATCCAGTGTTTTACCGTTCCGGCAAGCCGGAGGATGTGCAGCACGCCAAGGCGCGCCTGCAGGAACTGGAGACGGAGCTGGAGAAGGCCTACCGCCGCTGGACCGAGTTGGAGGGGCTGTCAAAGGAGTAGGCAATTCCGGCGTTTGTTTATCGGCGTCGGGGTCGGTATCGGAATCGGAGTCGAGACTTTGTGGAAGGCAGCAGCGAACGCTTTTCCGAATGCCTGCAGCCAGTTTTCGACCCCGATACCGATAGCGACTCCGACCCCGATGCAGAAGAACGATTTCAGATAGACGCCAATGCCCACGCCCATCCTCTTCAAGAATCTCGACTCCGTCGCCCTGCATTCGGCGCTGGCGCCGCTGGGGGTTTCGTTGCGCACGATGCGCCGGCTGCAGGCGGCTGTGCTGCGGAACGGGAAAATTCCATCCGAACTGCCAGAGGTTGGATCGCGGCTGCTGGACAAGCTGCGCGCATCAATGCAAGTGCCGTCCCTCGAGCTTCTGCAGCGGAATGAATCGCCGCGCGACGGGTTTGTGAAGTATCTGTTCTGCGGCGTTGGCAACGATGTTTTCGAATCGGTGCGCATCCCGCTGCTGCACCGCGCAGAGGCTCCAAAGTACGTGGCATGTGTCAGTTCGCAGATCGGCTGCGCGCTGGCGTGCGACTTCTGCGCCACGGGACGTCTGGGATTTCGGCGCAACCTGGCGGCGTGGGAGATGGTGGATCAGGTGCTGCGGATCCGGGCTGACTCCCGCCACCCGGTGCGCGGCGTGGTATTCATGGGCATGGGCGAGCCGCTGCTCAATTACGATGCGGTGATGATGGCGGCGAAAATCCTCTCCGAGCCATGCGGCGCGGCGATCTCGGCCAGGGCGATCACGATCTCGACCGCCGGCATTGTTCCCGGAATCCGCCGGTTCACAGAAGAGCGCCAGCCGTACCGGCTTGTGGTCTCGCTGACCTCCGTTGACCCGCAACGCCGCACCGAGCTGATGCCCATGACGCGGACACATCCGCTGCCAGATCTGCTGGCAGCGCTGCGCTCAAGCCGGGCGCTGAAGATCTATGCGGTCAATATTGCCACCCAGCCCGGGGAAACCAGCGCATACAGCGTCAGCGACCATATCGCGGCTCTCGAAGAACACACCGGCGCAGAATTATTCGATGTGATCGTTTGCAATAACCGCTATGAAGGAACGCTGCCGGAAGGCATTGGATGGGTCAACATCGATTCAGCAGCAGAAAAATATCCGATTTATGGCACCGATCTGCTGGATATTGAACATCCCTGGCGCCACGATTCTGAAAAATTGGCGAAAACCACCATAGATATCCTGAATGAGCGTACCGGCCCGCTGAGCGAGTGAAAAGTAACTGGTGCGCTTTGTGTTCAGGCTTTTTCCCGCCCATTACGGGGGAGACGTAATATTCGAAGCTCAGCGCGGACAGTTGCACAATTTTCTCGAGCCTGGATTACTTTGTGTAGACAAAAAGAGTTTCGGTATTCAAACCAGGTGGGTTAGAAGATGATAAAATTGTAGGCGGATATTTGCTCCAGTTGTACCTTCCCATTTAAAAACTACAAGTCTGTTGATCTTGTGGTAAAATCCCAAATTGTGTAATAATTCACAATCAAAAACCTCAGGAGGTTTGCAATGACAATTAAAGTTGGTATTAACGGTTTTGGCCGCATCGGCCGCCAGGTTCTGAAGGCAATCCGCGATAATTACCCGGATGCCCTGGAAGTTGTCGCTTTCAATGATATCGGCGACACAAAGACCATGGCACATCTGCTCAAGTACGATTCAACCTACGGCCGATTCGCAGGCACAGTCGATTTCTTGGACGATGGTCTTCTGATTGATGGCAAGAAAGTCAAAGTCTTCAAGGAAACCGATCCGTCCAATATCCCGTGGGGCAGCCTGGGCGTGGACATCGTGATCGAGTCCACAGGTCTGTTCACGATCAAGAATGACGGCGTCAACAAAAAGGGAAAGACCGTCAAGGGTGCAGTTAATCACATCACCGCTGGCGGCGCCAAGAAAGTTATCATTTCTGCCCCGGCTGAAGGTGAAGACCTGACTGTGGTTTTGGGAGTCAACGAAGAAATGTATGACTCGACCAAACATCATGTTGTTTCGAATGCATCCTGCACCACGAACTGCCTGGCCCCTGCCGCGAAAGTCGTGCATGACAATTATGTCATCAAGCGCGCTTTCATGACCACCATTCACTCTTACACGAACGACCAGAAAGTTCTGGATATGCCACATTCAGATTTGCGCCGCGCTCGCGCCGCCGGTTTGAATATTATCCCGACCACTACTGGTGCAGCCAAGGCTATCTCCCTGGTAATCCCGGACCTGAAGGGAAAATTTGACGGCTATTCCCTGCGCGTTCCAACCCCCACTGTCTCTGTGGTGGATTTCACTGCCGAGCTTGAAAAAGAAACCACCACCGAAGAACTGCGCCAGGCTTTCCGCGACGCTGCCAAGCTGCCCCGCTTCAAGGGCATCCTGGAAGCTGTGGACGAGCCCCTGGTCAGCATGGACTTCAAGGGCAGCCCATACAGCTCCTCGGTTGACCTGCCTTTCACTTCCGTGCTCGGCAAGGAAAAGAGCAACTTCATCAAGGTTGTCACCTGGTACGATAATGAATGGGGCTACTCCTGCCGCACCGCTGACCTTGCGGCGCTGATGGCGAAGAGCCTGTAGGCTTAGAAATTAGTAAATTGGAAATTTGGAATGCTGGTAGATTGGTGGGTCTCACAATCCACCAATTTACCTCTTTACCAAAGCGCCAATTTATTCATGTCCCGAGGAAATTATGGATAAGAAAACTGTAAAAGATATCGATCTGAAGGGCAAGCGCGTTATCATGCGTGTCGATTTCAACGTCCCGATGGATAAGGGCGTTGTCACCGATGATAAGCGCATCAAAGCCGCCCTGCCAACCATCAAGTATGTGCTCGATCAGGGCGCTTCTTTGATGTTAATGAGCCATCTGGGCCGCCCCAAAGCTGGGCCGGATGCCGAATTCAGCTTGAAGGCCGCTGCCGATGTGCTGGCTGGTTTGCTCGGCAAACCGGTTGCCATGGCTTCCGATTGCGTTGGCCCGGAAGTACAGAAATTGGCTGCCGCGCTCAAGCCCGGCGACGTTTTGATGCTGGAAAATACCCGCTTCCATGCTGGCGAAGAGAAAAATG
>Ga0118677_10004738_pt2 | contig 23554 bp, 17 predicted proteins | sample AliMusrvi5mmetaG_FD_86154 | JGI IMG/M metagenome (GOLD analysis project Ga0118677, IMG submission 86154)
GCCCACTCATGATTCACCCCTACCTAAAGGTCATGTTACCACGCCCGATTGACAGGCCAAGATGATTCTGAAATACTCACGGCAACTTGTTCCAGCCTGTAAAACGGATACCTGAATATGCAACTAAATGACGAACAGAAATTACTTGTAACTCAATGGGTTAAAGAGGGTTGCGGCCTTTCTGAAATCCAACGGCGGATGACCGATCAGTTCAAACTCTCCCTCACCTACATGGATGTGCGATTTCTGATTATTGAACTCGGGCTCACCATTCAGGATAAGCAGAAAAGCCCGGCAGCGGTACAAGCTATTCCTCCTGTCTCCAATCCTCCAAACCAACCCCTTGGCAGTGAACCGGATGATATCCCGGAACTTGCCCCTGAACCTCTGGCTGGTGCCGGTGGAGTGAGTGTTGAGGTCGACCGGCTTACCATTCCCGGTTCACTCGTAAGCGGCACGGTTGTATTCTCGGATGGCGTCAAGGCCAACTGGTCGCTGGATCAGGGTGGTCGTCTGGCGTTGGGCGCGAAAGACAAGACTTATCGCCCTTCCGCCCAGGATGTACAGGAATTCCAGATGGCCATTGCCCGCGAGTTGCAAAAACGCGGCTACGCCTGAGAATAAGGAAGAAAATTTCCGACAAAATGAACAGAATTTTCAAAATGGCAAGTGATCGATGCATTCATTTTGAATATTTTGTTCATTCTGTCTAAGTATTTTAGCTCCAGCTATGCCGAATTGAAGAAAAAGGAGAATTGCCATGTCGTTTGAAAGCGGGAGCATGACCTTCCGGATGTTTTATCTCCAGCAGCTGTTGCCCAAGGATTATGTGGACCGTTTCGCCCGGCGCGCGGCTCCGCCTATCAAAACCCTTGGCGACACCCCGATTCAAGGCTGGGTTACTGGTCGCCACCTTCTGGACACCAACATCAATAAAGATACTGCTTTCTGGGCCGGTTATCTCCGGCTTTCCCTGATGCGGGCGGAACGTAAAATCCCCGAATCCCTGCTACGCGCGGAATGCAAGATGGAAGAACTCGCCCATATGATGGCCGAGAACCGCGCCGAGTTGGATCGGAAAACCCGTAGCGAAATCCGTAAGGAGATTGAGGCCCGGCTCCTGCCCACCATGCCTCCGCAATTAAAAGGCATGGCCCTCGTTCACCTCCCTGAAAGCCAGGAGGTCTTTGCTGAAGCCACTTCCGACAAACAAGTGGATGCGCTTGAAGCCGGTTTCCGCGAGGCGCTGGGATTCGGACTGATACCCGCCTCTCCGCAAAATGCTGCCGCCAAGCGACACCATATTGATGTCCGCGATTTGGCCGCTTCCAGTTTCTCGCCTGACTGCGAGGATGATACTGCTGACAACAATGTGGGACAGGACTTCCTCACCTGGATGTGGTTCTATTCCGAAACCCGTGGCGGCATCATCAAGCTTCCTACCGGTGGAGATTTCGCCATTATGATCGAGGGTCCCCTCACCTTTGTTCTCGAAGGCCAAGGAGCTCACGAAACGGTCTTGCGCCGTGGCACACCAGAAATCAGCGTTGAGGCCAAAATTGCCTTGTTGGGTGGTAAGAAGCTACGTAAAGCCAGACTTTTGCTTTCCCGCGGTAATGACACCTGGCAAGTCACACTCGATGCCGATCAGTTTATCTTCAGAGGCTTGAAACTTCCTGAAGGAGAGAAATTGGATCCGATCAGCCGATTTCAGGAGCGCATGACCTCGCTATCAACCTTCACCACCGCCTTTCTTGAAATTTACGACCGCTTCCTCAAGGAACGCACGGACGGGAAAGTCTGGGGAAAAACACAAAAAGCCATTCACCAGTGGGTCAGTGAACGTACCGCACGTAAATAGATAAATCCGGAGGTGTGAAATGAAGTTATCCATCGTTATACCTGTCTATAATGAAGCAACCACCATTTTGGAAATCCTTACCCTGGTCGCCAGTATTGAAGTCGGGATTGAAAAAGAATTGATCGTGGTAGATGACTGTTCAAAAGATGGCACCCGAGATGTACTCAAAACGGCCGCCGCTCAACATCCTGAATGGCGCGTGCTTTTTCACGATGTCAACCGTGGTAAAGGCGCCGCGTTGCGAACCGGCTTTGCCGCCGCCACCGGCGACCTCGTTCTCATTCAGGATGCGGACCTTGAATATGATCCCCGCGAATACCCGCTCCTGTTACGTCCGCTCCTTGAAAACCACGCTGACGTTGTCTTCGGATCCCGCTTCCTGGGTGGAGGCCCCCACCGGGTATGTTTTTTCTGGCATTATCAGGGCAACAAATTCCTGACTACGCTTTCTAACATGATGACCAACCTGAACCTGACCGACATGGAGGTCTGCTACAAGGTCTTCCGCCGGGAAGTGCTGCAATCGATCTCCCTCAAGGAAGACCGATTCGGTTTTGAAGTTGAATTCACCGCCAAGGTAAGCCATGGAAAATGGCGCATCTATGAAGTGCCGGTTTCCTACTATGGCCGCTCTTACGAAGAAGGTAAAAAGATCACCTGGAAAGACGGCTTCCGCGCCCTTTGGTGCATCATCAAATACCGCTTCGTGGATTGAGCGTGCCCCTGCTTTACATGCCCGGAATGAACTTCTGATGGGGATCCATACCGGCAATGAACTCCGCCAGTAGTTTCGAGCTATTGTCGAGATCATCCAGCGAGATCACTTCCACGGCAGTATGCATGTAGCGATTGGGTATGCTCAACAAAGCTGCCGCCACCCCGGAGCGGTTCACCTGCATCGCATTCGCATCCGTTCCTGTCGCCGAGGGTTCGGCCGTGATCTGGAACGGGATCTTATGCTTTTTCGCTGAGGCTTCCATCACTCGGGCCAGCACCGGGTTGATATTTGGGCCACGATGCAATGTCGGGCCTTTCCCCAGCTTGCACTCACCAGTCCGTTTGACCTCTCCTCCGGGGTAATCCGAGGCGAACCCGACATCCACGGCGATGCCTACATGAGGATCTATTCCATAAGCACTGGTACGGGCGCCGCGTAGTCCGATCTCCTCCTGAACACTGGTAACCCCATAAACGCCAACCTTGAGCTTGCGCCCATGCAAACGACGCAGGGTCTCGGATACGACGAAGGCACCCGCACGGTCATCAAAACCGCGCCCGGCTACCAGGTTATTCAACATCAATTCAAGCCCGACATCTATCGTCACATAGTCGCCAATTTCAACCGTCTTCGCCGCCTCCTTGCGGTTCTTGGCGCCAATGTCGATCCACATCTCATGCAGTTTGATGGCCTTACCCCGCTCTTCCGGCTCCAGCATGTGAATGGGTTTGCGTCCGATCACGCCAAACACCGCTCCTTTGGCCGTATGAATCTTGACGCGCTGTCCGCTAATCACCGCAGGATCAACTCCTCCAACGGCGGCAAAGGAAAGGAAACCACGGTCTTCAATGTGAACGATCATGAGCCCTATTTCATCACAATGACCTGATAACATGACCCGCACCGGAGCATCAGGATTGATGACACCAATAAGATTGCCATGAACGTCCGAACGGACCTCATCACAAAAGGCTGAGATACGTTTTTTAAAGATGGATTGAATATGCCACTCAAAACCGGAAGGGCTGGCGACGCCGATAACTTGTTTCAGAAAATCGATTGAATCTTTTTGCATGTTAGATTTACTCCCTAAATGAATCCCTAGAAGGTACCAAGACCACGAAAAACGGCAAGAAGACTTCGCCCGAACGGTGGGCATGACCTGTAAACTTTAGCGATTAAGATTTTTTCACGCGAAGCCGCGAAAGCGCGAAAAAAGCATTTCATGTGTTGATCATTACTTTTCATCCCCATATTTTCGCGGCTTCGCGCCTTCGCGTGAGAGCCTTTTTCGAAAATATCCCCTCCTCTATCTTACGGGGTTCACCAATAATAACGGGTCGGGAATACCCACTTCCGAGAACGCCGTCGCCCGTTCAGCGCAGGAAGGACATTCACCACAGGGGATTGCCTCACCCCGGTAACAGGTCCAGGTGTGGGCATAATCCACGCCCATCGCCACGCCGAGCCTGATCTCATCCGCTTTTCGCATGCTCACAAAAGGAGCGGCCACCGTCACAGGCGTACGGCGATTCAGTTCCAACACCGCATTAATCCTCTCCAGGAATTCCGGTGTGCAATCCCAATAGCCATAACTATCCTGAGTCTGCGCCCCATAAAAGAGCGCCGTCACCCCCCGCGCCTCAGCATAGGCCGCCGCCACAGAAAGCAGCATCATGTTGCGATTGGGAACATAGGTCGGCGGTTGGGTTAATTCAGAGGCCGCCAAATCCACCAGACGTGGCACATCAATCCGGTCATCCGTCAGGGCGGAACCGCCGGGTGTCAAGGTCCCGAAAAAACTCATATCCACGACATCATGGGCTTTAACACCTGCAGCTCTCGCCTGCCAGGCTGCCGCCTTCAATTCGCACTGGTGCTTTTGTCCATAAAAGAATGATAACGCATAGACTTCCCGTGCACCAAGCCGCTGAATGACATAGTGCAACAGGGTTGAAGAATCCATGCCTCCTGACAATAAAACTACGGCCTTCATCTCATGGGACCCCTAACATCTTATGTAATTGCACCTGCATGCGAACCCTCAGTCCAGCCTTCATCACCCAGTCGGCCAATTCAGAGGCAGGCACACGCTCCTGCACAGGACTGAACAGCACAGCATGGCAACTCCGGGCAAGGTCATGCTTCACGACCAGACGGCGAGCCCAGGCAAAATCACGGCGACTGGAAATGACAAACTTCACCTCATCATCGGCTCTCAGCCGGGCCAGATTCGCCATATCCATTGCCGCAGCCTCACCGCTATCAGGGCATTTCAAGTCCATGACCGTAATCACACCATCAGGAACGGCGGAGATATTTTTGCTTCCATTGGTCTCCACCAGCACTGGACGCCCCTTTCCCGCCTCGCGGATCGCAAGTGCCAACGCACGGAAACCGGGTTGCGCCAAAGGCTCCCCACCGGTGATCTCCGCAATGGCGGCAACACTTTTTGCGAATTGTCCGGCAAGCGAAGCTATGGACGTCTTACGCCCGCGAGAGAAACTGTGCGTTGAGTCACAATAGTGACAGCGCAAATTACAGCCACTCAGCCGGATGAAGAAACACGGCAAACCCGCCCAGGTAGACTCCCCCTGAATGGAGGTAAAGACCTCCGTGACAAATACAGCGTTACTCTTCATCCCAGTAGCTCGCAGTTGTCCCTGGCGTTTCGCAAACCGTCACTTTACTCACACGGTGCTGTTCGTTGTTCAGATGCTGCCCGAACTTCATGTGCAAATAGCGGGCCAGATTCTCCGACGTCGGGTTATCGCGCAGAAATGCAGGCAATTGATTGAGGTCACAGTGGTCAACCTCTTTCATCACTTCCTTGATCGCCACCTTGATGTCACGGAAATCGATCAACATCCCCAGCTGGTTAATCTCTTTTCCCCGGACAAAGATTTCCACATCCCAGTTGTGACCGTGCAAATTGGCACAGGCACCATCATAACCAACCAGCCGGTGGGCGGCGGAAAAATGCGTTTTAACACTCAGTTCGAACATAGTTCATATCCTTCACGATTTAAACTGGTAGCACGCCTTGACCTCATCAAAGCTTTTCCCCTTGAGATAGGCGGCAATCGCCGTATCGTAAGCGGCGGTATGCGAGAACGCCTTCTGCGCCAACCCAAAACGGGTTTTCAAGGACAATACCCCTTGGCCGGCAGTCAACTCTTTGATCACCGCATCATAATCCGCCGGATCCGTAACCGAAGCCACACGCAGAAAGTTCTTGGCCGATGCCCGCACCATGCAGGGGCCGCCGATATCGATATTCGCGCGAGCCTTCTCCGGGGTGGCATCCGGCTTGGCAACCGTCTGCACGAACGGGTAAAGATTGACGACCACCATGTCCAACGCCACGCCCTGGGTTCGCTTGAGATCTTCAACGTGAGCGGGATTATACGTTTCGCTCAGCAAACCCAGATAAATCTTGAAATCCAAGGTCTTCACCAAGCCCCCCTGCATTTCGGGCTGACCGGTATAATCAGAAACAGAAATCAAATTTTTTGATCCGGCGCCGAGAATATCACGCAAGGCTGAATAAGTTCCGCCGGTCGAATAGATCTTCACCGCCGGATTGATTTTCAGCAAAGCGGGGACGAAGCGATCCAAACCGGTCTTATCCGACACGCTTGCCAGAACATTTTGAATCTTTACGCCGTCATCAATACGTTGCACAAAATTTACCGCCATACCTGCCACTCCTCTTATTTGTTATTGCCATTATGCCAGAAATCATCCGCCAAAAAAGACTAGAATTACGATCATCCTCAAGGCGGCAGCAAAGCATCGGTACTTTTCAACCGCTGGGCCATTTCCTCCAGCAAGGCTAAAATCACCGCAGGATTCTGCCGGAGCATGGCCTCCATATTGGCGGCCGAAATCGCCACCAATTGAGTACCCGGCTCAGTTACCACTGCCGTTGCGGAACGGTTGGTCTTCAGTAACATGGCCATTTCGCCGAAATACTCACCTGCCCGCATCACCCGTAGAATTTGCGTCCCCTTCGTCAGGCGTACCGCACCGGTGATGATGTAATACATGGCATCGCCGGGGTCACCTTCATTAAACACAACATGGTTTTCCTCGTAACCCTGCCTGTATTGCTTTAAACGCTCGGCATATTTATGCCGCTTTTCAGGAGACACGAATAACTCCCGGACCAATATCGCCTCGCGCCAGTGAATACAAGCCGCCACCTCCACGCCAAGCAAAATAACTACAAACGAATAGTAGATCCAGATCAACAGGAGAAAAACGGCCTTGAGCGAACCGAACGCATATCCGTAATTCGGATTGAACTTCATGATCGCCGTGAAAACAGGCCCCATCAGTCCCAATAGAATTGCCGTCACCAGCCCCCCCGTCAACACAGAGAACAAACGCACCCTCACGGGGGCAAAGATATAATGGACAATGGAGAGAAACGTCATGGTGACCAGCACCGGCACCAGAAAATCCATCCATCTCAGTACCAGCGGCATTTTCCCAACAAGCATGCTGCCCATAACCGCATAGGCAATTTCACCAGCCACCAGCAGGAATAACATCACCAGCATCATCAGAACCGCCACCCCATCCCACAGTTTTTCCTTCAGAAAAGGCAGCGGCCGTTCCCTCTTGTAAATCTGGTCGAACGCGCCACGGATTGCGGCAGCCAAAGGCGTAACTCCCCACAGCAATAACAGCAAACTGATTCCTCCCCAGGTCTTCTGAATCGAAAGTCCCTCAACTTCATGAATCACAACCCCGCTGAACATGGGCATCATCTGGGTGACAACCCGTTCAATGGCCTTCATGGTCACATGTGAAGAGGTCATGTAATGCCCCGCCACAAAAAGTAGCAACAGCATCAGAGGAAAAAGGGCAAAAAAACTGTTATAGGCAAGAACGGCAGCCTGATCCATCCCCTTGTTCCGAAGAAAGGAGAGAAATGACTGTCGCAATACAAACCCGATTAAATCGAATGACTTTAACTTTTTCATACGCAGGCCTTGGATGATACCGATTAAGTTCCATGGAGCCAAATACTCTTTGGACTGGACTCACCTTATGGGTCTTGAGTAGCATCCCCACCCAGCAAATGAATGCGCCTGTGGCGCTTGAAAGAGATAAATATGAAAAAATACAATGTTTGTGTCGTCGGCATCGGGGCAGTCGGGACGGAGATGATTCGACTGCTCAAGAAGCGCAATTTTCCTATTCAATCTTTGATCATATTGGCCCGGAGCGAACGCACCGAGGTGATTGATGGCGAAAGTTATCCCGTCAAGGTCGCCTCCCCCGAAGCCTTTGATGGCATGGATTTCGCGTTTTTTGCCGGGACCGAAGGCGCCAAAGGGGCCTCCCAGACCCTCGGCTGGGAAGCCGCCAAACGGGGTTGCATCGTCGTGGATAACGGCGATGATTTCCGCATGGATCCACGTGTCCCGCTGGTTATCCCGGAAATCAATCCGGAAGCGCTGGATAAACATCAGGGATTCATTGCCAACCCGAATTGCAGCACCATCATCGCACTGATGCCGTTGGTAGCCATTCATAAAGCCGCGCGTATCAAGCGCCTGGTCGCCAGCACCTATCAAGCCGTCTCCGGAACCGGTAGTGCGGCCGTCAAGGAACTCGAGGCGCAGGCGAAGGCCTGGGCCAATGGCCACCCCCTGCCCCGCGAGGTTTACCCGCATCAGATTGCCTTCAACGTGATTCCCTGCGTCGGCTCATTTAAGGATGATTCCGGCGAATCGACCGAGGAAATCAAGATGCGCAAGGAAACCCACAAGATTCTCGATGCGTCAATCCGGGTGGCAACCACCTGCGTTCGTGTTCCCATCATCAACGGACACAGCATCGCCATCAACATTGAATTGGAAAAACCGCTCTCGGCGGATGAGGCCCGGTCACTGCTGGCCAAGACCCACGGCGTTCGCGTGGTGGATGATCCCAAAGCCAACACCTATCCGATGCCCCTTGACGCCTCGGGCCAGTACGATGTCCTGGTCGGTCGAATCCGGAAAGACAACAGCACTGACAATGGGTTGGTTCTGTGGTGTGCAGGTGACAACATCTGGAAGGGCGCCGCACAGAACGCCATTCAAATTGCCGAAGTCATGATTGCCCGCGGCTTGGCGAAGAAATAACCCCCTCAAAAAACAAACCCCCGTAACCATCGCTGGTTACGGGGGTTTTGATTTTAAGCTTATCACCGTCCAGGAGGGGAAAATCCGGGAATTCCGGGAGCGCCTTCCCAAGATTGAGGAGTATTCCAAGGCATGTCGGAATCATTTTCCGTGGCGCAACCGCCTGCCAGGATCAGCCCGATCATCATTATGAACAAAGCCACCAGGCGCATAGGACACCTTTCACCACTCCACTTGCTCAATAGAATACCACATCGCCCTTGGCGGGAATCATCTGCTGGTATTCGGGAAGAATTTCAGCCACGGCAACGCGATCTTCTTTGTGAATTTCCGAGATCCGGACCTTACCAACAAGCTGATCTTTGCGTTGGACTGTAAGATCGGTCATGGGGATCAACGCGGAGTCGGGAAGCATATCAATCACCACAAAATTCCAGTTCGTATTCATCACCACCACATGACCTTGCATCCCGCTGGGAAGCGCATTGGTGCTCCCGATGCCCTGAATCAATTTCAGCTCTTTTTCAATCTGGGCAATACGTCTTTTACCTGCATCGATCTCGGATTCGCTGGCGCTTAATTTCTCAGCCAGTTTGGCTGCCTCGCCGGCCTTTTTCTCAATATCAGCCTTTTGGAGTTCAATCTGGCCGTTCAGCCCTTCGATCTCAGTGACTTTCTTAGCCACTTCCTGCTTGGCATCAGCAGTATCAGCCACTGCTTTCACAGCAGTATTACTGGCTGCCACCAACGCTCCCTCAATACCCACCAAGGTATTACTTGTCTGGCCCAAGGCCGTGCGCGTCTGCGTTAATTCACCACGGGTATCATTGAGACGGGTATGTTGCCGATCCGCACTGCTGAAAATCGTGTTAAGGACATCATCCATGGTCCCGGCGCCGGTGGTTACCTTACTCGGCTTCCCATCATCCCCGATTTTATAGTACCGCTTGAGTTCGTCATGCTTGACGCTCATGCGGGGGATATTGTCACTGGCCGCCAGGTCGGTAAGCGTGGCAGGAGGCACTTCCACCGTGCTGGCAATTTTAACAACATAGTCAGTGAGTTTGTTGGTCCGGCCTTTCAGCTCCGTCCGCTGACTATAAAGTTTAAATTCCACACAGACCGCAACAACGCTCAAAATGAGCAATGCTACAACCAAGATTTTCAAGACTTTGTCCATGTCTGTCCTCTGGCTCAAAAAGGGTTAGTAATGGCACGACTATGCACCGCTAGGCTTATGGCTGTCAAATAGAAACCACCCGATCACCGGCTCATTCCAGCGCGCCCACCACCCGGCCGGTCCTTAATGACCGTATCGTGCCGCTCTGACGAGTCATTCCGTTGAGGATAATCGATCGTGTAATGAAGCCCGCGGCTCTCTCTTCGACATTGAGCCGACCGGATGATTAACTCACCCACATCCGCAATATTCCGCAGTTCCAGAATATCCGGTGTCACCAGGTATTCGAGATAGTATTCGCGGATCTCCTCACGCAGGTTTCGAATACGCCGGGCGGCACGTTCCAGACGCTTGTCGGATCGCACAATTCCCACATAGTCCCACATACACGTGCGCACCTCATTCCAGTTATGCTCCAGAACAATGCTCTCATCACTGGGCACCGCCGCTCCGTACTCCCAACTGGGAATACTCACCGCGCGGGTATCCCGGCGTTCCATCTGGCCCAGGTGATCCGCCATTTTGGCGGCACAAACCAAGGCCTCCAACAAGGAATTACTCGCCAGCCGATTGGCTCCATGCAGGCCGGTGCAGGCCACCTCCCCGCAGGCAAACAACCCCGGCATGGCGGTCTGGCCGTCCACGGCCGCCTCCACGCCCCCGCAAAAATAATGCGCCGCCGGAACGACCGGAACGAGATCCCTGGCCATATCAATCCCCAACGCCAGGCAACGCGCATAGATATTCGGGAAACGACTGATCAAGAAGTCAGCCGAATGATGGCGGATATCAAGATAAACACACGGCGCACCGCTCAATTTCATTTCGCGGTCAATCGCCCGCGCCACGATATCACGGGGCGCCAGGGAGCCCCTCGGATCATAGGCATCCATAAACGGCTTACCTGCCCCATCCACCAAATGGGCGCCTTCCCCCCGCACCGCCTCACTGATCAGGAAGGATTTCGCCTTGGGATGATGAAGGATGGTGGGATGAAATTGAATAAACTCCATGTTCTTGATCGGCACCCCTGCTCGCCATGCCATCGCCACCCCATCGCCCGTCGCAATGTCCGGATTACTTGTATAAAGGTAGACTTTTCCACCCCCACCGGTTGCCAGCACCGTGGCAGAGGCACGGATCGCAAATATCTCACGCGTATTCTCATCCAACGCATAAACCCCGACGCAACGATTAGTCTGCGGAGGCAAAGCCGGCTGCCCGGTACCCGCCGCCCGGTCCGCCAGCCAGCCGGTTGTAATCAGGTCAATGACCATGCAATGGTCCATCATGGAAATAGCGGGATTGGCCTGCGCCTGTCCCAGAAGAACTCTTTCGACGGCCTGCCCGGTTATGTCGCCAGCGTGCAGCACACGGCGTTGGGAATGCCCGCCCTCGCGACCCAGGTCATAAATCTGCCCATCTTTCCCTGATTCTCCTGCGAAACGGAGTCCATACCGCTCCAATTCAGCAATCTGCCCCGGTCCATTGCTGACGATCTCCCTCACCACATTTTCATCACACAACCCGGCGCCTGCATCCAGGGTATCTTTCACATGCTCGGCAAAACTGTCCTCCGAGTCCATCACACAGGCAATTCCACCTTGGGCATAATTGGTATTACTCTCAGCACGCCCCTTCTTTGTAACCACCAAAACCCGTCCATATTTAGCCAGGTGCAACGCCGACATCAGTCCTGCAATGCCACTACCCAAAACCAAATAGTCGCAATCAATTATTTTCATACCATCACCACATTTTTAAAAATAGAAAGGTTGCTACTCCCGCAGAAAATACGAGAACAAATAGAAGCCAGAACCACAGTCGACTTTCGGTCGAGACGGCCCCACCAGCTTCAACATCAAAGGTTGCCGCATTACTTTTCGTAAAAGTTCCCACCACACTGGCGGATTCGCCTGTCTCATCATGCGCGCCCAGCCGTGAAGCAGAACCGGACGATTCGGGATTCGCCGCCTCCAGCTGTTCAAGCGCCAGGGTCTCCGGAGGGATCTCCATGGCGGATCCCAAAGGAAGATCCTGTGAAACCCGGATCACCATGACCGTCACATTATCATCGCCTCCCGCTTGCACCGCCTCATCAACCAGGAATTTGGCAATCTTCTCCAGGGGCTCCGAGTCATGTTTACGGAGGATTTTTTGAATCCGGTGATAACTCAACATCTTATCCAACCCATCAGAACACAGCAGAAAAAGATCCCCCGCCAAGACATCAAAGTGAGTGAAGTCAAGAGGGACCGTCTCTTCCAATCCAACGGCCCTCGTAATGACACCCCTGAACATGGGCGGCAAGGTGCTGTCGTCGGGAAGTCCCGCTGCGGCCGCAACAGAATGATCCGTTGTCAATTGCTCCAGCCTGTGATGTCGCATCCGGTAGGCCCGGCTATCCCCGGCATGCAGGGCAATTCCCTGGGACGGCGTCACGCGGTCAAATACCAGCCCCACCACCGTGCTTCCCATCCCGCTCACACCCAACTGATCTGCCCGATTTTTGATCCACTGACTGGCTTCGTTCATGGCCAGTTCAAATACGGTTGCCGCCGCGTTGGCCGTCACGGCATAAGCCGCCGCAGGCGATTCCAAAAAGGCGTTCATGAGGGCATCCACGACCGCTTTGCTGGCCACCTCGCCGCCATGCGCCCCACCCATGCCGTCCGCCACGCAAAACACACCCTGCCCCGGCAGGCTTACCATGGCGTCTTCATTGTTTTTCCGACGTCGTCCGATATCGGTCAATTCGGCAGACGTGAGATATGTAAACTGGGTTTTCACACGATCATGCTTCTCTAAATCATTCGCTCTATCAATACCCTATAACGGCCAGCAAGACAATGAATTGGCTACTCAACCAAAATCTCCGCCTTGGCAGACTGACCGGAAGCGCTACATACTGTCACCACATGCTGTCCTCTGACCAAAGGCCAATTGGCCGATTCAGCGGCCTGAACATTCGTCACCAACTGATTGTCCACAAACCAGAATAGAGGCCCTCCTCCGTCCCATACAGCTTTTAAAGGCAGATGCTGGCCAACGATCATGCCGTCAAGTTTGCGGTAACTGGTGCCAGATATCGGACTGATCAGACGGATCTGACAGATCGTTTCGGATGGCGTACAGGACTTATTAAATGCCTCTACTTCCGGTGGCCAAACCTCCACCAACGCACCCTGCTGTAAACGATGTACCGGACAAGGTGTGGCCGCGGAAACTCCCGAAATGAACCAGTCCTCCACTGTAGCCGGACAATGCGGTCCCGGGGGCGTGCCACTCAATGCACAAACCGTACGTTTTTTCACGCCCTCCGGCCTTTGAAACCAAGGACCGTCGTTCGCCGGGTTCAACCCCCGGAAAATATCCCACATCAACGGTACCGCCGCCTTGGCACCAACCAAAGCCGGGGAGCCCTGCCCATCAGGGTTACCCAACCAGACACCAACGACGTAGTCGGGATTGAAGGCGACCACCCAGGCATCCCGAAAACCCGAGGACGTCCCGGTTTTCCACGCCACTCGTGGCAGACGTACATCGGCCCGATGTCCGGTGGTATCTCCCGACCGCTCATCCCCACTGAGTATCTCGGCAATCAACCAGGCGGCTTCAACTGAAAACACACGATGCTCCACAGGTCGCACCGCTGACGTTGCCTCAATCACTCTGAACGGTTGCCACTTCCCCCCGCGCGCCAGACAGGCATAGGCATTCACGAGATCAATCAAACGAACGGAGCCGTTCCCCAGCGCAAGGCCCAGCCCGTAGCTGGTTGACTTTTCTTTTAGAGTACCCAATCCCAGTCTGTGCAACGTTTCCAGAAAATCAGCAACGCCTTCCTGTTCAACCAGAGAAATGGCGGGTATGTTCAAGGACATCACCAAGGCCGCACGCGCCGACACTAAACCATTGAAGTCCCCGTCGAAATTGACCGGGGTATAGTCCTTGAAAACCCTCGGCACATCCGTCAGAACCCGGCCTGGGGTAATCCAGCCATGATCCAAGGCCAGTGCATAGACAAACGGCTTGAGTGTCGAACCGGCAGAACGGGGTGACATCGCTCCATTGACCTGTCCTGCATGCGGCACATCACGATAGTCCGGTGCTCCCACCAATGCCCGTACCGCACCCGTCTTGACCTCAATGATGACGATTGCCCCGCCAAAGACCCGCTCCTGCTGCAGTCTCCCAGCATGCCGTCGCAAAGTATCCTCTGCCAATTGTTGAAAATCTGGAGCCAAGGTGGTTTGAACCACCGCCCCTTCACCACTTGGCCCTGACTCAATCACCCTCTTCCCGCTTCGGCCAAGCGATGCTCCATTCTGCAGTTCATCCAATACCAGATCACAAAAATGAGGTGCTCGGAATGGATAGGCGTCTTTCTTTACGACCAGGGGTTGAACCAATGCCTCAGACCGTTGAGACGCGCTGATCATGCCCAGTGCCAGCATCCGATCAAGCACATACACCTGTCGTTTCCTGGACCGTACCGGATACCGGTCGGGCCTGAAGCGTGAGGGTGACTGCGGCATCCCTGCCAGCACAGCCGCTTCAGCCAGACTGAGATCACCCGGCTCTTTGCCAAAATACCTGCGACTCGCCGCCTCTACACCAACCAGATTGGCTCCGAACGGCGCCCGGTTCAGGTATTGCTCAAGGATTCCGCGCTTGTCCAGAATCCGCTCCAACTGGAGGGCGCGGAACAGCTCGACGGCTTTGGTTAATAGCGTCCGACGTCGGGGCTGGATCAAACGGATCACCTGGGTACTAAGCGTGGAGGCGCCCGACACTACCCGGCGACCTGTCATGTTCTGCCAACTGGCCCGCACTAACGCCAGAGGGTCAATGCCACCATGTCGCCAGAAACGCTGGTCCTCCGCCGCCACGATCGCCTTGCAGATCCAATCTTTTTCTCCATCGGGACGATAGCGCAACCGGCAATCCGTATCATTGGGGCCCAACTTCATCCGCAATGGAACACCATCCCGATCCAGCAGAATGATCGCCGCAGGGTAGCGGCTGAGTTCCTGACGGGGGAAAGGGAAGAGAAACCACAGTATGGTGAACAGGATGACGGCGATAAGAGCAAGGACTCCTAGCCGACGCAGTACAATAAACAGTCGTGAGTGGCGAGTCACGAGTCCAAAGTCAGAAATCCTAAAATGCATTGTGCTTCCTCTTAAACACATAACCCGCCACCCGACACTCACAACTCGTCACCCGCGACTTCTACTTCACCTCCACCGTCCCGGCGCCACTCAGGCTGTGCACCTCGGGCTGGTACATGGCTTCCACCCTTACTGGCGGGAGCACAAACCGACCCGGCGTCACTGCACGAACGGTATAGAAATACTCAACCTTACCGGACACTGCACCGGTAAACAGCAATACCCGGTCATCACGCAACTCGCGATGGATGCACCATCCGGTCTCAGCTTTGACCCACTCCAGCGCCTTGGATGTCGCCAGCGCCGGGTTCTCCACCTCCCAGCCTGCAGGAAGTAAATCCTCGATCATCAGGTTGTCCAGTGCCTCGCCATGGGTATCAATCGTCAGCTTCACGACCAACAAATCACCTTGATTTAACTTTAGATCAGACAAAAGGCTGCCCTCTGAATTGAGGAACTCACGCTTAATCGAAATGCCGGCATCCTGCGGCTTGATGTCGCCCGCCACGGGAACCCCTTCCATACGAACTCCATACCAGCAGCTTCCCGGCCCCCGGTTAACCAGGCGTAACTCCTTCGTCGCTCCTGGCTCTTTGGAGACCCACCGGAAGTCTTTGCCTGACTGGAATGGCACGGCCTCCAAACCTGACGGGAGAAGTTCTCCGGTATATGGGGTGTGGTCCGGCTTTGTCAGGCGGGCAAACTTACCGAGTGCCATCAAGGCCATGGCATTCTCCTGTGTCGTTCCCCACCATCCTTTATCCGTCACCCGTAGTCCTTCCAATTCTCGAATCAAGCGTGAGACCATCTCATTGCCGGGTTCGATATCGAGCCAAGCCGACAGGGCCAGGGCGATATCCCGCGACCGGCTTTCGTGCCCGCCACGTCCCTCCCGCACGACTGGTACCCCCATATCCACCAGTAGTTTCACAGCCTCACGCGGTTTGCCACCTGCCAGGAGGGCGGCCGCCAAATGGGCCCTATCCGCCGTGGATAGTTCTCCTGCAGACTCAGCCAACCGGCTCACCCAACCCTGCTCGGGACGGCCGGCCAAGGCCAACACTTCGCAGATATAGGCGCGGTTCTCTGAATCCCGTCGCTCCAGATTCTCACGTAAGTTATCCAGTGCTGCGTTGAGACGGTCTTCCGGAACAGGATGTCCGGCCTTCTTGGCTTCAACCAGAAAGTGCGTCGCGTAAACCGAGACCCAGCGGTCTTCTTTCCGGTAATCAGGCCAGAGGGAAAATCCACCCGATGCCACCTGCATAGTTAAGACCCTGTAAACTCCCGCCATCACAAAACGCCCGGTGTCAACATCACCCAGCCCGTGCGGGCGAACTCGCGCCACAAGATCGCCCAGATAGAGAAGCGGGAAGGCCGATGAAACCGTCTGCTCGCAACAGCCATAGGGATAACGTAGCAACCAGTCAAGACCACCGCTCAGCTTCACATCGGGTTGCCCGGAGATGACGGCTTCGTAGTATTCCGTCCCGGCAAGCCAACTATCCGGCACCGTTATCCTTGCCTCCTCACCCGGTTTGACTGCTGCAAAAACCGAACGTGATTCCGCCGCCAAAATGGGGCGAACGGCCATCTGAAACGTTTCAGAATAGCGTTCGGCACCTGCCGATACTTCGACGCTACACAAAGCCTTCCCGGGTTTTTCACCAGCCGCAAGGATTACCGGCACCTGCGCTGCCCCACCCGCCTTCATTGGCAGCATCCCCTCCGACACTTCGGCCGACAATGGCCCGCCACAGGTCACACGCCATTTCACTTCCGCATTGGCACCGGTTTCATTGAAAATCGCCAACGACATCCGGCACCGGTCACCCGGCGCCAGGAAGCGTGGCAACGCTGCCTGAACAACCAGTGGACGTTTCACCGTCACTGGCTCTTTTGTGGAACCAAAGGTGGTACGAGTGAATCCCACAGCCGTCACCCGCAATTCGCCTGTAAACTCCGGCACATCCAGAATAATGACCGCCTCGCCATTTGTATCGGTGAGTGTTCCGGATTTCCAAAGTGCCACCGGTTTAAAACGACTGGCCTTGATCGGGTTCAGACGCCGGCGCAGGAACTCACTGCCATCACCACCGGTATGCGACACTGTCGCATCGGAGGTATCTTCGCAGATCGGCATCAGCTCACTGTAGAGATCAGCCAACATCACGCCAAGTCCGCGCGTCCTCATGAAATATCCCAGCGGGTCAGGCGTCTCATAGTCCGTCAGCATGCAAATCCCTTCATCCACCGCCATCACCACGACTTCCGCACCTGCCACGGCTTTGCCCTGATCATCCATAGCCTTCACTTTTACGGGCAATTGACTCTGGGGCCGGATCACTTTGGGTACATCAACACTGACACTCAAGCCATGTCCCGTAGGCCTTACCTTTAGCACCGCCGCTCCAACCGCACGATGAACAGACCACACGCTTTCCGCCGTCGCGGGCCGGATCAGGGTCATCACACAATGCACGTTCGGCGCATACTCCGGCTTCACCTCAAATTCATATTCGGCGGTATTACCGGCTAGATTGACTACTCGCCGCTCCAGTACGCGATCTGACTCCACCGTGAGAAGTGCCTGTCCACTGAAAGGCGCCTTTACCGCCAGCCTCGCCTTTTCGCCGGGCAGGTAATCCGTTTTATCAAAGCTGAGTTGTACGACGGCAGGCTTATCCTTTGCCCAATCCACCCACTCAGAATCCCCGGCTGCCGCGAAAAGTTTCAGCGAGGAGGAGGCCCCGCTAAAGGGATCCGACACCGTTACAATGTATTCTCCTGACCGGACCAATGTTAACGGGAACGCCCCGCCGCCATTTTTCAGATTAATCTTTTCCGACTCGCCCACCTTGGTCTTGATGCGCTCGGATTCCCACGCATAGCGACCGGCGCGGCGCTTCATCACACTGGTCCACTCGACCCGCTCCACAGTCATCAATAAAGGTGATTCCGGTTGGGTCAGCTTTCCATCAGGCTTTACAACGATCACTGAAATCGGCAGGAATTCCCCAACTTTAACATGTCCGCCTGCACGCCCCGGTTGGAGCCCCACATAATAGGGATAGGCATCCACCAAAGTTCGCCCGCTGGCAGTGACGGCACGGCCACCGCTGTCGCTCACCGAAACAGATACAGTCGCCTGGATCACACCGGCTGGACGCATCTTCCCAATGGATTCAATCTGGAAGGCATGCAGGCCATCGCTGTCGAGACGGGCATCACCGAGTTCTATCGTTTTCTTTGTCGCCGCTTTCTCGCCATCCCCGAAAATATATCCTCCCCATGCGGCGGGCTTGAATGGCGCATCGCTGTAATGGATATCCGCCGAAACCGGTAATCCGGCGGCAGGCCGCCCGAATAAATGGCGGGCACTAACAGACACATTGATCTTGTCATCGGTTGTCACCCGTTCCGGGAGATTGGAGAGAACAGTCACAATCTGCGGAGGGACGAATTCTTCCATCGAAATCGACTGGCTTCCCAACTCCTCGAATGAACCCGGCATAACCAGCTGCACCTCGAAGCGGCCCGTTGGCAGATAGTCCGGCAACTCAAGGGCAAGTTCCACCGCTCCTCGCTCATCCAGCATCGCGGGAACGTCGCGATACACTTTGCCGTCTGGCTTTCGCACCCTGAAAATTACCGGAAACGGGGTTGGTGGCATGAGCAGGATATTTCTCACCAGGGCTTTGGCACGCACGATCTCGCCAGGCCGGTATACGCCCCGATCAGTGAACACAAAGGCTTCATTATGTATTCCGAGATACGGCGCGCCTTCACCCGCTTCCAGGGGAACAACCGTCGTGGCATCTTTTAAGGGTAAATACGAGAGATCGCCATCGAACGCCGCGGTAACCAGCGTGGGATCAAGCTCGGCAGCATGAGTTTCTTTCAAGGGGATGAACACCAGCCCTTGCCCATCGGTCAACCCCCGGCCCAATTCCTGATTGTTCCGGGCATACAGTACCACCTCAGTATTGGTTGACGGACTTGCCGTACGCAGAGAATTCACCCACACCCAAACCCCATCGGCGGCCGTTTTCGCCGAAATTCCAAGATCAGTCACCACCACCAAATGGGCGCCCTCATAACGCTCCCAGTATCGCTGGCCTTTGTGAGTCACGGAGAGACAATAGACACCTTTCGGCTCTGATCCTGCCAGGGAACGCAAATTGACATAGAATTTATTCTCCCGGTTCGGGGTATCCGGCAACAGCACCGTATTGGTAACCGCTGGCGTCGTAAGGCCCTCATATTGAGAATAATTCCGCCCTTGACCGTTAGCATAGAACACCACATTACCAGGACATATCTGGCGCAGGGATACCTCACAACGCCGAATGTTCATGGCCACAACGGGCACGTTTAAGGCCCCTCGTGGTGAAAGATAGGCCCCCTCCGCCGCAATGGTCAGCGCCGGGGCGCGATCAGGAAAAACCACCTGCCGGGTAATATTCGATGACAACAGGGTGCCATCCTCCGCTTTAAGCCCCTGTTTGAAAGCAATCGCATAAGTCTTACCCGGCTGAAAATCGCCCAAGATAGTACACCCTCCATAATAGGGCCCCAGTTCCCACTTCACCGCGGGCTTCACTTCAACAAATCCCGACGCATCATTCAGTTCCACGCCTTTCCCGAAAGATATCTGCACCCTCGCAGGTTCAAATGACGGACTGACCGCATCGACTGCTCCGGGGGCGAATCCATTACTGATATCCACTATTAACTGCTGATCCACCGACATTGCCGGGACGATAGAGTCCGAAGGCAACCCCGCAGCAACCGTTACTATAATCTTATCGATGCCAGCAATTGCACGGGAGGTTTTAATCAATATCTCGCGTGATTGGATCGCACCTACGAGTTCCCAATCCAGCCATTCCTTCGGCACCGCATCGCGTGAAAGCATAATATACTTACTTAAACGGTTAGCGACTGGCGGAAAGTTAAATTGCAGCTTCAGCACCACCGCGCCATCCTCATTGTTGTAGGAAGCCATGGAAGCCGAAAGAAGCCGTAATGACTCTGGACTTGGCGCTTCATTTGGTGGTACCGCCATCACAGGTTTCACATCGGCAGATTTACCCACCATCTTCCAGACCGCCCAACCGTTCAGCACCAGAAAACACAAGGCAAGAATGAACCACTTTTGCCCCCACCCTCCTGACGACCGAACCGGCTCCGCGTCATCCATCCGGTAAGAATCCGGAGGGTCCATCTCCGACAAAACTGATTCCAGATCCGACATTGAAAGTGTTGTCCCGCCGCGCGCACGAAGCGCATCAAGGATGTGATTTTCCAATTGGCGAAGAAGATCAGTTTTAACCGGCTCGGGCCGATCGCCCAGATTCACTTTGATCTCATCCAAAAACACCCGAATCCTGTGTTGAATATCCGAGGGGAAGGTCATGTTTAATTCTCCTTGTCCGAAGAAATCTGATGGGTTTGAAGTTGTCCGATGGCTTTACCGAGCAGTTCCCAGTAGGCATTCATTTCCGCCACACGGAGTTTGCCGGGCACGGTAAGGGAAAAATAGCGACGCGGCGGTCCGGAAGAGGAAGGGATATCCCTGACTTTGAGCAGCCCCTCGGTTCGCAACCGGGAGAGGATGGGATAGACGGTGCTTTCAGAGACCGACAGCTCCTCGATTTTTTTTAATTCCTGAACAATCTCATAGCCATAGTTTTCGCCATGCTTGAGCACATTCAGAATGCAGAAATCAAGAAGCCCCTTCCGCAACTGGGTAATCCATCCATTCATCTCAGCTACTCCGTATTAGGTACTACGCAAAGCATAATAGCTGATTATGAAATAGAGTCAAACGATCAATTGACTGGTACTTCACATATTTTTGGCAATGGCCTGGCCGAACTCGCTGCATTTAAGCAGGGTGGCGCCTTCCATCAGGCGTTCGAAGTCGTAGGTTACGGTTTTCTTGCTGATAGTCCGCTCCACACCGGCAAGGATGCGATCAGCCGCCTCGGTCCAACCCATATAGCGGAACATCATTTCGCCGGAAAGAATCAGCGAGCCGGGATTCACCTTGTCAAGGTCAGCGTACTTGGGCGCCGTCCCATGTGTCGCCTCAAAACAGGCGACCCCGGTGTTGTAATTAATGTTGGCGCCGGGGGCAATGCCAATGCCACCCACGCAGGCCGCGAGGGCATCAGAAATATAATCGCCATTCAGGTTCAAGGTCGCGATCACCGAGTAATCGGCAGGGCGCGTCAGAATCTGCTGCAAAAAGGCGTCGGCGATCACATCCTTGATCACCAATTCATGGCCATCGGCCGTCGTTATCTTATGCCAGGGCCCTTTGTCGATTGGCGTGGCGCCAAATTGCGTACGCGCCACCTCATAGCCCCAGTCCCGGAAGGCTCCTTCCGTAAACTTCATGATGTTGCCTTTGTGCACCAGCGTCACAGAAGGACGGCGCTGCTCAATGGCATAGCGAATCGCGGCCTTGACCAGCCGTTCGGTTCCCTCTTGCGATACCGGCTTGATCCCGATACCGGATGATTCGGGGAAGCGGATTTTTTTGACCCCCATTTCCTTCTGGAGGAAATGAATCACCTTCTTGACCTCAGGCGTTCCAGCCGCCCACTCTATGCCGGCATAAATATCCTCCGTGTTCTCACGAAAGATCACCATATCCGTCAATTCCGGTTGTTTGACCGGTGAAGGAACGCCCTTAAACCACTGAACGGGGCGCTGACAGACATAAAGATCCAACTCCTGCCGCAACGCCACATTGATACTGCGGATGCCCCCGCCGACAGGCGTGGTCAACGGTCCCTTGATTGAAACGAGAAATTCTCGGCAGGCAGTCAATGTTTCCGGTGGAAGCCAGATGGGTTGCCCATACACTTTATTGGCCTTCTCACCAGCATAGACCTCCATCCAGGCCACTTTGCGTTTTCCGCCATAGGCCTGATGAACCGCCGCATCCCACACAATCATCGCGGCGCGCGTAATGTCAGGGCCAATCCCGTCGCCTTCAATGAAGGGAATAACGGGATGATCCGGGACGTTCAGTTTGCCATTCGCGCCCATCACAATTTTTCCGCCATTTACCGGAACGGTAACTTTTTGATAGCTCATGAAATTCTCCTTAACCGATTACTTTCCGTCCTTCGTGAAATTTAAAAGCCCACCAGCCACTATAATCGCCCGTTGCCGCGCAGTCAGAATCATTTTAGCCGGCAAATCACTTCCTTTGGTCACATTACACAGAATCACTCGCTCTGCCCCGCTCTGGACCGCCGCACGCATTCCGGCAACAACCAGTTCGTCCCCTTGCGTAATGGCGTCATAATCCGCCGGATTTTCAAATAACAGGGGAATAATCCCGAAGTTGATCAGATTCGCAGAATGGATGCGTTCAATGGATTTCGCCAATACCGCCTTGACCCCCAGGTACATCGGACACAGGGCGGCATGTTCACGGCTGGAGCCCTGGCCATAGGACTCACCTCCGACCACAATGTTATGCTTCCCGGCGTCACGTAAGGCCGCCGCACGTTTTGGAAACGTCGGGTCATTCGGTTCAAATACATATTCCGAATAGGCCGGCACATTTGACCGGTATTTCAACCGAGACCCCGCCGGCATGATATGATCGGTGGTAATCTTGTCACCAACCTTCAAGGTGGCAACCCCGTTCAGCGATTCAGGCAAGGGCACATTCCTGGGGGGCTCCCCGATGTTCGGGCCGCGCACCACCACGACTGAGGCTGGATCATTCGAGGGACGTAACAGCATTCCGTCATCCAGCTTATATGTCTTGGGCATCTTGATCTTCGGATATTTAATATCCGTTACCGTGGCCGGATCAACGATCTTTCCCTGCAAAATTGCCAGCGCCGCCACCGGCGGACTGACCAGATAAACCCCAGCCGATTTCGTTCCGGATCGCCCCTCAAAGTTCCGGTTATTGGTGCGCAGGGAAACCGAATTCGTCTTTGGCGACTGGGAGTTCCCGATACAGAATCCGCAGGCATTTTCAAATAACCGGACACCGGCGGCGAGAAGGGTGCTCATGCTCCCATCATCGGCAATCATTTCCAGCACTTGCTTGGAACCCGGAGCCACGCCCGCCGTCACATCAGGATGAACCTGACGTCCCGACAGGATCTTAGCCACTGTCTTGAGATCCATATAAGAAGAATTGGTACAGGAACCGATCAAAACCTGATCCACCTTCGTGCCGGCAATCGATGCCACCGTTACAATATTATCCGGCGAGTGAGGCGCAGCGGCCAGCGCCTCCAGTTTCGACAAATTAATCGTCACTACTTTTTCATAAGCGGCATCCGGATCCGCCACCACTTCCCGCCAGACATCCCCGCGTCCCTGGGCCATCAGAAACGCCCGGGTTACCTCATCGCTTGGGAAAACCGAGGTCGTCGCGCCGGATTCGGCCCCCATGTTGGTGATGGTGGCGCGTTCCGGCACGGATAAATGCTTCAATCC
>Ga0118677_10002982_pt2 | contig 23552 bp, 21 predicted proteins | sample AliMusrvi5mmetaG_FD_86154 | JGI IMG/M metagenome (GOLD analysis project Ga0118677, IMG submission 86154)
TTCGCTGCTCCCGGCTGCCATTTTGCGGAAAAAGCGGCAGCCAGATAACTCACCGAGTTCTCAAAATCCCCCACGATCCGGCCCGACGTGTCGTACTGTAGCTGTGTCGCCTTCGCCCCTGCCGGCAGCAGGCGCAGCAGAACCCGAATAGCGTCGCGGCCGCAAATCGTGGCCCCCGTGCGCTGGCAATAGGCGGTAAACCCTGTTGCATCGATCTTTTCTATGAAAGCGTACGCGCCCATATCAAGCCTGGAAATATTTTCCGGCACGTCGCTCGTGAACGGCACATACTGGTAGTTCGGGCCGTAATGCGTGAAATCGGAACTTGCAATAACAAGCGTGCGCTGGTCCACCAGCGGCGCGAGCGCTGCCGCGATATCGGCTGCCGCGGCTTCGTCAAGCTGGCCGATGACGATCGGCACAACCGGCACGCCGGGCAGCACCGTCTGCACGAGCGGAAATTGAATCTCGACGCTGTGCTCGCCATCGCCAGCCTGCGGCGCCTGCGTGAACCTGCTCGATTTCAGCAGCTTTGCGATGAAGGCCTGGTCCACTTCGATCCTGCCAAGCGGCGTCTCGTAGGCCGCGGCATCGGGCACGCTCGCGGCCCCGGGCAGATAGACGTGGTGGCTCGGCCCCAGCACCACGACGCGCTGATACGAGTGCCCCTGCAGGAGCTTGTAGCCGCAACCCGCCACGCGGCCCGAGTAGCGATAGCCCGCATGCGGGACTATGAGCGCGCAGATGTCCGCTACTGCCGGCGGCTTCGCCTCGGCAAGATAGGAGGCAATATCGGACTTGAGCGCTGTCGCATCCGGGGCATACCATTGGCCGGCCAGCCGCGACACGATTACTTTCCCCGGTGCCGCGGGTTCCTGACCGCCGCAGGAGAGCCCCGTGCTTAAAACGCTAAAAAACGAAATGCCCAATAGTAGTTTCGATACTTTCATTGCATCACCCCAACCAAGTTGCGGCAGTGCGAATTTTCTGCTCGTCGAGAGCGACAATAGGACCGGGATAGGCGCGGGGGCGCGCAGCCCCCAGCTGCCGGCACGCCGCGCCCGAAAAGATGGCGGCCCGCGCGCCGCAGAGCACCGCCACCCCCGCGGCCAGCAAGCAGCCAAGAAACTCCCTGCGCTTCAGTTCCATATCCCGTAAATCCCTGTTTTGCATTTCGGGCACGTGCCCTTATGCAGCGTGTTTTCCAAAACCTCGAAACCCCGCCGCCGGAGGAGCACGGTCCGGCATGACGGACACACTGTCTTGGCTGACTCGTCATCGAGAATATTGCCGATATACACGAAGTGCATTCCCGCGCTTTGGGCAATCTGCCTGGCCCGGTACAGCGTCTCCACCGGCGTCGGCGGCAGATGCAGGAGCTGGTACTGCGGGAAGAAACGCGAAAAATGGAGCGGTATTTCCGGGCCGAGCTCAGCGTGGACCCACTGGCACAGCGCGCGCAGGTCCGCATCGCTGTCGTTCAAAGTCGGCACAATCAGGTGCACCACCTCGATGTGGAGCCCCATCTCTCGGGCCAGCACCAGGGTGTTCAAAACCGGCTTCAGCGTCGCCCCGCACACATCCCGGTAAAACGCCTCGGACAGGGACTTGAGATCTATGCGCGCCGCATCCACATGCCGGAACAGCTCGCGGGCGGGGTCGCGGTTTATGTAGCCCGCCGTTACCAGCACGTTGCGCAAGCCCGCCTCGCGGGCCCGCATGCACGAGTCCAGCGCGTACTCATAGTACACCACCGGATCGGTGTAGGTGTAGGAAACCGAGCGGCAGTCCGTCTGAAGCGCCAGCCTGGCCACCTCTTCCGGCGGCAAGGGGGAAGCTGTGACCGTTTCCGGGTCCTGCTGCGAAATTTCCCAGTTCTGGCAGTTTTTGCAATGCAGGTTGCAGCCCACGGTGGCCAGTGAAAAAGTCGCCGTGCCCGGCAGGAAGTGAAAGACCGGCTTCTTCTCAACCGGATCCACATGAACCGAGCAGGGATAGCCATACGTGACCGCCGTCAGCCGTCCGGCCATATTGACCCGAATCCGGCAGTCACCTGCCTGGCCAGGCTCGATGATGCACTGCCGGGGGCACACTTCACACTGGACCGTTTTGTTCATGCCGGTCGTATCCCGCGAATAGTTACCCCTTTACGTTCGTTTGTTGTGTCCGCGTCATGGACGAGAGAGAAGATTAACAGGAAGTGACAGGACCCAGCTCTGGTACACTTAAAATATAAAATCAGACTGATGGTGTGTCAAGGATGAATTAAGGCATGCACGTGGGCACGGAGGAGTTTTTGGTGAAGCAGCCCGTGCGGTTCGAGCCACGGGCGTATTTTCCCAGGCGGCGTGTCTTGCGAGAATATAGCACGGGCGAATGAACCAAAAACTCCTCCGTGCAAACGGCTATAGAATAAAGTTAAAAGCTCTAGCTTTGCCAGCCGGCTTCAGCTCGCCGACCCGCAACTGCGGCCTTGCCTTCGGCTGGTCCTTTTGCTAATGCTATGCAAACAGTAACCGGATTTTCGTACAGGGGGAATGCATCCTCCGTAGCTCACAAACCTGCCGGGTGTGCCCGTGTCGATGAAACTTTTTAGCGATCTGCAGAAAGCCGAATTTCTGGACCGGCCCAACCGCTTTATTGCGCGGTGCCGCATCGGGGGCCGTACGGCCATTGCCCATATGCCCAATCCGGGCCGCATGTGGGAGCTGCTGCTGCCCGGCGCAACGCTTCTGGTGGCCCCGCGCAGCCCCGGCGGCGGGCATCGCACCGACTGCACTGTCGTGGGAGTTGAAAAGGACGGCCTGCCCGTGCTGCTGCACACCCAGCGCACCAATGATGTGGCGCGGTATCTGATCGAAAATAAGCGCATACGGGCTTTCGAGAGCTTCACGGTGATGCAGCAGGAGTACACCGTCGGCCGCAGCAGGTTCGATCTCCTGCTGGACGGGCCGCGGGGCAGAATGATCGTAGAGGTCAAGAGCTGCACCCTGTTCGGCCATGGCATGGCCATGTTTCCTGATGCCGTCACCGACCGGGGCCGCCGCCATCTTGGCCATCTTGCCAGTCTGAGCCGCCAGGGCATGCAGACGGCGGTGCTCTTTCTCGTCCACTACCCCCATGTCGACTATTTCCTGCCCGACTATCATACTGACCTCGCGTTCAGCCGCACCTTTCTGGAGGTGAAGGATTCGGTCATGCTCAAGGCCGTGGCCGTGGGCTGGGACGCAGAGTTGTGCCTGCGGGAAGACCTCGTGCATGAGCTTACCGTTCCCTTTGATCTTCTTGCGCGGGAGACTGTTGATGCGGGCGTCTATATTATTATTATGAGGCTGGAAAAGGGGTGCGACATCCCCGTCGGCTCTCTGGGCGCGGTGCATTTCAAAAAGGGGTACTACCTTTATGTGGGATCTGCCCGGAAAAATCTGCAGGCCCGCATGGACCGCCATCGAAGGCAGGGCAAGAAGCTGTTCTGGCATATCGACTATCTTCGCGCCGAAGCGTCTTTCTGTGCGGCTGTGCCAGTGCGGGGTACGATGGTTAGCGAGTGCGAGCTTGCGGCTGCCGTGGCCGATGTTTCTTCATGGCAGGAGCCGGGCTTCGGCTGTTCGGATTGTGGCTGCTCGTCGCACCTGTTCGGCATGGCGGAGGACCCGCTTAAAAACGCCATCTTTATTGATATGCTGCTGGCCAAGCGCATGGGGGCGCTCGCGCCCCTGCTGCAGCAGCGCGGATGGAAATAGCTGGAGACAATATCCCCGATGTCAGCACTAACCCTTCCCGGCCTGTATATTCATGTACCTTTCTGCCGCACAAAATGCCCGTACTGCGATTTCTATTCCTGCGCGGATTTACAGTTAGTGAATAAATTCGCAGCCGCCCTTGAGCAGGAACTTTTGTTGTACTGCACAAGCTTTCCCGCTATAGACACGGTGTATCTCGGCGGCGGCACGCCCACGGTGCTGCCGGATAACGTGCTTGCGGCGCTTATGACGATGATGCACAAACATATTGCCGTTGTCCCTGACTCTGAAATAACCATAGAAGCAAATCCCAATGATGTAAACCCTGAGCGCCTAACGAACCTTCGCAGCCTTGGGTTCAACCGCCTGAGCCTAGGGGTGCAGTCATTTGATGATAAAGTGCTTCGGTTCCTTGGCCGCAGGCATACGGCAGATGAAGCGCGGCTGGCGATCAAACAGGCGCGGCTGGCAGGATTCGACAATATCAGCCTTGATTTCATGTATGGTATCCCCGGTCAAAAGCACGAGGACTGGTTTGCCACCCTTGGCGAAGCGCTGAGCTTTTCACCTGAACATTTGTCCTGTTACCAGCTCACTATAAAAGAGGAAACGCCATTTTTTGCGCGTGTTGAGAAGGGTGAAATTGAACCCTGCGCGGATGAAGAACAGGCAGAGCTGTTTATGGCGACATCGGCTTTTCTGGAAGAAAACGGGTATAGCCATTATGAAGTGTCCAATTTTTGCCGCGCGGAAAATTTCGAGGCCCGTCATAATCGCAAATACTGGGAGCATGTGCCGTATCTCGGGGTGGGGCCGTCGGCGCATTCATTCGACGGCCGTCGGCGGTGGTGGAATGCGAAATCGGTTGAGGAGTATGTTGAAAAACTGCTGCGGGGAATGGGATCGGCAGAGAAAACACACCACGCTGATTTTTTGCCTCTTGAAGGCTGTGAAGAGCTCACCAACGATCAGCTTCGCAGCGAGGCGCTGATGCTTGGATTGCGCACCCGAAGGGGTATAGCTCTTGACAGTCTGCTTGACAATCAAGCTGCTATGAAAAATATTGAAAAGATTCAGGCAGAAGGTCTTGTAACGATTGCCGGCAACCGCGTACGCCCTACCACGCGCGGCATGTTGCTTGCTGACAGCCTGGCCGCTTTCTTTTGACAAGCCACCCTGCTGCATCACAGCTCATACAGCTTATAATCAAGCATGCATTGCACAACCCCATGACTTATGGTTGAATGTCAGTGAAAAAATTTCTATAATTGCTATACTGCAGCGAACAAACGGTTCCGCGTGCTGCGGATCCGCAGTAACTTGTTTTCAAGATAGGCATTGCTGGCGACATGATCCTGAAAATTCACGAACAGAATCCGCATATGCGGGCCATACGCTCGGCTGTCGACGTGCTGAGAAGCGGCGGGCTCATTGTCTACCCGACCGACACCATTTACGGTCTCGGGTGCGACCTGCACAATAAGCGGGCCCTTGAAAAGCTGTATCGCATAAAAGACATGGATGAAAAAAGCCCGCTCTCCTTCATCTCCCCCGATCTCTCCAATGTGTCGCAGTATGCCCAGGTGGGCAACCGCGCCTACCGCATCATGAATAAATGCCTGCCGGGCCCCTTTACCTTTATTCTGCCGGCCATGAAAGAAGTGAACCGCTATATGCTGTACAAGCGCAAGCAGATGGGCATCCGTGTGCCCGCAAGCAATATATGCCGCATGCTCACCGAGGAGCTCGGAAATCCCATTATCAACACCAGCGTGCCGCTGTGGCGTGAAAAGGTGCTCAACTCCGGCGAGGTGATCGACGAGTATTTCGGCAGCCAGATCGATCTGGTGCTGGATATCGGGGTGTTGATGAGCGAGCCTTCAACCATCGTTGATCTTTCGGGCGATGAGTTTGTCATCACCCGCCAGGGCAAGGGCGAGATAACGCTATAGGAAAAGCATTAGCCGCAGCTTTCAGCAGTTCAGGCAAGACCTTAAAACACTTCAGACACACAAACATTTTTTCTTTTCTTCGCAGGAATTATAAAAGACCTCTTGCCTTATCCTTTTTTTTATACTCCTCCTGCTTCATCCAATCATCACCTTCATACAGGACCATACAAGACAGCCATGATCGCCTAAAGAAACTTTGGGGTATAAAGTAATTGCGAAGCTATGCACCAGCACAGAATAAATTCTGGTCTGCATAAATGAACAAAAAAGACCTCACCGAACGCGACAGCTGCACCAAGTTCATCTCCCCTGCCATCAAACAGGCAGGCTTGGACCCCATGTCGCAGATTCGCGAAGAGGTCGGTTTCAACAAGGGCCGGATCATTGTCCGGGGCAAGCTGGTCTCTGTGTATCACAATAGCCGCAAATATTGCGGATAGTGGTATTTTAAGTTTTGACGCTTGCTTCCTGGTCGGTTTTGTATCAGCGTCAGTATTCCCCCATGCTCGTTATTTTGCATATTTTATTCGGACGGCAAAGTCTCAACCCCTTGAATTTGCGCCTGCACCAGCTCAAAAAAACATTAATCTTGGGATTTTAAATGAGGTTTTAATTCCTATACCCCCCTAGCTGTCCGAATTTTCGCGCACTATCGCTGTCAGTACGTATAACGCTGACGCTCAGCAGGAACCGTTCGACCAAGCCCAAATTGTATCAGCTCAGCGCAGCCGTTACCACATCCGCAATCTGGCGGCAGTATTTCTCGGTTAGTTCCTTTGTCGGGCCTTCGACCATGACGCGGCACATGTTCTGCGTGCCGGAATAGCGCACCAGCACCCGCCCTTCGCCGCCCAGCTCTGCTTCAGCCTGCCTGATTGCTTCCATTATTTGCGGCACGCCTGCGATATCTGGCTTGCTCGCTACATCGATATTTATAAGCTTCTGGGGCAGCACGTCCATGAGCTTTGCCAGCTCCGAAAGGGGCTTGCCCGACCTGAGCATGGCCGAAACCAGCTGCAGGGCCGTAACAATGCCGTCGCCCGTGGTGTGGTGGTCGGCAAATATCATATGGCCGGAATCCTCGCCGCCGATGACCGCCCCGAGGCGGCGCATGTCCTCAAGCACGCAGCGGTCTCCCACCTGTGCGGCATGATGCGCAAAGCCGTATTTTCTGCAGGCGAGAATAAACCCGAGATTGCTCATGACCGTGCTGACGACAAGATTGTTTTTCAGCCGCCCCTCTTCAGAGAGCATCCGTGCGCAAATGAGCAGAATCTGGTCGCCCGTAATGGCGCCCCCTTTTTCATCAACGGCGATAAGCCTGTCGCCATCGCCGTCAAAGGCCAAACCGATGGCGGCGCCGGTTTCCAGGACCTTTTTTTTCAACGCGCCGGTATGCTGGGAGCCGCAGTTGTCGTTAATGTTGAGGCCGTTGGGCGTGTTATGAATGACCGTGAGGTCAGCGCCAAGCTCGGTAAAGACCTCGGGCGCCACGGTATAGGTCGCACCGTTTGCCGTATCCATGGCGATTTTCATGCCCTCCATGGACAGGTCCCGGGAGAAGGTGTTTTTGAGAAAAACAATATAGCGGCCGTGCACATCGTTCAGGCGGAAAGCATGGCCCATGTCACAGGGCGGGGGCACCATGTCGGGGAGCCTGCCGCCGAGAATCAGCTCCTCGATCCGGGCCTCCTGCTCATCCGAAAGTTTATAGCCTGAGCCGGAGAATATTTTTATGCCATTGTCCTGATAGGGATTATGAGAGGCTGATATGACAATGCCGGCGTCAGCGCGCATGCTTTCGGTGATGAAGGCAATGCCCGGCGTCGGGAGCACCCCGACCAGATACGGAATGCCGCCCATGGAGGTAACTCCCGATTCAAGAGCGCTTTCCAGCATATAGCCGGAAATGCGGGTGTCTTTCCCGATGATTACCCGAATTTTATGATTGTTTTTCCTCAGCGCATACGTGACAGCCTGCCCCACGGCAAAAGCCATGTAGGCATCCATCGGATGGCGATTTGCCTCGCCTCTGATTCCATCGGTTCCGAATAGTTCTCCCATACGCAACACCAAATTTAGGGATTCAGGAATTCGCAATTCCTCAATTATTTCACTTTTATTTATCGGCATAGCCGAAAATCTCTTTGCGGAAAAAATCCACCAGCGCCTTTTTGCGCCGGTATTCCTGTACCTGATGCGGAATCAGGGTCGCTTCCTGCCAGTGCAGTATGCTCATTTCATTTTCCATAATCGGCGCGCAGCTGTTGTCAAGATACCAGGCATACATAAGCCCGAACAGCAGCCCTGGCGGTATGAAGCCGTCGTTGTTATGGAGCGTAATGCGGTAGGTGTCGTCCCGGGCGGGATCCTGGAGCATGCGGCTGAGCAGCAGATACCGGTCGAGCTGTGCCGGATTGAGAAAACAGTTGCGCTCATTGGCCGGCCGGAGCCGTATTTCATAGCTGCGCATTCCCCAGGGCAGCGCGGCATCACCCGAGACCCATCGGCGCTCCATAATATAGCGGCCCAGAAGCGATTCACCCAGCGCTATCAGCAGATTGCCCCTGAGCTGCACGGGATCGCGAGTAAGCTGGCCGTGAATTTTCAGAAATCCGTCAGCCGGATCATAATACCCGAGCACTGTATCCCATTCCGTGCTGCGATTCCAGTTTTTTGCGGCAATGACCCGGGCGCCTCTGAAGCAGTCAAGATGGCCGGCGGTGATGTCCCGATTGGCCCAGAGCATATCACAAATTTCGGTGCGCAGCCGGGCGGGCTGTATGTCTTTACGGCTCAGCACCCGGTTGACCATTTCCCAGTGGCGGCATAAAAAAAGCTTTACGCCCGGGCAGGGCCGGCCCGGCGCGCTTTTCTTCGCGGGGGCGGCTTTTTTTGCGGGCAGGCCTTTTTGTTTCCAGACATACAGCAGGGTGCGCATGGCAAGCGCGAATTTTTCAGGGTTATGCTGAATGGCCTGCGTGCGGCGCAGCTGCTCAAGGGAAAACAGCGTTGCCTCAACCGGCAGCACACCCATATTTTGCACATGCTGCCGGTCAAGATAAATCGGCCGCTTGCCCTCCAGCGCGTAATTTCTGAGAATGCTTCCGGGAACATGCTCGAGATTTGTGCACAGCACGCAGTGAAACAGCCCGGCAGCGCCGCCGGGAACATTTCTGTCATAGGCTTCAATCATCTCGGATATCCGGTAGCCGCGCTGTTTGTCGTTATGCGTTATGTCGGTTTCACCCTCCTCGATCCAGAAATTGGCCCCGAGTATTTTCAGCGCCCCCCTGTTTGCCCGAACAGCATCGGCAATGCCGGGCGCCTGGAGCACGGGAATGATGCTGGTGTACAGGCTCCCCGGGGCCAGCACGATCAGGTCGGCACGCGCTATTGCCCGAAGCAGGCGGCTGCCGGGTGCGGCGGGGCCATGAAAATGCGTGCACACCGCTTCAACCGGATAACCGCGGCGGGCGCTGGTTGCTTTGCTCTGGCCCTGCACTTCAACGCCATTTGCATACCGAAAAACAAGCTCCCCCGGGGCGGCGGTTGCCGGATGGAGGCAGCCGCGAGTGATGCCCAGCAGCCGCGCAATATGGTCAAGCCCTTTTCTGATCTCAACGGGCCGCGCCGGACGCTCAAACCTGCCGCCGGTTTCCCGCAGTATGGCCGCGGTGAGCAGCAGGTTCCCCAGGCAATGTCCGCCGGGCAGTATGGTCGGGCCCTGGCCTGCGGGGGTAAGAAATGCGCCCAGGCTGCGCAGCGCTTGCCTGAGCATGGGGGGGCAGTATTTTCGCAGCTCCGCGGATGCTGCCAGGAGCGGATCGGCGGCAGTTTTAAAACCGCGGTAATCATCCGGAAAGCGGTGATTAAATATTTGATGAATGAGGCCGATAACCTGCCGCCCCTGCTCCGGGCCCAGGCCGTAAATTTTTTCAATGTTTGCGGGGCGTATCATCGAAAGGCAGGCTTTGCGCATATCGCCGATGCCGATCATGGGCAGGTCCTGCAAAAACCTGCCGGTCGAGCCGCCGTCATCGGTGGTGCAGACCACGACATCAAGATGGGGGAATATTTTTTTAAGCCCCACGGCAGGAGCCTCAGGCCAGGAGTCAAGGCGCGAGTTGCCGCCGATGACCGTTGAGAGCCCCGTGCCGCCGCCAAGCACGACCACGCGTGTCCGGCTGCAGTCATAGTCGCGCGCACAGGCCGCCTGAGCCAGCAGATCAGCGGATTTCAGTACAGGGGTAGCGTCGCTGTTTGCAACAGCTTCTATAAGATGATCAAGGGGAAGATATGCGCCGGATTTCCGCATCATGTCCTCGCGGCTATGAGCAGCGGTTTCTTTTTTTAAGCACAGGGAAAAGGGCTGCCGCGATAATCAGCAGTATAAGCGCCAGCACCTGCGAGGCCGGATATGCATTAAACACGAGATCGCCCCGCACACCTCCCCGAAACAGCTCCTCAAAAAGCCTGAAGCCGGAATACAGCATGACCCACAGCAGCGCCAGCTCGCCGTGAAAGGTCTTGCGGTTTTTCAACAGCAGCAGAATGGCAAAGGTGATGGCGGACCCGGCTGCAGCATAGAGCTGCGTGGGATGCAGCGGCACATTGAGCTCGGCAAGGCTTTGCGGGTTGGTGAAGGTGACGGCCCAGGGCAGGTCACAGGGCCTGCCGTAGCAGCAGCCGGCAAAAAAACAGCCAAGCCTGCCGAATAAAATACCGACGGCGAGAGACGGAGCAAACAGATCAAGGGTCTGAAACAGAGGCAGCCGGTACTTTTTAATCATGAAAGCCGCTACGCCGAAAGCCACGATAAAGCCCCCGTAAAACGTAAGGCCGCCTTCCCAGACCTTAAAGGCGTCAAGCAGGCTGCCGCGGAAATAGTCGGGGTGGGTGAGGACAAAGAACAGCCGCGACCCGATAATGGCGCCCAGAATAAGGTAAAATGCCATATCAAGGATAGCCTGCTGATCGAGATTGAGGCGCTTTGCCTCGCGGGAGGCGAATAAAATACCGACCAAAAAACCAACGGCTATGAGAAACCCGTAGGTTTTAATCGACAGCGGGCCGAGTTCAATGAGAATGGGATGCATAATAATTTTGGATTTCAGATTGCGGATTTTTTTTCTGCCGCTCTGCCGCAATCTTAATCCGTTATCCTTATATTTAGATTATGAAGACGTTCAAATTATTTTTATGCCGCCGTAAAATATCCGAACGCTTGTCATTGCGAGGAGCAGAGCGACGCGGCAATCTGATTTTTGTAGGGACGGGTTTGAAACCCGCCCCTACGCGCTAAATTCTGCAATCGGGAATCGAGAATCCTCATTATGCCTTGTCTGTCTTCTTTCGCAGCAGCAGCTCGTCTATGAGCAGCAGCGCGATACCCACCGATATGGCCATGTCGGCCACATTGAAGGCCGGCCAGTGATAGACTTCCCGCCAGTGTGCATCGACAAAGTCCACAACTTCCCCCAGCCGGAACCGGTCGATGATATTGCCGATGGCCCCTCCCAGAATGAGGGCAAGGCTGAAAGCCTGCAGCTTCTGCTCGCGCCTGACCTGCGAAATCAGAAACCCGAGGAGAAACACCGCCACGGCAGCCACTGCAATAAGCGACAGCGTTTTATACTGAATGCCGAATCCCTTGAGAAAGCCGAAGGCCACGCCGGAATTGCGGATATGGATAATATCGAGATATCCCGCTATGACCTCAATGCGGCCGTACAGGACAAGGCCCGTGCAGATCAGATATTTAGTATACTGATCAAGGGCAATGACCGCTGCGGCGACAAGGCCGATGCTGCCATAGGATTTTGTATTTGGCGTCATAGTCTCTTATACTAATGCCGCTGCGCACCGGGGGCACACTTCAGGCTCGCCACTGGTATAATATTTCCAGCACCTCTGGCATTTTTCGCCTTCGGACCTGCCGATGGTGATGTCCGTTGCATCAACACATTTTATGAGATCAGCTTCGGGGTTCTCCCGGGCCGACAGCGCAAGCTGCGACACGATAAAAATATCGGCCAGGCCGTCTTTATAGGGATCGAGAAAATTATAGAGCGCCCGCGGAAGCGCGAGCGCTACCGCTGCCTCAAGGGCATTGCCGATTTCCTTGTTTGCCCGCGCCGTCTCCAGCTGCTTGAGCACGCGGTTCCGCAGGGCGAGCAGCACATCCCACGTGCGGTCGATTTCCGTGTTTTCATATTCCGGCTTCACCTCGGGAAAAGACGCGAGATGCACGCTGTCCTCTTTCTCTCCGGGCAGAAACTGCCAGGCTTCATCGCTGGTGAAGGACAGTATGGGCGACAGCAGGGTCAAAAGCCCGCGAAGAATAATATTCAGCGTGGTCTGCGCGGTTTTCCGCAAGGGGTCGCCGCTGGCCGAGCAGTAGAGCCGGTCCTTGAGCACGTCAAGATACACGGCGCTCATATCGGTAATGCAGAAATTGGTGACCGAATGATAGATGGCGTGAAATTCATAGTCGCCGTAGGCTTTGGTCACGCGCTTCACGAGCTCGGCAAAACGGCACAGGGCCCATTTATCTATTTCCTCAAGCTGCGCGTACGGCACGGTATCTTTTGCCGGATCAAAATCGCTGAGCGTGCCGAGCATGAAGCGCCAGGTATTGCGGATCTTGCGGTAGGCCTCGCTCAGGCGCTTTAAAATATCAGGGGAGATGCGCACGTCCTCCTGATAGTTTTCAGAGGACACCCACAGGCGCAGCACTTCAGCGCCGTACTGCTTGATGACTTCATCGGGGCTGACCACATTGCCCTTTGATTTGGACATTTTCTCGCCTTTGCCGTCCACCACAAAGCCGTGGGTAAGCACTGCTTTGTAGGGCGCCCGGCCGTGCGTGCCGACCGAGGTCAACAGCGAGCTCTGAAACCAGCCCCGGTGCTGGTCGCTGCCTTCAAGATAAAGGTCGGCGGGGCTCCCGAGTTCGGGATTGCGCTCAAGAACGGCGGCATGGCTCACGCCCGAGTCAAACCACACGTCAAGAATATCGCTTTCCTTGACCAGCGCGGCAGACCCGCACTGCGGGCAGACCGTGCCGCTGGGCAGGAGCTCGGCTTCCGTGCGGGAAAACCAGATGTCGCTCGAATCTTTTTCAAACAGATCGGCGACATGATTGATTATTTTCTGATCAACCAGCACATGGCCGCAGTCCTTGCAGTAGAATGCCACGATGGGCACGCCCCAGGAGCGCTGCCTCGACAGGCACCAGTCCGGCCGGTTTATGACCATGCCGTTGATGCGATCAATGCCCCAGCGGGGAATCCACTGCGTTTGCTGTATTGCCTCAAGGGCTCTTTTGCGCAGCCCGCTTTTCTCCATGGAGATGAACCACTGCTCGGTGGCCCGGAAGATCACGGGCTTTCTGCAGCGCCAGCAGTGCGGATAGGAATGGGTGATGGGCTTTTCCTTGACCAGGGCGCCGACTGCGGCAAGCTTTTCATTTATCGGCTTATTGGCGGCGAATACGAACTGGCCGGCAAAATCCTCGACCTCTTTGGTGAACAGGCCGTGATTGTCAACCGGAGCGTAGACGTCAAGCCCGTATTTGAGCCCCACCTCATAGTCTTCCTGGCCGTGGCCCGGCGCCGTGTGCACGCAGCCCGTGCCTGCATCGAGGGTGACGTGGTCGCCAAGAATGAGCAGCGACTCGCGGTCATACAGGGGATGCCGGCATGCGAGCTTTTCAAGCAGCCCGCCCCCGAAGGTGGCGAGAATTTTGTAATCGCTGATCTCGCAGTCCAGCATCGCCGCTTCAAGCAGCCCTTCGGCCAGTATCAGCACGTCACCCCCTGCCTGCACGGCCACATAGTCGAGCTCGGGATTGACGCAGATGGCAAGGTTGGCCGGAATGGTCCAGGGCGTTGTGGTCCAGATAAGCACCGATACCTTTTTGCCGCTAAGCTCGGGCACCCTGGCCCCGATGTCGGAAACAAGGGGAAACTTTACATAGATTGACGGCGAGGTATCGTTTTCGTACTCAACCTCTGCCTCGGCAAGGGCGGTCTGGCAGGACGCGCACCACTGAATGGGCTTTTTGCGCTTGTAAAGGTCACCAGTGGCTGCAAATTTCCCGAACTCGCGCACGATCGTGGCGCTGTAGCCATTGGTAAGCGTCCGATAGGGGTTGTCCCATTCGGCCAGCACCCCGAGGCGCTTGAATTCCTCGCGCTGAATATCGACAAATTCAGCGGCAAATTCGCGGCAGTTCTTGCGGATCTCGGTTTTTTCCAGGTCTTCTTTTTTCTTGCCCAGCTTTTTTTCAACATTGAGCTCGATCGGCAGGCCGTGGCAGTCCCACCCTGGCACATAGGGCGTTAAAAACCCGGACATGGTCTTTGACTTAATAATAATATCTTTTAATATTTTATTGAGCGCCGTGCCGATATGAATGTGGCCATTGGCATAGGGCGGGCCGTCATGCAGTATGAATTTCGGCTGCCCGGCCCGTGACTTCTTTATTTTTTCATACAGACCCATGTCCTGCCAGCGCTTGAGCATGACGGGCTCATTCTGCGCCAGACTTGCCTTCATGGGGAAATCGGTCTGCGGCAGATTGATTGTTTTCTTGTACTCCATTACTACCTCCACATAATTTTGAGAGACCAAAACGCACGTACTGAATAAAAAAAATTACCATACGAGTCCGTAAAGTACAAGGAAAAGCTTGTGATATTGCGGCTACCGAGAGAGCGAGGGACCGGGATTCAGGTTTGTTGATCGTTTATTGGTCCATGGTTTTTTTGTTGCCAATCGCCTGATTCCCTTCAGGCACTACCGCAATGACGGTTATTTATTGAGAAGTTCAGGCAGGATGGTTTCAAGGAATTCCGTGGGGCTTACAATCGAAAACGTGCAGGGGCCGGATTTTTTCAGCTTTTGAAAATGCTTCTTGTCGCCGGTCAGCAGAAAGTCGGCTTTACCTTTAGCTGCAGTGGCCAGGACGGGAACATCCTTTTCGTTGATGATGCCTTCAAAAAGCTTTATTTCTTCCGCCGATGGCAGCGCTACGATGCTGATAGCAGCTTTACTGAAATAATTTCTATAAATGGGCAAAAGTGCGGGGAGCTTTTTTTTTATATTGCGCTCCACTTCGATAATATTGTAGCGGCCTGTCAGAGCGGCAAATAACGGCAGGTTCAGGGAGAGAATATCAAAAATTACTCTCGGCGCGCCTTTGTCGGAAAGCAGGCCGGAGAGAATTACGTTTGAATCCAGAAAAATCCTAACGCTTTTTTTCCCCATACACTTCTTTGTACAGCGTTTCCCTTTCATCGGCGAGGCCCGCCAAAATATCTTCCGGCGACAAACCGGACTCCCGGAGTATCCTGCGCACCTGTCTGCGGGCTTCCTCAAGTTCAATTCGCCGGGGTGTAATAAGTACTGCATCACCCACAGGGATAATAGACACCATCTGACCTTCTTCCAGATGGCCCGCCGTGCGGAGCTGTTTGGGTATGGTCAACTGGCCACGGGCCTTTATTGATGATGTAAATGATTTAACGGCCTGCATTTCTTCCTCCTGTTCGGCATAATGTACGAATTCAGAATATCAGAATTCAGAAAAAGTGCAATTAAATTTTCCGGGAAGGATTCCGGGCAAGCCAGAATGACTTGTAACAACTGGGGTAGAGTAGAGAACTGACAGCCCACCAGTTATCCTTGATATCAGTTTCCCGTACGCGGCTACTATGAACTACAGGATACAGTTGTTTCAGCCCTCCCTCATCAAACCGGAGTACAAAAAGGGGAACAGCTCGCGGATCTGGGATAGACTTAAAAATGACGGATCTGGTGGCCGAGATCACGGCGGCATCAAACGAGCAGGCCCAGGGCGTGACGCAAATCAACACGGGCCTGGGGCAGGTGGACCGGGTGACGCAGCAGAGCACGGCCCATGCTGAACAGAGCGCTGCGGCGGCCGAAGAGCTCGCCGGTCAGGCCAAGGTGCTGCAGGATCTGGTGTCGGCATTCAAGCTTGATGAGCAGGCACCTGCGCGGCCGCCCCTGCGGGGGGGCTGAAGCCGGGCAGGGCTCCGGCAGCCGCAAGCCCATGCTTGCCCCCGGCAAGGCCATAACACCGCCAGCTGCCGCCGAGCCGGTAATCATTCTTGATGATAAAGAGTTCGGCAAATACTAGCAGGGCGTTGAAAAAGTCAATGTGTGCAGGCTGTTCAAAAATGCTCAGATGCAAGGCGTGCGTTGTCTCTGACAACTGCTTGCAGGCAATCATGCGTAGCCAACAACCTCCCGCGAAGCGGGTGGCTTGAATTCCACTGAATGGGGAATTCAAGGGCACGAAGTGCCAAGTTGCCTTCTGCCTCCACTTCCGAAGACGGTGGAGGCAGACAACAGGCGTACTTTTTGTACGCCGCAGTGAAGCATGATGAGCACAACGCAGCAGATGGGCGTTTTTCAAAAGCCTGCTAGGACCTGCAACCGGAATCTTTATACTCCGGCCGGCAACCACGTTCGTGTAAAATCCATCGACGCCTTTTTTCGTCTTGCCGGCGGACAGCCGGCATCCAGAGGCTAAAGAGAAAAGGGGGCGGTTGTCCCCTTTTCCTTTTGAAGCATTTTCACCGGGCAAAAATGACCGAATTCGAGAGTCTTACAGCGACCAGCCCGGAGTGATACCATCACACTGCCACTGCGTCGTGGCACACATTGAGCCCCTCCCCGTATGTGCCATGGCACACATCTTGTTTGTTCAACTCACGCACCGTATCCCGGCAGACACTTTTAACCATTTAAAAAAGCGCTGCTTTTTACCGTTTTCCGATTTTTTTATTTTTTTGTTAGTCAGGTATAATTCTTGCTTTTTTACTTCTGTAAGGGTTCAGCCTGTTGAATAAGCATTTGTTTTTTTATAGGACTTTTTTTGATTAATGAAGTTTCCATAGGCTGCGCGATCTAGTGTACTGGATTAAAGGGGATGCCATGAAAAAAAATCTTCTTGTTGTACTGGCAACGCTGACAGTCCTTGTGTGCTCACCGGTGCCGTTTGTGTATGCGGTGCCCAGCTCAACCAGCACCACGACTTCAGTTGCCTCGCGGTTTCAGGACAATCACGACGGCACGATAACCGACACGACAACAGACATTGTCTGGCTCAAGGATGGTTCCGTAGCCAGCACAAAAACCTGGTATGCTGCGATGGCCTGGTGCAGCACCCTTGCCAGCGGGACAGCGGGGTTGACCGACGGTTCAGCCGCAGGCGAATGGCGCCTGCCCGGCAAAGATGAACTGTCAGGATTAATCAGCGGATGGTCCGGCGACAACCCTGCGACATGGCTCGATCCCCAGGGGTTTACAAATACGCAGGCGTCCACTTACTGGTCGTCTACTACGAACACACTCACTACTAGCACTGCGTGGGACGTCTTCTTCGACGAGGGCTTCGAGGGCTACGGCACAAAGACGCTCCAATATTACGTTCGCGCTGTGCGTTCCGGACAGTCCGGGACATTTAGTCATTTGGTCATTTCGAAACAAGGCTCAGGCACCGTGACCAGCGAAGACACCATACTTAACTGCGGCAGCGCGTGCAAAGGCGCATACAGCAATGGCGCTTACGTGCAGCTTACTGCTGCCGCCGATGCTGGATCCGGCTTCGCGGGCTGGGAGGGCGGCGGTTGCTCGGGCACGGGCGCCTGCAATGTTACCGTGAGCGATAATCTGACGGTAACAGCAACCTTTGATATAATTACGACCACGACAACCAGTGTAACAACGACCAGCTCAACAACGACCAGCATGGTGACCACAACATCGGTTGCGCCGGCAACCAGCACCACGACATCAATAGCCTCGCGGTTCCAGGACAATAACGATGGCACGATAACCGACACGACAACAGACCTTATCTGGCTTAAGGATGGCGCCGCAGCCGGCATTATAACGTGGAATGAAGCGACTGCCTGGTGCAGCGGCCTTGCCAGTGGAAAAGCGGGGCTGACCGATGGTTCGACCGCAGGGAACTGGCGCATGCCCAGCAAAAATGAGCTCTTGGGGCTGATAAGCGGATGGACCGGCGAGAGCCCCGCGGCATGGCTCGATTCCCAGGGGTTTACCAATACGGTGATGATCTGGCCAACAGTCGGCGTCTGCTACTACTACTGGTCGTCTACTGCGCACAGCGAGTGGCCCTTTCTCGCGTGGATCGTGAGCTTCGAGGACGGCCAGGTATATAAAAATATCAAGGTGTCGGGCGGCATTGATTGCGTACGCCCCGTGCGCAACACCCCCTGCCCGGCCACGAAGGCGCTGGGGCAGGGCAGTCCGCAGCTTGACAACCTGCGCGACTTCCGGGACAGCAGGCTTGCCCAAAGCGCATTGGGCCGCAAGGTCATCCAGATCTATTACGATAACGCCGGCAGCATAACCGCCGCGCTTGACCGCAGCCCTGCATTACAAGCATTTACAAAAAATGCGCTTGAGATGATTGCGCCGCTGCTGGAGAGAAAGGAAGAATAAAGCTGCTTATTTTTAAACATGCGGGACACAACTAAAAAAGCTCACGGTTCCCCTGTCATATCGAAAAAAAAGTAAAAGGGGGCGGTTGTACTAGCTCAATAATTCGGTAACTTTTTGGAGCTTATCAAAACGGGGAAATAAGGGACAACTGTCCCTTATTTTTCTCCTTTTACTTCCAGATTCAAAATTCCGGATTCAAGATGAAAGGCTGGCAGGCGGGGGGCTTCAGTCTTTTAAAAGAGCCTCAAAATCCGCCTTATTCTGAGGATAAACCATTTCGACAACAACCATGGCGGAGAGAAGCAGGGCGCGTGGATTGCCGATAAAGTCGGGGAGCATATCTGAAACAATGTCCTTGAATCGTTCATACGGGAGAGCTGTTTTCTCCAGTATCGCATAGATGTCTTCCGGATCCTGCTTATAGAAACGTTCAAGCTTGAGCTTGATCAGATCTTCTGCTGTTACCGAATGCACCCGGAGCGCTTTCCCCCGAAAAAGAACAACTTTGGGGGCATGCAGAAAATCCACGGTTGAAGAAATAGTGACGATATCAACAGGAATACCTTTTATTGCGCAGGTCTTTTGAAATGCGGCCGCATCCCCGGTATCAGCAATATCAATATCCCTTGTGGAACGATTGCGGATGCCCTGGAGCAGAATCGAAACCCCGCCTATTGCCGTTACCGATATCTTTCTCTTGTGCTGATGCAGATCATGATCAATGTCTGCAAATATCCTGAGCAGTTCTTCGCGCGTTATCTCGATTTCAGATTTTGTCTTCCTCATGCGGCCTTCCTGATGCGCCGGGGTATATGGTCGCTGTAAAAACGAAGCTGTGAGAGCAGGAGCTGTGAATAGACGACCGGCTTTTTAAGCTGCCAGTCACCAAGAAGGATGAATTTCTGAGCCTCGAGATTTTTTTCATTCAAAAATCGCACATCATCAAGCAGTGCCTGGTGAACTGCAGATCGCTCATCGATCATTGCATGCATCCGGGCATCTTCAAGGAGTTTTTTGCGCTGACACTCCAGCAGGGGTACAGCCTTTTCCGTCAGCTCATAAAAAACGCGGCCGCTTCGGAAAGTCTTTCGGGCGAAGCCCTGGTTGATTAAGTGTTGCAGGGCTGCATGGTCGTTTTTTACAGCTTCACGGTGCACTACGCCAAAACGGGCGAACCGCTTAAGTATGTTTTCAAATGATTCATTCATAAATGCTAATTTAGTTGACTATAAACAATAAGTCAACTATTTAAAGTTAACTTTAATAACTGGAAGGCGGGAGGTAAAGTTCAAGGTTTCAGATTCACGGTTTAGGGTTCGGAGAAAATGATTCAAGATTCAAAACTGCGGAGCAGAAAGAATGGCGGTTCACCACGGAAGCACGGAGAAAGCGGAGGTCAGGGATTTATTTTTCGCCGGAGATGGCGGAAAATAAATGTTTGCCTGCTCAGTGTTCTCTGTGTCTCGATCGCAGCAGGTGGTGCAATAATTCGGAGGCAGAAGGCGACTAATTACTTCCCCCATTATTAACCATGTTTTATTTTCAAAACCAGGACGCTTAGCGTCAGTAATAAAGAAGTTCCGTTAGCAATGATTATTGGAAATTCCTTGAGCAAGAACCCGTATGCAACCCACAATACTACGCCGATTGTTAAAAGCACATACATCAGCAAAGAAATATCCTTGGTATTCCTGGTTCTTATCGTCTTGATAACCTGAGGAAGTAAAGAGCCCGTTGTACAGATGCCGGCAAGCACCCCGATAGTGTTTGTAATGCCTGATTCCAAAATACTCTGTCCACCCGTCTATTTTGTTTTCAAAAGGCTCATTAGGGGGCACTTCCCGATATCGTTCTGCCCGCCTGTTTGTACTCCTGCTGTTTCACCGCATACCCCGCACGTTTTTCCCTGGCCGTAAAGCCGATCTTCTATTGCCAGCAGTAAATTTGTCGGGTTTCGTTCCTCAACCCGACCTACGGCTACTTGCCCTAATTCATTTTCCCCCGCCAGTTTTTCTTCAAGAAGCCGGAACGGTAATTACCGGTGCCTGCGGCGTCACGCCGGTCTGGGCCAGCGAGGTCAGCAAAAGCAGAAAGCTGAAAACAGCCTTGGACCGGAAGTCGCTGTTATCGATCCAGAACCAGTGATCACTGTAACTCACCGCAACAAAGGCATCTGCCGGCGGCTTGGCGCCGGAGTGTATTTTCACCATTGGCTGGTCGCGGAGTCCGCTCTCCGAGCGGGACGGCGGAACCGGAAAAGCTTTTCCTGCCTGCACATCGGCTTCCGGCACCTCGATGCGGGCGGAGAGCTCGATCAAAATCTCGAGCATTGAGCGGGTGAGCACAGCAAGCTCAGTATCGTTGCGCGGCACTGCCCCGAAGGTCAAATGCAGCTCTCCGGGCTTCTGGCTGAGACCGAGCACTTTTCGAACAAAGAGCAGGTCCTGCTCGACAGCAGGGGTGAACCTGTTGCTGCGGAATGAAATGATCGAAGCATCCTCCGCCCCCCGCTTGTCGAGCCGAAAGTCGATCGCTTCAGACAGCTGCAGGCGGCGCAGGGCGTCCAGCAACTTGTAAAACTCCGGATCGGCGTCTCGCGTGCCCGTTCCACGGCTGGAGCGGTTATAGACGCCATTGATCGCCCGCACCGTCAGCTGAAAAAAAGGATCCACCGCATAGCCGGCCTGGATCAGCTGAAAAATGGCGGACGGCGGTATCGGCCGCAGCAGTTCGCGGGTGAATTTGTCGCCCTGCAGGGGGGTATAGGTGATAGTGGGTTTGTCGGTATACGTGCCCGAGCCCCCGACCGTGGCGCCCCGCCCCACCGTATCCGGAAGGCCGGGGGTCAGGTTATACGAAAGGGAGCCCAGCACGTTTATTTGGCTTTGCAGCTGATAGGAACTGATGACCGATGATACCTCGAGGAACACCGGCGTGTCGGCATAGCGAAGCTTCACGACATTCAGCAGCGTCTGCTCCTTCCAGGCTTTTCCGAGGGCCTCGGAATAATCCCGGGAATCCCGTCTCACGGACCCGGCGCCAATGGTGGCGCAGGCCGGCAGCACCAGCAGCGTGCACAGGCCAAGCGCGAACCGCAGCAGCTTATTTTTCGACACAAGTTTCAACATGCGTATCCTTCTCTTTCTTAATTCCAATGCTGCACGACCGTTGTAGGGCGGGTGCCAACCCGCAAAATTTCAGCCTGGAATGGCGGGTTGGCACCCGCCCTACAAGCTACAAACTTCCCTGTTTCGTTTTTACCTGCCTTTTTTGCGTAAGCCGGCACGCCAACACATGCGCGCAGAACAGCCTGCGGCCTGAGCAATAACACCCTGACAGCCATGTAGTGAAAGATGATACGACATGCCGAAGAACCCCCTTGAAGCAGTGTTGTAGCCGTAACGCAAAAACAGCATTATCATTTATACAATGAGCGTTTTTAAGATGCAAAGGGATAATGGAGGAGAAGGCAGGGATCGGGGTTCGGGGTTCAGGGTTCGGAGCAGGAGGCAAAGCAAAGATTCACCACGAAGGCACGGAGTGCACAGAGGAGGATAAGGATTTTATTTCTCGCCGGAGATGGCGAAAAATAAAGGCTCGTCTTCTCTGATAACTCTGTGTCTCAAGCGCAGCGGGTGGTGAAATAATTCGAAGTTTGGCGTTCAGAGTTTGGAGTCAAAAAACGAAACAAAAAACATATCCTGCAATGTTCTGTAATCGCTGCGAAGCGGGCGCTATGGGGGGCGCAAGGAAGTGATGATTTTTAAAAAAAAGGATGCTTTAAAACAGTCTGTGCTATTATTAATTACATCGTTTTGGTAAAGAGGTTAAATCCGTTCAATTGTCGCATCACGTCTAGAGGGAATAATGTAATGGCTGCACACAAGGGAACCATCGTACTTATGGGCTCGGGAGAACTCACCTCGACCATGGTGGAGGTGCACAAGGACCTGCTGGCTCGCCTGGGGCCTGCGGCCCGTGCGGTGTTTCTTGACACGCCCGCGGGCTTTCAGCTGAACGCGGACCTGCTAAGCCAGAAAGCTGTCGATTATTTCAAGACGCATGTGCACCGCAGCCTTGAAATCGCCTCCCTTAAATCTTATGATACCGGAAGAACCCTCGGCGCTGAAAAAGCGTTTCAGACATTGCGGGCCGCGGACTTTGTGCTTATCGGGCCCGGCAGCCCGACCTATGCCGTGCGGCAGTGGCGCGACAGCCCGGTGCCGGAACTTCTCACAAAGCGCATTAATGACGGCGCCTGCCTTATTGCGGCAAGCGCGGCCGCCCTTACCGTCGGCGGCTTTACCCTGCCGGTCTATGAAATTTACAAGGTCGGCGAGGATCTGCACTGGGTGACGGGGCTTGACCTGCTCGGGCAGTTCGGCGTGCGCGCCGCAGTCATCCCGCACTGGAACAATGCCGAGGGCGGCACGCATGACACGCGTTTTTGCTATATGGGCGAGCCCCGGTTCCGGCAACTTGAAGCCATGCTGCCCCCGGAGGCCCTGGTCATCGGCCTTGACGAGCACACGGCCTGCATCATGGACCTTGAAAAAGACGAGGCCCTGGTCAGGGGCCTCGGCCGGGTCGTTATCCGCACAAGAACCATGGAAGCAACATTCGCCAAGGGCGAGCGCTTTCCCCTCGCGCTGCTGCGGGGCGAAACCGGCGGGTCTGCTGAGTGGCTGACCCCTTTGCAGCAAGCGATCCCGCAGCAGGAGGCCGCGCCGCAGGATTCTTTCTGGGAGCAGGTGCATGCTCTGGAGGATGCTTTCCGGCAGGGCCTCAGCGCAAATTCCTGGGAGCAAACAACCGGGGCGCTGCTCTCCCTTGACGACGCGATCTGGAAAGCCCACGAAGAGGGCGAAAGCGAGGAGTTCATAACGCAAGCGCGGGAAGCGCTGCGGGACATGCTGGCCGATCTCGGCAAACAACAGGCAGCCGCTCCGGCAAGCGGCCCGGCTGCTATGGCGCCTCTGATTGACGGGCTGATTTCGCTGCGCAGCCGGCTGCGCGATGAAAAAAAATGGCTGGAGGCTGACAGCCTGCGCAGCTGCCTTGATGCTGCAGGTATTATTATAGAGGACGCTGAAGATGGCCCGCGGTGGTACGTCAGAAAGCAATGAGAGCCCCTGCTCTGTCAGCCTGCTGCAGGTAGCCGAGTACCGCAGGCTCTGGTCAGAAGACGGCGGCGGCCCCTGGGGCTGCCTGTTCATGCTGCCGCCGTGGATCGAACCCTGGCTTGAGCATTTTGCCGGGGGCAGGCAGGTGCATATTCTAAAAATTGCCGACCAGGGAAAATTGCTGGGCCTTGCGCCGCTGCTGGTGAAGGGCCGCGAGGCAAGCCTCATCG
>Ga0118677_10005027_pt1 | contig 23541 bp, 18 predicted proteins | sample AliMusrvi5mmetaG_FD_86154 | JGI IMG/M metagenome (GOLD analysis project Ga0118677, IMG submission 86154)
CCGCATGAAAGACCGCATCGAAACCTGAAAAACCCTCTTCCCGCTCATGCCGAAAAAACAACTTTTTGCTATCCGGTTTTCAAACCGGCCAAATCATCCGACGTTCGCACCGGCGCCCGCAGGGTGGAATGCGCGGCGATCACGTCCATCCCGGCGGCACCGAGTTCGCGGAAGAGGCGTTCGCTGCCGATGACCACGCGCAGCTCGTTCACCGTGGCCTCGGCCCCTTTGCCAGCTGTCGATTGGAAATCCGTCGCTTCCGGGAGCGCGAGCTTCAAGGCGGCCGCGCTTTTGACAATTGCCGTCGCCAGCGGGTGCTCGGACTTGGACTCGAGCGCGGCGGCCGAAGCGAGAAGTGCCGCGAGATTTTCTGGCACCGGGGCGTCCAGCTTGTGGGCTCCCCGCGCATCCACGATTTCGGTGACGGTCGGCCGACCGACAGTCAGTGTCCCGGTCTTGTCAAAAGCGACGATGCTGGTCTGCGCGGTGTGCTCGAGGTGCGCCCCTCCCTTGATCAGGATGCCGCGCCGGGCGGCTCCGCCGATCGCGGAAAGCACGGTCGCCGGGGTGCTGATCACCAGCGCGCACGGAGAGGCGACGACCATGACCGTCATCGCGCGGTAGAATGCTTCCGCAAACGGCTGGTGCCAGCACAGCCACGGGATGAACCAGACGACCGCGGTGAACGCGATCACCCCGGTCGCGTAGTATTGCTCCGCTTGCTCCAAGAACCGCTGCGTGCCGGACTTCTCCGCCTGGGCCTCCTCGACGAGCTTGACCATGCGGGCGAGCGTCGAGTCCTCCGCGCGCTTGGTGACGGCGAGTTCGAGCCCGCCGCTCTGGTTGAGCGTGCCGGCGAAGAGCGTCGCCCCGACGGTTTTCGAGACCGGCATCGATTCTCCCGTGAGGCTCGACTCGTCCACGGCGCTGGTGCCCTCGGTGATTTTTCCGTCCACCGGGATATTTTCGCCCGGGCGCACGACGACGATGTCCCCGACCTGAAGGGATTCCACGCGCACCAGCTCGGTGCCCCCGTTGCGCTTGAGCAGGGCCTTGTCGGGGCGGAGTTTCAGAAGCGAGTGGATCGCCTTCTGCGTGCGTTCGAGCGCGTAGCTTTGGAGGACGTTGGAGAACGAAAAGAGAAACAGAAGCAGTGCCCCCTCGAACGGCTGCCCGACGACACCGGCACCGATCGCCGCGAGCACCATCAGCACATCGACATCGAGAACTTTTTCGCGGAGCGACGCGATCGCCGACCGCACGCCCTGCTGCCCGCAAAAAAGATAGGCGCCGGCGTAGAGGGCATAGGTCAGGGCATCGTCCAAACCGATCGCCCGGTGCACGGCCAACGACGCGATCAAAAACACGAAGCCCAGCGCGCAGGAAATTTCCTCGTTCAACTCCCCGGCACGAACTTTTTGCCAGAACGTCGAATCTTCATCGGCCACCGGTGCCTCGTAGGGCCGGACAGCCGCGCCGGTCGCACGCACCCCCTGCAGAATAGCCGATTCGTCCGAAACCGTGTCGTCAAATGTCAGGCACAAAATCTTCCCGAGATACGTGGCGGTCGCCCGGCGGACGCCGGGGATCTTTTGCACCTTCTTTTCCAGCCGGATCGCGCAAGCTTCGCAGGCGGCACCATCGAGGCGCAGCGTGCGCTTCTGCAGCGTGAGCCCCGGCACATTCTCTTCCGCGATCCGCCGCAGCTCCCCTTCCGTGAGCTTCGCGGGATCGTATTCGATCTCAAACGCCGTCCGTCCGGGCAGCGGCAGCACACCGACAACCCCGGCATATCCGGCGATCGATTGGGTGGCTTGTTTGAGATCCTTGTCTGGCTTCACGATGAAGCCCTCAGAACAACGTCGGCTGGGCGGAGGTTCTTTTCTCCGGTGCGGGAGTTTGCTCTGCCTTCGGCGCTTCGAATTTCACCGGAGCAGGCCTCGGTGCAACGGGGACTTCAACCGGCGGAACAGGAGCTGGGGCGGGAACAGCAGGCGGGCGGGTTACCCGAGCCACCAATTCCCCGGCATCCATCTTCTTCGCCGCTTCGATCACCTTCAAAAACGCCCCGACCATTTCCGGCTTCCTCGCAAACAATGCCTTCGCGGCCTCGATCGGCCCGCGCGTGTCGCGCGATTCCAGCTCGCCAAGCGTCACCCCGAGCGCCTTCGCAAACTTCGGCAATGTCTCCTTCGCCGGATTCCGCTTCCCGCTCTCGATGTCGCTCAAATGCGCGAGACTCTTGAACCCAACTGACTGCGAAAGAGCACGCTGAGTCAGTCCCTTCACCTCGCGTAAAGAGCGAATATATTGGCCGAACGTCTCACTCATGCAAACACCCTACGCTTCGCAGACTTCGCGATCAAGGATAAGTTTTGAGGAAATTCTCGCGCACAAGACGCAAGGAGCCGCCAAGAAAAAATGGGGAAGGCGATGTTCGAGAAATCGGCACCCGGTTGGGAGCGGTCTGCGAAAGCGCCCATCCTGACGGAAGCGCTACAATTTCTTTGGTTTCGTGAGCCCGAGGGCTTGTTTTCCGTGCCCGCACCCCGCGCAGGAGGTTTTTTCCCGCCGGGAGCGGTATTTTGCGACCGTCACGCGGATGAGGTAAGCAGCGGCGGCCAGAACGGTGGCGGCGACCGCGATATTTTCTTGGATCAGCATGCGTTCTCAGAAGCGGCTTCCGATTTGGTAGATCAGCACGGCGGCGAGCCAAGCCATCGCGGTCATGGTGGTGAAAGAAGCGATCGCCCATTTCCAGCCGAGTTCTTTGGCGATGACGGCGACGGTTGCCCCGCACTGCATGCAGAGCGCGAAGAAGACCATCAGGCCGATGACGACGGGCAGGGTATAGACGGGCTGGCCTTTTCGCGGGCCCTCCTGCCATTTTTCCCGGGCGATGTTCGAGCGGAGGGACCCCTCGTCCACGTCGGCACCGAGCTCGTAGATGATCCCGAGCGTCGCGATGATGACCTCGCGGGCGGGGAAGCTCGAAAGCACGCCGACCGTGATCTTCCAGTCGAACCCCGCCGGATCGAAGACCGGCTGCACGGCCTTGCCGAACCGCCCGAGGTAGCTCTGCTCGATGTAGGCGCTCTCGATGCGGTGCCCGAGCTTTTTGGAGAGCGCGGATTCCGGGTTATCTAATTCGGCGGAAATGGCGTCCGGGGGCATGGCCGAGGATTTTTCGGCGGCGAAGGCGGCGCGGGTTTTGTTTGCCACCTCCTGCGGGCGCGGGAAATACAGCAGCGCCCACACGATCACCGAGATCGCGAGGATGACCGTGCCGGCCTGGACCAGGAACGCGCGGCCGCGTTCCCACATGCGGATGACGACGTTCCGGAAGGTCGGGATCCGGTAATCGGGCATTTCGAGAATGAACGGCTGGGCCTTGATTTTGAGGATGCAGCGGTTCATGAACCACGCGAGCGGCATGGCCACGGTCACCCCGACGAAGTGCATCAGGAACAGCGTCGCTCCCGCCGCGAGCGGCCCGTAAACCGGCTCCACAAAAGCCCCGATGAGCAGGACATAGACGGGCAGCCTCGCGGAACAGCTCATGAACGGGGTCATGAGAATCGTGGTGAGCCTCGCCTTCGGGTCCTCGAGCGTCCTGGCGGCCATGATCCCGGGAATCGCGCAGGCGTATCCCGAGAGCAGGGGGACAAAACTTTTTCCGTTGAGCCCGCACCATCCGAAAAGCTTGTCCATGAGAAATGCGGCGCGCGCCAGATAACCGGTGTCCTCCAGAATCGCGATAAAGAAGAAAAGCAGGAGGATCTGCGGCAAAAAAACCAGGACCGCGCCCACTCCGGCAATGATGCCGTCGGTGACCAGGCTCTGGAGCGCGGGGGTTCCCGCCAGCAACGGAGAGAAGGTGCCCTGCACCAGCTTGGTCCCGGCCCCGATCAAATTCATCACCGGCCCGGCCCACGCGTAAAGGCTCTCGAAAACGACATACATCACCGCGAAAAAAATCACCGTCCCCCAGAACCGGTTGAGGAGCAGGGCGTCCACGGAATCCCTCGTGCGGGCCACCATGCCGTCGCCCTCGATAACCCCGTCGAGCAGGGCCTCGATATGCCGGTAATGGAGGACCGGCTCCACGGAGGCAGGGTTCATCCCGTGCGAGCGGATCTTTTCGCGGGCCGCCTTGAGGAGGGGAGCCAATTTTTCCCGGTGCCCGATTTGGTCCGCAAACGCGCTGTCGGTATCGAAAATCATCCGGAGCGCCTCCGGCCCCGTGACATCGACCCCGGCTTCGGAAAGGCCGTCCCGGACCGCGTCCCGCGCTTGGCCCACGAATTCCGGCCAGAGGATGCGCGGGATCCGCCGTGGATCGGAAACCGCGTGCCCGATGGCCTTTTTCAATTCCCCCAGCCCCGTGCCGCGTTTGGCGACCGTCGTGATGACCGGCACGCCGAGCCGGTCGGCGAGCAGGGCCGTGTTGATCCGGAGACCGTTCCGCTTGGCGGCATCCCACTGGTTCAAAACGACCAGCATCGGGATACCCAATTCCGCCGCCTCGGAGACGAGGAGGAGATTGCGTTTGATGTTCGTCGCGTCGAGCACGCACACGATCAAATCCGGCGCGCAATGCCCGGCTCTTCCCCCCAGCGCATCCATGACCACCCGCTCGTCCGGCGAGGCTGCGGCCAAGCTGTAGGCTCCCGGCAGATCCAGGATTTCCATCTGGACGCCGCCGAGAACCAGCGCCCCGGTTTTCTTCTCCACCGTGATCCCCGGATAGTTCGCAATGTGCTGGCGCAGGCCGGTGAGCCGGTTGAAGACGGTCGATTTGCCGGTGTTCGGATTCCCCAGCAGCGCGATCCGCACAGGCCGCTTCTTGGCATGAATAGTCATCTCAAGCGATTTCCTTCACCTCGATCAGATCCGCCTCCGCCCGCCGCAGGCTGATCTCCTGACCTTCCATCTCGATCGAAATCGGGTCTCCCAACGGCGCGACCCGCGAAATCCGCACACGCCTCCCCGGCAAAAACCCCAGCGCCGCCAAACGCCCGGCCCGCCCGCAATCACTCGAAATCCCAACGATCTCGACCGGCCGCGCATGCGCGACTTTTCCAAGCTTTTTTGAAGGCACGCTATTCACTAGAAGCCACAATATGAGAAAGCGTCTCAATAGCAATAGGAATCTTCAGTGTCGTCCCTCCTTGACCAGGAAACGGATTGTTAAAAGGATGAGATGGCGAAGACTGGTGTGGAAGTGGTATCGACTGAGGAACGACCCGAAGATCGCCATCGTCCTCCGCCCGCCGGGCGGCGATGTGCCACGCCACGAGCAACTCGATGCGGCGTACCAGAACATCGCCAAGGATCTCACCCTCACCCAATAACTGAACTCCAAATGAAAATCCCCTGCACAAATCCCATCATCTCCTGCTCGCCGGATGGCGATGCCATGGCTCCAGCTCAAAGAAAACAATCCAACTCGACATTGCTGGATTGGCAGGTTGGCTGGACGGCCGACCCGGACCAGGCACCCGAACGGTTTGTCCCCGCCGCCGTGCCGGGGGCCGTCCAGCTCGACTGGGCGCGGGCGGAGGGTTGGCCTCCGTATTGGAAAGCGGAAAACTTCCGGGCCTATGGCTGGATGGAAAACAGGCATTGGGTCTATCAAGCTCGCCTGGAGAAACCCGTGCTTGCAGCCAACCAGCGGCTCGTGCTGGTCTGCGGCGGAGTGGACTATGCCTGCACGGTGCGCGTGAACGGGCGCGTCGCGCACACCCACGAAGGGATGTTCTCGCCGTTTGAGATCGATCTCACGGGTGTTGCGGAAGGGGCACTTTTGGAAATCATCGTCGCCCCCGCGCCGAAAATCCCCGTGCCTGCGGAGGAGCTTTCAGACCGCGAGCGGAAGGAAAGCCGCCAATCTTGCAAGCCTGCGGTTGCTTACGGGTGGGACTTCCACCCGCGACTGCTCCCGCTCGGGATTTGGGACGACACGTATCTCGAAGTCCGATCTTCGCAATCGTGGCTCAACCATGTCGAGGTGGCCTACGAGTTGTCCGGGGATTTTTCATCTGCGGAGTTGCGCCTGGTCGCCGAAGGATCAGGCGGAAGCGTGCGCTGGACATTGGCAGATCCCTCGGGCGCCACGGTGGAAACGCGCGAAGGAGCGCCCGGCGCGCTGGCGATCCGGCTGGAGCGTCCAGCGCTCTGGTGGCCGTCAACGGAGGGAGAGCCCTCGCTTTACACCAGCCTCGTCGAAACGCTCGATGCGGACGGCGCCACCGTGCAGCGCATCGAGCAGCGGGTCGGACTTCGCCGCATCCGCCTCGTCATGGCTCCAGGACAATTTTCGCGCTTTGGAAATGCCTTCGTCTCCCAGCCGGCGGAGCCGGTCACGTTCGAAGTCAACGGCCGCGCGATTTTTGCACGCGGCGCAAACTGGGTGTGCCCGGAGATTTTCCCCGGTGCGCTGACACCGGATCGCTACCGGGAACAGCTCGCGCTTTTTGCCGGGGCGAATCTGAACCTGCTGCGCTGCTGGGGTGGGGCGATTGTGAACAAGACCGCGTTCTTCGAGCAGTGCGACGAGCTGGGGATCATGGTCTGGCAGGAGTTTCCGCTCGCCTGCAACCGCTACGAGGGGACGCCGGAGTATCTTCGCGTGCTGGACCAGGAATCGAGGGCGATCATCCGCCGCCTGCGCCGCCATGCCTGCATTGCGCTCTGGTGCGGTGGCAACGAGCTTTTCAACGGTTGGTCCGGCATGACGCCGCAGGATCTTCCGCTGCGCCTGCTCGCCCGGAACTGTTTCGACCTCGACCCCGCGCGGCCATTCCTGCCCACCTCGCCCGTGCACGGGATCCGGCACGGCGATTACAGGTTCCGTCTGGGAACGGAGGCCGATGCCCCGACAGTCTTCGATGTTTATCCGGCCAGCAATGCCACCGCTTACATGGAATTCGGCGTGCCCGGTCCGGCGTCGGCCGAAAGGCTGCGGGAGATCATTCCCGAAAACGAGATCTGGCCGGTCCGCCCGGACGGCGCGTGGGTCGCCCACCATGCGTTCGGCGCGTGGCCGACGAGCGACTCGATGGCCTGGCTCTACCCGGAGGTGGCGGAACATTATTTCGGGCCGCCGGGATCGTTGGAGCAGATTGTCGCCCGCCTGCAACTGCTCCAGGCCGAAGGCTACAAGGCGATTTATGAAGAGGGCCGCCGGCAAAAGCCGGCGTGCAGCGCCGTGGCCTGCTGGGTCTTCAACGAACCTTGGCCCTGCGCCGCCAACAACTCGTTGGTTGCATGGCCGAACAGCCCGAAGCCCGCCTACCACGCCGTCGCAGCCGCCAATCGTCCGGTCATGGCCAGCGCCCGCATCCCGCGTTTCGACTGGAGGCGCGGAGCGGACTTCTCCGCCACGCTTTTCCTGCTGAACGATTCCCCGCAGCCTGTCGGGCCACTCCTGTTCAACGCCCGCCTCGAGGCCGGTGAACGATCTCTTTCGCTGGCCAAATGGGATTGCGCCGGAACCGTGGCAAACACGCATTGCCAAGGGCCGGTCGTCACAGGCCAAGTGCCCGATTGGCCTGGCGAAACCTTTGATCTCGTCGTCGAGGTCATTGGCCATCCGGCGCTAAACTCCCGCTATACCCTGGCATTCGCCCCCTGATTTTTATCCCGTTCCTCGACGAGTTCGGCAGAGGGGCGGTGCCAGTTGTCCATTCGCAAAAACGGCCAGTTGTCAGCCGTGGCGGCATCGGGCGGCGTGTCATGCTGTCGCCCTCGAAAACCAGTGTCTGGCCGGGACTTGAGTGGGGATGTGGTGGACGGCTCCTTACGGGCGGGTTTTGGCTTGGGGTTCTCGTGCGGCGGCGGCGTAGATGGCGCGCCAGTGGGCGAGGCGTTCTTTGACGCGCTTTTCCATGCCGTTTTCGGTTGGCTCGTAGTAGGTCCTGCCCTCGGGGAGGTAGGCTTGGGGGACGTAGGAGCCCTCGAAGTCGTGGCTGTATTGGTAGCCCTTGCCGTGGCCGAGGCGTTCGGAGCCTTTGTAGTGGCTGTCGCGGAGGTGGGAGGGGACAGCGAGCGTCCTCCCCTCGCGGACTTCCTGCGAGGCTTTTCCGATGGCGACGGTGCAGCGGTTGCTTTTCGGGGCGGTGGCCACATAGACGGTCGCGTGGGCGAGGATCAGGTTCGCCTCGGGGAGGCCGATGAACTCCACGGCCTGCTGGGCGGCCATGGCGACGACAAGCGCGTTCGAGTCCGCCATCCCGACGTCCTCGCTCGCGCAAATCACGATCCGGCGGGTGATGAACCGGAGGTCCTCGCCGGCGTGGAGCATCTTGGCGAGCCAGTAAAGCGCGGCATCCGGGTCGCTGCCGCGCATGCTTTTGATGAACGCGCTGATCGCGTCGTAGTGTTCGTCGCCGGTGCCGTCATAGACGACCGCCTTCTGCTGGATGCTCTCCTCGGCGGCGCGAAGGCCGATGCGGATGGCTCCGTCCGCGCCCGGAGCGGTGGTGCGGGCGGCGATCTCGAGGGCGTTGAGGCTTTTTCTGGCGTCGCCGTCGCTGAGTTTGGCGAGGTGGGCGGTGGCCTCGGGATCTAGGACGACCGGGAGGTTGCCAAGCCCGCGATCCTTGTCGGCCAGGGCGGCGTGCATGAGCGAGGTCAGATCTTCTTCGGAGAGCGGCTGGAGCTGAAACACCTGCGAGCGGGAGAGGAGCGCGCTGTTGACGCTGAAGAACGGGTTTTGGGTGGTCGCGCCGATGAGGCGCACGACGCCGTTCTCGACCTCCGGCAGCAGGACATCCTGCTGGGCCTTGTTGAAGCGGTGGATCTCGTCGATGAAGAGGATTGTCTTGGTGTGGGACCTGCGGGCGGACGCGGCGGCCACCACGCGGCGGATGTCGGCGACATTGCTCTCGACCCCGCTGAGGCGCTCGAATTTTGCCTGCGTCGCTCCCGCGATCACTTGGGCGAGGGTTGTTTTCCCGGTACCCGGAGGGCCAAACAAAATCAGCGAGGAAATCCGGTCGGCCTCGATCGCGCGGCGGAGGAGCTTGCCCGGCCCGAGAATGTGCTGCTGGCCGGCATATTCATCGAGCGTGCGCGGGCGCATGCGGGTGGCCAGCGGCGCATCCGCGGCGACCTCGGCAACAGCGACTGGGAAAAGTTCCTCCACCCCGCCGAGTATCGCGGGTTTTTCTGGCATGCCAAGAATCGATGGGCTACAAAATCCGCATGGCCACGATCCTTGTTCCTTTGGATACCAGCAAGATTGCCCCCAAGGTATTGAGCGAAGCCGAGTCGCTCGCCCTGCAACTCCGCGCCAGCGTGATCCTGTTCCACGTCATCGAGCCGGTCGCGACGTATGTTCCGGTCGGCGCCGCCATGGACTTGATCGCCACGTCCCCACCGGTTTTGGACACCGAGACGACCGATGCCGCCAAGAGCCACCTCGATCATCTCGCGGCCCCGCTCCGCGCGAAAGGCCTCGACGTCGCCTGCGAGGCCACGTTTGGAATCCCGGTGGACGAGATCCTCGACCAGGCGAAAACCCGGGCGGCCGATTACATCATTCTCGGCTCCCACGGGCACGGCGCGCTCTACCATCTTTTCGGCGGTAGCGTGGTGACCGGCGTCCTGAAGCATAGCACGTGCCCGGTGATCGTCGTGCCGGTGCATCAATAGTTTCGTGTTTGAACCACTAACAGCCACTAAAACACACTAACCGACATGGCACCGCGAATCATCAGGCCGCTCAATTGTCGGGTGAATGCCCGTGATCGCTCCTCTCTCTGCGCTTGGGATTTTTTCAGTGGTTTTCAGTGGCTGTCAGTGGTTTCCAGACATGGTTTCCTGGCAGTTTTTCTTTTTGTTTCCTATGCGCTATTCGCGGCCGATGACATGCCGGATGCGGTGAAAACGTATCAGGCCGGAAATCTCGCGGAGGCGAAGGCGATGTTCGAGCAAATCGCCGTCAGTGAGCCGAAAAACCGCATGGCCCAGAATTACCTGCGACTGATCGTCACGAAGCAGGCTGGCCAGGTGGCGATGAAAAAGAAAATCGACTCGATCATCGTTCCCAAGGTGGACCTGCGGGATACCTCGGCGCACGAGGGCTTCGGCTTTATTTTCCAGCTTCTCAACCGGAATGCGCCGCAGGGATTCCACGCGAACTTGGTTTGGGCGGTGCCGGAGAACTACCCGAAAAAAATCACCCTGTCCCTCGAGAACGTGCCCGGGTCTGCCGTGTTGGAATACGCGGCGCAGGTGGCCGGGCTGAAGGTTTCGTATGAGGAGTTCGCGGTGCGGATTTCGGCGGAGTAGCGGCGCGCGGGCAGGCATTTGCGGGGGCTGCGGAGACTGCGGGGCGAAACGCTACCCGGGCCGGAGGATCTTGAGGTCGCGGAAATATCGGCGGAAATAGCCGCGATCCGCAGCAGCCAGCGCGTCGCAGTCGATCCTCGCGTGCGCCGCAACGAGAAAATCGGGGATCAGATGCTCGCGCGGACCCCCGGCATCGCGATACTTGCGAAAGGTTGAGCCGGCCAGGCAGGAGGCTTCGAGGCTGGTGGGAACCATGCGCACCCCCAGATCGTCCAGCGTCTCATGGAAAGCAGAGCGGTCCATGACCACGGCAAAAAATTCGGCGGCCACGACATCGCAGACGACCAATTCGCCCGCTTCCCTGGCCTTCTCCAGACAATCCACCCATGCCCCGGCATCCGGTTCCCCCTGGTCGATGGAAATCAAAACGGACGTATCGACCGCCGTCGTCATGGCCGCTCGGCAGGGCCTCGCAGCACATCGAGCCACTCCGAGCTCGTCCGGGCGGGCTTCCGCGATTTTCCCCGCCCGATGGCCTTGCGCATCGCGTCTTTGTCAAACGGCTTTCGCGCTTTGATGAATGGCACGGTCTCGTCAAATTCCAGCGTGTCACCTGCCTTGAGCCCGAGCTTCCTGCGAATCTTGACCGGCAGGGTGATTTGCCCTTTCGATGTAAGCGTTGCTTGCATACCGGGTATCCTTACCTGGTTTCTTACTTTTTGCAAGCGGGATGATTCGGGCTTGGAAAAGCGGGTGATGTTCTGCGATGGGAGCGCGGAATGCGTTCACGCGGGATGAAGCGGCTCGTGATCGGACGCGCATTCGAGGTGCGTGGTGACGAAGGCGCGCGGCTGCAGAGATTCTTCGATCACGCGCTCGATTTCCGTGGCGAGGAGATGGGCGTGTTTGAGGGATTCCTCTTCCGGAAACAGGAGGTGGACTTCGACGCTGTGGGCGTCACCCGTGTTCCGGTGACGGAGGTCGTGGTAGCCGAGCCCACGCGCTTTTGTCTCGCGGTCAAGAATTCCGACCAATGTTTTGTGGGCTTCCGGGTCCGCCTTGTCCATCAGGCCGGAGAACGCGGATTTCACGAGCCCTGCGCCCGACCAGAGGATGTTGCAGGCCATGAGGATGCCGAGAATCGGATCGAACGGGAGCCACTTCGTCGCCTGCACGAGAACCAAAGCGACCAGCACGGCGATGCTCGTCCAGCAATCGGTGAGCGTGTGTTTGCCGTTGGCTTCGAGAATGCGCGAGTTCCTGCGGCGTCCAAGCCTCACCAGGTAGGCTCCCAGCCCTCCGTTGATGGCCACCACGGCCGCCGTGAGAAGCGTGCCGGCTCCGAGGTTCGAGAGTTCGAGACCGGCGAGCCATTTGTGGGCCGATTCGTAAATGATATAAACGGCGGCCAAGATGATCATCGCCCCTTCGAAGCCGACCGAGAAAAAGGAGATTTTCGAATGTCCGTAGAGGTGGTCGCGGTCGGGTGGACGAAACGACAGGCGCAGGCTGAAAGAGGCGAAGATGACGGCGGCGACATGGACCACCGACTCGGCGGCATCGCTCAAAATCGCGGAGGACCCGGTGAGGAGGTAGGCCCCCATCTTGATCACGAACATCAGCAGCCCGACCGCCAGCGACAGGTTCATCGCAAACACGAGGGTCTTGCGGTCGGATTCGGAGTTCGCGTTCATGTCCGCTTCACCGAATAGCAGAGGCAGTCGTGGACGGTGCGGTCCGGTTTGTAGTGGGAGGAGGATCTCAGGATGACGTGGAGGTCGGCATGGGTGAACGTGCCGTCCTTGAGGAGTTTGGCGGGCAGGTCTTCCAGCTTTTCGAGAGACTCGACGAGGGAATCGTCTTGGCTGAGGACGAAGAAGCGGGCCGCATCGAGGGTGACGATACTCAGCGGAGTCAGTGCGCCAAGGAGCCCGTCCAAGAGGACCGGAGTTTCGGCGCTTTCGGCCTGCGCGTGGCGGGTCTCGAGGCGGATCATGCGGGCGCGCGCGTCCGGGGCGGTCGATTCCACGGCCATGCTCACGGCATCGAGCAGCCGGTGGCGCGCCTCGGCGAGGTCGGTGAGGGCCTCCAGGTTTTGCAGGGCGGGCAGGGTGGTGATCGCTTTGGCGAGCGAGGAGATTTCCTTCAGGTAGGAATTTTTTTGCGACTCGGGAACGAAATACATCACGATGAACCGGACCGGGATTCCGTCCGGCGCGCCGTAGTCGATGCCGTCCGGGCTCCATCCGACCGCGCAGACGACCTCGCCGTCGCCGGCGAACCGGGCGTGCGGGCAGGCCCAGCCTTTGCCGATCCCGGTGTTGAACGAATGCTCCCTGGAAAGGACTCTTTCGGCGATGCCCTCGTCGCCGAAATGGATGTCGGGGATCGCTTCGATGAGGGCGGCGAGATACTCCAGCGCCATGGTTTTGTCGTTGTCGGGCAGTTCGATGAGACGGCCGTCGTTCAAGGCGTGGAGGAGGCTTTTCATATCAGTCGATGCCGTGTTTCTTGTGGAAGGCGACCTTCACAAAGTGGGTGAGGATGGAGTAGCAGACAAGGAAAAGGAGAATCCACAGCCAGTAAACCCCCGGCAGCGGGACGAGCCCGAGGTAATTGGCGAACGGGCTGTAGGGCAGCCAAGCCCCGATGGCCATCACGACGCCGGTCGTGAGCAGAAGGAACGGGCTGGCGATGCTCTGGATAAACGGGATTTTTCTCGTGCGGATAATGTGGACGATCAGCGTCTGCGTGAGGATCGACTCGACGAACCAGCCGGTGTGGAACAGGTGCTCGAAGTAGTCCTTCGGGCTCAGTTGGGGGAAATGGGCGGCGATGAAATCGACCGTTTCCTGCGGGATGGCCTGCGGGGTTTTGAAAAGGATGCAGTTGAAAAAGTAGAGCATCAGGAAATACGTGGCGTAGTCGAAGATCGAGCTGATCGGGCCGATCTGGACCATGAAGCGCTGGATGTTGCCGATGTTCCATTTCCGGGGGGTGAGCAGATACTCGGGATCGACATGGTCGGAGGGGATCCCGACCTGCGAGGCGTCGTAGAGCAGGTTGTTGACGAGGACCTGGATCGGGGCCATCGGGAGAAACGGCAGGAAATAGCTCCCGCCCACGACGCTGAACATGTTGCCGAAGTTCGAGCTGGCACCCATGCGGATGTATTTGATGATGTTGCCGAAAACCTTGCGGCCTTCGATGATCCCGTCCTCGAGGACCATGAGGCTTTTTTCCAGCAGGATGATGTCGGCGGATTCCTTGGCGACATCGACGGCGGTATCCACGGAAATCCCCACGTCGGCAACTCGCATCGAGGGGGCGTCGTTGATCCCGTCACCCATGTAACCGACCACATGGCCGCGTTTCTGGAGAGCGAGGATGATGCTCTCCTTCTGGGCCGGATTGAGGCGGGCGAAGACGTTGTTGTTTTCCGCGAGGATCCCGAGCTCGCCCTCGCTCAGGCCGGCCAGGTGGTCGCCGGAGATGACCTCCCCGAATTCCAGGTCCACGTCCTTGCAGATTTTTTTGGTCACGAGGGCGTTGTCCCCGGTGAGGATTTTTGTGGCCACGCCGTATTGCTTGAGGGAAGCGATCGCCTTGGCGGCGGATTCTTTCGGCGGGTCGAGGAACGCGATGTAGCCGAGGAGGACCATGTCGCTTTCGTCCGCCACCGAGAAAGTCTGCTTGGTCTGGGGGAATTCCCGGTAGGCGATGCCGAGGACCCGGTAGCCGTCCCGGCTGAGCTCCTCGTATTCTTCCAGAAGGTCGTTTTTGATCACATCGATCATGACGTTGATTTCGTCATCGACCTGGTAGTGCGTGCAGACCTTGTAGATATCCTCGACGGCGCCCTTGCAGATCAGCACGTGGTCGCTCTCGTAATCGACCACGACCGACATGCGCTTGCGCTGGAAGTCGAACGGGATCTCGTCCACCTTGCGGCAGCCCCTGTCCACATCCAGATCCGTGTGAGAGAGGACCGACCGGTCGAGCAGGTTCCGCAGCCCGGTCTGGTAGTAGCTGTTCATGTAGGCATACCGCAGCACGTCGTCGCTTTCGCGGTTGGTGACATCCACGTGTTTTTCGAGGATGACGCGGTCTTGGGTGAGCGTGCCGGTTTTATCCGTGCAGAGGATGTCGATGGCGCCGAAGTTCTGGATCGAGTTGAGGCGCTTGACGATGACCTTCTTTTTCGACATGGCCATCGCGCCCTTGGACAAATTCACGGTCACGATCATCGGCAGCATTTCCGGGGTGAGGCCGACAGCGACCGAAAGGCCGAAGAGCAGCGCCTCCGCCCAGTCGCCTTTGGTGATCCCGACGATCAGGAAAACCACGCTGACCATGACGACCATGAACCGGATCATCAGCCAGGTGAACCCGGCAATCCCGCGGTCGAAGCTCGTCTGCACTCGCCCGCCGGAAAGTTTTTCGGAGAGCGATCCGAACTGCGTGCGGATCCCGGTGTTGACAACGATGCCGCGCGCGGAACCGCTCAGCACGTTGCTCCCCTGGAAGCAGGCGTTGGGAAGCTCGATGACTCCCCGGCCGGCAATCTCCGAGGGATCGGCATTTTTTTCCACCGGCATCGATTCGCCGGTCAGCGACGACTGGCTCACGAAAAAATCTTTGGCGGCGACGAGCCGGAGATCGGCGGGGATGATCGCGCCGGCCTGGAGGGTGACGATGTCGCCTGGGACGATTTCGGAGGCGGGGATTTCGCATTCGGCGCCGTTTCTTGTCACGAGGCACCGGGTCTGGACCATTTCGCGGAGTTTTTCGACCGCCTTGCTGGAGCGGTGTTCCTGAAAATACGCGAGCCCCACGCTCAGGACGACCATCGCCCCCACGACGGTCGCCGAACGGGCGTCACCCATGCAAAGCGAAACGATGCAGATGACCAGCAACTGGATGACGAGCGGGTTGCGGCACCGCTGGAGAATCTCTCCGAAAAACCCCAGTTCCTTCCGGTGGGAGAGATCGTTGGGGCCGAACTCCTCCAGGGCTTTCTCCACCTGTTCCGCGGTGAGGCCGCCGGCCCCCGCACCCAGGCTCTCGATCGCCTCGCCGGCGGACTTCCCGCAGATTTCTACGAGTTTCCTTTGGGCCTCCGCCGTGGCGCCGGCAACAGATCCCGCCGCCGGAACACCTTTTGGCGGGAAAGCTCTCGAAGGTGTTGTTGGAGACGACATGCGGGTTGAAAGAAGTGATCGTTACACAGGCGGCAGAAACCTTGTTGGCCGTTCGAAACGGCAACCGCAAGAAACTGCACGTTCCCGGGCTTCTCGTCCAGAAATTGTCGCGGCCCGCGAAAAGTTTTCTGCGGGCAGTTTGCAGGGAGGGTGAAGCCGTCGCCGCCTAATGGCTGCCGAGATATTCCGCGGTGCCGTCTTTCGTCGCCTTCATGGCATCTTTTCCCTTCGCCCAATTCGCCGGGCAGACCTCGCCGTGCTTTTCGAAATGCTGGAGGGCATCGACCATGCGGATCGCCTCGTCCACGCTGCGGCCGAGAGGGAGGTCGTTGACGAGCTGGTGGCGGACGATGCCCTCGCGGTCGATCAGGAAGAGCCCGCGGAACGCGACGCCATCGGGCGAAAGCACATCGTAATCGCGCGAGATCGTGCGCTGGAGGTCGGAGACGATCGGGTATTGGACCCCCTCGATGCCTCCCTGCTTTTTCGGGGTGGTCAGCCAGGCGAGATGCGAGAATTTGCTGTCGATGCTGCATCCGATGACCTCGACGTTGCGCTTGTGGAACTCCTCGAGCCTCTCCTGGAACGCGTGGAGCTCGGTCGGGCAGACGAACGTGAAGTCCAGCGGGTAGAAAAACAGGACGACGTATTTGAACCCCCGGTAGCTCGAGAGAACGGTTTCGGTGAATTGTCCGAGGTGGACGGCTTCGGCTTTGAAATCGGGGGCGGGTTTTCCAACGAGAACGCTCATGGTGATTTTGTAATGAAACGCCCAGATACCACCATCCGGGCGATTCGCCAGCAAAATATTTTCCTTGCTTGCCATCCGCGCCCGATCCGCGCGAATGATGGGGGCGTGTTCCAGGTCATCTTCAATAAAATCAGCGCCGCCGAGATGGCCGCGCTGCCGAAAGATCTCCAGCTCGAGCTGCTTTCGGAATTCCATTTTCTGCCCGAGGGGTCCGACCCGCTCGACAAGGAGGGGTTCGGGCAGGTGACGCGCGAGGGGCGGACGCTCCACCGCTACCGCGCCAAGGATTACCGGATTTACTTCGAGCGGCATCCCGAGGGGTTGCTGATCCACCGCGTGCTCCACAAAAATACCATCCGGGATTTCCTGTTCCGGTCAAACCTCCCGCTAGACGACGAAGATGGCGGGCTGGCCGGGACGAAGGATTTTTGGACGCTGATCCACGAGGCGGAGGAGTCGCGGAAATGAGCTGGTTCACGGACGAGAAGCTGCGGCTGGAACAGTTTCCGGTCGCCCGCGAGCGGATCTTCCTCGCCCACGCGGGGGTCACGGTCCTGCCGCGCTGCGCGGCCGATGCCATGCAAAACCATGTCGAGGCGAGCTGCGCGCACCACCAGGAATTCGGCGATGTCCTGCGGGACGTGGCCCGCGCGCGGGGGGTCTGCGCGAAAGCGATCGGCGCGCATGCCGACGAGATCGCGCTGCTGGGCCCGACGTCGCTGGGCTTGAGCCTTTTTGCCAACGGCCTCGACTGGAAGCCCGGAGACGAACTCGTCTGCTACGCCGACGACTATCCCTCGAACGTCTATCCTTGGACCGCGCTCGCCTCGCGCGGCGTGGTGATCCGGCACGTCCATCCCGAGACCCCCGGCCGGATCACGCCCGAAGCCGTGGAGGCCGCGCTGACCGGCAGGACCAAGCTTGTCGCCCTCGCGTCCGCGCACTTCCTGAGCGGATGGAGGATCGACGTGGACGCGATCGGAAGCCTCCTTCATTCGCGCGGGATCCTTTTTTCCGTGGATGCGATCCAGACAGTCGGGGCGGGCCCGTTCAGCGTCGAGAACGTGGATTTTCTCAGCGCGGACGCGCACAAGTGGATGCTCGGGCCGCTCGCGATCGGGATCGTTTATGTGGCGAAGCGCCATTTCGAGATCTGCCGCCCGACGCTTCTCGGGGCATGGAATGTCCGCTCGCCCGAATTCGTGGCGCAGGAGGAAATTGTTTTTGAAGAAACGGCGAGGCGGTATGAGCCAGGGGTCCTGAACATCACCGGGATGTACGGCATGAAGGCCTCGCTGGAAATGCTCCTCGCGGCCGGCCTGGGAAACGTCCGGCTCTCGATCCTCCAGGTGCGCGACTCGCTCCAGCGCCAACTCCGCGAGCTGGGGTTCGAGTTTCTGTCCCCCGGCGAAACGGAGCCGCTGCGGTCCGGCATCCTCACGTGCCGGCACCCCGCGAAGGATTCCGCATCCCTCTTTGCCGCGCTGGAGGCGGCCGGGGTTGTCGCCTCGCTGCGGTCGCTGCGCGACGGTTCCCGGTGGATCCGGTTCAGCCCGCACTACTACAATTCTCTCGAGGAAATCGGCCGGGTCGCCGCGGTCCTGCGTTCCGGGGTCGCCTGATCCGGCTGGCTCCTTCTCGGGCTGGAGGGATGGCCGCCGTGCCGTCCCAATTTTTCGCCTCAATTTTACGGTGGAAACATCGGGCTGTTTCCTTTACGAATGGAGGCACCTTTCATGAAAGCGCTCCCCGCCCGTCTCCTCATTGCCATTTTGGCCGCCGCCGTCTTTTGTTCGCATTCTCTTCGCGCCCAGTCAACCGGTGCGGCGGCGGCCAACGAGGCTGCCTACAACCTCTACTTGACCGGCGACTACACGTCCGCCGCGGCGGCCTACGAAAAGTTGATCACGGATTACCCGACGGATCCGATCTCGCAGATCGCCACGATCCAGCTGGCGTTCTCGCAGTATTTTCTCGGCCAATACGACCAGGCGCTGGCCACGCTGAACAAGGCGACTTCCTTTCCCGGCCTGGCGCCCGAGCTTGTCCAGATCGCGGGCAGCCTCCTCCCGCAAATCCTTGCATCAAAGGCCGCCACCCTGGCCGCGACGGCCCCCCAGCGCAAGCAGGCCTTCGAGGAGGCGATCGCAAAATTCACGGAATTCATCACGAAGTATCCCCAGTCCCCGGACGTGGAATCCGCCATCTACAGCCGCGGGGTGGCCAATTTCCAAATCGGGAATTACGACAAGGTCGTCGAGGACATGCAGGCGAACATCCAGAAGTTCCCCAACAGCGGGACCCTGCCTTCCAGCAGGAATGTTCTCGCGCTCGCGCTCGCCACTCTCGGGAGCGGGGAGCTGACGAAAGACGGGGGAGACAAGGCCAAAGGGATGGCCCAGCTCAAGCAGGCCGAGGACATCCTGCGGCAGATCATCGCCGACAAAAAGGATATCGCCCTCATCAACGATGCCTGGTTCCAGATCGGCGAGATCCTGTTCACGCGCGCGGCTTTCAGCCCGGAGGCCGACCGCCCGCCGATTTACCAGCAGGCCCTCGAAGCCTACCAAGCGATTCTTCCGCAAGAGCAGATCATCCGCCTCCAGCAGGACAAAATCAAAGCCTTCCGTTCCCTGAAAGCCGCGGCGCTCAGCTCCAAAAACAAGGAGCTCAAGAGCCAGCTCGACAAGGACAACGAGCGCGAGCTCAAGAAGCTCGAAGAGATCAAATCCAAGCCCGACCAGACCGCGACGGCGATGCTCAAGATGGGCGAGATATTTTTCAACGCGAAGAAATACAACGAGTCGCGGGTCGTCATCACCCACGTGACCCCGTTCCTCTCTTCCGACGACGAGAAAATGCGCTCGCTTTACTACAAGACGATGGGCTACGTGATCCAGAACGCCGTGGACAAAGCGGTGCAGGGCTACCAGGACTTCACGGCGACCTACAAAAACAACCCCATCGCCGACACCCTGCCGTTCGCCATGGGCAATATGTATCTGGGCCAGGGCAACCCGACCGAGGCGATCAAGTATTTCGACGAGTCCATCTCCCAGTATCCCAAGGGCCGGGTGATCAGCCACTCCGTCGTCAGCAAAGCCCAGGCGCAGGTGGCCCTGAAAAACTACGCGGAGGCGCTGAAGACGTTCCAGAGCTACCTCGCCAACAACCCGGCCCCCGAGGTGGCGGTCATCGCCCAATACGGCCTCGCCGGGATCAACAAAGACACCGGGAAATGGGACGAGGCCATCGCCGCTTACAATGTCGTCAAGGAGAAATACCCGGGCACCCCGCAGGCGGTCGAGTCGGATTTCTGGATCGCGTTTGCCACCCAGCAAAAAGGCGACAACGCCGGGGCGATCCCGCTTTTGGAAGCCTTCATCAAGGCCAACGGGGACAATTCGCTGATCCCGCCCGCCCTCTACTACCTCGGCGTCGCCCAGATCACAGCCGGAAAAAAGGACGAGGGTGCGGCCACTCTCGTCACGCTGGCGGAAAAATTTCCCGACAGCCCGGCGGCCCCCAACACCTATCTCATCCGCGCCCAGCTCGCGGCGGCGGCGCAGAAGGTTGATGAAGTCAACACGCTGATGCGCCAGTTTATCGAGAAATACCCCAAGGACCCCCAGATTTACTTTGCCTACGATTCGATCGGGCAGAATGCCGCCAGGGCCGCCAAACCGGACGAGGCAATCGCGACATATACGGAGTTCAAGGAGAGTTACCCCGAGAACCCCAAGGCGGCCGAAGCGCTTTCCAAGATCGCGGAACTCCAGCGCGGGAATGCCGACCTGCTCGCCGCGAACTACTCGGCACTCAACGATGAGGAAAAGACCAAATGGAAGGATGCCGTCGCGGCAGCCCTCACGACGGCCGAGGAAATGCTGGCCAAATATCCCGCCAGCCCGGATCTCGCGCTCGGCCTCCAATCCCTCCTGGCCTCCCAGAGCATGCTTCTTCGCGCGGAACTCAGGACCGACGCCCAGGTCGAGGAGTATTTCCAGAACCTTGCCGAAAAAACATCCGATGCCGGGGCCAAGAGCAAAATCCTCTTTACCCTCGCCAGCTTCATCTCGGCGAAGGACAAGGCGCGGGCGCTCGCGAAGATGAACGAGGCCTACGATGCCTCCGTGGTCTATTCCCCGAAGGATCTCGATATCTACGGGCTGGCCTTGGTGGACGACAACAAGCTCGACAAGGCGACCGAGGTCTTCAAAAAGCTCGCCGAGAATTTTCCCAACCCGCCCGGCACAACCGCCGCGACCGCCCCTCCGGCCATCCAGGAGGCGCAGGCCATTTCCATTTTCGGGCTCGGCCGGGTCGCCCAGGCCAACAAGCAGACCACCGAAGCGGGCAGGCTCTTCCAGCAACTGAAGTTCCTGTATCCCTGGTCGCCGAAAGTTCTCGAGGCCGATTACGGGATCGCGGAATCGCTCAACGCCGAGGGCAAACTCGACGAGGCCCTGCAGCTCCTGCCCGCGATCATCCGCGCCCAGAACGGGAGCGCGGAGCTCCGCGCGAACGCGTTTCTCCTCGCGGGCTCGATCATGAAGCAGAAGTCCGACTCCGCCACCGACCCCAAGAAAAAAGCCGAATTCCGGGGCCAGGCGATCGATTTCTACGCGAAGATCGCCCAGCTATTCTCCGGCGTTCCGCTGGCCGCTACCGAGGGCCTTTGGCAGGCCGGCCAACTGCTCGAGGCTCAGTCCGCCGCGATCCAAGATACGAAGGACCCGAAGGCGGCGAAATTCAAGGCGCAGCAAATGGACCGGGCGAAGACGTTCTACCAGCAGCTCGTCAAAGATTTCCCTCAGAGCCCGTATGTCCCGAAAGCCAAGGAACGGCTTGCGGCTCTCGGGGTCAAGTGAACCGGAAAGAGCGGGCAGGCGAGCTGATGGGACGCCTGCCGGCGATTTACCCGGACGCGCGCTGCGAGCTCGTTTTCTCGAACCCTCTCGAGCTTCTCGTGGCCACGATCTTGTCCGCGCAGTGCACCGACAAACGCGTGAACCTCGTCTGCAAAGAATTGTTCCGCCGCTGCCGCTGCACGCGGGATTTTGCGGGCATCCCGCTTTCCGAGCTGGAGGCGCTCGTTCGGTCCACCGGGTTTTTCCGGAACAAGGCGAAGAACATCCGGAACATGGCTGCGGAGCTTCTCGCAAAGCATGGCGGAGAAGTGCCGAGATCGCTGGAGGAACTCGCCGCGCTGCCCGGCGTCGGCCGCAAAACCGCCAACGTCGTCCTCGGAAATGCCTTCGGCCTGAATGAAGGCGTCGTCGTGGATACCCACGTCACCCGCCTCTCCCGGCGGCTCGGGCTCACCAAAGCCAACGACCCGGCCCGCATCGAACGGGATCTGATCAAACTTTTCCCCCGCCGCCACTGGACCGACCTCAGCCACTGGCTCATCTTCCACGGCCGCCGCCGCTGCCGGGCCCGCAAGCCCGATTGCGCGAATTGCGAGCTCCGCGACATCTGCCCGTCATCCGGAAAAATCTCCTGAATGACAAGCGCCAGAACTTGCATGTGACGCGCCCACACTGACCCCCGGGTGGAAGGTTCCGCCCCGATACCAGGTCCTGCAAAACCCGGCCAGCCTCGATGGATCGGCTTTTCATCGGAAAAATTCAATTGGCTGGCCAATTTGCCCGTCTATCTGCGTTTGGACGCCCTGAAACGCAAGATTTATTTTGCGCCACATATCGAAAACCGACGAAGATGCTAAAGTTACAGACAAATCAACAAACCAATAAAAACCCAAAAATTCATTCCTCTCGGCGCGCTGGCCGTCGCCCCGCTGCTGTTCCTGGCAGCCTCCGCCTCGGCATCCGATGGAATTTGGCTCAATACCGGCGCAACCAACGGCAATTGGAGCACGGTATCGAACTGGGTCGGCGGCACTGTTCCCGGCGCGACCTCCGGCACCACCAATGCCGACACAGCGCTCTTCAATACCAGCGTCGGCACGTATGGCACCACCGGCTCCCCGATCGTGATCGACGCCAACAGGAACATCAATAACATCAGTTTCGACACCGCTGCGGGCAATTACTTTATCGGCAGCACCGGAGGCAATTCGCTCAATCTCACCAGCGGCGGCACCACCGCGATTCAAAGCACGATAAGCGGCGCGACCACGGAAACCATCAACGCCCCGCTGGCGATCCAGGGAGCCGGTTACACCTTCGCCAATAATGACGCAACCCACGCCGGCAGTTCGCTGGTCCTCGGCGGCGCTATCAGCGGCGGCGTGTCCGGAGCCGCCACCCTCACCTTTGCCGGCAGCAGCACGCCGACAATGAATTACGTGAAAGGCAACATCTCCAACGGCTCCGCCACCAGCCTTGCCGTGAACCTGACCGGCGGCAACTGGCAGTTCAGCGGCAGCACCAGCTACACCGGTGCGACCACCGTCAATGCCGGCGCAACTTTGTCCCTCGCGCAAGCCACCAACTCCAACACCCTGAACTTGAACGGCGGCACGATCATCAATGGGAACTCAACGAACCAGGGCTCGGGCGGGACCATCACTGTAACTGGCGGCAACGTCTTCCATGTCTTCAACACAGTCGGATCCTTCAGCCTCTCCTTGGGGACGTGGAACATTGCGACGGCAAACGTCCTGGTGGTTGCGGGCGGCGGCGGCGGCGGCGGAGATACTGGCGGTGGCGGTGGCGCCGGCGGTGTCATTTACCAGTCAATTTCAAACCTCAGCGGAACCACTACCGGGGCCGTAGGCAATGGCGGTTCTGGTGGCACTTCTCAATTCGGCGCAAATGGTGGAGACTCGGTTTTTGGGTCCCTGACCACCGCAAAAGGCGGCGGCGGTGGCGGGAGCAACTACGGTAGTACTTCCAAAGGTAGTGACGGTGGCTCCGGCGGCGGCGGTTCTAATGGTCCCACAAATGGCACGGGCGGTGCTGGCACCAGCGGTCAAGGCAAAAACGGTGGCGCTTCAGGGACTTGGGGCGGAAACTACCCCGCTGGCGGCGGTGGTGGTGCTGGCCTTGCCGGAACCGCCGGATCGGGGACTTCTGGTGGCGCTGGCGGCGTCGGAACCCAAATATCGCTGTTTAATAACGCCAGCATCGCCGGTCTGCCAAGCACCAGCGGCTACTTCGGCGGTGGCGGCGGTGGCGGCATATATACGGCCGGCACCGGTGGCGCGGGAGGATTGGGTGGTGGCGGCACCGGCGGCAGTGGTGCCCAAACCACAGCAGCGCTCTCTGCCACGGCCAACACACTGTCTCTTATACACATCTCCGAGCCCACGAGACTAGGCATGATATC
>Ga0118677_10005028_pt1 | contig 23539 bp, 20 predicted proteins | sample AliMusrvi5mmetaG_FD_86154 | JGI IMG/M metagenome (GOLD analysis project Ga0118677, IMG submission 86154)
TTTTGGGCCTGATTCATTTGGAGTGTTTAAATTTCTTTATAGGAGATAAATATCAATAAAAAAGATTAATTCTTAGAACAAGTTTCCCGTAGAGGATTAACCGATTATCTGTTAATATCCTAACGGACAATGGTTTTATGAATTTGTTTTACAATTGAGATTTATCGAATAATTTTCTTCAAAATACAAAATTTTGTGGGATCTGATCAATGGTCTTTATTTATAAAAAGGAGAATCGATTTAATAGTTAAGATTCCAACTCAGAGCTGCGTTTCAATATTCTAATCACTTGTCAAAAAAGCACAAAGCTAATTTGCAGAAAAGCTTGCTTTTTCGTTAAGTTGGGTCTTACAGACTACTCGAATTCCTACTTATTGGCTATTGATTTCTCTTAAATTTCTCATTTAAATGTAATTGGCAAATGCATCAATACATTCACAGGTTGATCTCTTTGAATACCCGGATTCCATTTGGGTGATTGTGCAATTACTCTAACTGCTTCCTCATCACATAATTTACACAGTCCCTCGATTATTTTTATCTTATTTGGCGGGATCTGTCCAAGTGAGTCAACTACAAATTTCAAAATAAAAATGATTCATTTACAGTTTAGTCAATAAATATTATGACAAACTTACTGGGGTGCCTTTAATCCCGGCGGGTGTAGATGTTTTGCTGATAAATATGAAATAGTAGGAATAAAGGCGGATTCAGAACAACTAAACGTTCGATGAGCCCCTAAAGATTAAGAATGACTCACATGTTCAGTTAAACTCTAAATCCACCTTTGATGATATGTTAGAATTGAGGTTGAGCTTATTTTCGGGTATTGTTGGCGATGGAGGATAATGCCCGGATTTGTTCAGCCAAAAATCTCGAAAAGACGATTATCAAAAAGCCAACGATTGGCATTGCAATTACGGCTAACCAACCGGTTCTCAAATAAGGAATTCCGATATTATTGCCGAAGTAATTACCTTCTTCACCAAGGATAATCGTGGACAAAAGGGCAAATCCAAATCCAACAAGGCCAATATAAGTTCCCATCCATTCTCCAAAGGTTTGTATAAAATTTGAGAACACAGGAGTTGCGATAAATTCATCTCCAACAGATGAAAGTTTATCTATCTTTCCCATTCGTTCCCACCATAACTGAAAACTTACCCAACCGGCAAAAGCAACAATAATCAATACCAACAGGAACACAATGATAAATTTTGCAGGAAAATCAAGTACTTTGATTTCATGAGCCCGGTAAATCAAATAAATTGGAAGCAGCAGATTTACAATACCCAGTAAACCATAAAGCCAACTAAATGGTTTCCGAAAGAAATGACCATTGTCAATGTAAGACAGATAAGGATTAATAAAGGTAAAAAATTTATTTTCCATTCTATTCCATTTTTATTTTTCCTACTCGTTTGGCTTTTCAGATTACGCCCCGTTTAAAATATGGTATCTGGACTCCACTTTATTTTATCCCTTATCAATCGATAAAGACTTTGGCTAAATGTTAAGTAATGATGTTTAGTTTGGAATAAAATCCTTGATCACGAATAGTTTTATACCTCCTGAAATTGCTGACCAGATGACCAAAACAGAGCTTAAACAATCTATTAAATAAGCGATTATCTATCGAAACAATGTAACAAATGTCAAAAATAAAAATGACATGTTTACAGTTTAAGCAATAAATATTATGACAAATTTACAGGTGTGGCTTTAATTCCGGCAACCGTAGCTATTTTGCTGATAAGTGTAAAGAATGGAAAAGAAACTATGGTTTGGTAATCTCAATTTTTGCCTTGTAATCCACTTGTCTGATAACTAGACCTGCTTCAGGATATGGGGTCAGCGTATTGAGTTTGACGCGATAGCCTTCAATCAGGGTATCGGTTCGGAAGGAGGAGAGCGTATTTAGGACTATTCCTTGATTTTCTTATTTTCCAATAAATACTCCCCGCTTTCAACGGCCAGTGCAACCAATGCAGCCGAATTATGCACCTCGCATTTATGAATAAGGTTAGTCCGATGTTTCTTCGCAGTGAAAATGCTGATAAACAACTGGTCTGCAATCTCATTATCCCGTTTGCCATTGACGATCAGATGGAGGATTTGCTGTTCCCGGGGAGTAAGATGGTAATCCCTCAATGAAGCGGTTAAAATAACCGGCTCTTTATCAAGCGAAGTTCGGTTCTTCCCGGGAGAGGTGCCAGGTCTGATCTCGGAGGCAACTACGAGCACCTTTTTCATCAACCCGTCATCAAAGGTCTCCAGGATACTCTTCGAACAGAGGAAAAACCGGTAATGGGCATGTTTTTGGAACCTGATCCTGAGTGTTTCGGTCACCACTGTCCGGAGACCCGGCTGAAAACTGCTCTTCATATTTTGCTCAAGTAATTCCAGATCATCGGGATGCAATATCCTCCGGAGGAGCTCAAAACCCAGTTGTGAAAGCTCTTCCTGCGTATAACCAATATAATCCAGACCGGGCTGATTGATCCACAAATTTTTTACTGAACGAACATCACCCGGACGTTCGAATTCGCTGATATAAAAAACTACAGGGAGTGAATCAACGATATTCTGAAGAATTGCCTTTTCAATCTGAGGCCCTTCAGGATATATGTTTCGATTATCAGTGGCCATGTGGCTGATAATTTACCATTTATAGGTAAATATACCACTTTGGTAGTATTGTTTGGGGGTTTTTAAGGAATTAAATTTGACTTAAAACAGTTTCTTGACAAGATTTTTCCGCTTCCCGTCAAAAACCTGCAGGAATTCAACCAATTCTGGTCACTTCCTGACGAAAACCTGCAGGAATTCAACCAAAAGTGATCGAAATCGGTTGAAAACCTGCAGAAACTGATCGGAAACCTGGAGGTTTTCGTCGTATTCCGATAGGTTTCGGATGAAAAGCTACAGGTTTCAGTCTGGATCCTGTTAAAACCCGACAAAAACCTGCAGGAATCGGACCGATTTCGGTTACTTTCCGTCAGGAAGCTGCAGGAATTCAATGAGAAACGATCGGAATCAGACAAATTGAGGCTGTCGGATGCGAAACCCGGTTACAGATAAAAATAAACTCATAAAATATGTTCCATAGGTCGAACCCTTAATTGAAAAGTATTGAATTTGACCTAATTGTTTAATTTAAAAAATTGAGATCATGAAGAAAGTACATGTAGTTTTTGATTTTATCCATCTGCCTATCTCCGGAAAGGTAGCCAAGGGGAGAAACATCATAACAGATATGATGAATAATCCCAACTTCCCGACTCCTGACGTCTCACTGGATTCACTTAAAGAGCTCACTGATTTACTTGAAAGCCGAAACTTAGCGGCTCAAAACGGTGGGAAGGCAGAGACGACATTGATGCATCAGACTGAAATAGTATGGGATGATGCCATGCGGAAAATGGCCCGTTATGTCGAACGGGTAGCTAATGATGATGCAGCGGTTATCTTAAGTGCCGGTTTTAACCTGTCGAAGCAACCATTACCTTACCAAAGACCGGAGCTGAGTGCTGAACAAGGGGAAAAATCGGGGACCATACTCCTTCGTCGTCAGGCTGTGCCGGGGGCCAAATCGTATATCTGGCAATATTGCATCAATAGCTTACCGGAAAGCGATTCAGGATGGACATTTGCTGCAGCCACAAGTAAAGCTTCGACTGAGATTGACAATCTGACTCCTGTGAGTAAATACTGGTTTCGTGTAGCAGCGGTAACCACGCAAGGTGTCACCGCCTATAACGACCCGATTATGCACATCATCACCTAGGAATAACTATTGAAGGATTGGAGCATCAGACAAACTAAGGTCAAAGCCCCGACGGGCCCTGAATCGCGCAAAGTTCAAATTAAATGACCCCCGGCATGATCATTTCGATCAATTAACCGGGGGCCATTTGTGTTTTGGGAACATTAAACAGGACTATAACCAGACATTCAATTTATTTACTGTTTTGCCACCAGATAGCTGTAAGGTTGCAGTGCCAGATTAGATGTTAAGGTTATACTGCCGCCATTCATCAGATCAGTCCAGATAGTATTGACTAGTGCTGCGGGAACGGTATAATTGATCTCGCTGTTTCTCAGGTTTGAAATAACCAGCACCTTTTCTCCGGTTACAGCCTTTGTAAAAGCGCAGATATCTGCACTGTCGAATGAGGTCAATGTACCTCTGCGTATGGCAGTACTTTTGTTTCGTATGGTCAGGATCTTCTTATATTCGGCAGTTATATCGGGATTCAGTGTCCAGTCAATTTTTGTGCCGGTAAAAGGGAAGGACAATCTGAACGGTGTTCCCACCTCCTGGCCGTTATAAACCATCGGGACACTTTTCATAGTTGCCACTACAACAAATGCAGCCATAGAACCATTTCTCCCTCCGAATAAATCCAGGGGGGTTCCATCGGAACTATCCACATCATGATTGGAGGTATACCTGACTATTTGCTGACCATTTGCAGCGTTCGAATAATCGTTGTTGTTCAGGTCATCGATCGTCATTACAGAACTGTTACTGCTGTAAATGGATTTTAACTGTCCGTAGAAATTAAAGCCAAAGTTATAATCGAAACCGGCAGAAAAGTTGGTGCTCCTGCTTCCCTCTGCCAGTAACAGGAGTTTGTGGGTTGTCATGTTTCGAAGGGTATCGATGGCCTGTGTCCAGAAATCTACCGGAGGACCATCGGTATAGTCACAACGGAAGCCATCCACATTGGCTGTCAGCACCCAGTATTTCATATCCTTAATCATCTCAAGCCGCATTGCAGCAACATTGAAATTTAATTGCGCCACATCATTCCATCCCATCCCGGGAGGACTAAGAACAGTGCCGCCTGTGTCCTGAAGGTACCAATCTTTGTGACTGGTAATCCAACCATTGTCCCAGGAGGTGTGATTCGCTACCCAATCGAGCATAACACTAATATTCCGGTGATGGGCACTGTCAACCAGGGCACGCAGATCGGAAAGGGAGCCGAATTCAGTATTCACAGCCCGGTAATCTTTCACACAATAGGGTGAATTCACCGAATTTAAAACTCCAACAGGATAGATCGGCATCAGGTAAACCACATTAATTCCCAATGCTTTTATCGAATCCATGCGGGCAATAACTCCCGAAAAATTCCCCGTTGAACTGAACTCCCTCATATTCACCTGGTATATGGTTGCATCCTGCCGGTCAGGAACACCGCTGAAGGGGACTCCGAACTGAGCGGGATCAGGTTCGGTTACAGGTGTTACCGGTTTTACCGGAGCAACAACCGAGGAGCCCTTACTGCAGGCGAAGAGGGATAAAATCAACAAAAGAACGATATTCTTTCTATGCATTGTATTTTAATTTAGTAATTCATTGATATTTTGGCAACACCATTAAAATTCTATTCATAGTGTGATATTTGATACATTGTCAATTCTATTCATTATCAGTTTTTACCCATTGGGGCAATCAGCGACAGGAACAGTTCATCAAGCTGATTCTGGGCAATTTCAGCCGGAGAATCGTTCATGACGTCGCGGCCGGAGTTGTTCTTCGGGAAAGCGATCACATCACGGATTGAATCGAGTCCCGCAAACATTGAGGTGAGCCGATCGAAACCAAAAGCTATACCGGCATGGGGAGGTGCTCCGTATTTGAACGCCTCCATCAGGAATCCAAACTGATTCTCAGCCTCCTGTTTGGTAAAGCCCAGTGTCTTGAACATCTTTGCCTGAAGTTCACTATCAAAGATTCTCACAGAACCTCCTCCTATCTCCACCCCGTTAATCACCAGATCATAAGCATTTGCACGTATTTTAGCGGGATCTGAATCCAGTAAAAAGACATCTTCAGGTTTAGGGGATGTAAACGGATGGTGCATTGCGTGGAAACGATTGGACTCTTCATTCCATTCGAGTAATGGGAAATCAATGACCCACAATGGTTTGAAAACCTCTTTATCCATCAATCCGCACTGTCGACCCATTTCGAGACGCAGAACCGATAAGGCCGGCAGTGTGCGCTCTTTTTCACCTGAAAGCAATAAAATCAGATCGCCGGGTTTTGCCCCGAAGATATCACTCCATTGGGCCAGATCTTCCTGGTTATAAAACTTATCTACAGATGATTTTACTGAACCATCTTCATTTATTTTAGCGTATACCATCCCCTTGGCTCCTACCTGAGGACGTTTCACAAACTCGGTAAGGGCATCCAGCTGCTTGCGGCTGTATTCACCACAACCCGGCACACAGATTCCCCCGATATATTCGGCTTCATCAAAGACCTTAAATTCTTTCCCTTTAACGAGGATTGTCAGATCTTTAAATTTCAGTCCGAAACGGATATCCGGCTTGTCATTTCCATAGTTTTCCATTGCTTCGGCCCAGGTCATCCGCGGAAACTCCCCGGGATCGATCCCTTTGATCTCCCTGAAGAGATGACGTGTCAGACCTTCAAACATATTCAGGACATCCTCCTGCTGTACAAACGACATTTCACAGTCAATCTGGGTAAACTCAGGTTGACGGTCGGCGCGGAGGTCCTCATCACGGAAACATTTCACGATCTGGTAATAGCGGTCGAAACCGGCTACCATCAAAAGTTGCTTGAAGATTTGGGGCGACTGCGGCAAGGCATAAAACTGGTTGGGATTCATGCGTGACGGAACCACAAAATCGCGTGCCCCCTCCGGCGTTGATTTGATCAATACCGGTGTTTCGGTCTCGATAAACTGAAGTTCATCGAGGTAGTTGCGGACAACATGTGCCATCCGGGCCCTTAACTCCAGGTTTTTGCGGACAGCCTCGCGGCGAAGATCGAGGTAGCGGAATTTCATCCTTAACTCGTCTCCCCCATCAGTATCATCCTGGATGGTGAATGGCGGTACTGCCGCTTTATTCAGCACTACAAGTTCCCTGACATCAACCTCAACTTCCCCCGTCGGGATTTTACCGTTTTTACTCGAACGTTCCCTGACAACTCCCCTGACCTGAATCACATATTCACGTCCGAGTTTATCGAATTGTTCCCTGATTTGCACCGGGGTATTTTCATCGGCAACAAGCTGGGTGATCCCATAACGGTCACGAATATCAATAAAGGTCATGGCTCCAAGGTTTCGTACCGTTTGAACCCATCCGGCCAAAACAGGCTCCTGTCCCACATGGGCTATCCGAAGTTCACCGCAGGTAATTGTTCTGTACATTGATTTACATTATATGATTGAGCCGGCAAAATTACAAAACTAAGGCGATATTTGAAAAACAGGGGGCGGAAACTAAGAAATTGATTGAAATATGGAAGGTGCTTCAAAAAACTAAGCAATATCGTTTACTTTTGAACCAGCAAAAATCTTAGTTATGATTGATCCGTTCGATGATGAATATTATATGAAGCGTGCTTTGGCTGAAGCGGAACTGGCCTTTTCGGAAGGGGAAATTCCCGTTGGGGCTGTGGTTGTTTGCCGTAATCAGATCATTGCCCGGGCGCATAACCTCACCGAGATGCTCAACGATGTGACAGCCCATGCCGAGATGCAGGCCATAACTGCTGCATCAAATCTTCTCGGAGGGAAATACCTTACCGGTTGTACTTTATATGTTACATTAGAGCCATGTTCCATGTGCGCGGGAGCATTGGGCTGGTCTCAGATCGACCGGATTGTTTACGGATCAGGTGATCCCAAACGGGGATTTTTGAAATTTGCACCGGATGTGCTCCACACGAAAACTGAAATCCTTGGGGGAATCATGCAGAATGAATGTACGCTTTTGCTTAAAAAGTTTTTTGAGGAGAGAAGATGAAAAATCAGAATAAGATTTGATTTTCAAAACATGGTTAAGATTAAAAATATCAGCCGAAGTTATTACGGCTGGCTATCAGCAGCCAAATGCCGGCAGCAATTAATGAAACCAATAAAACAGCCTCTTCATGCTCTTGGCAATGGTACCTTTTAAAGCGTTATCTGCAAAGAAAAAAGAAGGCCAAGAACCACTTTCCGGTTATCATTATAATTGTAACGCCATACAGCATCAACCCTGATAATCTTGAGGATATTCTCTATTCCTGCAGAGAATTCGGTATATGGCGTACTTCTCAATCCGGTCATTCCTTTCGGGAAAACCATTCCGGCATGTTGAGTTGGATCATAATTCCCGAACAGAGAACGCATACCGACTATTTCCCGCCATTTCAACCTGTGGAACACGGGAATCTTGTTCAAAAAGAATCCCTGAAAATGGTGTTCCAGAAATAGACTGACATAGGTATCACTCACAAATTCCTGATAATTCATCAGATTAAATGCAAAAGGATCATAAGCATACGATTCGTTTCCTTCATGAATTTTCATCAATGGCCATGGAACATTTCCCCAGATTTTTCCTGCCTGGAAATAAAAGGTCATATAACCTATAGGATTTATTGCAATCTTATCATAAAAGTTTGTTTCAAGTTTCAGATAATCAAAATTACCTCCTAGAAAACCTTTTAATCCACTGGTTAAAGAGACGTTAAGAATGGGATTAAAGATTCCGAAAGTATTCCGTTCGAAGCCATCCAGAATAATTGTTTCCTTTGGAGCATATCTTGTATTTAGTTTTATCTCTCCTGTTCTTAAGGCAGGAACAAGGTTTCCCTGAGGATCGAGAAACGGGACCAACGGTCCGGACTGAATTTTAGTTGAGGTAACAGACAACTGATTCGACAAACCTCTCACCCAGTCCTTATCAAAGGTGGTCTGGATTTTGTCGACCATATTCAATTTTGTAAATGGATTTTTGGCCAGCACTGACGTCAGAATATTATCGCGGGTAAAGGCATTTGAACTAATCCCTAACAAATCATAATCATGGTATGCCTGAAACGCAATAAGAGTTCGTGGTTTCTTCGAGAAAAAGTATTCAAATCCGCCGCCATATTTAAAATCCTGGTCTTTAGATCCATAAGCGCCATAGCCATTGAGTCTCAGATTATGGTCGAATTTCATTGTAGTACGCCCGCCAACTCTGACCCTGTTACCTTCAATCTGGTTGGAACTTAGCAGCGAATAATAAGGACCCAATTCAATCGTTCCAATATCGCGATAACCATAATAGAACATATGCAGGTATTCAGCAACAGTTTTATAGAGAGGCACATTTTTAATTGAATCAACCATGGCATAGATACCGGCTTCCCTTTTCTGCAGCTCAATTGGTCGCGCTTTATCCCAGTATGACTCATTTTTAAGTACGGCATCCTTATTTACAACAATTGCATTCTTCTGCAGATTGGGAACAGGCTTCACCTCCCCAAATTTAAAATCCTGATAAACATTGGTCTTGCGCCCCATAAGCCCGATCTGTTCAGAGTCCTTGTCTTTTTTAATATCCAGATCGACAATCATTGATTCATTCCGGGGAACCCATTGCTTATTATTCTTTTGAAATTCAATGGAATATTGAAGATTATTCAGAAAGTTGACGTTTGCTTTGGTTGAAAGCTGCATGTCAAGTTTCGTAAGGGCAAAACTTTCGTCTTCTATCCAGATTTTTCCCTTAAAGGTTGGATCCTGCGGAAGCCGAGGCTTAAAAGAGATTTCATAGATCTTTCGGCCATGCACCATAGCGCTGTCTCTCAGATAGTAATGATAGAACTGGAGTCCAAGCGAGTTTAAAGGAGAGATAAGCCCAACATCCGAAATCATGATATAGTTTTCATAAGGATTAACCCCTTCGTACATTTTGCCTGTAAACTGGGTAATCACGTCGGTTTTCATTCCCGAAGCTTTGCTTGCTGTAATCTCCTCCCTGTTTGAATTATTCGCACTGTTATGATAGTAATTGGAAACTGTTTCTGTAAAAAAGACGGGAAGGAAGGTTTTCCCCTGAATCTCCAGAGAATCAATATATTTAAATACAAATTCAAATTGCTTCAACATCTTCTTTTTCTTCAACGAGCCATTGATATTTTTAATATCAATCTCTATTTTGGAATAGAGCTTTGATTGCCAGGATGGAAAATTTGCCGGATTGTTATCCTTTTTGTGGATTACCACTTTTCTGAAGATGGGAATTGCGGGGTCTTCTCCCGGCCTGACAGATATTTCACCCAAGGAAATAACATCCTCGACCATGGATACATTGATTCTGTTGACCTGATTTAGCTTGATCTTAAAGACCTGTTTTTTGTAACCGACCGCTGAGACTTCAATCACGGAGGTTGGCTTAGTGGAACTTAGGTTATAATTCCCATTCAGATCAGACATGGTCCCTGTAAAGGTGTCCTTAAAAATAATGTTTACGTAGGGAATTGGAGTGGTTGTTCCAGCTTCGGTAATTTTCCCAAGAATAACAGTTTTTTGAGCCCTGGCACCGGAAATGGAAATTAAAACTATCAGAAATACCAAACCTATATATTCTCTCATCTATGCTTTTTAATACAGAAATCAGTATTCCCGCGTTAAACTTAATTATCTTATGCCAGGCAAAGCATTCCGTCTCCAAAAGGGGAAATGGAATCACTAATCCTTAGACAACAAAAATACAAGGAAGTTGCCTCAATAAATCGACTTTTTTTTGAATATAAGAATCATTCCCAACTCTTCCCTCGAAGTTCCAACGCAATTACCAAATATAAAAATTCAGATCTTCAATCGATGATTAGAAGCTAATTGCTTTATTTAATGATATTTAAAAATACAAACGATTACCATTACCCCATGGAAATAGCAGGAATCCAGCCACTTTTAAATCCGGAAAATAAAACCTCTGAAAATTAATTTTACTGTTTAAACTTCAATTAAAATCTCCTTACCAACAGTTTTTACCACATCTCCCTGACGAAGTTTTGCCCTTTTGCGGTATTCTACCTCTCCGTTTAAGGTTACCTCTCCATCTTCAACCATTATTTTGGCATGGCCCCCTGACTCCGCAATATGCAGTAGCTTCAAAAGCTTGATCAGTTCAATATATTCGGCACCGTTCAAATTAAATATCATGTTCTTTACATAAATTACAGACTTTGAAATTCACCTTTTAATTTATAGGGTAATAATTAACTCTCAAAATTACAAATAAGCAGAAATAAACTACATTTATGGCTGATTACTTCACAATAAATTAAATGTCATAATTCAATGAAGAGGAATCGCACACTTATTTTTGTCTTTCTTTCGATTATTCCCGGATTTGTTTCTTATGGAAAAATCTATCCTGTCAAACTTACCAGTGAATATTTGCAGAATCCTGCGGTGGTTGATGTGGAGAGGCCACGTTTGGCATGGATAAACATTGCCAGCGAAGGGGAACTCGGACAAAGGCAAACGGCCTGGCAGATCCGTGTGGCCACTTCTGATAAGAAATTGGAACAGGCAGATTTGTGGGACAGTAAAAAGGTGAACAGCGAACAATGCAACAGGGTTGAATATGAAGGAACTCCTTTAATATCAAGGATGGATTGCTGGTGGCAGGTGCGTGTCTGGGATAAGGATGGTATTGCTTCTGCGTGGAGCAAACCCTCGTTTTGGAGGATGGGAATCCTGAATCCTTCGGAATGGAGTGCCAAATGGATTGGGGCTCCGTGGCAGGGAGAAGAAGCGCTTCCCAAAATTATGAATCCCAAAACCCATCTGCCCGAAATACTGCCTCCTCCGGCTCCAATGTTCAGAAAGGAATTCAGGATTGATAAGAAAATTGAAAAAGCGGTCGCCTTTGTTACCGGGCTGGGATATTTTGAGTTGTACGTGAATGGACAGAAGGTAGGTGATGATGTACTGGTTCCAAATCAAACCAACTTTGGGAAACGTCCTGAGTTAATCAATGAAGGTATTCCCCTGGAAGACAATTTTGCGGAATATCGGGTCATGTACCTGGCCTATGACATCAAAAATCTGTTGAGAGACGGACAAAATGCGGTGGGCAGTATCCTTGGAAATGGCTTTTACAATCCGGCTAAGGGGTGGGCAGGTTCTTACGGATCTCCCCGCTTTTTGGCCCAGATCCATATCACCTATGCCGACGGAGAGGAAAAGGTTATTGTAAGCGATGAAAGTTGGAAAGCTTCAGAAAGCCCAATTCTGATGGACATGGTTTATTACGGTGAACACTATGATGCAAGGAAAGAACAGAAAGGGTGGAGCGGGCCTGACTTCGATGATTCATCATGGAATCCCGTGGTGTTGCGCAAAGTACCCGAAGGGAAGCTGGTTGCTCATGCTTCGCGGACAGACAAGGTGATGGAGCGACTCAAACCGGTCAAAATTGAAAAGCTGGCCAACGGAAATTATCATGTTGACTTTGGCGTTGAAGTTTCGGGTTGGGTCCGGCTAAATCAGGTTAAAGGACCCGCTGGCCATCAAATTGAAATTAAATACCTGTGCCCTAATCCTTCCGGTGAAAATTTCTACACATTCAAAGGTGATGGCCCCGAATCGTATGCAGCCCGTTTTAACTGGTTTGTTTTTAGCGGAGTTGAAATCTCGAACTGGCCGGGAGAACTTCGGGCCGAACAAATAACCGCAGAGGTTGTCCATACTGATATTGACGAATCAGCCACTTTTGAAACCTCAAATCCCCTTTTGAATCAAATCAATAAAATCTGGAAAAGAAGTCAGACCGATAATATGCATGGCGGAGTGGCAAGCGACTGCCCCCATCGGGAACGCTCTCCTTACACTGGTGATGGACAGGTCTCGAGCGTAATGGTCATGCATAATTTCGATGCCCGGAATTTCTATCAGAAATGGATTCAGGATATCCGTGGCGCTCAGAATGTGAAAACTGGATATGTTCCAAACAGTGCCCCCTGGCAACCGGGATGCGGTGGTGGTGTTGCCTGGGGAGCGGCAATCTGCATTATGCCCTGGGAGTTTTATCTTCATTACGGGTCCAAAGATATGTTGGAAGATAATTATCAGGGGATGAAGGAGTACATTCGTTATATGGAGAGCTGGATTGATGCGGATGGAATCATGTATTCGCAGCGAACCGGAAAAGACGGGAAAGTACTCGAATGGTTTAACCTGGGCGACTGGGTTGCTCCGGGAAATTTACCTCCCGAAAAGATGGTCCACACCTTCTATTTCTGGAGATGCACCGATCTCACGGCCAAAGCAGCAAAAGCCTTGAATAAACATGAAGATGAAACAAAATATGCCCAATTAGCCGAACGGACCAGAAAGGCTTTCTATAAGCAATTTTATGATGAAAAGTATGGCACCTACGGAAAAGCAGGCGGCAATATCTTTGCTCTGAAAATGGGTGTCCCTGAAAATCAGTACCTCAGGGTAACCAAAGCGCTGAGAGAAGATATCAAAGCAAATAAAGGTAATCTGGATACCGGTATTTTTGGAACGCAGTTCTTTTTTGAGGTGCTATCAGAAAACGGAATGCACGATTTAGCCTATGAAGCGATGAACAAACGTACCCAACCCAGCTTTGGCTGGTGGATTGATCAGGGAGCCACAACGACCTGGGAACAATGGAACGGTGACAATTCACGCAATCACCCGATGTTTGGAGGGAGCCTTGTTTGGTTTTACCGGAAACTGGCCGGGATGAATGCCGATCCGGAGGCTCCCGGATACCGGCATATTTTCTTCCGTCCCCAACCGGTAGCAGATCTTTCGTTTGTAAGATACTTCACGCAAACATCGTATGGGGAGGCTGGGATATCCTGGAAAAAAGACGATCAGCAGTTCTCTATGAAGGTAATGGTTCCAATAGGCTGCGAAGCAACCGTTTATGTTCCTTTATGGAAGGGGGAAGAGATCTCTGAAAACGGACGTCCAATCACCGGATCAGACGAATTAAGGTTCGTTGAGGAGAAAGAGGGCTGCCGGGTATTTAAAGTGAAAAGTGGCAGCTATCAGTTCTTGTCAAAATAAGATTCATCAACTTCTAATCTCACCTTTCCCGGCAATGATTTAAAAACCAGCTCATAAGAGTGATCAATCATCTCAAGCAACAGATTTTTTGGCAATGAACCGTCGAGAAAGATGGTGTTCCAATGTTTCTTATTCATGTGGTAGCCTGGAGAAATTGCCGGATGTGCCTCCCTCAATTCAATTGCCAGGGTGGGGTCACATTTCAGGTTCATCGAAACATCGCCCTCAAGGCTGATTAATATAAATATCTTTCCGCCGACCTTGATGACCAAGGTGGTATCATCGAATGGGAAACTCTCCTCAGTCCCCTTTTTCGAGAGACAATATGATCTGATCCATTCAATATCCATGTTTGTAATGGTTAATGGTTAATTGCTTAAATTTTGAATTTCCTTTAATTCACTGGTGGAATGAATGCCCCTTGGAAATGGGTTAATTCATAGTTAACATCATCTGAAAAGATGATTGATATGACATCAAAACGGGTTTCGAGGTCGATTTTATTTTGAATCAGCCAGGCATCAGCCACTTCAACAATGTTTCGGATCTTCTGTGCCGAGACTGCTTCCCACGGTTCCTCAAAATAGTCCCCTTCGCGTGTTTTAACCTCCACGATTACAATCTCCTCCCCCTGTCGGGCAATAATATCTACTTCCTTATGACCATAATGCCAGTTACATTCGAGTATTTTATATCCCTCCTTCATAAGATAGGCTGCCGCAATTTCTTCCCCTTTCTCTCCCAGATCCATATCCTCCGGTGGTAAAATTTCCTTTCGTTTCATGTTGTTTTAATTTTCACCTCTTTATCAGAAACATTCAGCAGAATCCTGCTTCCCATAATCAGTGGCATATTTGGCAATTCATGACCGGCGGGGAAACCGAAACACACAGGATAACGATACGAATCAACAGCTTCGCGGATAATTTCAGCACTGGTTTTACCAAACGGGGCTTCTCCATCAGTTATTGCAGTAAAATAGCCGACAATTAATCCGGAGATTTTCTCAAGGAGATGTCCCGCTTTGAGATTATAGATCATTCTGTCGATATGATAATGATGTTCATCGATGTCTTCAATAAAGAGGATTTTACCTTTAGGTGAAATATCGAACAAAGTTCCCCTTAAGCTTTGAATAATTGACAAGTTTCCACCGGTAAGGATACCTGAAGCAGATCCTAATCTGTTTAATTCATGTGGATTAATGGAATATTGGGGTAGTTTTCCCTTTAATAATTCCATCATTTCTGTGAAACTTCCGGTCAGAAATTCATCCTTTTCGAACCATGAAGTCATCACGCCATGAACCGAAGCGATTTGATGCCGGGAAAGAAAGGCATGAAAAACGGTAATGTCACTAAATCCAATCAACCACTTCGGTTTCTTAAAAAAAGAGGACCAATTCAAATTGAGATGGGTACGGATAGAACCATATCCGCCACGGGAAAAGAAGATTGCTTTAATCGATTTGTCGTTCAGAGCTTTTTGCATATCAGCAGCTCTGCTCGTATCGGACCCTGCAAAAATACCCTCTTCATCAAAGGCATGATACCCAATTTCAACCAGGAATCCCTGTTGCCTGAGAAGCTCAGCACCCCGTTCGACAACCTGGCGGGATATTTTACCCGCAGGTGACAGGATGGCTACTTTATCTCCGGTTACCAGGTAGGGAGGATACTTCATGAGGTTGATTATTTTAGTGATTCCGGTTTAAAAAATCCTCAATGGCCCGCGGGAAAAACTGATATTCCAATTCATGGATTCTTGCGGCCAGGGTATCAGGGGTATCATCGGGTAAAACCGGGCATTTCACCTGCAAAAGGTGATCCCCTTTGTCATACTCCCTGTTGACCAAGTGAATGGTAATACCTGACTCCTTATCCTTGTTGTTTACCACTGATTCATGAACAAAGGAACCATACATTCCCTTACCTCCATATCCGGGTAAAAGGGCAGGATGAATATTAATGATGGTAAAAGCATCAACAAATTCAGGTGGAACCAGCCAGAGAAAACCAGCCAAAACGATCAGGTCAATATTTCTGCTTTGGAGCTCCCTGATCATTCGATCGGGCACCATGAACTCTTCCCGTGTAAAATATCTTGATTCAATACCCAGGTCTTTGGACCGTTGAAGCACAAAAGCCTCCTTTTTATTGGACCAGACAGAGTCAACCCGAACATCCGGGTGATTTTTGAAGTATCGTATTATGTTCTCAGCATTACTGCCCGAACCTGAAGCAAATATAGCTATATTTCTCATATTCCAAGTCTTATGAAATTAATTTTTTCGAATTTTCGACCAATAAATTCTACAAAGTATTTAATACCGTTATTTTAATGCCCAATATAATAGATTCTTGTCTAAATATTTGGAAGATAAATTCCTTTCTTTGTTTCTTTGCACTCGCTGAATCAAAATAAAATCAGCAGGTAAAATTAGTAATAGTATTAACGTAAAAATTAAAAAATTATGTCTGACATTTCAGCTAAAGTAAAAGCGATCATTGTTGATAAATTAGGCGTCGATGAAAGCGAAGTTACGCCAGAGGCATCATTCACTAACGATTTAGGTGCCGATTCGCTCGATACTGTAGAGCTAATTATGGAATTTGAAAAAGAGTTCAACATTGCTATCCCCGATGATCAGGCTGAAAAAATCGGAACAGTAGGCGATGCGATCAATTACATCACTGAAAACGCGAAGTAATTCAGTTTTTTTCACTAATAAAGGGCTCAAAAGCTTACTATGGAATTAAAACGAGTTGTTGTAACCGGATTGGGCACGATAAACCCGCTAGGTAAGAACGTTGAGGAATTCTGGAAAAATCTGTGCAATGGGGTTAGCGGTGCCGGCCCCATTACTCGTTTTGATGCCTCCAGATTCAAAACGCAATTTGCCTGCGAAGTCAAAGATTTCGACCCGAGTGAATACCTCGAGAAGAAAGAGGTTCACAAGCACGATTTGTACGCACAATTTGCATATGTTGCTGCAGCTCAGGCTATAATACATTCAGGGCTCGATCTCGACAAGATAGATAAAGATGAGTGTGGAGTCATTTGGGGTGCAGGAATTGGTGGTTTAAATACGTTTTTACAGGTTATTACCGAGTATAATCACATGCCTGAGAATCCAAGATTCTCACCATTTTTTATCCCAAAGATGATCGCCAATATGGCGAGTGGAAATATCGCATTAAAATACGGTTTCCGCGGACCAACCATTACTACTGTCACTGCGTGTGCCTCTGCCACCCATGCAATGATCGATGCAGCTACTTATATTCGGCTTGGAAAGGCAAATATCTTTATAGCCGGGGGATCTGAATCGGCCATCAACGAAGCAGGTGTAGGAGGTTTTAATGCTATGCGCGCCTTATCAACCCGAAATGATGATCCGAAAACAGCCTCCAGACCATTTGATTCAGGTCGTGACGGATTCGTAATGGCAGAGGGATCGGGGGCCTTAATCCTTGAAGAGTATGAGCATGCCATAAAACGTGGGGCTACAATTTATGCTGAATTGGTAGGAGTTGGAATGTCAACTGATGCCTATCACATGACCGCACCCGATCCTGAAGGTGGGGGTGCCGCGTTGGTGATGAAAAGGGCTCTTGAAGATGCAGGTCTTAAACCCACAGATATTGACTATATCAATGTTCATGGAACTTCCACTGGACTTGGTGATATCGCTGAACCCAAAGCTATCAAACGGGTATTTGGCGATCACATTTACAATCTTAGCATCAGTGCAACCAAATCAATGACGGGCCATCTACTTGGTGCTGCCGGGGCTGTTGAAGCCATCGCCTCTATTCTTGCGATGAGAGACAGTATCGTTCCTCCGACTATTAACCAGTTTGAGCTCGATCCTGAAATTGATCCTAAAATTGATTTCACCTTTAATATTGCCAAAAAGCGCGAACTTAACTATGTATTAAGTAACACTTTTGGGTTTGGCGGACATAATGGAACTGTAATCTTTAAAAAACTTTCCTAGAAAGTGTTAAGAGATTTAAGGTATCGAATAAAACTCTTTTCTTCTCCAAGAAAAGAGTTTTATACTTTCCTGAAAGCTACAACCGGGTTTAGTCCCATTAAGTTGAGGCTTTATGATCTTGCATTTATACACAGATCGGCATCCTCGACCGACCTGATGGGGCAGCCGGTCAATAATGAACGGCTTGAATACCTCGGAGATGCAGTTCTCGGAGCGATAGTCGCTGATTATCTTTATAATCGCTTTCCACGAAGAGACGAAGGGTTCCTTACCCAAATGCGTTCACGAATTGTGAACCGGAGTTTTCTGACACAACTTACCTTTAAACTGGGGCTCAACCGTTTTGTAAATTCCAATACCAATTCTGTAAATGATTCGAGTCACATTTACGGAGACGTTTTCGAAGCTTTTATTGGTGCAATTTACCTCGATATCGGCTATCAGGGAGCCAAACATTTCCTGATTAAAAAGGTCTTGTCTGTGCATGTGGATATTGAGCAACTGGAGCGTAGCGACAACAATTATAAGAGCCAGCTGATCGAATGGGGACAAAAGAACAAACGAGATGTTGAGTTCGATACCCATGAAAACAGTGAAACCGGTCATCTCCATCTCCCTTTTATTTCGGTGATCAGAATTGATGGCCTGGTTGTAGGGACAGGAGAAGGATATTCCAAAAAGGAGGCTCAGCAAAGTTCTGCCTGCAAAGCACTTGCCTTCCTTGAAATCAGTGATTTTCACTGATCAATAAGTTAATTTCACCGGCAAACAAGTTTTAGGGTTCTATCAACGTTTAATTTTGAAGATCGGAATCATAAATATTAGTATATATTGATTTTGTATGAAAAAAAGAGGGTGCCTTTTTGGACACCCTCTTTTTCGTAATGCATATTAAACCTTACTTTTTCAGAATCCAGGCTCCCTTGAATTTATTTTTGTACTCTTCAAGAGTCTTTTTTGCCTGATCAATATGTTGGTATCCAATTACGACCCTGAGAGTTCCTGGCTCACTCAATGTTGTTGCTTCATACCCTTCTGTTTTAAGTCGCTGAACAAGAGCTAACGCCTTCTTTTCATTCTGGAATGAGCCCAAAACAAGATAATACTTCACTCCTGAGCTTACCTTAGCTTGGGTTTCATTTACCACTTTGGGAGCAACAGTTGCGGCTGATGCTTTTTCAGCTTTTGCATTCTTTGAAACCGGCAAAGCTTTTGGTATTTTCACCTTTTTTTGAATGGTATCGGGTCTTTCCGGTTTGAGAGTTCTGGGAGCAGGAGTTGATTTTGTTGGTTTAACTACCTCAGGAACAGTTTCCACTTTTGATTTCGATGGGACCTTGGGAGGAGTTATGGCTTTAACACTCTTTTTTGCAGGTAGAACAGCCGATACTTTTGGAGCGGTTGTTATTTTTTCAATCCTATGTTCATTTTCAATGATCGATCCATGTTCTTTAAATGAACTGTAATCTTTTGAAGCATTGGGTTTGCCATTTGAATAATCACCGTTTTCCTGTTTAACTGCTTCACCTCTTAAAAATCCCGGAATATAAATTTCGGTTCTCCTGTTTTCCCTGTTTTCCTCTGGAGTACATTTTCTTCCACCGACACCTTTATGAATTAGCTGCGATTTACCGTAACCGGTACCCCTGATTCTTGATGGATCAATCCCCTTTAAAACGATATAATCAACAGCGGCTTTGGCACGCAATTGTGACAACCTAAGATTATATGGCTCAGTGCCCCGGTCGTCAGTATGGGAACCCAATTCGACTTTCATGCCCGGGTTTTCCTTCATCAATGCAATAAGAAGGTCCAGCTCCTTGGCGGCATCAGGAAGAATATCCCATTTATCGAAGTCGTAATAGATATTTTTCAAGGCAATTTTTTGATTGACAAGAATGTCCATCCAGATTGTGTCACTTACAATTCCCTGGCTGTTCATTTTGCATTCCTGTAAGGTTTTTGTCTTGTCTGGATATCCAAATGTACTGGCGGTCACCGAACAATTACTGCCGAGGCAAGGCAGGCAATCTGCTTTCCCTTTTGTATCGGTGATGTAAAACTGCTGATCACAGTATAAAATCCTGACGCCGGGAATTGGACGCTGGCTGGTCTGATCATAAACATAGAGTGTTCTGCATTTTGGCATCACCTGAACCGGTGGTTTATTATTTCTTTTGAAGGTGAATTTGTAGATATCATCATCTCCTGTGCCAGGCCGGTTGGAGGTAAGGTATCCATAATCGGCACCAGGAGGGATCGTCATGGCAAAGTCATCATACTTTGTGTTGATTGGGCCATCAAAATGGCTGATTTCACTAAAATCGGACGGAAACCGGGTGTAATACAAATCAAATCCACCGTTTCCGAATCTCCCTTTTGAAGAGAATATCAGGAATTGCCCGTTAAAATGGTGATCGGTAAGAAAGGCGAACTCCTCTTTCCCGGAAGTATTTATATTAGGACCAAGGTTGATCGGAAATCCCCATTTCCCATTTTTACGTATGGAATAGTAAAGGTCGGTTTCTCCGAATCCTCCGGGTCTGTCACTTGAAAATATGAGGGTATCACCAGTTTCAGTTACCGCAGGATGTCCAACAGAATAGGCCGGATTATTGTACGGAAATTCAGAAATAGTTCTCCATTGTCCATTGACCCGTTTGGCAATCATAATTCGAAGCCTGTTAATCTGGGTATGAAAAGGTTTGGACTTAAGTGATTGATCATTATAGTTTTGTGTGACGAAAAGTTCACCTGTTTTTGGACAATAGGTCACCGGACCATCATTAAATTTGGTGATAAATTCGGGAACAGGTTCACGGTTGCCAATAATATTACCCTGTTTGTCAATAGGGGCCATATACAAATCATAAAACTCCCTGTTCCTGAGGATCCAATCCGACTTTTCTATCAGTTTATCATTGAACGTTGTGAAATAGAGGGTATCCTGAATAACAAATGGACCGAAATCACTGTGTATCGAATTTATTCCGATTTCTGAAATTTTCAGTGTCGAATCGTTGAATAACCGATTGTCCTTATTTTGCGGAAATGCCACCGAGGAGTAGATTATCAGGATCAACAAAAAAAAGTTATGTTTTAAAGTTGGTGATTTCATTATGGTATATTTTAAACCTTAAGTTGAATATAGTTGACTTATTTTGAATCCAGAGCACATTAGAAGTACCTGGGTGATACATATTTACGTTTGGCCCATGAAAATTCGTAGGAGATCATCACCTCGTGGACACCATTTGAAAACTTCTGAAGGTCGGTCGTTGTGAAATCATAGGCATAACCGAAACGGAGCTTCCTGTTAATAATCCATTGGGCAATAACTGAAACAGCGTCTCCTGACCGGTACATCCCTCCAATCCAGAATTTTTCTGCGATTAAAAAATTTGCCGATAAATCATACAGAAATGGAGCTCCTGCAACAGCCTGTGTCATAAAGTTTGGCTTGAATTTAACATTGTCAGATAGTTCAAAGACCATTCCCCCCGCAAAAAACAGATGGCGGACTTGTGTTGAAGTACTTGCTGAACTGGCCTGTCCCTGCAGATAGCTGCCCTGGACAATCTCCGGTAATGAAAGGCTTAAATAATATTTTCTGGAGGAGAGGTAGAGTCCAAATCCAAAGTTGGGCATAAATTTATTTTGAATATTTACCTGGTACGACTGGTCAGATTGATTATCCCCCTGATTATAGGCAAGCAGGTTGTTGCTGTAATTCAAAAATCCGCCTTTAATTCCAAATCGCAGCGTAGTTAGTTCTGATAAGAGGATCTGATAGGAATAATCGAAATTAACACTGATTGTTTTTTCGAGTCCCACGTTGTCATTGACTATATTAAGACCAATTCCCACATTTTCAGAACGTAAAGGGGTCTGAAAAGAAAAAGTCTGAGGAGATGATCTGGCGGCAGGCCAATTACGATGTGTTAACCGGTTTGCCTAACCGACGCTTACTGATGGACAGGCTGGCTTCTGCACTCTCGCTCTCGGTGCGGAACAGCAGTTATGGTGCCTTGCTGTTTATCGATATGGACAAGTTTAAAATGCTCAACGATACCTTGGGTCATGATTACGGCGATCTGCTCTTGGTCGAAGTGGCTGCGCGTGCCCGGTCTTGTGTCAGGGAAATTGATACGGTTGCCCGATTTGGCGGGGATGAGTTCGTTATTCTGATTGAAGAAGTGGATATAGATGAGGGAGTGGCTTCTCATAAAGCGTCACAGATAGCAGAGAAAATTCGCCAAGCGCTTGCGCAACCCTACTGTCTTAAGTCGATTGAATATAGTAGTTCTCCCAGTATCGGTGTCAGTTTGTATCGGGGGGATGAACATACAGTGGATGAGGTGATGAAACACTCGGATCTGGCGATGTATCAGGCTAAAGATTCCGGCCGAAATACGGTGCGTTTTTTTGATCCTGAAATTCAGCGTTCGGTAGAAAATCGCCTGATTATTGAGGCAGATTTGCTTCGTGCCGTGGCTGAGCAGCAGTTGCACCTGTACTATCAAATACAGGTGGATAATCATCATCGTCCATTAGGTGCGGAGGCCTTGGTGCGCTGGATGCATCCTGTGCGCGGTATGGTATCTCCCGCACAATTTATTCCGGTGGCAGAAGAAAGTTCGCTGATCATCGAAATTGGACATTGGGTGTTGTTGACTGCGTGTAAGCAATTGGGGCTCTGGGCTCAAGACGAAATCACCATGGATCTAACGCTGGCGGTCAATGTCAGTACAAAGCAATTTCGGCAGCATGATTTTGTTACTCAGGTGGGTAATGCGCTTCGTGATTATCGCGTTATGCCAAGCCGATTGAAACTGGAATTGACGGAAAGTGTCGTGCTCAACGATGTGACGGATGTAGTGACTAAAATGTATGCCTTAAAAGCGTTGGGCGTCAGGTTATCGCTGGACGACTTTGGGACCGGCTATTCGTCGCTCGCCTATTTGAAAAATTTGCCTTTGGATCAAATCAAAATTGATCAAAGCTTTGTTCGCGGTGTGGCTACAGATCAGAACGATGCAGTGATGGTCAAAACGATCATTGATCTGGCGCATAATTTCGGTCTCAATGTGATTGCAGAAGGGGTCGAGACTCAGTCTCAGCTGGATTTTTTAAAACAAAATAACTGTATGGCTTATCAGGGATATTTGTTCAGCAAACCAGTTCCTGTCGCACAATTTGACGCTTTGTTAAGGCAAGGAGATGCCTTGGATATTGCGAGGGAATGATGAGGCGGGTGGTATAATCATTCCCGTGTTAAAGGCCAAAAAAAACCAGCCTAAGCTGGTTTTTTATTTCCAGGCATTGCGGATTAGTCTTTGCTGAACAGTTGTGTAACCATCCATAATGCGAAAACGGTTGCCATTGCTGCGGTGCCCAGTGATGCTACAGTAGCGATAATTGACATTTTTCATCCTTCCGAGAGATTTAAATTGAACAGATCAACAACAGGGTTAATCGTAGCACAATTCTTTTATTCTGGTAGGGCTTTTTATCTATAGAAGAACTAGCCCGGCGGCTGTCCGTAGGCAAATTTAAGAAAAATTTAATAAAATTTGGGGGTAAACAACACCCCCATGGTGATCTAGTTAGCTCTTGAAAGCTTGAGTCAACATCCAGACTGCGAAGGAAACAGCGAGGGTTGCGGTGAAGATAGATG
>Ga0118677_10005029_pt1 | contig 23538 bp, 13 predicted proteins | sample AliMusrvi5mmetaG_FD_86154 | JGI IMG/M metagenome (GOLD analysis project Ga0118677, IMG submission 86154)
GCTTTACACCCTGGTACAGTTCCCGGTGTCATCGTACAGGTTGATTGTTCAGATCCTACCATTACTTTCCCTAACGGAATTACACTGACTTTTGTGCTTCCCTTTATCCAAAAGCCGGGTTCTGCAGTGAAAGTATCATCTTATAATGAAACAACGAAGGTTTGGGACAGTTATCCAAATGCAATTGTAAGCGCTGATGGGAAAACGGCCAGTCTGCTGATTTACCACTTTTCTATATGGAGTGCCGACGTCGGTATAACTTTTACCCAAACTGATCTTGCGCCTACTACGCCTCAGGTTAATTTCCCTTATATGGAGGGCCAAGCCAACTTATTTCAGCTTGAATTCGCAAATGATCTTTCTGCCGATATAGATCCGATATTCTTCGTCGGTATTGCTCAGGCAACTACAGGTCTAATGTTTCAGACCTATACTGTTTCAGGTATCCAGACCATGCTTTGGGCTCTGGCATATAATCCTGCTCCGGTTGGAACAGAACCGTTGACTAACCCTCAAGGTTTTGGGAGTTTGCCTTCCAAACCCTGGGAGTTTATCCAATATCTGTATCGTGAAAGGGGAACATTCAGCTATCAGGTCTATGATATCCCAACGGATAAATATGTAACTAAAAATGTGAATTGTAATTATAATATGCCAGCATACGTCTGGCTCTGGAGACCCAATGATACTTATGCCGTCCCGACGAATCCAGGAGTCATTCATACCAGTGCCAATGCAGTTTCGCAAATCGTTTTAGGAACGCAACATTCAGGCGGAAGTGGTAGTTGATTCTGCCTTCTGACAAATTGGTTTCAAGCAGTGTTTTAAAACAAATTTTAAATAAAATGAGAAATAAATATATATTATTAATAATTTTTCTTGCCATATTCGGTTTTAATGCAGCCGCTCAGCAGGATTCAACGGTGATGAAAATGTCAGGCGATAATGGCAAGGGCTGGTTTAAACTCAATAGCGTCTCGCTATCAGCCGGTTATTATTCTCCTTCGATGAGCTATTTTAATACAGATTTTCTAACCGGATTTGGTCAGACTAATGATCGCTTCAATGGCGGAGTACAATATGGAGCAAATGTTTCATTTGATTTGCCCGTAAATCTTGGTGCACGTGTCAGTGCATCCTATTGGGATAAAAGTGTTTCCGGACATGGGGTTACCTTTAACACATTAAAAGTTAGTCTTACAACAGTATCTCTTGGCCTGTTTTACACCTACAATAAGGGCTTTATGGGGGTGAAACCATACGCGGGTATTGACTGCGGTCAATTGAGTGTTCAGAATCAATATGATGCCAATGCGACTGTGATTAAAAAAACAGGAAATGACATAACCTGGACCCCCTTTGCCGGAGTAAAATATGACATAGCCGGAAAAATTGTTATAGGGCTCGAATATGGTTATGTTTTAGGTACCTATGGCCAGGATTTTCAATTAAATTCTGCTTTGCAAAATCATAAAATTTCAGTGGAGGGTTCAAAAATACTTTTTTCGGTAGGGTATAAATTTTAATTATTTTATTCCTGACCTGTTACTTTTGATGAAAATGCGGAGAAGATACTTGCTTTTATTGGCGTTTTTACCGCTATTTGTCAACGGACAAACACTCACTGGGATGAGTGGCTTGTTAAATATCCCGTCAGCCGACATGCAGGCTGACGGGACGTTTATTATGGGGGTAAATTACCTCCCTAAGATAAACCTCCCTTCTTCAATCGGTTACTACAACACCGAGAACTATTATTTCAACCTTACTTTTTTGCCTTTTCTTGAGGTGGCTTACAAACTTACACTTATTAAAACATCAGAAAGTGTCAACCAGGATCGAAGTGCCAGTTTTCGGTTACAATTATTAAAGGAAAAAAGTTTTCTCCCTGGGTTAACTGTTGGTGTGCATGATTTTCATACCACTTCAGGCAGTGGTGGCAATCAGTTTTTCGAAGCCAACTATGTGGTAATGACCAAACATTTTAAGTTAACCAGCACCGATTTAGGGATAACCACCGGTTATGGCACCAATATAATATTGAAAAAAAGCACTTTTGTCGGTTTATTCGGTGGATTATCTGTTTCTCCGGGATTCTGTAAGCCGTTGAAATTCCTGGGTGAGTATGATTGTAAGGGGGTAAATATGGGGGGAAGTCTCCTCCTTTTTAAGCACCTCTACCTGTTTTCGATGGCCCAGAGGCTCAGGTATTTTGCCGGGGGAATCGCTTACCGAATTTATTTGTGATAATTTTCAATCACCTTTTTTACGGATCCCTGGAGTAGTAGCAACCTGCGTGCTTCCTCTGGCAGTAAATTTAACTCCTCGACAATCATTCGTGTTCCACGTTCAATCAATTTCACATTGGTCAGTTGCATATTTACCATCTTGTTCCCTTTGACCCGTCCCATTTTAATCATAATGGTGGTTGTGATCATGTTCAGGATCATCTTCTGAGCAGTTCCTGCCTTTAAACGTGTGCTTCCGGTAACAAATTCAGGACCAACTATTGCCTCAATCGGATATTCACTCACATTGGCAATTTCACTTCCTGGATTACAGGTTATGCATCCTGTGAGAATTCCATTTTCCCGGGCGTGCTTTATTCCACCTATTACGTAAGGTGTTGTTCCTGAGGCTGCAATTCCAATAACGACATCGTTTTTCGAAATTCTGAAACTTTCAAGTGATGCCCATGCTTTGTCAGGATCATCTTCTGCAGCTTCTACTGATTTACGCAAAGCAGTATCTCCACCAGCGATTAGCCCAACCACAATCCCCTCGGAAACACCAAACGTCGGTGGAACCTCAGAGGCATCCAGAACTCCAAGGCGGCCGCTTGTTCCGGCACCCAGATAAAATATCCGCCCCCCATTTTTCATCCTGATTTCAATCTGCTCAACAAAATCTTTGATCTGTGGCAATGCCTCCCTGACGGCTAAATGAACTTTTGAGTCTTCTTCATTGATGTGTCTGAGCAGCTCCTCAATACTCATATTATCCAGATTATCGAAATTTGAGGAGGACTCTGTAATACTGATTTTAGCGGGTGACTTTGACTTCATGGAACTTTTATTTTTTTAATTTCATTTGATGATAGGCTATTAATCCGTTCATCGGAGCCTGTTCTATTTTTCCGACCATAAGATCTGCTTCCCCCATAACTTTTCGGAGTTGAGTTTCGAAGTGAAATCCAATACTGCCGGTAAAGTTAACCGGGGACTGCTTTATAGCTTTATATTGCAATAAATTTCTTGTTACAAACTCCCTGAATCCATCAATTACAATTGCTGCTATTTCAGGAAAATGAATGTTTTTTGAGAGAAATAGCGTGAATCCTGCAAGGTATCGGCTGGGGAAGGGTTTTTTATAAACATTTTCAAGTATCTCGGCTGTGGTTACCGGATAGGTTTTAAAAAAATCTTCGATCAGGCATAATGGCAATTGTTTTTTCAGGATATCACCAATAAGTTTTTTCCCAAGAACGGCGCCGCTCCCTTCATCACCCAGGATAAAGCCTAAAGGTGAAATTTGCTCTGTAATCTTCTGCCCGTCGTAAAAACAGGAATTTGAACCAGTCCCTAGAATACAAGCAATTCCTTGTTTGTCAATACATAACGAATGAGCAGCAGCCAACAGGTCGCTGCCGATATCGATTTTATTGGCATCAAAACATTGCAGTAGAGCCGATTTTACAATTTCCCCTTTTTCCTGATTCGTGCAGCCGGCACCATAGAAATAGATCGCATCAAATTTAGAGTGGCTGGATGAGAATTCGTGTTTTAAAAGATGTATTATATCGTCTGAATCCTGATAAAAGGGGTTAATACCTGCCGTAAACAGTCTCTCCCGGACACCCGTATCAGATAGAATTACCCATTCTGCCTTGGTACTGCCACTGTCTGAAATTAGGATCATAATCTCTCTAAGTTATTTTGAATTGCTTCCGAAAATTGGTACTTTTACTCTGTTTGATCTGAATTTTATGATGCCCTTAAACAAGAGGCAAATTGATTCAAACAAGCTTAAACAGGTTTGTACTAACTCCATCCTATTTTAAGGAAAACATCTGTTGCAAAAGTATAATTATTATAAAATTAATTCTAATTTTGGCCGCCCTTATAATCAGTTATTGATGAGTAGATTTGTTCGGATTTCATTCTGTTTCATCCTTTTTATTTTTTTGATTGCACCATTTTTGGGCATTTCGCGGTCTTTAAACCAATCCAGGTTGGGTAATAAAGCTGAAAATCGCCTCCGGAAACTTGTAAATGTAGTTCCAGGGTGGAATCATGTGGGTCAGATTGAGATTGATTCCCTGTCGCTTCTTAAGGATCAATCCCTTATCAACATTTATTTTAGCACTCCTCTTTCTTATATACCTGTCAGAGAGTCTGTAGTTAACGCGTTAGAACAAACGGTAAAAAAGGGGCTTGGACGTAAGTTTCGGAATTATTCGGTTTCCCTTTATACTGATCACCATATGTTTAAAGAGCTGGTCCCTAATTTGTTCAGGAGTCCAATTCTCGTTGACCCAAGCAGGATACCAACCAAAGTTGAACAACGGATACCGGTTGTTATTCAACCTGATCGTGAAAAACCTCTCTCCGGACTTTACAACACCAATATTGCCTTATGGGATAGCCATGGGTGGTATTTTGATCTGAAATCTGATCGTTGGAAATGGCAGCGAGCCAGATTGTTTGGTACGGTTGAGGACATCTCTCCGATGAGTTTTATTTTACCATACCTAATTCCTATGCTTGAAAAAAGTGGCGCCTCTGTTTTTATTCCAAGAGAACGCGATTGGCAGTCAGCGGAGGTATTGGTTGATAACGACTCTTGCTCAGCGGGCTCAGAATTGGTAATTCCTCACGAGCTGCCAAAAGCGACTCAGCTGTCCGGATTTTTGCTCAAAGACACGTTAATATCCGGCGATAACCCTTTTTTAATGGGTTCTTCATTACGTTTTCAAAATCCTCCGGGTCGCCATGAAATTGAATTTATCCCTGACTTTAAACTGAAAGGTCGGTATTCTGTTTCGGTTACCTATCACAGCGATAGTACTTCTTTGTCGGCGGTTAGCTATACTGTTTATCATTCCGGCGGCCAAACACGATTTAATGTAAATCAAAAAATTGGTGGGGGTACATGGATTTATCTTGGTACATTTGATTTCAAGGCCGGTAAAAATCCTGAATGTGGCAGTGTTACTATAGACACTGATGGAAACCAAAACGGAACTTTTTCTGTGGATGCAGTTAAATTTGGTGGGGGAATGGGAAATGTAGCACGCAGATCCTTTGAGGATTCCTATCCCGGGGGTAAATCGGAATACAAACTAAGTGGAAAACCAAGGTATCTTGAAGCTGCCAGATATTATCTACAGAGCGCCGGTTTTCCCGATACCCTAACCTATAATCTGAATGGGGATAAAAATGATTATAACGATGATTATCAGTCACGTGGAGAGTGGATTAATTATTTGACTGGAAGGCCAAATGGCCCGGATAAATATCGGAATATACCGGGACTTAAGATTCCGGTTGACCTTGGGCTTGCATTTCATACCGATGCCGGCGTGGCCCCAGGTGATTCGATTATTGGAACTCTTGGAATCTATAGTACCAAATCAGATAACGGTGTTTTTCCAAACGGGAAATCGCGTCTGGCGAGTCGCGATCTGGCAGACATTATTCAGACTCAGGTTGTGGAGGATATCCGTAAGCTCTTCAACCCCAGATGGACAAGGCGTGGACTCTGGGATAAGCAATATTCCGAAGCATGGCGTCCCAATGTTCCAGTGATGTTACTTGAGTTGCTTTCACATCAGAATATTGCAGATATGCGGCTTGGTTTGGATCCCCGGTTTCGGTTTTCAGTAAGCAGAGCTATTTATAAGGGTGTGCTCAAATTTCAGTCATTTCAGGAAAACCGTCCTTTTATTGTTCATCCGCTACCTGTGGCGAACTTTGTTATCACGCGGATAAATACAGATTCAATTCGATTGAGTTGGAAAGGTGTTGTTGATCCGCTAGAATCAACTGCCAAACCGGATAGATTTAGAGTTTATCAACGGATTGACGGAGCAGGTTTTAATGACGGGGTTGTAGTAGAAGATACAACCCTTGTAATGAAACTGGATCATCGGGACACGATTTATAGTTTTAAGGTTTCAGCTATTAATCAGGGAGGGGAGAGCTTCCCTGGCGAAATTCTTTCCGTAGGAATAAAAAGTAATAGCAAAGGCAATATTTTGGTTGTTAACGCATTTAATCGAATTTGCGGGCCGGCCATCCTGAATAACTCCGAAATGGCAGGTGTGGCCAGATGGAAAGATCAGGGTGTTGCAGATCATCAGGATATTAGTTTTGTTGGGGATCAGTATGATTTTGACCGGAAATCAAAATGGCTTGATGATGATAGTCCGGGCTGGGGTGCAAGTTATGGCAATATGGAGGGAAAAGTAATCGCGGGAAATAGTTTTGATTACCCATTTAGTCATGGTAAAGCGATAATGACAGCCGGTTATTCTTTTGTCTCCGCCAGCGATGCCGTATTTATTCAGGATAGTTTTGATCTTTCAACTTATTTTGCAACCGATATTATTCTTGGTCAGGAGCGCGCAACTCCCGATTTAAAGGAGAGTGGATTGAATGAGTTCAAAATTTACACACCCGAATTTAAGTCAAAAATATCCCAATTGTGTAAAAAAGGGGGAAATGTATTTCTGTCCGGCTCCTATATCGGGTCTGAATTTGGGGAAAGCAAGGATTCAATTGCGGGTGATTTCGCTAAAAACATACTTCATTTTTCCTGGCGCACTGGTCATGCTTCGAAAGGGGGAGCCTTTTATTCCACCGACTATGTTCGGAATTTGTTTAAAGGCATATGGAATTTTAACGCAATAAATAATGCTGAAATCTATTGTGTAGATGCACCGGATGGGATAGAGCCTGCCGGTCAGAATGCCTATACAGCCTTCAGATATGGCGAGAATAATATTAGTGCCGGAATTATTTACAAGGGAAAGTACCGGGTTGTTGCGATGGGTATTCCCTTTGAAACAATATTGGATACTTCTGACCGGACTAAACTCATGCAACAGATTATCCGTTTTTTTGAATTAAAATAACTATGAAAAATCCGACAATTCCTGATTTGATCACTTGTGTCCTTCCTGTTGATCGAAATGCGGAAATTAAAAAAACGCTTAAAGCCTTAAGGTCATCCGGCGTTGTAGCCCGGATTATCCTGATCGGAGATCCAGCGGTGATTCCTGATGCGTTGGATGTTGTTGGAATATCCAATGGAAATTTATTTTCAACTCAAACAATAAGGGAGTTTACACAAAAAATCAACACACGTTATACGTTAATTTGTACAAAGAGCTTACCGTTTGACCTCGGACAAAATGCCCTTTCCCGGATGATGCAGGTCTCAGAAGCTACATCTGCAGGAATGGTCTATTCCGATTTTTTTGAACAAATACATGAGATTGTAAAGCCTCATCCGGTAATCGAATATTTGGATGGTAGTCTGCGCGACGATTTTGACTTTGGCTCACTGATGTTGTATCGTACTGATATAATGGTAGCGGCAGTTGAAAAAATGGATCAACTCTTTGAGCTTGCCGGATTGTATGATTTGCGATTGAAGGTTTCACAGCAACATAAACTGATTCATTTGCCTGAAATTTTATATACCGAGCTTGAATTGGATACACGCAAATCGGGTGAGAAACTCTTCGATTATGTTGATACCCGTAACCGTTTTAAACAAATTGAAATGGAGCAGGCCTGTACTTTACACCTCAAAGCAGTAGGAGCCTGGCTCCCTCCCATATTTCGTGAACTCTTTTTTTCGGATGACGATTTTGAATTGGAAGCTTCAGTAATAATCCCGGTCAGAAACAGGGCCAAAACCATAAGTGATGCAATCAATTCAGTATTAAGTCAGGAAACTGAATTTGATTTCAATCTTATTATTGTTGATAACCACTCCACCGATGGTACAACTGAACTTATCCGTACTTTTGCAGAGTCGGATGACCGCATTATTCATGTAATTCCAAAACGAAACGACCTTGGAATTGGGGGCTGCTGGAATGAAGCTGTCAATCATGCCAGTTGTGGCAAGTTCGCTATTCAGCTCGATAGTGACGATTTATACATCGATAATACGGTTATTAAGCGTATCGTCGACACTTTTTACGAACAAAGGTGTGCCATGGTAATTGGGTCTTACCAAATGGTTAATTTTAATCTGGAATCAATTCCTCCCGGTTTAATTGATCATAAGGAGTGGACTCCTGACAATGGAAGAAATAATGCATTGAGAATAAATGGGTTAGGAGCGCCGCGTGCTTTTTATACTCCGGTTTTAAGAGAAATTCAGGTGCCAAATGTTAGTTATGGTGAAGATTATGCAGTTGGACTGGCTATAAGTCGTCATTTTAGGATTGGAAGGATATATAATCCTTTGTACCTTTGTCGCCGCTGGGATGAAAATTCCGATTCGTCACTTGACATAGCAACGATGAACGCTCATAATTTTTATAAAGATAAAGTACGAACTCTTGAATTATGGAGTCGCCAGAAATTGGTGAAAGATCAACAGTAATTATTATTCAGAATTTATTTTTTAATATAGTAAGTAGATAAACGTTAAGATGGATTTTTCAGAAAAAGCAAGAGCACTAGTCCAGGAACAGATCTTAGATTGGGATCTGGTTGGTCGGAATTATGAAGGATTAAAGAATGTAAAAGTTAAGACTTTTGATTTTGGGGATTTTAATATTGACGTTCAGTATAACCCTGAGCGAATTGTCTCTTCTGTTGCCAAAGTCGATGAGCAGTCTATTCTTGAACGATCCTGTTTTTTGTGCAAGGATAATTTACCGAAACTTCAGCGTTGGATCCCTTATGGTATCGATTATATTATATTAGTAAATCCCTTTCCAATATTCCCCGAGCATCTGACTATCGCGAATATTAATCATGTGGATCAGCGAATTTTGCAGAATTTTGAAACGATGGTTGAACTGGCGGCCCATTTAAGCAAATTTGTCATTTATTATAATGGTCCCAAATGCGGTGCTTCAGCCCCGGATCACCTTCATTTTCAGGCAGGAATTAAAGGTTTTATACCTGTGGAAAATGATCTCTCCAGTGAAATTTGTTGCCGTGAAGTTCGTACCATTGATGGCGTAAAAGTTTCTCACTGGCCTGAATATCAAAGAGGTATTATAACTTTAACCAGCAATAACAAAGCTAATCTGATTGCTGTATTTAATAAAATTTATAATCAGCTGGAGATAGCAAGGCATGATGATCCGGAACCAATGCTAAATATAATAGCTTCTTTTGACCGCAAAACCTGGACAATCCATATTTTCCCCCGAACAGAGCACCGTCCACGCCAATTTTACAATACCGGAGATAGTCAGATTTTATTGAGTCCCGCTTCGGTAGATATGGGGGGGTTACTTGTTACACCTCGTGAGGAGGATTTCCTTAAAATTACAGAAGAAGATGTAATCGATATTTTTGAACAGGTTTGTTTTGATACTCAATCTGTTCTGACACTTATTAATAAGTTGTAATTCATGCCCACAGGATTTTAATCCTATTGATTACTTATGGATATTCCCGTAATCAAAGTTGGAATAATGACAGATTTGGAGGTCTCCTGTACGCTGAAAGGTGATTATCTGATCGAACATTTAGCCATTATTTTCAGCGGAATCTTAAAGGTTAAAGTCCTTGGATCGGGAATTTGCCTTGTCTCAGGGGATCAAAGTTGGATGTGTCCTGACCGGATAAATTTTCGTCCGCTAGAACCACTAACTTCAAGCTTTATCCTTCCAAAGGTAACCATAGGGATCGATTTTCACTGGGAACGCAAAGAGGATCAGGTGTTCAAGGGGTCATTGGGTTTTATGCGTTACCAGGATACGATTCAGGTTATTAATGAAATCAGTATCGAGGAATATTTGGTTAGTGTAATCTCCTCAGAAATGTCTGCAACCGCCTCTTTGGAATTTCTTAAAGCTCATGCGGTCATTTCCAGAAGCTGGCTTTTGGCTCAAATTCAGAAAAATAAGAGGTTGAAGTATGATGGTCAAGAATACCAAACGACTTTTGGTTCGGCAGATGAGTTGATCCGCTGGTATGACAGAGAGGATCACCTTAATTTTGACGTCTGTGCTGATGACCATTGTCAGCGCTATCAGGGAATTACACGATCAGCAGACCCTCGTGTTGAACAGGCTGTATTGCAGACTTCCGGAGAGGTGCTTTTATTTGATGGATTTATCTGTGACGCCCGTTTCTCAAAATGTTGCGGAGGAATCACCGAACTGTTTGAAAATGTGTGGGAACCTGTTAACCATCCCTATTTGCAGACGATTTTCGACAATCGGTTGCAAACCACTAATTTAGTGCCTGATCTTACGGGCGAAGCCGAAGCCGCAGCATGGATACTTGGTAATTCGGATGTTTTTTGTAACACATCCGATAAAAAAATTCTTAGGCAGGTCTTAAATGACTATGATCAGGAAACGAACAATTTTTTTCGCTGGAAGCTCGTTTATTCCCAATCTGAATTGAGCGAACTGGTTAAAAGTCGTTCAGGAATCGATTTCGGGATTATTGAAAATATGATTCCCGTTGAACGAGGTGGATCCGGAAGGATTATCAAATTAAAAATTGTTGGTTCCCTTCGAACTCTCATCGTAGGTAAGGAGCTTCAAATTAGGAAAATATTATCTCAGTCCCATCTTTTAAGTTCAGCATTTATAGTTGAAAAGCTTGTAAATGGTGAGGATGTCAATTTTATCTTATATGGTTCCGGTTGGGGTCATGGTGTTGGATTATGTCAGATCGGAGCTGCAGTAATGGGTGATCAGGGATATCGTTATTCTGAAATCTTAGCTCATTATTTCAGGGGAGCTGAACTTAAAGAAAAGTATGGGGAGGGTTTTATAGGAATCGGGGTTTGAAACTCCTCTGTACCCGTTTCCAAATTGAATTAATCTCATCTAATGATAATTAATATGATCAATCGAATTGTATTTATAGTTATTATTTTGTTTGGATCATCGTTGACTTACGGTTCATCGTGGATTCGGATTAATCAGTTGGGTTACCTTCCAGGGTCTGTTAAGGTAGCCGTATTTTTATCCGATGAAAATGTAGAACTACATAATTTTGAGTTGGTTGATGCAGAGACAGGGATAATAGTGTTTAAAAATGTTCCACTGAATTATAACGGCTCGAAATGGGGTATGAAAGGTGCGGCACGCCTCAATTTTTCAATTTTTTCAACACCAGGCCGATATTTTCTTAGGTCGGGAGATACCAAATCCGCTGAATTTCCAATTTCTACTGAGGTCTACAAAGGGACAGCTGACTATACACTCAACTACATGCGTCAGCAGCGATGTGGTTATAATCCCTTTCTGAAGGATTCGTGCCATACCCATGATGGGTTTATAGTCGACCATCCCACAAAAAGTGGCCAGATTATCGATGTGATAGGGGGGTGGCATGATGCAACAGATTACCTTCAATATGTAACTACTTCGGCAAATGCAGTTTATCAAATGCAGTTTGCCTTTTTGAAAAATCCGGAAGTATTTGGTGACCAATATAAGGCCTCCGGTTTACCGGGAGCAGATGGTATTCCTGATATTCTTAACGAAATTCGCTGGGGTTTGGAGTGGCTTGTAAAGATGAATCCGGATAGTGTAGAGATGTATAATCAGGTTGCAGACGACCGTGACCATAGAGGGTTCAGACTCCCCAATAAGGATACTGCTTCGTATGGAAACGGGTTATTCCGGCCTGTTTATTTTGTGACCGGAAAAGTTCAGGGATTATCAAAATACAAGAACCGGACTACCGGCGTTTCATCCGTAGCGGGGAAGTTTAGTGCAGCTTTTGCCCTGGGTGCTGGAATATTTTCGAAAATTGATCCCGTTTTCAGTAAAATGCTTGCCCAAAAAGCTCGTCAGGCTTATGCCTTTGGCCTCTCTGATCTGGGTGTCACTCAAACGGCATGCACTGTCTCTCCTTACTTTTATGAAGAAGAAAACTACGTGGATGACCTTGAACTTGCAGCAACTGAACTTTACAGGCTAACTGGATCAGAATATTATCGGAAACAATCAAATTACTGGGGACAGCTTGAACCAATTACACCATGGATGGAGCGGGGAACTGCACGGCATTATCAGTATTACCCTTTTGTAAATATGGGACATGCCAATCAGGCAATCCTGAGTAACGAAGATTCAAAAACCTACAGCGAATTTATGAATCGCGGTTTAAAGGTAATCTATGAACGAGGGAAGAATGATCCGTTTCTTAATGGAATCCCATATATCTGGTGCTCCAATAATCTGACTGTTGCTGCAATAACACAGGCCAGACTCTATTTTGAAGCGACTTCCGATTCAACCTATACGGAGATGGAGGGTGCGTTGCGGGATTGGTTATTTGGATGTAACCCGTGGGGTACAAGTATGATTTGTGGTTTACCTGCCGGCGGAGTGTATCCGCACTGGCCACACTCCTCGATCACGTGGCTGACCAAAGAACCTACTTTTGGCGGCCTTGTGGATGGTCCGGTATACCGTGATATTTTCAATAATCATATTGAAGTTAAATTATACAGGCCGGATGATTTCCCCTCGTTTCAACATGGCCTTGCAGTTTATCACGATGATATGGGTGATTATACTTCAAATGAGCCTACAATGGATGGCACTGCAAGTTTGAGTTACTACCTCTCTACAGTTGAAAAGGAGGGAATTCACCAGCTTAAGCTGGAAAATTTGGAGGTTGATGCCAATGGTGCAGTTGTAAGGCTTGATAAAAAGAAAAAAACTGTTTATCTGATCTTTTCAGCTGACGAATATGGTGAAGGAGCTGATCATATATTATCAAGCCTTGCCAATGCGAAAATTAAAGGTTCTTTTTTCCTTACGGGTAATTTTTTGAGGAATCCCCGTTTTAAGAAAGTTATTGAACGTATGCTACATGACAAACATTTTATCGGTCCCCATTCAGACCGGCATTTGCTTTACGCACCGTGGGAGAAGCAAGATTCGATGTTAATCACCCGTTATCAATTTGATTCCGATATGACCGGTAACCTTAACGAACTTCTGAAATTCGGGATTCAAGCTTCAACGGTGAAATATTTTCTTCCACCCTATGAGTGGTACAATACCAAAATCAGCCGTTGGAGTGGTGATCGTACGATGCAATTGATTAATTTCACGCCGGGAGTTGGTACGAATGGTGATTATACAACGCCACAGATGCTGAATTATAAATCTTCGAAGATTCTGGCAGAGCACTTATTTGAATTCGAAAAGATTAATCCGGACCATCTTAATGGTGCAATTATTTTGATTCATTTAGGTACTCATCCCGACCGAACCGATAAATTTTACAGCACATTTGATCAAATTATTAAGACGCTTAAACAAAAAGGGTATTCTTTTGAACGGTTGCCTTAAAGGATGGAATTATATTGTTTGATTTGCTAAGTTTAAGGTGGGATGTCTTACCCGGAAAGTGAAATAAGTTACACACTAACAGACCAATTATGAACCAAAATTACCGGCAAGGAAAGATCACCTCACCCTGGGCTTGGATTCCTTCGCTATATTTTGCACAGGGTCTGCCATACGTAGTTGCAATGACGGTGGTTGTTATTATGTACAAGCGGCTTGGTATATCAAATACCGATATTACACTTTATACTAGCTGGCTTTATTTACCATGGGTTATTAAGCCCTTCTGGAGTCCGTTTGTCGATATGCTTAGAACTAAACGGTGGTGGATCATTACCATGCAGCTTCTTATTGGAGCGGGACTGGCAGGTGTGGCATTTCTTATCCCGGTTCCATTTTTCTTTCAGGCGACCCTGACGATCCTTTGGCTGATTGCTTTCAGCTCGGCGACTCATGATATTGCAGCAGACGGGTTTTATATGCTGGCTTTGGATAGCTCGCAACAGTCCTTCTTTGTAGGTATTCGCAGCACATTTTACCGCCTGGCTATGATTACCGGACAAGGACTTTTAATTATTATTGCCGGTTCTCTTGAAAGTTTTACCGGGTTGGAGCCATTGGAATTTACAGTACAGACTTCTGTCGAAGCACATAAGGAGGTTAAATTACAAACCAGCAATACATTGATACCTCAAACTGGTAAAATGACCTTTGTGGCCTTTCCTGCCAGGATGATACTTGATGTCGCAAATATAAAGGCCGATTCACTTAACCGAATTAAATATTTCGCATCGGATGAAAACCGAAAAAATGGGTTTTCTACCAGCGAAGAGACGTCAATTCTTGAGGAGGGCAAGAAAAAAGTTTCATGGTGGACAAAATATATTTCTTTGCCGCTTGGGACTTTCATAAAAGACAATTTTGGAAAACACAAAACTGATTCGGCAGGCTTATATGGAAGTGTTGGGAATGCCGGAATTGTTGCTGTCAGGCTTACAAGACAACCACGCCTAGGCGAGACAGTGGTACTTAACTCACGGCTTAGTGACGGCGACAAGAGTATATCAATCATTTATGGTGAACGGTTGGTTTTTACCCATCAAAACTGGCAAAAGCCGGCGTATCTTGTCGTTCAGCTCGACTATAAGCTCCGTGACAAGGTTCTTTCTGAATTTCGTGGAATTTCAGGAAATTTAAGACTCGCCTGGAGCATCACCTTTTTTATTCTGGCCGGGTTTTTCCTGTTGATTTTTATTTATCATCGATTTGTACTGCCTCGTCCCTTTTCGGATCACGCGACAGAAACGCATTCGGCAACCGATATTTTCAGGGAATTTGGAAATACCTTCGCATCTTTCTTTCAAAAAAAAAAGGCAGGATTGGCGATTGCATTTTTGTTACTCTATCGGTTAGGCGAAGCAATGCTTGTTAAAATGTCACCTCCTTTCCTTCTTGATGCACGTGAAGTGGGCGGATTAGGCCTGACTACCGGACAGGTTGGATTGGTATATGGTACGGTAGGTGTGATTTCACTCACCTTAGGGGGGATTATCGGGGGAATTGCAGCCTCACGTAAGGGGCTAAAATATTGGATCTGGCCTATGGCCTTGTGTATTACGTTACCACATCTTTCATACCTCTATTTATCATGGTTTACACCTGAGAGTTTGATAATTATTAATATTGCTGTTGCCATTGAACTATTTGGTTACGGGTTTGGTTTTACTGCTTTTATGCTTTATATGATCTACTTTGCCGACGGAGCGCACAAAACAGCACATTACGCGATTTGTACCGGGTTTATGGCATTGGGAATGATGCTTCCAGGTATGATTGCCGGCTGGTTACAGGACCTACTGGGTTATAACCACTTCTTTATTTGGGTTTTAATCTGCGCAATACCCACATTGGCTCTTATTCCTTTTCTTAAAATTGATAAGGAGTATGGAATTAAGAGCAGGTTGAGTTAAGGGAGAAGGGGAGCAAAGGCGAATTCCCCAGGCCTGAAACTGGATTGACACAGAGTAAATATTAAATTGAAAATTTATTAAGATGAAGAAACTTATTGTCATAAGTATTTTATTGTTTTTCACCTCAAATTTAATTGCATCGAAATATCCCAAGCGTGAGATGAGAGCAGTCTGGATTGCCACAATTGCCAATATTGACTGGCCTTCAGCGTCTAACCTCACGACCGCTCAGCAGCAAAAGGAATTCATCGAATTGCTCGATTTAGTCAAACAGTACAATATGAATACGGTTATCTTTCAAATTAGACCGGCCTCTGATGCGTTTTATGCCTCTGAATTTGAACCATGGTCGCAGTGGCTGACAGGTAAACAGGGTAAAAAGCCCGATCCCTTTTATGATCCACTTGAATTTGCTTCCTTGGAATGCCATAAAAGGGGGATCGATCTGCATGTTTGGCTAAATCCTTACAGGGCGGTTTCGGATGTAAGTGTGAACAAAAGTTCCTCTGAACACATCTCCAATACCCATCCTGAGTGGTTTGTGACCTATGGGAAGACCAGAATATTTGATCCGGGATTACCACAGACGCGAAATTATGTTGCAAAAATTGTTGGTGATATTGTTCGACGTTATGATATTGACGCGATCCATATGGATGATTATTTTTACCCTTATCGCATTTCGGGGGTCGAATTTCCGGATGAAAAAACGTTTCAGGAATATCCCGGGGGCTTTCATGCCAATGAAAAAGAGGATTGGAGGAGGAATAATGTCGATTTAATAGTGAAGCAATTGCATGACACGATTAAGTCGATAAAGCCATGGGTTGAATTCGGAATTTCACCTTTTGGGGTATGGCGAAATGCTGAAAAGGATCCCTTAGGTTCGAAGACCAAGGCCGGACAAACTAATTTCGATGATCTCTATGCCGATATTTTGAAATGGGAATATAACCAATGGATTGATTACGTAGCGCCACAGGTCTACTGGGAAATTGGAAAGGAAATTGCTGATTATAAAATCATTGCCGATTGGTGGAGTCATCACGCTTACGGTGCCCAACTTTTTATCGGACATGGACTTTACAAATTAGACCCTGAGTCTAAAGAGAAATCATGGCAGAGCGCTGATGAAATAGTTAACCAGATCAAACTAAACCGCAAACTCAAAACGATAGCCGGAAGTGTATTCTACAGTGCAAAATTCCTGCGGAAGAATCCCCTCGACCTTCACCAGAAAGTGCAGGATCGGCTCTATCGTTATCCTGCACTTCCCCCTTTAAATGGACGAGTCGGCGAGATAACTCCGCAGGAGCCACTCAATGCACAAATGAACCTCTCCAACGGACAGCTTCATCTTAGCTGGGAAGGGGGGGCGAATACCAAATCATTTGTACTTTATCAGTTCACACGCTGGCAGCGAAAAAATACCCGGAACCCGGCAAGAATTTTTCTGACTACAGCAAATAATTCAATAACCTATACTCTTAATCATACAACTGATCCAAAGCATTTCAGGTATGTAGTGACTGCACTGAGCAAATCAAATACAGAAAGTTCACCCGTCAGGTTTAAAATGAACAAATAACTGATTTGAAACATTGAATTAAGTGGTTGGAATTTTGCTTATGTAAATTGAGAAATTTATCAATAAATTAATTACCTCATATATCCTGAATCCTATGAAAACCAGTCAACGCTATCTGGCTCTTGATGTGCTGCGTGGAATAACAATAGCAGCAATGATTACGGTAAACAATCCGGGAAGCTGGGAATATATTTATGCTCCTCTGGAACATTCGAAATGGCATGGGTGCACCCCGACAGATCTGATTTTCCCATTCTTTTTGTTTGTAGTGGGAGTTTCAATGTTTTTCTCGTTTTCAAAGTATAATAACACATTGAGTAAAGATTCGTTGCTTAGAATTGGAAAACGAACCTTGTTAATTTTCGCAGTTGGATTATTTTTGAATGCTTTTCCGCAAGCATTGACCGATTTTTCGAAGCTTCGGGTTATGGGTGTTCTTCAGCGTATTGCTATTGCCTATGGAATCGGCGCTTTACTTGTTCTCGCTGTGCCACGAAAATTGCTTCCAGTTGCAGGTGGAGTAATTCTGTTGGTGTACTGGGCTATTTTGTTCTGGTTCGGGAATGGTGACCCTTATTCGCTCTCTGGAAATGCAGTTATTCCATTTGATTTGACCATTCTTGGAGTAAACCACATGTATAAAGGGTTTGGAATCCCATTTGAACCAGAGGGTCTGCTAAGTACTATTCCGGCAGTGGTCACTGTTATTATAGGTTACCTTGCAGGGGGCATTATCCGGGAAACCGAAAAAATTAAGGTTCCGAAAATACTTGTAATATTGGGGGTTGCTAGTACACTCGCCGGATTTTTGTGGGGTCTTCTGTTTCCAATAAATAAACCACTTTGGACCAGTTCTTACGTTCTATATGCAGCCGGTTGGGCAATGCTTTCATTGGCATTGCTGATCTGGATTATCGATCTTAAGGGTTGGTCTGGCTGGACCTCCTTTTTTGTGATATTTGGGATGAACCCTTTGGCTATCTTTGCGTTCTCCGGGATTTATGTGAAAGCAATTCTTTACCTTGTTCACATTACAGAGGCCAATGGTACCGTGGTAAATGGGTATACCTGGATTTTTCAGCACCTTTTTTCTCCTTTGTGCACCGATCAGAAAATCACTTCACTGCTCTTTGCACTCTTTCACATCGTATTTTTTTGGTTTGTAGGACTGGTACTCTATAAAAAGAAGATCTTCATTAAAGTGTAAGTAACTGTTTGTTGTTTAATATTTAAAAAGATGCTAAAATATAAGTTAATTATTTTTTTATTAATTCAGGCATTGCTCTTCTCAGCTCAGGCTCATTCGCAGGTTGACCTGAAAAAATATATGAACCATCCATGGGTCGACTCGGTGTTTAATGCCCTCTCCCCGGATGAACGAATTGCACAACTAATCTGGATCGATGTTACTTCCGGTGAAGACTTGCAGAAACAATTTCACGTTGCTGAAATGGTTCAAAAACATAATTTCGGAGGTTTGATTTTCTTTTCCGGAACAGCGGTTAGACAGGTAGAACTTATCAATTACTATCAGTCGATATCCAAAACACCGTTAATTGTAGCAATGGATGCAGAGTGTGGAGCTGGCATGCGCCTGGATGATGTTCAGCCATTTCCCTATAATCTCACAGTTGGAGCGGCCTCTGACGATCAAACGATCAAAAGATGCGCTTCTGAAATAGCGAAACAATTGAAAATACTTGGTGTTCAGGTGAGTTTAGGTCCTGTTGCAGATATTAATTCAGAGCCGCTCAATCCGATTATTGGCATTCGTTCGTTTGGCGCCTCACGGTATGAGGTTGCCCGAAAAAGTATCGCTTTTATGAAAGGATTGCAGGAGAACGGTATAATTGCAGTTGCGAAGCACTTTCCCGGACACGGAGATACGAAAACTGATTCCCATTTTACATTACCCCTCGTTCCTGCATCGCGACAACGGCTTGATAGTCTCGAGCTTTTTCCTTTTAAGAAGCTGGCCGCAGAGGGAATTGGTGGAATTATGACTGCTCATCTGATGGTTCCTTCGCTTAATACGATGGGTGATTCACCTGCAAGTCTGTCCTACACTGCTGTAGAAGGGGTGATCCGGAAAGAATGGAACTACCAGGGGTTGATCATCACCGATGCGATGAATATGGGAGGAGTAACCGGTTATGGAGAACCTGGGAGGAACGATGTGCAGGCGCTGAAAGCAGGTAATGATGTGATTGAGTTTCCGGTTGATGCCGAGTTAACGCTTAAGGCAGTCAAGGAGGCCATCCAAAATAAGGAACTTTTGGAGGATCAGATTAATCTTAAATGTCGCAGGGTGCTGGCTGCTAAATTTATATCTGGATTAAGTCATCGTCAACCATTAATTGTTGCAGGCCTTTTAAATAAGCTTAATTCAACAGAGGCGCAATATGCTAATAGATTGGCTGTTGAGTCATCATTGACCTTACTTGAAAACAAAAACAATCTTATCCCATTGCTGCGTCTTGATACTTTACATATCGCTGCATTATCGATTGGGTCAGCTGTCATAACCCCTTTTCAAAAAATGCTGGGCAATTATACACAGGTTGATTACTTTAATCTCTCAGAGGATTTTACCGAGTCTGAGGCAAATGAAATGATTAAGAAATTAGGAAACTATAATCTTGTAATTACTGGTATTCATTCACTTTTTGAGTGTAAGAATCGTCCCACATTTAAGTTCAATTCTCCAATACATGTAAAGCAAACACCTCCTTACGGAGTAACTGACGACCTAAGGAAGCTGATATCGCGAATATCATCCATCCACAATTCCATTCTGGTATTTTTTGCAAATCCATACGCTGTTGGGGAGCTAAATGAGATTGGGCATCCCGGCGGATTATTGATTGCTTATCAGAATACTTTGATTAATGAAGAACTGGCAGCCCAGCTTTTATTCGGGGGAATTGCCTGTGGCGGGAAGTTACCTGTTCCAATAAATACTCTTTATCCGACGGGTTCCGGTTTGAATATTGATCATCCAATCCGTTTAAAATATACCATCCCTGAAGAGGTTGGATTAAATTCAACCAGGTTTAAGGAGGCTATCGATTCAATAATAAATAATGCATTGGAAAATAAGGCTTTCCCAGGGTGTAATGTTTTAGTTGCCAAGGATGGAAAAATTATTTTTCAAAAAGCTTATGGTTACCATACCTTTGAAGCTCGTGTTCCTTCCCAAATGGATGATATTTATGATCTGGCATCTATAACTAAGGTTGCCGGAGCGCTTCCTGCAATCATGAAACTTAACGAAGATGGGAAATATATTCTCGACGAGAAATTTTCTACCTATTGGAAGGATTGGCGAAAGGGGTTTTTGCATCCTTCCAACAAGAGTGATGTTACAGTGAGGGAATTGCTGGCACATCAAGCCGGATTGGCACCTTATCTTCCCTTCTGGAAGGAATCAGTTAAGGGGAGTAACCTTTCAAATAGCTGGTACAGGGCTGATCAAAATGGCGAATTCAATCTGGAAGTGACTCCGGGAATGTATCTTAAATCGGGATTCAAAAAACATGTATATAAGGCAATTCGCGAATCGCCTCTTGAAACTCGCGGGAAATATGTGTATAGTTGTCTCTCATTTATTATAGTTCCTGAAGTGATTTCAAGATTGACAAAAATGAAATATACCGATTTCCTGGATCAGAACTTCTATCGCCCGTTAGGAGCTACAACGATGACTTACCGACCATCCCGGAAATTTTCTGATGATCAGATTGTTCCCACCGAATACGATGCAATATTTCGTAAAAGGTTAGTCCACAGTACTGTGCATGACGAGGCATCTGCTGTCCTTGGAGGGATTTCCGGTAATGCCGGGTTATTTGCCTCGGCGAATGATTTGGCAAAGATTGTACAGATGTATGTCCAGTTTGGAACTTACGGTGGAAAGGAATACCTCAAACGGTCGACTATCGAAGAATTTAACAGGGTTCAGTTCCCTCAAAACAACAATCGCAGGGGTTTGGGTTTCGATAAGCCTTTAATTGACAATCAGAAATTTGATATGGCTAATTCCTACCCTTGTCCGGCTGTTTCACCCCAAAGCTTCGGTCATTCAGGCTTCACTGGAACATTTTTCTGGGCTGATCCAACCAATGGATTGATCTATATTTTTCTGTCGAACCGCGTATATCCCACTCGCGAAAACAATAAACTTAGCGACTTGAATGTAAGAACCAATATTCTGCAATTGGTTTATGAACAATTAAATAGAACAGGAAGCCATTAGACAGGCGTACGTTGAATGAATTATGAAGTTCCTTTCGGATGGCATGCATAACAATTAGTGCTGTTATAAAGATAGGTCTTTAACGCTTTATGAGCCGAAGCCATCGTTGTCTGAGGATGGCAAACAAGACAATTAAAAATACCAAAATTGGTTGCAGTAGTATGACATTGTGTGCATAATGTCCATGCTCCCTGGTGATTTCCGGAATAGATTGGAAAATATTGGGCATCATGATTATAGGTTGTTGTTGTCCATACCGTTACTGTATGGCAGAATTCACAATTGGTTGGAAATTTTGCCACCGCATGTGCCGGATTGTTGGTCGTGTTGAACTCATTTAAATGGCAGCTTACGCAAAGCGTTGATATGCCTGCATAACCTGCCGTGTGGCAACTAATACAACTAACACCTATATGGGACCCGGTTAATGGGAAGGTTGTTCCCGTTGTATGATTAAAGGTTGATGGTACCCAAAGTGTTGTGGTATGGCATATTTTGCAGTCCGTAGGAAATTTGGCCACCAAATGTGCCGGACTTGTGGTTGCATTGTAATCATTTTGATGACAACTTACACAAGCCGTTGAAATTCCTATGTATCCTGTTGAGTGACAATTGATGCAGGCAACGCCAATGTGACTTCCTGTTAAAGGAAAGGTTGTGGCAGTATTATGATTAAAAGAATTTGGAATCCATGCCGTCGTTGAGTGACATATTTTACAGTCTGTTGGAAATTTCGCTGCGATATGATTCGGATTCACTGATGCGTTGTAGCTTGCAATATGGCAACTTGCACAATCAGTGGGTGTGCCACCCGTAAACCCGTTGGTATGACAGATAACACAGTCGACAGTTGTGTGGGCACCTGTTAATTGAAAGACCGTTGTTGTATTGTGATTAAAAGATGACGGAACCCATGCTGATGTTGTATGACATAACGTGCAATCTGTTGGGTATTTTGCTGTCGCATGTGCTGGTGTCGTCGTTGCATTGAAATTTGTTAAGTGACAGCTTACACAGTCGGTGGATATTCCGGCATAACCTTTGGAATGACAACTGACACAACTTACGCCGATATGAGCACCTGTCAAGGGGAAAGTTGTTGCAACATTATGATTGTATGTTGACGGAACCCAGGCCAATGTGGTGTGACATGTTTTACAATCTGTTGAAAATTGCGCACTTGTATGATTTGGAATAGTTGTTGCGTTATAATTGGCTAAATGACAACTTGTGCACTCAATAGAAATTCCAACATATCCTGCCGTGTGACAACTGGCACAGTCTACCCCAATGTGTGCTCCGGTTAAAGGGAAAGAGGTGGTTGTATTATGATTAAAAGTTGATGTTGTCCATGACGTTGTTGAATGACATAGTGTACAGTCTGTTGGAAACTTGGCAGCCACATGCCCCGGATTATTGGTTGAATTAAAATCACTTAAATGACAACTTACACAATCTGTTGATATACCAGCATATCCAGCTGTGTGGCAACTTATACATGTTAAACCGATATGACTGCCTGTTAATGAAAATGTGGTTGCGGTGTTGTGATTAAATGACGATGGCGCCCAGGCAGTTGTTGTATGACAGGTTTTGCAATCGGTCGAGAACTTGGCAAGGGTATGATTTGGATTTGTAGACGCATTAAAGTTTGTTAAGTGGCAGCTTGAACAGGTTGTTGGTGTCCCTCCGGTGAACCCGTTCGTGTGACAAGTTGCGCACAAAACTGTCGTGTGAGTTCCGGTCAATGGAAAGGCAGTCGTATTATGGTCAAACGTTGAAGTTGTCCAAACCGTCACGGTATGACAAATAGAGCAATCCGTTGGATATTTCGCCAGAGTATGCGACGGCATCGTTGTGGCATTGTATTTATCGAGGTGACAGCTGACACAGGTTGTTGGTATCCCGGCATATCCGGCGGCATGACAGCTGATGCAGCTCACCACGATGTGACTGTTTGCCAGCGGGAAGGTGGTAGCGGTATTGTGATTAAATGACGATGGTACCCAGGCAGTTGTTGTATGACAGGTCTTGCAGTCGGTCGAGAACTTGGCAAGGGTATGATTTGGATTTGTCGATGCATTAAAGTTTGTTAAGTGGCAGCTTGAACAGGTTGTTGGTGTCCCTCCGGTGAACCCGTTCGTGTGACAAGTTGCGCACAAAACTGTCGTGTGAGTTCCGGTCAATGGAAAGGCAGTCG
>Ga0118677_10005030_pt1 | contig 23536 bp, 19 predicted proteins | sample AliMusrvi5mmetaG_FD_86154 | JGI IMG/M metagenome (GOLD analysis project Ga0118677, IMG submission 86154)
GATTTAAATTGATCTTACGATTGAACTCCCCATTGTCTGATAGTAAAACAATTATTTTCTGCAAAATGAGAAAATCGTTCACTCTGCATCTATTGTCAAATTGATAAAAATAATAGCTGACTAAAAAGTTTTATCTGATCGAAAAAAGCAATTTACGTTTATCCTACCTCGAATCATAAATGTTTCAAAAAGTAGGGCAAGTTATTTATTTATTAAATAATTGATTTTTGGGAGGTGCCCTTTTAATGTTAATTTAACACTCAAGTGGAGCTAGTCCTGGTTAATTCTTATACAATCAGCCGAATATTTTTTGTCAGTTCCAGCTATACATCTTCCTATCACTATACTTCCAACGGGAAGTATTCTTTTATTTGTCATACCCCTGTTTTGCAAAGTAAAACAGGGGTAGAATAGAAACAAATTACAAGTCCTTACCAATTATTCTCTTGTGGGTGAAATTACATAAAGATATAAAAACAAACGGGCACATATTACGAATAAGATAAAACCTTAAGCAGAATGATATGCTACCCCTGATTCAGTTTACTTAGGGTCTGCTGAAAAACCGGATGGATGCAATTAGTTACAATTGAAGCAGTATTAAAACGTGGAATTTCAATCCAGGACCGAAACAAAGGATTATAGGTTGAATGCTTTGAATTAGCTTTCTGACGTCCTTGCGTTTAAATTGTTCTTTTGACTTTGAGGACAGCTTCTTATTCCTATTTCCAGAAATTGATGGATCAGATACCATCCTGTCCTTGTATTGATTCAAAAAACCATTGTCTGTTCAAGGTTAAAGTGTTGCTTGGTTCTCCCATTTACCCTCCATCTAACAGGCTTTAAAATTATTTGAAACTTATTCATTAGTTATTAGAAACTTATTCGATGATTATTAGAATAAAATTGAACTATCAACGAATAACCTTCGAATAACCTTCGAATAACCTTCGAATAACCTTCGAATAACCTTCTAATAATTTAAAGGGTCAAAGGCTCATTGAAAGCGACACAACAGGGCAGAAGAGCTTCGCATTTTTGGTAAGAAGTATTTTGACATAGCAGGCCCCTTTTTATTTTACCGCCCTGAAATGAAGGCTGCCGGGCAGATCGGCAGAGATCTTGTTGGTACCATTAAGCTGCCCGAATTAGTTTCACTGTCCACCCATATCTTCCTGTTTTTTTGAATTCCCTGACCAAAAGAATTAATCGGAAAGAGTAGGTTGAAGATTTGAGATCCATCTGGCTCTGTTCATTACCCTGGTAAATCGGACAGGACGATGTATCAATTTATTGTTGACACGACACGAAGTCGGTGCATGGATATTGTAGTTTAAATTCAAATTTCCTTGCACTTATTTTAAGTTTAATGCGGTCATTTTATTGAAAAACTGAATATTATGAGTTTTTCAGCGGACCCTATTTATTTACTATTTTAACAGGAAAAACACTGGAATTCCAGGCTTCAAATTTATTGGTAGTCAGGAAGATTAGCTTTCTGTCTTCACTGTTTGCCAGCCATATGACTGTTGCATCGGTCGGATTGGCATTGGTTTTAACTCCTCCAATCACAGTGATTTGAACCAATGACCCGTTACTGACTTCGTAGTAAATAGACTTTTGATCAGCGTTTTTTGAAATGCTGAGTTGGTTGACCGGCAAATTAACGGTTGGTGCAGTTTCTTCATAAAAAAACCGGGTGACCTGGTATGTGATCGTATCCATGTAATGATTCAATGTCTTGTAATTGTCAAGTTCAGGCTCATGACCAAGGCCTTTAAGCAATATTAGCCGGTTTCTGATTCCAAGCATCTGCAGTCGTTCATGAATTGGTTTTGAGCCATACATCTTATCCATTAAAAGGCGGTTAACCATCATCGAATTTTTGAACGGATGATCATATTCATAGGGCACGATATCATCTGCAGTGCCATGAATCGACAATACTGATATCTTGTCGTCTTTGTCAATTATATTAAGATCAGAAACAGCTCCCCACATATTGGCGACTGCTTTAATGGTAAACTTCTCCGTGTATTTGTTCCCGGAAGCTTCAATCTTCGATGCGGTTCCATCCCGTTCTGCTTTTTTTATTCGCTCCGGACGTTCATCATTGTTCATGAATGCAACATTAAGTGATGCCACTGCTCCTGCACTCGTACCTCCAACATAGATCTGATTGGGATCTATCCCGAGACCTTTAGCGTTATGGGCCAGATAACGAAGGGCAGCATGCGCATCCTGAACAGCCCGGTAACCACTCATTTCAACATCACTGGGCAATAACTTAAACCCCAGACGATAATCGATTGAGGCAACGACATAGCCACTTTTGGCCAGGGAGGTTGCAAGAGAACTCTCCGCTGCAGACTCTTTGCTTCCGATATAAAATGCTCCGCCGTGAATTAACATTACCACGGGCCTGTTCTTAAATAGGTCTGTTTTGGGATAATAGATGTCCAGTTTCAGATCCATTATTTCAGGATCATTAAACGATTTGACTAGACCTTTTCCCAATACCTCTATGTAAGGATCATCCGAATAGGGCGACCTGGTCCATAATCCCTTTGCCTTAGCGTATAAGAGGTCACTTTTTACTTCAACGTTGCTGAAGATTTCCTTTTTATACCTATCTGTAGGATTTGTCTTTACTTCGGGTCTTTGTATAAAGCTCAGATTCGCTTTCTGCCGCCAAAAGAAAAAACGTCGCTTTTTATTCATGAGCTTCACCACTCCGTCAAATGATGAAGAACTGATTTTTGCAGATTTCATCTTTCCGATATATAAATCGGATTGAAATATCGGTTTAGGCCCTGAAGTGTTAATTGAAAAAGCATGACTTTCTTCTACAGCTTTTCCCCTGTTTAAAACAAAATAGCCCTTAAAAAGAGTAGTGTCGGTCTTTTCGGTAACCAATATAATCCGGTCAGCTCCGATCTTCCCATCGTAAATCCCCTGACCAGGAGTGCTTTTCTGTGCAAATAAATTTTGATTTATTGTAAGTAGCAGGATAAAGATCGGGAGTAATACAATAACTAAAAGATTGTTTTTAAAATGAAGCATATCATTCCTTTCGTAGTTTTACTAGTATTGGATGAACGTAAATTTTAGTGCATTGGTATTTAATCTGCAAAACTACATGAAAAGCAATACAATTATTTAAAAAACCTTAACCTTTTAAATTTCTTTTATATCTTCATCATAACAAAGAAACTTGTCTATGATATTAGGACAAATTATTCCATTGATATTTGGAATCAGGCCCGAATTTCTGCTTTTTGGACTCACACTTCTTGGAGTAGCCTTATTTCATCGCTATACCATGATTGTCGCTCTGATTGGGTTGTGCTCGATCCTGGCATTTAAGTTTATATTCGATCCTGCCTTCAATTTCTCTGAACATATATTCGGTCATGTTGCATTTTTAGATCAGGTACTATATAAGGATATGCGGGTGGGAGAGTGGGGTACACTGCTTAATCTGCTTGGTCTTTTAATCGGATTTGCTGTTTTATCCCGGCATTTTGAAGAATCAGGAGTGCCCGAGTATTTACCCAAATTACTTCCTGACGATTGGAAAGGGCCTCTTGTTCTTCTGATTGCCGTTTTTATTCTGTCATCGTTTCTCGATAATATTGCAGCAGCGTTGATAGGAGGATCAATTGCTATTGTTGTTTTTAAACATAAGGTTCATCTGGGCTATATTGCTGCCATCGTAGCAGCCAGTAATGCAGGTGGTTCGGGAAGTGTAATCGGTGACACAACCACTACCCTGATGTGGATCGAAGGCGTTCATCCCGTTAATGTTCTTCATGGCTATATCGCTGCATTTGTGGCACTGGCCTTCTTTTCAGTATTTGCATCCATTCAGCAGGACAAATACCAGCGGATTCAGAAAGACCCTGATGCCGGAGTGGTAATCGATTGGACCCGTCTGGGTATTGTTGTAATGATTTTGTTGTTTACAATCGCCACCAACATATTATTTAACTTCCCTGCACTTGGGGTATGGGTTGCTATTGGTATCGGGGCCATTATACGAAAAACTGATTGGGCTGAAGCCAAACGATCGATAGGCGGCTCAATTTTCCTGATCGCCCTGGTTATCTGTGCATCAATAATGCCGGTCAGCGAATTGCCGGCAGCATCCTGGCAAACAGCATTCTCTTTAGGATTTGTCTCTTCCGTATTTGATAATATTCCGCTGACCAAACTGGCACTGGAACAGAATGGTTATGATTGGGGAATGCTGGCTTATGCTGTAGGTTTTGGCGGATCAATGATTTGGTTTGGCTCTTCTGCAGGGGTCGCCATTACAAATAAATTTCATGAAGCACGATCAGTATTCGGTTGGCTAAAATCAGGCTGGCATATAATAGTTGCTTATATTCTTGGATTCTTTGTACTACTCTTCTTTATGGGTTGGGAGCCTCAGCCTCTGAAAAACAAACAGGATAAAAACAAACAGATGATTGAACTAACTAGGCCCGCTCTGGAATCATCCCACAAATAACAAGGCAGGTAATCCTTATATCTGTCTTAAAATTTGTATCCTTGCATACCAATTAAATTTAATAATAAACACATGAAAAAAATCATTCCAGTATTTTGTCTCTTCCTGATACTTGTGTTCTCAGGTATAGCACAGGACAAAAAGATTAACGTTCTTGTCTTTTCCAAAACATCCGGTTACAGGCACGCATCAATTTCCACAGGTCTTAAAATGATGAGCGAACTGGCTCAGCAAAGAAAATGGGTATTGACCTGTACGGAAAATGCAGAACTTTTCACTCCCGATTTTCTGAAAACATTTGATGTAGTTGTCTTTTTAAGTCCTACTCAGGATGTTCTCAACGATCAACAGCAAAAAAACTTCGAAGATTTTATGAATACCGGCAAGGGCTTTGTGGGTATTCATGCAGCTGCCGATTGTGAATACGACTGGGCATGGTATGGTGAGTTAAACGGCGCTTATTTCAGAACCCATCCTGCATGTCAGACCGGAACAGTTATCTTCGAAAACACAGACCACCCAACAATGGTTCCTTTCAAAGGAATGAAATCTTACCGTACGGTTGACGAATGGTATTCGTTTAAAGCAAATCCACGGGCAAAAGTGCATGTCCTGGCGCGTCTGGACGAAACTTCGCTTGATGAGGCAACCATGAAAGACGACAAATGGAAAATGGGTGATCATCCGCTGATATGGTATCAGGAAATGGGAAAAACACGTTCTTTCTACACCGTTTTCGGACACACACCTGAAGCATTTTTGGATCCGAAAATTATAGAACATATTGGCTGTGCAGTTGATTGGGTAGCTAATCGAAATTAGCAGTTACGATTTGTCGGAATTGACAAATGTAAAAGGAAAGGAGATGCCTCAAAAACATCTCCTTTCCTTTTTTATTGATTGATCAACTGAATATCCGTTTCACAACATAGCTATCTTAGCAGCCAGGTTTCCAACACTCAAAATGAAACAGACCAAGGTAAATATACAGCGCGAAATCACTCCATTGTCACAGGGCGATTGCCTTTTGGTGTTCGATAGGGTAAAAAGCCATTTCGATTTCCCGATTCATTTTCATCCTGAATACGAGTTGAATTTTATCAGCCAGGGAAAGGATGCAGAACGTATTCTGGGCGATCATAAAGGTCTGATCAGTCAATCCGAATTGGTACTGGTTGGACCGAACATCTATCATGGATGGAATGACGGACAATGCAAAAGCAAACAGATTCATGAGATTACCATTCAGTTTCACCGTGACCTGATTCATGAAAATTTACTGGCACGCAATATGATGAAACCCATCAGGGAAATGTTATCCAGAGCCTCGAGAGGAATATTGTTCTCTGAGAACATAACCAATGAAGTTGCGCCACGATTGAAAGAATTATCAGGAAAGAATGGAATGGAAGCATTTATCGAATTGATCTCACTTCTTCATCTTCTTTCCGTTTCTGACAACCAGAAGTTATTATGCTCCGCGGGAATGAATAACTCTGACTTTGCAAATAGCGACCGTATAAAAAAGGTTTGTAGTTATATTGAACAGAACTTTCAGGATAAGATTAAAGTAAAAGATGTTGCTGATTTGCTTAATATGACAGAAACCACTCTTTCACGTCTGATGAAACAACGAACCGGACGATCGTTTGTTGATTTCGTAAATGATTACCGTATTGGCTTTGCCAGTCGTTGGTTAACAGAGACAAATCAAACCATTGCTGAAATTGCTTTCCGATGCGGATTCTTTAATATTTCCAATTTTAACCGTATTTTCCGTAAGAGTAAAGCATGCACTCCTGTTCAATACCGCGAAAACTTCTCAGGAATAAAAAGGGTGAGCTAAAGTGAAATTAAATCCTTTGTAGAATCAATTGCCAAAATTGATTTTCTGTTGCGGATTGTGTGGCAACTCACCCAGGTATTTATCCACTAATCCGTCAATGCCAACCAAACATTTGCCGCAGCTGGTCCCTGCGCTTGTTATTTTCTGAATATCGAATGTAGTTGTGGCTCCTTTCTTTAATGCGGTCTTAATTTCATTTTCAGAAACTATACTACAGAGGCAAACCAGCCGGTTACTCATTTTAGATACTTCTGCAGAGACAATGTTCAGGAAACAAACTTATTTTCTACAAACAGTTTTATGCTCCTGTAGACATCTATTATCTGGTCGCGTTTGGGCAATGTTTCATAAATCTTTTGAATGTACTGTTTCTCACTCATAATCCTGAAAGTATATTTAAAGTTCAGGTCGAAAGCCATCGATAAGAGGAATAACTTATAGTCGTTCATGGTTTTCATATCCTCTACGGCTGCCGTTTTGCCGGCTATTATACTCTTGATTATCTTCTCAGAAACCTCGGTACTATTGATAAGGTCAAATGTCATTATGGGTTGTACACCGAGTCTTTCCTTGAAAAAACGATAAGATGATTCGTAGATATCAAGTTTGTCCGCATCACGAAGCAAGCGGGCAAAAAGAGTTTGCTGCTCATTATCGAGTTTTGGTAGTTTCAGCTTATTGTGGCCGTCAATGGTTTTCAAAATAATTAACTGGATATCAGCCGTCAATTTGGAATAAAAGTCCATTTGCTGGATCAGTTTAGCCGAAACAGATGCGTGATCACGTTGAATATTCATGGGTGATTCAGTCCCCTGCACGATCATACTTACTTCCCCCAAATCATGAAACAGTGCAGAAACTTCAGCAATGTGTTGATCCTCTTCTGTCTGTGAAAGAACTTTCGCCAGCATAAGTGAATTAGCTGCAACACGCAACGAATGCGCCCGTATTTCCTCAGCCTTGTGTTTGTGCTCAGGTGAATCGATTATAAGTGACTGGAAATATTCTTCAAACTCCAGGCGGCATTCCTTCAGAAGTACATCAGTGATCATAGCATGAATTTAATTCTTTCAAAAGTAGTACAATTCTGAACTCAATAGTTGAATTAAGAAATAAAATTATTAACAAAACTCCTCTATTCAACAGGCTGATTTGATGTAGCTTAAAATAATTGTGAATATAAAAAAGAACAGATTTACAGGATTTCTTACCAAACTGGTTAATTCAAGTCAGGATTTATTATTTTTGTCATCGCTAAAAATAGCCGGTCCCATAGTTCAATGGATAGAATGTAAGATTCCGGTTCTTATGATCCGAGTTCGAGTCTCGGTGGGATCACAAAAGTAAGCTACTTCAGAAGTTGAAAGTTGGAAGTCAGAAGTTGGGAGTTGGAAGTTGGCCTTCGTTCTTCTGACTTCTGACTTCGTTCTTCTTTATTCCTTTGGATATTTAAACGTGTAATTTCCTGATCCAATGTTTAATGAAACTCCTTTATCCGATTGTTTCAGACTCTCTTTTATTGAGACTGACAATGCTTTTGCGTTTACCGTTAGCTGATCCGCTTTTGCTGAAGGTAAAGTAACGGTTGCGGTAGTATTTGCCGGAACAATCACTTCATAAACAAAGTTATTTCCATCAATCTTCCATGCCGATTTTACTTTTCCGTAAAGGGAAGTAAATTCAACGCCGGCATTGGTTAATCCCCCTCCCGGATGCGGAGCGAGTAAAATGTGTTTGTAACCCGGATTTTCAGGATCGATGTCCATTCCTGCTACATAACGATACAACCATTCGCCGATAGCTCCATAAGCATAATGGTTAAAACTGTTCATGCCTACATCCTGAAATGAACCGTCAGGTTTCTGACCATCCCAGCGTTCCCATATTGTAGTCGCACCCTGAGTTACCGGATACAACCATGACGGATACTCTTTGCGGTTCAGAAGCATAAAGGCCAGATCGTCGTAACCATAGGCTGACAGCGTTTTGCAAAGCAGTGGAGTACCTACAAATCCTGTAGTGAGATGTCCGAATTTCTTTACATCTGCGGCCAGATAAGCAGCTGCTTTCGGAATTAAATCTTCAGGAAGAAGGTGAAATGCCAGTGCAAGGGAATAGGCTGTTTGTGTATGTGAAACCAACCTTCCGGATGGAGTAACAAATTCATGGACGAATGCTTTTTTTATATTTTCAGAAAGCAGAGCATATTTCTTTGCATCCTCCTTTTGACCGATAATTGCAGCAATTTTGCTCAGTAAACCGGTAGAATAGGAATAATAGGCAGTGGCAATCAGATCTTTTTCGGTAGTTGCGCCCGGATAATCAGAATTGTTGGTTGCAAAAGCCAGCCAGTCACCAAAATGGAAGTCTCCAGTCCAAAGGAAACTATCACCTGCACGGCTTTTCATATATTCGATCCATCCTTTCATACTCGGATACTGAACTTCAAGAATACGCTGATCGCCATAAGTGAGGTAAGTGGTCCAGGGTACAATAATCGAAACATCGGCCCATGCTGTTGATCCTCCTTCTCCTTTTAATACATCAGGAATTACATGAGGCACTTTCCCGTTAGGCAGCTGATCGGCAGCTACATCACCCAACCATTTGGTATAGAAAGGAGCCACATTGAAATTGAAAGCAGCAGTCATGCTGAAAACCTGTGCATCACCAGTCCAGCCCAATCGCTCATCACGTTGTGGGCAATCAGTCGGTACATCAAGGAAATTACCTTTCTGTCCCCATTGGATATTATGCTGAAGCTGGTTAATCATCGGGTCAGAACAGGTAAATGTTCCCGTAGGTTTCATTTCAGAATGAATCACGACACCAATAATCTGGTCAATTGATGGCTTCACGGAAGCTCCTTCGATTTTTACAAAACGGAACCCATGGAAAGTAAAATGAGGTTCGAAAACTTCCTCTCCATTGCCTTTCAGTATATAGTTATCGGTAGCTTTGGCGAGGCGAAGGTTGTCAGTATAAAAATTTCCTTCCTTATCAAGGACTTCAGCAAATTTCAGAATTACCTGCTCACCTGTTTTACCCTGAATCCGAAGTTTGATCCATCCAACCATATTCTGTCCCATATCGTATACAGTTTCACCTTTCGGAGTAGTGATCAATTTCACCGCTTTTATTTCCTGAATAGCTTTAACGACCACTCCCTGGGGAGCAATCAGTATTTTTTTCGACTGGTCTAAGACGGATACTTTTTGCCAGTTGCTATCATTAAATCCAGAAACTGACCAACCCGGCATTTCTTTGCGGGCATCGTAGGTTTCACCATTGTAAATATCAGATAGTATGATTGGTCCGGTAGCTACTTTCCAGCTATCGCTGGTGCCGATAGTTTCGGTTGTTCCATCGGTATAGATAAGCTGCAGCTGAGCCAGAAGAGCCAGCTGGTGTCCGTAATATCCATTTTCATTACCCCAGCCAATGTTACCGCGATACCAGCCATCACCAACTATTGCTCCGATTGAATTCTTCTGCTGAATCATCGAAGTGACATCGTAAGTTTGATATTGAATCCTGTTCTTATAACTTGTCCAGCCGGGAGTAAACAAATCGGTGCTTACTTTTTGTCCATTCAGGAACAACTGATAAAGACCAAGCGAGGTAATATATACACGGGCAGATTTAACTTTTTTCCCGGTTGTAAAATCTTTTCTGAAATATTGTGAAGGTTTAGAACCTTTCAGAATTGGTTCAGCTCCGAAAGCAATCCAATCCGCTTTCCACGATTGAGGTTCCAAAAGACCCATTTCCCAAAAGGCCGGAGTGCTCCATTCAGTCGCTTTTCCTTTGTTGTTCCAAACCCGAACCTGCCAGTAAACACGCTGCATCGATTTTAAGGCTGGTCCCTCGTATATAATATCGACTGATTGAGCCGAGTTAACTTTTCCTGAGGTCCAGATCAGTTTCCCTTTGGCCGTTTGGTCGGTTACCTTGATTTCATAAGCAGTCTGAAGAAGGTTTTCTTCGGTAGAAGAAATCTGCCAGCTTAGCCTTGGTTTCAGAATATCAATTCCCACGGGATTGGTATGATACTCACAGATCAATTCCTTTACTTCCGTTTTTACAGAAGAAAATGTATTCAGGCTGTTAAGTAAAAAAAACATGACGAAAAATATCGTCCATTTTATTGATTGTTTCATGATACTATAGTTTAGTTTATTGGATATTAAATACTACTTACATTGAATTTCCGATACCTACCAAAGCAACAGCTAACAAAATGATAACAATGCCGGCTGTAATTGTCCCTTTGGTTTTGGGTGAAACACCTGTCCATTCTTTTCGGTAAATTCCCCACATGTTGGCAGTCAGGATAATGGTTGACATGTGCAAAATCCATGAGCTTGCACCATTTCCCAGTTTGCTGGCGCCCATTCCGTAAAAGAAAAACTGCATAAACCACATGGTTCCGGCCATGGCCGAGAAAATAAGGTTGTTGGTAATAGGAGTGGACTTATTGGTAAAATCGCCGTATGATTTATTCTTTATACTAAGGATAGTAGTCCAAATGAGATTGGTCGTTAAACCGCCCCAAAGGATAACCACATAAGACACATTGGTTTGAAATAATGGGTTGCAACCATGAGCGACAGCAACATTTGCCATAGGTTGTCCTGCTTCAATACCGAAATTCATGAATGAACTTAATATCCCTGAAATGACTGCAATGATCAGGCCTTTTACCAGGCTGAATTCAGAAACACTGGCTTTTTGCTGTTCTTCTGACAGTTCACCTTCCTTCATCATTCCGGCCTTACCACAAATAGCAATACCAATCAGGCAAACCAATACTCCCAGCAAAACCAGTTGACCACCAGAACTTGCCAACATATCAGTAAAGGAGATTTTTCCAATTGTTGGATTGATAGAATAATAAATTGACGGAACTATAGCACCAAATGCTGCACAAAAGCCTAATACCACTGAATTTCCAAGTGACATTCCCAGGTAACGAACACCTAACCCATAAGTTAGACCACCGATTCCCCAAAGTAATCCCATCAGGAAGGTAATCGAAAGAATTTGACTTGAACTGGCTGCAATAATACCAGCAAATCCGGGAATTGTAAGATATGCAGCCAGTGGTGGAACTATGAGCCAGGAAAAAAGCCCTCCGATAATCCAAAAACTTTCCCATGCCCAACCTTTTACTTTGTTGAAAGGCATGTAAAAACTTCCGGAAGCAAATCCACCGATCGAATGGAAAATAACACCAAGTAATGCGTTCATGTTTGTTAAGTTGTTAGTTGTAAGATAAGAATATTAGTTGTGTTCATTGGCAAAGGAATGAGGAAAAAGGAAAGAGGAAATAGGCACTCGAAGTTATGATGTTCCTTATTACTTTTTCCCATTTTCTCTTTTCTCTTTCCTTTTTCCTATTTTCTCTTTCCCGTCACCTCTTTTTCATATTGCTGAATATCGGCAATGTATGCTTCACCAGCCACTACGCCTTTTTTCATACAATAGTAATCGAATACTGCAGCCCAAGGTAAGGATTTAGCTTCTTCCAACAAGGCCAGACGTTCGAAATTCTGTTCCAAAGCTTCATAAGCGCGAAGTTGAGTAATTGGTTCCAGTAATGCCTGGAGTAATGCTTTTTGAGTTGCACGAACTCCCACAACATAAGCACCAATCCGGTTAATGGATGCATCAAAATAATCCAATCCGATATGTACTTTCTCTACTGCATCAGCACGAACAATTTCCTGAGCTATAGCCTGCAATTCATCGCTCAAAATAACCACATGGTCGCTGTCCCAACGTACACCACGGCTCACATGCAACATGACTTCAGGTAAGAAAAGCAACATGGAAGATATTTTATCTGAAATAACTTCTGTTGGGTGGAAATGACCGGAATCGAGGGTGACGACTACATTATTCCGTACCCCATATCCCATATAGAATTCGTGTGATCCTACGGTATAACTTTCAGCACCAATACCGAACAATTTACTTTCAATACAGTCTTTCATATAACTGTCGTTGGTCTTGTATTCGAAGATTTTATCCAGCGAATCTTTCAGGTTCTGCCTATAGTACAGACGATCTACGGTCAAATCTTTCGATCCGTCAGGAATCCAGATATTATGCATACATTTTGAACCCAACTGACGTCCCATCTCTTCAGCAATCTTACGACACCGGATGACATGGTCGATCCAGAATTCACGAATAGCGGGATCACGATGTGATAATGTAAATCCGTCACCAGATTTTTCGTGTGAGAAGCAGGTACAGTTGAAGTCAAGTTTGTAATTCTTTTCTTTGGCCCAATCAATCCAGCTCTGGAAATGTTTTGGTTCAATCTGATCACGGTCCACTATTTCTCCGCTAAAGTCACCATAAAAGGCATGGAGATTTACACGGTGATCTCCGGGAATTAATGACATTGCTTTCTCTATATCTGCACGAAGTTCGGCTATCGTCCTTGCCTTACCGGGATAATTTCCGGTTGCCTGAATTCCTCCTGTGAGTTCTCCATCACCACTTTCAAAACCGTTTACGTCATCTGCCTGCCAGCAATGAAGTGAGATTGGGAGTTTATCTAATTGTACCACTGCCTTTTCAACATCAATTCCCAGTTCAGCATATCGTGCTTTTGCATATTCAAATGCATGGTTGATTTGTTCGTCTTTCATATTTATTATCGTTTAATAGATTGGTTTAAGAGTCTTATCTGGCTGTAATTATCTACTATGACATTATTTTCTAAATTTGTAAGTGTAAAGTTACTTTGTATTTAATGCAAATCAATGTGTGAAATGATTCTTAATATACACAAAATGACACTTCTCTATGTCCAAAGAATTGTTTGCGAAATACATTAATGCCGGACCACTCGACAAAGAATGGGGATTATACCTGACTGTTGCAGGGTATGCCCAAATACTGCCTAATTTGACGTATCCGCCGAAGGAACATCCTAGCGGCTATTATTTCACCTGGGAGAAAGGAAGGATCCTTCAGGAATATCAAATTAATTACATTACTGAAGGATCAGGAGTATTTGAAACCAGCAATGATCAGTTTAAAGTAGTTCCCGGTTCAATATTGATTCTGCGGCCAGGGGTTTGGCATCGGTACAAACCAGATCCAAATACCGGGTGGAACGAACATTACATTGGCTTTAATGGCGATTTCTGTTCTCATCTTTTTCAGGAGGGATTTTTCCAATCGGGTAAACCGGTAACTTATATTGGTTTCCAGGAAAGTATGCTAAAACTGTTTTTCGAAATCATCCAACATGTTAAGGAAGAAAAGTCAGGTCACCAGCAGGTTTCTGCTGCAAATACCATCCTGATGCTCAGTAAGATTCTTTCGATAATCAGGAATCAGGAATTTGCCGGAAAATCCATTGAGCGTACTATCCGTAAAGCTTGTTTGTACTTCAGAGAAAACCTGAACAATAATATTAATATCGAACAACTTGCAGACGAACTGAATGTGGGCTACTCGTACTTCAGACAAATGTTTAAGAAGTATACCGGAATTTCACCGACTCAATACCATTTGTTACTCCGCATCCAGAAAGCAAAAGAAATGTTGGTTTCCACAAATAAGAGCTTCAAGGAAATAGCCATCGAACTAGGATTTGAATCTTATTTCTATTTTTCCAGAATATTTAAAGATAAAACAGGTCAAAGTCCAATGGAATTTAGAAAAGAAGGCGGGTAAATATTAATAACCTGATCCTGCATTAGCAATTATTTTAGAATATGTTTTAACAAATATTTCATTCTTACGTTCTATAAATGCAATTTATGTGATAAATATTCAGTAAATTTATTCAGCAGGAGAATACATATTAGCTATTTAATGTGCAGGAGAAACCCATATCATCTGCTATGTTGATGAACCAAACATACAGTCAAACAACAAGATGGAAAGCATCTCTTTCCACAATAATGAATCTGAGTTCAGGAGTTATTCTTTTGATCTTATGTTGTTCGTTTGCCGGTGAGAATCCATGGAGTTGCATGAACAATACGGAACAATACAAGGGCCTTAGTTCCATTCAAATTGCGGTTGAGAATCAACTATCTACCTATAACCTGGAAAACAAACTTCTGACAACATCCTTTATCGATAGGGGAGTTGAGGGTTATTCTTCGCATTTCGTTCCGGAAATAAATCATTCATTTATTGATTCTTCCGGAATCCCGACTCAGACCTCAGGTTATTTCCATAAGGTCTTTTATGGTAATGGTCTCGACCATATGAATATAAACCTTGTAGCTATTGATTCTACCGGATTAATGACGGGTGATGAAATAGGAGTGTTCGATGGGATTTATTGTGTCGGCTCAGCGGTGATTAAGGATCAAAACATGCAGGATAATAACCTGAGTATTGCAGCTTCGGTCAACGATACCATCGAAAGCAGCCCGAACGGATATATTGAGGGTCACAACATAAGCCTGTTGGCCTATCGGGATGGAGTTGTTTATCAGTTGTATTTTCAAACAGTCAACGACAGCCAGGACATCTTTGAAAGACGAGGTTCCATGTTTGCCCTGGTTGATTTTTCGAAGTCACCACCAATTGTGGGGCCGTGATGCTCTTTTGTATATTGAATTTACCTGAATCACATTTGCCGGATATTTCCAGTATACATGAAAGATGTAATCGACTAGAAATAGAAGTATTCAAGGATTTAAAACCCCGTTCCTTTGATTTCCAAAATCAAAGGAATAGAACAGAGGCACTCCTTTAGGCGGTTGCCTCATATTCCTGTAATCAGGCGAATCCTTATTTGGTAATCCGCAGAATACAACATTGAATGTTTGATGATACTTACTTGGTTTTACATCAAATTGTTGAGGAGAATTTTTTCCCAGGCATAAATAGCAGTTCGTCTGAACCCTAAAATGATCCTCTCCAATATCCCATCGGGATAAGCAAAGGAATCAAACTGTACACAGTTCACTTCCGCGTCATAAACCCCTGTTAAACCCTATTGTAAATTTGCATGTTTATAGTTTATTCCGGGTAAGTTTTTTGTAAGTTAACATACAGAAAACATATAGAATAAATACATAAACTAAATAGGGTTCATTTCGTGATCCCTGACCGTTCCCAACTCGGATTGATTCCAATCTTCGTGTTCAGCTATTCATCATTCGAATTGTTCTGAAAGATTCAGAGAATTCAAATACTTTCCGCTATGGTAAGGAATTGAGGTGAAAAGTAAAGATGTTTTTATAGCAAACATCTTTATCACAGTGCAAACGCATTTAGAAAATACCATTTTGCCACAAGCACCCCGGTGAGCTTTTTCCCCTTACAGATTCTTAAGGAATATATATCTATAGTGTCAATTTTCCCTATTCCCAAATCCTGAAGCTGGGAAGTGTTGTCCACAGATTGCCAATGGGCTTTAAAGGAGTGGTGTTCGGCTCTCTACTTGTGTGCTTCTTGTGTGCATATGCTGTGCTTCTTGTGTGCTCAGGAAGTTTCTGTGCACATAAGAAGCACAGCATATGCACACAAGAAGCACACAAGTAGAGAGCTTGGTATAACTTTGGAGGAATCCGATTAGCAGGAGTTCCTTAACTTCTGTTCAAGGTCCAGCCATACGGTTTAGTGACGGGAACGGACCTTTCGACATTGCATATTTAAATGTAGCTAATTATCACTTTGGTTGACCCACTGAGCTTCAAGGGTGGCATTTGACATAAACAGCATTTTTTAAATGCGTTTGCCCTGATCTTTATAATGGTTTGTTTTGATGAGTCATTTAAACACTTATCTTTACCAGTAAATACTAAAATCTAAAAATCACTACTGTCATGAAGAAATTTATCGGTTCACTGCTCATTGCCGGAATGATTGTTTCGTGTTCGGCACAGAAAAAAGAGTTTACACCCTCATATACCAAAGCAGATTTTGAAAAGGAAGTAAATGGGAAAAAGACCACTTTATTCACTTTGAAAAATGAAGGTGGAATCATGGTAACCCTTACCAATTATGGGGCTAAAATAGTCTCGGTATTTGTTCCTGATAAAAATGGGGCAATGGAAGATGTCATTCTGGGGTATACTTCGATTGATAAATATGTTACCGGAGAAGCCGGTTTTGGTGCAGTTGTTGGTCCTTATGCCAATCGTATTGCCAATGCACAATTCGAAATTGATGGACATATATATCAGTTGCCGCAAAACAACATGAAGGCTTGTTTGCATTCAGGAATGGCAAGTTTTTACCGCCAGGTTTATGATGCCAAAGAAATTCAGACTGCCGACGGACCAGCGGTTGAAATGACACTAATCAGCCCGGATGGACAATGGGGTTTTCCTGGCAATAAAAATGTAAAAGTGACTTACACCCTCACAAAGGACAATGGCTTAAAGATTGACTACGAAGCAACGACTGATAAATCCTGCTATTTCAATCTCACCAACCACGTTTACTTTAATCTGAAAGGTGAAGGAATAGGCGATATACTTGATCATGTGCTGGTGATTGATGCAAATTTCACAACCGCTGTTGCCGATTCACAATTGATCCCAACCGGCGAAATTATGGATATCCGTGGTACTGCCATGGATTTTACAACCCCTCACGTGATTGGCCAGCGTATTGGAGATCCAATGTCACAACTTCGTATGGCCGGTGGTTATGACCATAACTATATTTTGAATAAAGATCAGAAGGGTAATCAAATGACTTTGTGTGCCAGCTTGCTCGAGCCGGCTTCAGGACGGTTCATGGAATGTTTCACCACCGAACCTGCTGTTCAATTGTACACAGGTAACTTCTTAAACGGAAAAATCATTGGGAAACGTGGAAATCCTTATAATTACCGTAACGGTATTTGTTTGGAAACACAACATTATCCTGATTCTCCACACCATCCTAACTTCCCGAATACTTTGCTAAAACCGGGTGAAACATTGAAATCAACTACGATTTATAAGTTTTCGGTTAAGAAATAAATAAAAGTGGAAAGTTATTAGCCATTAGGAAAAGGGAAAAAGGAAATGGGGACGATGGAACGAGATATCATTAGCCGTCTAGTTTAGCTGACGGAAAGGTAAAAGAAAAAGTAAAGAATCCCGGTTGTTAAGGCAACCGGGATTTTTTCTATTAAACCTTTTGTGTGTTTGAATGTCCAAAGATTTGTTGTATATTACCTGACCTTTTGATAGATTGATTGTTATCTGATGATTCCAAAAAATCATTGAATCGACAAGCGATTTTATTTATTGCCTTGATAATCTTTCAATACATTAAAAACTTTGGATTGGCTTGAATTGTTTTATCAGAAACATTAAAAAAACCACAATTATGGCTCAGAAAAGCGTTACTACCAATCTGGAATCATCACCCTTTCTTCAACATCATTCAGCTTCATTGCGTATATGGCACTGGCTGACTTTTTTGTTTATAACAGGATCTATCGTCACAGTGCTGTTTAATTCAACCTTGCTATCACCCCGTGAAAACATTAAACTGGTTCAGGAGCAATTGAGCAGGAAGGGAGTTGCGGTTACAGACGATCAGGCTTTTGCCGTTTCGCACGAATATGAGGACAAAATGTGGGATGTTCATAAACTGATTGGCTATGGAGTAGCACTCCTGTTGTTAGCCAGGGTGATAATTGAGTTTACTTTGCCTGAAGATGAAAGGATGCGAAACAGGTTTAAAAAAGCCATGTCTATGTCGAAACAAAATACTGAAAACAGTATGGAATACAAACATTATATTCGGGTAAAACTAACCTATACAATATTTTTTATACTTCTTTTCCTTATGGCTCTTACCGGACTGGGTATGGCTTTTGGCCGTGAATTAGGGTTCAGCCGTGATCTTCATAGGAGCTTAAAAAACTTACATGCTATCATACAGTATTTGATGTATGCCTTTATTGTCGTCCACCTGGCAGGTGTAATTATTGCCGAAAATGGAAGGATCAAAGGCATCGTCTCTGGAATGATAAACGGAAATGATTGATTACATCAGTTTAATATCAATTGAAAAGTATCTGGATTTAATTATAACTAACATATTAAACAATCTTTAAAAAATCAATTTATGAAACTTACCTCGTTATTATTTATTGGAATGATCTTTCTTTCTTGCTATTCAACTTTGGAAGCACAAACACCAAAATCGGCTTACAAAATAGCCAAAGCGATTAAGGTGACTGGCGAAGGTGGCTGGGATTACCTGGCAGTTGATGATGTAAACCAAAAGCTGTTTGTTTCACACAGCAATCAGGTAAACGTTGTTGACCTGAAAACAGACGCAGAAGTGGCTGTTATTCCTGAAACGAGTGGCGTTCATGGAATTGCAGTTGCAAATGATCTGAATAAGGCTTTTATCTCGTGTGGAAGGGATTCATCGGTTTTGGTTGTTGATTTGACCACTTTTAAAGTACTTGGCAGAGTTCAGGGAACCGGTAAAAATCCTGATGCTATTCTTTACGATTCCTTCTCTAAAAAAGTATTTACATTCAATGGAAGAAGCGGCAATTCTACCGTGATCGATGCAAATACACTCAAGATCGTGGCAACTATTCCTCTGTCAGGGAAACCTGAATTCTCACAAGCCGATGGCAAGGGTAAGGTTTTTGTCAATATTGAAGATAAAAGCAGTTTGTCAATTATTAATGCCGTTACGATGAAGGTTGAGAAAACCTGGTCAATTGCTCCCGGAGAAGAACCTTCAGGTTTGGCTTTTGATAAGGCCAATAACCGCTTATTTTCGGTATGCGGCAATAAGATGATGGTTGTTTCAGATGCTGTTTCGGGAAAGGTAATCACTACTGCTCCAATTGGGGATGGTTGCGATGGTGTGTCATTTGATGCTACCACAAAACGAATTTTTGCATCTTGCGGAGAAGGCCACATCACCGTTATTCAGCAGGTAAGTGCCGATGAGTATAAAGTTCTTGAAAACCTGGCCAGCCAGCCAAGCGCAAGAACAATAGCAGTAAATCAAACGACACATCATATTTATGTTTCGTGTGCTGAGTATGGTGAAGGAACAGGAAGACGTCCAGTAAAACCAAATACATTTAAAGTGCTTGATATTGAACCCGTAAAATAGGATGTTTTTACTATAACTATCTTTCCCAAAGTTTATAATACTTAGATAAACTTTGGGAAAGTTTCCCTGAAACATATTTGAGAACGATTGGCTGGCAGGCATCATGATGTTTGTATGGCCAATCGTTCTTACGTTCAGGTGATTTCTAATCCGGAATTTTCTTTATCTTTCGATCTTATTTAATCCGGAATGGTAAAACTGAATATTATAAATCATATCAGCAGTATACTTCAAAAGGTTTTTCTTGTTTTCGGAGTATTCTTCCTTGTAATTCTTTCCCTGAGTTTTACCAGTTTGCCATTTTGGGGTTATTACTGGCTTGGTACAAGCAAGTCAGTTATCACTGAAAAACCTGATTACATCATATTGTTGGGTGGTGGTGGAATGCCCAGCGAATCAAGCCTTATGCGGGTGTTTTTTGTCCATCAGGCTGCCAAAGAGTCGCCGAATAGCCTCATTGTGATTTCAATACCCGGCAATCCAAATGATACAGCCAGCACTGCACACCTTGTTGCAGAAGAACTTATCAGTAAAGGCATTAATGTAAATCGAATACTTTACGAGCAAAAAGGAACCAATACCCGGTCGGAAGCCCTGAACCTGCAACAGTTCAATGGTACAGATATAACTAATAAACCTATATTGCTGGTCACCTCGCCTGAACATATGAGACGTGCAGTACTTACCTTCAGAAAAGCTGGCTTTTCGAAGATAAGCGCCTTGCCAACCTTTGAAAATGCAATTGAAGCAAATCTATATTTTGATGATGCCAAGCTTGGTGGTAACAAAACTTTTGTGCCGGAAGTAGGTGGTAATATAGAAGTACGTTATCAATTCTGGAACCACTTGAAATATGAGATCCTGATTACCCGTGAATTGTTTGCATTGGGTTATTATAAATTGAGGGGTTGGATATAGATAATTTGGAAGAAATACATTTTCATAAGGAATTCATAGAATAAAAATGCAGATAAGAATCTGAGAATACAAAACCAAATAATTGTATTTATAAGAGATTGTGTTTCTTTTTTTTATCTTCGTTTAGATCAAATCAATACCAATGAAAAAAAACCTCCTTACAGTAGTATGTATCTTTCTTTCATTAGGACTATTTGCCCAGACTGAAAGTAAAGATGAATTAATCAAGAAGAACCTGAATTTTGGAGCCTTACCAACCGTCGCTTTTGATACTGATCTGGGATTTCAGTATGGTGCATTGATGAATTTATACGACTATGGAGATGGCAGCAGATACCCCAAATATAATCAATCCTTCTATTTCGAGGTTTCAAGGTTTACAAAAGGAAGTGGTATTAATCGGTTTTATTACGATTCGGATAGATTAATTAAAGGATTGCAAACTTCGGTTGACCTAAGTTATCTTTCAGATCAGGCATACGATTTTTATGGGTTTAATGGTTATGATGCCGTATACCAATCCTCTTGGGTTGATACCAAATCGAGTGATTACAAAACAAGAATGTTCTATAAGTATGACCGGAAATTGTTCCGCTTCAAGGTTGATCTACAGGGACGCATATCAGGAGATCATATCCGGTGGATTAGTGGATTTAACCTGCAGAATTTTGTGCTGAGTAGTGTGAATCTCGAAAAGCTTAATCAAGGGAAGTCGGGAAGCGATATTCTTCCTAAGGTTGATGGCCTGTTTGAAAAATATCAGCAGTGGGGAATTATTTCGCCACAAGAGGCAAACGGAGGATTTGTACCAACCGTTAAAGGCGGAATCGTATTCGACAGCCGCGATAATAGGCCCAATCCGATGAGGGGGATCTGGACAGAAGCAGTTCTTGAAGGTGCTCCTGAATTTTTAGGTTCAGAAAGCTCGTTTGCCAAATTTAGCTTGATTCATCGGCAGTATTTTACATTGATTCCTAAAAACTTATCATTGGTGTACCGACTTGCCTACCAAACAACTGTTGCCGGTCATACTCCATTTTATTATCAGTCACAGGTGATTACCTCTATTCTTACTGGTGCTCTCTCTGAAGGGCTTGGAGGAGCAAAGACCTTAAGGGGAATTCTTCGTAATCGTATTATGGGCGATGGTTTTGTCTATGGAAATGCAGAAATGCGATGGAAGTTTGCGAGATTTCATTGGATTAAAAACAACTTTTATCTTGGATTAAATGTATTTACCGACTTCGGGAAGGTGACAAAAAAGATTGATGTGCCACAAAGTATTCTAGCTACACTCCCAGCTGAATATTACAGTGCAGGTGCTGAGAAATTCCATTTCTCATATGGTTCGGGAATACGAATTGCCATGAACGAGAACTTTGTCATTGCGGCTGACTATGGTATTGCGGCCAATAAACAGGATGGTACTTCAGGTATGTACATTGGCCTGAATTACCTGTTTTAGCATTATAGGGCGATCATAGGTCTTTACTTTATCCTGTATTCATTTTATAAAGATACTCTTATGGCAGTTTGCTTCCTTTTGCAGCATACCAATAAATAGCTTCCATTTCCAACCTGCCGGACAAAACAGCTGGATCAGTAGCTTCCATTCGGATGGCTTGAGAAATAGAGTCCACATCAAAAATCAGGATTCCGCGATGTTTTCCACCATTATCAAACGGGCCGGCAATAATCATCTTGCCTGTTTTGGCCATTTCTCTGATATGTTGCATATGTCCTTCCTGAATATTGACCAGGGCTATCGAATCCTGATCACGTTTCTTCCCTTCATTAAGCAGCATGAATACATATCTTTTCATAACAATACCAGAATCACCAGGCATTTTAAATTCGCGTTGCGGAAATGCTGTGAGACTTATCATTACTGAGAATAATCCAAAAAGAACAGTTTTGAGGTACATGAAAGTCCTATTTTAATTTGTCTTTAAAGATATTTCGGAACTTCTCGATCTTGGGCACAATAACCATCTGGCAATATCCTTGTGATTTGTTATTGGCAAAATAGTCCTGATGATAGTTTTCTGCCTTGTAGAACTTGTCAAATGGAGTAATTTCAGTGACTATGGGGCCATTGAATACATTTTCCTTATTTAGTTCTGCTTTGTATTTTTCTGCAATTTCTTTTTGTTCAGGTGAATGATAGAAAATGGCAGAACGGTATTGTGTACCCCTATCGGCTCCCTGACGATTTAGTGTTGTCGGGTCATGTGTTTCCCAGAAAACCTCGAGCAATTCCCGGAAACTGATGACTTTGGGATCAAAGGTGATTTGTATAACCTCGGCATGACCTGTTTCTCCTGTGCATACTTCCTGATAGGTAGGGTTTTTTGTTTTCCCTCCTGAATAACCTGATTCAACTGTTTCAACACCTTTTAAGCTCGTGAAAATAGCTTCGGTACACCAGAAACATCCTCCACCGAAAGTGGCAGTTTCTGTTTGACCTGAACTTGATAGTTGTGACATACCTAAAATGATTAAAATAAACAGATATTTTGACATGAGAATTTTTTTATTCAGAAACAGTTGGCAACGAAAAAGGTTGAATAACTGGATTCGGTTAAAAGAGTAAAATTAAAACTAAATGAGTAATTGAGTCCTTATCCATCTATTATTTCATGAAATGCATTCCGTTGAAATTCAAGAACCTCAAGGTCCCTTATGTTTTTGTCGTCAATGATAAACCGGACAGCTGTGCAAACCTGGTGAATACCCCGATTCCCGGCAGCGCCTGGATTGATATGAAGCAATTGGTATTTGGGATCGAATATGACTTTCAGAATATGTGAATGGCCACAAATAAATAGCTGAGGTGAATTTAATTGAAACAGATTCCTTATACGGGTTTCGTACTTTCCCGGATATCCACCTATGTGAGTTATTAAAACATCAACTTCCTCACAGTAAAAGCGTTGATCGACGGAGAACATACGTCTCACAATTTGGTCATCAATATTGCCGTAAACTGCTCTGAACGGCTTGAATTTTGAAAGCTGATCTGCAGTTTCAGCATTACCGATATCTCCGGCATGCCAGATCTCATTATGATACTCCCCAAAAATAGGACAGGAAGTTAAGATATAAATTTACATCTTTAAATCAAAATTTATGTCAACAACACGAAGGAAGTTTAGTAAGGAGTTTAAGTCTAAAGTTGTTTTAGA
>Ga0118677_10005032_pt1 | contig 23530 bp, 18 predicted proteins | sample AliMusrvi5mmetaG_FD_86154 | JGI IMG/M metagenome (GOLD analysis project Ga0118677, IMG submission 86154)
GGTCATGACCAAGAACTACAACGGGGAACTCGATCAACCCTCCGTCCTCCCCGCCCGCCTGCCCAACCTGCTGATCAACGGCTCTACCGGAATCGCCGTGGGCATGGCCACCAATATACCCCCGCATAACCTCGGCGAGGTCGTCGACGCCGTCATCCACCTCATCGATTCCCCCCAAGCCAACATCGCCGACCTGATGAAGTTCGTCCACGGCCCCGATTTCCCCACCGGCGGCATCATCTGCGGTCTCCAGCCGATCTCCGACATGTACAAGACCGGGCGCGGTCTCTTGAAAGTCCGCGGCCGGGCCGGCGTCGAGGAGGGGAAACAGGGCAAGGAAAGCATCGTCATCACCGAAATCCCCTATGTCGTCAATAAGTCCACGCTCATCGAAAATATTGCCCGCCTGGTCCAGGAAAAAATCATCGACGGCATCTCCGATGTGCGCGACGAATCCAACAAGGACGGTATCCGGATCGTCATCGAACTCAAGCGCGGCACGGTGCCCAAGGTCATCCTCGGCAATCTTTATAAACATACCCAGCTCCAGACCACCTTCGGCGCCATCCTGCTCGCCATCGACCATGGCCGCCCCAAAATCATGAACCTGAAGGAAATCCTTCAGTGCTTCATCGACCACCGGATTGACGTCGTCACCCGCCGGGTCCAGTTTGATCTGCAAAAGGCCGAAGCGCGGGCGCACATCCTCGAAGGCCTCAAAATTGCCCTCGATCATCTCGACCAGGTGGTTAAAACCATTCGCGAGGCCTCCAACCGGGATGAAGCCCGGATCAACCTCGTCTCCCGCTTCAAGCTTTCCGTCATCCAGGCCGACGCCATCCTCGATATGCGGCTTTACCAGTTGACCAGCCTGGAGCGCGACAAGCTCGAGGCCGAATACCTGGAGCTGATCAAGCTGATCTCCTATCTCCGCGATCTCCTGGCCAGCCGCGTCAAAATCCTGGGCGTCATCAAGGACGATCTTCGCGAAGCCCGCCAGGCCTATGCCGACCCCCGCCAGACCGACCTCGTCCCCGACGAGGGGGAAGTTAACATCGAGGACCTGATCGCCGACCGCGGTTTCGTCATCACCCTCACCCATGGCGGCTATATCAAGCGGACCGCCGTCAGCACCTACCACGCCCAGCGCCGCGGCGGGAAGGGCGTCTCCGGCATGGACACCCGCGAAGAAGATTATGTCGAAAAACTCTTCATCGCCAACACCCACGATTACCTGCTTTTCTTTACCCCCGCCGGCCGGGTTTACTGGGAAAAAGTTTACGAAATTCCCGAGGCCTCCCGGAACGCCCGCGGCAAGGCCATCGTCAATCTTCTCAACCTGCAAAGCGGCGAAAATATCGCCGCCTTGGTCAAGGTCCGCGAGTTCTCTGAATCCAATTTCCTGGTCATGGCCACGGAAAAGGGCGTGATCAAGAAAACCAATCTGGCCGCTTTCCAGCATCCCCGCCGCGATGGGATCATCGCCATCAATATTGATGAAGGCGACCGCTTGATTGGGGTTAATCAGACCGACGGGCACAACGATATCGTTCTGGCCACTCATAAAGGTATGAGCATCCGCTTCCCCGAAAGCGAACTCCGGGATCTTGGCCGCGCCACCCGCGGTGTTTGCGGCATCGAACTCGACCCGGAAGACCGGGTCGAAGCCCTCGAAATCGTCGATCTCAAAGCCACCTTCCTGATCTGCACCGAAAACGGTTATGGCAAGCGGACCGGCTTCGACGAATACCGGGTCCAGCATCGCGGGGGGCGTGGGCTTATTGCCATTCGCACCTCTGACCGCAATGGTAAAGTCGTCGGCGCGCATGCCGTCATGGAAAATGACGCCCTGATGCTGATCACCGCCAAGGGCCAGATGATCCGCTCACCTGTATCGGATGTCCGGGTCATCAGCCGGGTCACCCAGGGGGTCCGCCTGATCAACCTCGAGGAAGGCGACCGACTTGTGGCCGCCACCACGGTGGAACCCGAGGATGACTCCGCCGCCCCGGAAGCCACCGAAGAAACTCCGCCGGAAACCGATATTCCCAAAGTCCCGGATATCCAATAAGACCGTTATTCCCTGTATTCATCGATGACTTGAAAGCGCCCTCCTTGCCGAAGCAAGTCAAGGCCGTGGCTGGAAAAGGTGGCGTGCCAGTCAGTTCCCTTTAGAACCACCGTCACCCCGTCCAAAGCCGGTGAATTCGGGTCATAGAGTTGAATCCATTTGGCGTCTGACGGTTGAAGGCTGAGGGACGACAACTTGCGCAAATCCTGGAAGATAAAGGTGACTTGTTTGACCGATAAGGGAGGCGTTGAGAGGTCAAAGGCGTAGATCCCTCGTGCACCCCGAAAGGTGTAGGTCATGCGGGATGCCGCGAGTTCTTTGTGCACAATTTCGTCCGGGCCCAGATACCGGGGATTGATATGTACGATATCCCCTGGAGTGATTGTGCATCCAGCCAGAACGAGCATGCAAAACCATGGCAGGATAGCTTTCATCTTAGATCGCAGCAAGAGCCGCCTGAGATATGGCAGGGGTCAGGTCGACTGATAATCGGGCGCCTGACGCCTCAAAATCAACCTTCGCGAGTCTTGGGCTTGTCGTCCACGCTTTTGACGATTTCCCGCAAAATGGTTCGGTAGCCTTTGCCTTTATCCATCTCTTGCGAAACCTCGCGCAATAGGGTCGAGGTACCCTTGGTCGACTTGCGCTCCACCTTGATCTGGGATGAGCCGATCCGGATCGTATCGCCATAATGCAGGGTGGCTACCTCGACTTTTTGTTCGTTCAAAAAGGTTCCATTACGTGACTTTAAATCCTTGATCACGTATTCCCCATCCCAAAGTCGCACTTCGCAATGAAATCGCGAGATCAGGTCGTCGGGGATGCAGATATCCGCTTCCAGGGACCGCCCCATCACGAGCACCTTGGAACCGAGTTCCATCTCCATTTGCTTGCCGTCGGAATTGAGATAACGCAACATCATCGAGAATCCCTCCGTTCGGAACCGTCAGACGCGACTCACCTGTTTTTTGAAAAAATCGATGGTGATTTTAAGCCCGGTCTCCAAATCCACCTTTGGCGCCCAACCGAGTAATTCACGGGCCTTGGTGATATCCGGCTGGCGCACCTTGGGATCGTCCACGGGCAAGTCACGATAGACGATCGGGGCCGAAGCGCCGGTCAAGCGCCGGATGGTTTCAGCGAATTGCCGGATCGTCATTTCCGCCGGATTACCGATATTGATGGGCCCGCTCTCCTCACTGGTCGCCAATCGATAAATCCCGTCCAACAAATCCGCGACATAACAGAAACTCCGGGTTTGGCTGCCGTCGCCGAAGACGGTCAGGGGTTCCCCTCTCAGCGCCTCGCCGATGAAAGCCGGCACGACCCGCCCGTCCTTTAAGCGCATCCGCGGGCCGTAGGTGTTGAAAATTCGCACGATCTTGGTGTCGACCCCATGTGACCGACGGTAGGCCATGGTCATCGCTTCGGCAAACCGCTTGGCCTCATCATAGACCCCGCGCGGCCCCACGGGATTCACATTACCCCAGTAACTCTCGTTCTGAGGATGAATCAACGGGTCGCCATAAACTTCCGAGGTGGAAGCCAGAAGGAAGCGGGCTTTCTTGGCCCGCGCCAGGCCCAGCGCCTTGTGAGTGCCCAACGCGCCCACTTTCAGGGTCTGAATCGGCAATTCCAGATAATCGATCGGGCTGGCCGGCGAGGCAAAATGAAAAATGAAATCCACCGGGCCCGGCAGGTAAATGTATTCCGTAATATCGTGTTTGATGAACTTAAAACCTTCTTTGCCAGCCAGATGCTCGATATTGGCAATATTGCCGGTTATCAGATTGTCCAGGCAGATGACCGAATGGCCTTTGGACAATAGTAAATCGCACAGATGTGACCCTAAGAATCCCGCCCCCCCGGTGACAACATAGACTGGCATATGACACTCCTTTCTGTTTAAGCGTTGCGAAAATCGATCAATGTCTGGCGGTAGGCATCCGGCAATCCCACATCAAATCGACGCCCCTGGACCACATAGCCCAGGAATCCCGACTCCCGGCGGAGGCGGTCCAAGCAGGAGGTCAACTGAAATTCACCCCGCTCCCGCACGTTATTCCTGATATTTTCTTCCAGGTAATTGAAAATCTCCGGCGACAAAACATATTGTCCAAAAACGGTCAGGAATTGGTCTTCATCGAACCCTTCGACCCGCAGATGTTTGCGCGCATAGTCCAGGTCCGGTTTCTCGGCAAACTCGGTGATCGCCAATTCGGTCTGGTTTGTCTGCCAAACCCCCGTTACACAACCGAAATTTCCGACCTCAGCTCCCGGGGTCATCTTGAGACCAACCACACTTTTACCCGCCTTCTCGTAGACGTCCAGCAACTGCCGGGCACAGGAGCGCTCCGTATTCGACGCGTACAGATGATCCCCCAACAGAAGCAGGAAAGGCTCGTTCCCAATCCATTCCCGGGCCGCGAACACCGCATGCCCGAAACCTTCCTGTAAATCCTGGTGGATGAATTTGACGCGGCGCCCCACCTCCATCAGGTAATCGTTGTATTCCCGGCTTTCCTTGGAAAGCTTGTTGAAATTTTCATAGGGAGGCGGCGAGGCGAAAAATTCTTCGAACAAGGCCCGATCCCGACTCTGCACGATGATCCCCACTTCCTCGATCCCGGCATTGACCGCCTCCTCCACAATCGCCAGAATCACCGGCTTGGCCCGCCCATCGCGATCAATCACCGGGAACATCTCCTTCTTCATCGCCTTCGTGGCCGGAAACAGACGCGTCCCAAAACCCGCCGCTGGAATCAGGGCCTTGCGCACCCGCCGCCCGGACCGCAAGGCCAACTTCAGGCAGGACAGCTTGAAATCCCGCGCCAGGATATCGACCACCTTCTGCTGGGCCGCTTCGTCGCGCACAATAAACTGCGCCGTCCCGTCTCCCTGCGACCCGACTCCCTTCCCGCCCCAGATGTAGGGCTGGATCGGCGGATAGGCCAACACTTTGTGCAGAACCGGTGAGGTCAACTGCCCGGGACAGGCGGGAATGCAATATTTGTCGAATTCGGTCTGCGCCTCGATCATCAATTGGCCGATGGCCGGAGCATCGCCCCGCCGCAAGGCGTCTGCGGCTTTCAGGACAATCTGCTTGTTGATCGGCCCTAGAGCCTTCTGTACCCCTTTCTGGATCTCGTCGTCAGCGAAAGGATAACAATGGTTCAGACGGTTTAGAATTTCACGGGTATCCTTGCCGGCATTCAGATCCACGATCACCCAGTATAGATCGGTTGGCACCGTCAACTCATCCACATCCATCCGGTCCCCGTCATAGGTCATCAGGATCGGCCGGTTCCCATAGGCACAGCCCTGATCCATCCGCCCGCAGCGGGACGGCGTAGTGATTTCGCCCAGATAAGCAAATTCCATCTCGCCCCGCACAGTCATCTTTAAATCGTAAATCCGGTTGAACGCCCGCGCCACCAGCACACACGTCGCGGCGCTCGAAGACAGGCCCTTCCGGATCGGCAAATCGGTGAGGGTGTTAACGATTTCCAGGCCCCGAACCCGGTAATGAGTCAATACCTGGTAGGCGACCCCGGCGATATAACTGAAAAAGCCCCCCTTTTGGGCCTCGGCCAAAAGGCTTTCGCGTTCCATCGGCACATCAAAGGTGCTCGAATTGCCGCCGGGATTGACCGAGGTCCGGAATATCAGGCGCGAGGGATGGGGATTAACCTCGGCATACAACCCCTGGTTGGTGCCGGTGATGATCGTATAGCCACATTCCAACTCGCCGTTGATGCGGCGATAACTGCCGGCCCAGTCGCTGTGTTCGCCGAAGAGACAAATCCGGCCCGGTACAAAAATTTTCATAATCCCGCACTCCCTTCAAAGCCCCGCCAGGAGGCCTTAAATCCGCGCCAGTATAACGGTGCGAAGGGTAAAATGCATCAAGTTTTTAAGACGTCACGAGCGCCCTCTGCATTTGCATTTGGATGAGGTGTTTGTTATGATAAATCACACTTAAAACTTTTTGAAAAATTATAAGCGAATCTAGGCAAAGCCTTGAAGGAGGTTTATGAAAAGCCTGAACCAAGGTATATTTACCTTCGGATTGATTGCGTGTTCTCTTTTCTGGCAGGGATCCTCCTTGTCGGCGGCAACCAAGTATGTGACGCCGACCGGTACATCGCCCTATGACGGTAACGATTGGACCAGCGCCTACAGCAATATCCAGGACGCGGTGAACGCCTGCCTCGCCGAAGCCAGCACCATCTATATCCGGACCGGAAAATATGCGATCGGGACCCAGATCGGAGTGGGCAGCGCGGTGGATCTGACATTCCAGGGTGGCTGTACGGGAAGCGGTACGACCACGACGACCAATGATCCCACCGTGATCTATCGCTCGACAGGCAATATCAAACTCTTAGCCGCGACGAATTCATTGTTGAAGCTCGATAACCTGTCTTTCACCAACGGATTTGGTCGTGATGGAGCTAACACCCTTGGATTCACGATCCACTTGATGAATTGCCGAAGCACTTTTACCAATTGTGCGGTCCGCGATAACAGCTCCAATGGGAGCGCCGATAGCGGACAGTATGGGATCGGTATTTATGCCAGTAAAGGATCCCTTGTCCTTCGCGACTGCCTCTTTCAGAATAACCTCGACGCCGAAGGGTTGATCCAATACGGCGGCGCCGTATACGCCTCGGGGGGGGCCGTCACCAGTATCAATTGCCGGTTCATCGGCAATACCGCGATCGGGAATACAGCCGCGGGGGGGGGCTTTTTTCTGACGTCCTGCACGAATTCCTAGATTGAGGGTTGTAGCTTCGTCTCCAACCTCGTTTATCGACAGGGTGGACAAGGGACCGGAGGGGGGATCTATGCGTATGCCTCACCCAACCTGGTTATCACCAATTGCACCTTTACGTACGGAGTTTCGGATGGTCGCGGTAGCGCCATAACCCTGACCGGCAATGGACAAACGACACGGATTTCAGGGTGTACCATCAAAAATAATTTTATTCTATTCTCCACTACCTACTCGTTCGGGACCGAAGACATCTACATTAATACCACCAGTCCGGTTCTGTTCGAAAACACGGTCATTGCGAATGGCGGTCGGCAGGGCATTTCCATGGACGTCAACGGTACCCTGGTCATGACCAACTGCCTGATTGCGGCGCAGCCAGGGTCGGGAATCCAAACCACCACGGGGAGTGTCACGCTGGTCAACTGCACCATCGCGGATACGGGGGGGTGGGCTGTAACCAATGGCGGCGGTACGGTGACCCTCCTTGATTCGATTCTCTGGGGCAATGCGCTGGGGAGCGTTCCGCCCAATCGTTTGACAATGAACAACACCTTCGCTCAGGAGGATCATTCCGCGGCGGGAGCCAACAATGTGATCGGCGATCCGTTATTTGTGGGCGGTTACTATCTCGCCGCCAACGGCCTGCCCCTGCAAACCGCCAATAGTCCCTGCCGCAATGCGGGCAGTGTCACAGCCACCACGCGGGGACTCGACGGACGCACAACGCTTACGGACGGGACGGCGGATTCCGGAAGTAGCGCCGTGGACCTGGGCTACCACTACCCTGTCGCATTTGCTGAAAATCTGACCAACGGCGTGCTCTATGTCGACGCCCTGAACGGTAATGACGCCAGCAATGGTTGGAAACAAGGAAGTAGTGCGCTGAAAACCATCACCGCCGCCCTCGGCCGGGCCATCGATGGTACCACGATCTACATCTCCACCGGCATCTACAACACCGCCCTCGGTGAAATCTTCCCCCTCACGATTCAGGACAACAACATCAGCCTCATCGGAACGAATCGCACCACAACGATTATTGACGTCGGCGGATCGGCGGTCGCCAAGCGCGGCCTCTTGTCCTTCAGTCGCGGACGGCTATGGATCGAGGGTCTGGCCATCACTAATGGCTATTCCTCCGGTTACGCCCGCTTGGCAGATGGCGGAGGCCTGAACGTGCTCTCCTGCCAGACGATGATCACCAACTGCCTTATTTTCGGGAACTCGATATACCACAACGGACTTGATGCCAATACTTGGGGGCATGGCATATATGTGTCCATGGGCACCTTGACGATCATCAACAGCATACTGGACCGTAACATCAACGCCTCCGGCGATGCGCGTATCCGGTCCGGCGGTGGATTATTTGCCAACAACACCTTGCTGACTCTTAAAAATGTTCTCTTCAGCAATAACACGCTGGGCGGCAATAACGCTTGCGCCGGTGGAGCGCTCTATTTGAATGGCGGAAACGCCTGGATTGAAGGGTGCACGTTCGCGACCAACGGAATGACCGTCAATAATGGAGGGCATCTCGGCGCCGCAATCTATGCCGGCGGCACCATCCCTCTCATGTTGACCAAGTGCACGTTCGTCGGCAATAGCGTGCGGACGGGAACCGGCAGTGCGCTGGCATTGGCGAGTTCGACCTTACGCGCCAACATCCTGAACTGTCGGATTCTGAACAATGCGATCGCCGGCAATGTCGGGGATGACGTATATCTCAATGCGATAGGCTATGTGCTTTTTAAGGACACGGTAATCGGCTCCGGTGCCAGGTACGGCATCATCCAGACGGGCGCCGGTAGTGTGCTCGCGCTCACCAACTGCCTGGTCAACAATCAGCCCAATAGCGGTATTTACGTGATGTCCGGCACAACCTATGTGCAGAATGTGACTTCGGCGGGTCATTCCGGGTGGGGACTGACGAATTCCGGAGGCAATGTCACCGTGCGGGATTCCATCTTCTGGAACAATTCCATCGGCGGGATTCGGAACACCAGCGTAACCTTCACGGTCAATTACACGGATTCCCAAGAGACACAGTCGGGAACCAGCAACCAATTGGCCAATCCGTTGTTCACCGCTGGCTTCTACCTCGGTGACGGCAGTCCCTGCCTTGACACCGGGAGCGCCGCAGCCTCCGTTTACGGCCTGGACACGCGTAGCACCCGCACCGCTGGAACACCTGATTCCGGCGTTGTAGATCTCGGGTATCATTATGAGGCGACCGGCGGGGGCGGGAACGATGAACTGTCCAACGCGGTCCTCTACGTCAGCGTGAACACCGGCAACGACCTCAACACCGGCTGGAGTTGGACTTCACCGCTCAAGACGATGACCGCCGCCGTGGGTAAGGCGATCGACGGCAGCATCATCAACATCGCCTCGGGCACCTACAGCACGAATAGCGGCGAAGCTTTCCCATTGGTCCTCGCAGATAATAACCTCACCTTTCTGGGAACCAATCGCGCAGACACGATCATCGACGGCACCGGAAAGGATCGGGTGTTCGAGGCCACTTCACGGGGCATCCTGCGCTTCACACATCTGACGGTGACCAACGGCTACGCCTACAACAAAGTCGGTGCCGGGTTCTATTTGAGCGGCTGTCAGACCACGATCACCAACTGCTCGATCGTCCGCAATCGCCTCAACGCCAGTGCGGAATACACGGGCGATAAAGGCGGTGGAATATACGCATACAACGGCACCCTCGCCCTGGTCGACTGCGACGTCTCCGGCCAATACAACACCGATCCTTTTTACAAGTATGGCGGCGGCCTGTATGCCGAGAATGTCGTGCTGACAGTGCGCAACGTCTCCTTCCGGCGCAACTCTTTGGGAAGTTCCAATCCGTCGTTCGGCGGCGGAGTTTATGTCAGCGGTTCCAGCGCCATCTTCACCAATTGCTTGTTCGCAACAAATTCGACCGACTATGGCGGCGGTCTCTGCGCCAGCGCTGTTTCACCTCTGATCCTGTCCAACTGCACATTTGTCGGCAACATCGCGACACGTGGATATCCCGGCGGAGCGTTGTATCTCTCGGGCGGGGCCGCGACCCTCACAAAATGCGATATCCAGCGGAACACAAATTCCACAGACGGAGCGACTATTCAAGTCGATTCGGGAAATGCTGCATTTTATTACACCACCTTGTCCTCCAATTCAGGACCCGGGTTCTTAAAAACCGGCACCGGCGCGCTAAGCCTCACCAATTGCCTGGTATTTGCGCAATCCAATGACGCGGTACGCGTCACGACTGGCACGGTGGCGATTGGAAGCTGCACGTTCGCCAACAATTTGGGCTGGGGCATCAGCAATGGCGTAGGCCTCGTTTCCGTGATCAACTCCATCGTCTGGAGCAATACCAATGGCGGCATGACCAATTGCACGACGGTCAGTTACTCTGACTCGCAGAACAGCATCGGTGGGCCCGGAAACTCCAGTGCGGACCCCAACTTCACAAGTGGATCGAAGGGGGATTTCCATTTGAATTCGGGGAGTCCTTGCATCAACACCGGCTCCAATGAAGCGTGGATGGCCGGCGCCCTGGACTTGGAGGGCAATCTACGAAAATTCGGCGGCGCTGTGGATATGGGATGCTATGAAAGCTTCTCAGGGCCCGGAACGGTTATTATAGTGAAATAAACGAGCGCTTGTTTATTTTCTTATGTACGATAGCCCCGGAAGGGCGATTACCATTGACAGATTCCCCTCCGCCGAATACCGTACTTTGCGTTTTATTAAGTTCATCCCATGAAAATCATCGCCCGTTATATCATGCGCGATATCGCGCTGACCTTCATTCTGACCCTGGCCGTGTTCACCTTTGTGACCACGACCATGGTTTTGTTTAAAGTGTCTGAATTCATCTCCGCCGGGGGCGATGGCACCGTGGTTTTTAAAATTTTTCTATCCGGCCTGCCGGTCGCTCTGGGCTATTCGTTGCCCATCAGCATCCTATCCACGGTCTTGCTGGTCTTCGGGCGTCTGTCGGCTAATGGAGAAATCACCGCCCTGAAAGCGTGCGGCATCAGCATGAAGCGGATCCTCATTTATCCCGCCTTGCTGGGCATTCTTCTTTCCGGATTCACCCTTTACTTGAATGCCGTGATTATTCCACACACCTATCACCAACGGCGCATGGCAATTTCCGACCTGGGTTTTTCGACACCGCTCGCCCTGATTGAAGAAGGTCGTTTTATTCGCGATTTCCCGGGAATGATGTTTTTTTTCGGAAGCAAGAAGGGCGAGCGGGTCACCGATGTGATCATCTACCAATACGGCGCCAACTTTACTCTGCGCAATATCCGGGCCAAGCATGGCACCATCAAACTCAGCGACGACGGCCAATTCATCCTGATCGACCTGGACGATGTGCGGATCGATCCCTTTTATGATGATCGGCCGGGGCCCGGAAACGCTCGACATCTTCCCCTCAAACTGGCTCTGCCCCGGGTTGCCAAACCCGCTTCCCAGGTAAAACGAGCCAATGACATGACGCTGACCGAGCTCCACCAGACGGCTGAACAACTGCCGAAATTAATGCCGGAACTGGATCCCCAGAAGATAACCGAAAATCAAATGCAGTTGACCGTCGAGTTTCACCGGCGCATCGCAATGGCGTTGTCCTGTTTTATTTTTGTCCTGCTAGGGGTACCCCTCGGCACCCAGACCCATCGCCGCGAGTCCACCATCGGCATCGCGATCAGTCTTCTGCTCGTCCTTGTTTTCTATCTCTTCATGATCGTCGCCAAAACCCTGTCCAAACACCCCGATCTGCATCCCTACCTGATTTGTTGGGTGCCGATTGCGTTGGCCATTGTGCTCAGCGCTTTCCTCATCCGACGTTGCGAATAATAGAGACTTAAGCCAACGAAGGTTCCCAAACACGCACGCCCTGTCGGCTCAAATATACCGGTATGTTTTTGAACAGGGGATTGGCCGATTCGATGGCTTGAATTAAGGCGCGTTTGCGATGGGACGATTCATCGCAGAGCAACGTCAACGATCCGCCATCCCCACCCGCTCCATTCACCTTCCATCCCTGGACCCCAAATTCCTTTGCCAATTGAATGATCTGATGCGCCTCCGGGCTGATTAACTCGGCATGTAGGCGGCCTTGGGCCTCGGTGTTTTCGATCATTGCGCGTCCCAAGGCTTTGAAATCGCCCGCATACAAGGCATCCCGTGACTTGGGTGCCGTCAGTCGCAAGTCAGCGATCTTGCGGCACTCCGGTCCGGCATTTTCCAATTCGCGAATGACTTTTTCATGAATTTTAGAGGAACTGTGCGAACGGCCCAGATAGATCAGCACCAAGCGGCGCTCCAATTCCCACCAGGTGGAATTAGGCACCAACAAAGGTGAGACAGCGGCATGGGGATAAGCCGCCATTTCAATGTAATTGATGCCCCCATAGGCGGCACAAAGCTGGTCCTGGATTCCGCATTGCTGCTTGAGCAAATCAGTTTCTATCAATTGGGCAGCCCGCGCCACCTCGTAAGGCGATAGGCGGCCGGGAGTCAAACAATCCAACGCGCCCACTAACGCCACCGTCACACTCGCGGAGGTGCCCGTCGAACCTCCGCTGGGCGCCTCCGAAAATAACGTCACTTTGAAGGCCAGTTCCCGGGGCAAACGCATGTACTCGATTGCCGCTTCCAGCAGCGGGTGTCGATCCCACCCGACCTTGTCGGGATCGCGCACATAATGTTCACCGAAATTTTCCGCATGAATGATAATTCGATCGTGTTGCCCTTCGTAGGGATAGACCTCGATCTGAACTTCCGCATACGGATAGACGCCGATATTAAAAATCTTACCGTGCTTCGCAAACCAGGTGTCTGTCCACCCCCCGTTATCGCAGATGCGGATCGGGGCCACGCTGTTGATCATGCGCAAAATTTTACGTTTCGATTCGCTCATGGTTTTCTCCTTAGCCCCGATAATTGAACAGATCGGCCCACTCCAGCGGCGCGCCGGTCACCTGCCGAGCCGCTTCCAGAAGCCGGCGTTGGACTTTGGCCGTCAACCGCCGACCCGACCGCCCTTTTTGCACCATCTTATGCGTCAGAAACCGCGGGGCAACCTTAACCAGATCATGATTTTGCAAGTTGTGCACCTGCATCAGACGATCCAACGGTTGGAGCCCCTTGTCGTATGGCGAGTCTGTCAACTCGCTCAGGTCCGACTGGGACGGCTCCGAATTTTCTCGATCAGGGTCCATATCCATCGACACTCCTCTACCTTCAGAATCGAACCGGCCAGAACATACGATCCGGCGCCGGCAACCACCATCATACACAATCGAACGGCCTGTCCCCACAAATCCCCCGACGCCGCCGGTTGCAGATACGCTCCCACATTATGGACGGCCAATCCGCATACGACCAGCATCAAACCAATGATGGATCCAAACACCAGCCATTCCCGGATCCGGCCCAAATCCACCTGGCGGCGCAAGGCAAAAAAGAGCTGGAGAAAATTGACAATCGCCAGTCCGCCGGTGCTCAAGGCCAGCCCGACATGGCCCCAATGACAGACTTTGACGAAGACCAGATTCAACCCCAGGTTGACCCCCATGCCCAGCATGCTGATTCGGAGCGGGATCGACGGACGATCCAAGGCGTAAAAACAGGGAACCAGCACCTTGATCGCCGCATAGCCGGCCAGTCCGACGGCATACGCCTGCAGCGCCATCGCGGTGGCATGGGTGTCGGCGGGGCCGAATTTCCCATGCTCATAAATCAGTTGAATCACTTCCGGGGCGACCAGAGCCAGTCCAAGCGCTGCGGGAACGGTGAGGAAAAATGCCAGCCGCAGGGACTTGCCGGCCGCCTCCCCAAACCCGGCGTGATCGCCCCGGGCCCGACAACGCGACACCCAGGGCAGAGTAACCGTCGCGATGGCCACCCCGAACACTCCGATGGGAAACTGCATCAGGCGAAAAGCGCAATTCAGCCAGCTCCGCGCTCCATTGATTTCCGAGGCAAAAATTCCGTTGACCAAGACATTCACTTGAACCGCAGCCCCGGCCACGATACTGGGTAGCATCAATCGCCAGATCTGCTTCAATTGGGCATCGTTCAGGTTAAACGTCCAACTCCATTTGAATCCCGTCCGCCAGAGTGGTGGAAGCTGGATGCAAAGCTGCGCCAACCCGCCCAATAACACCCCTACGCTCACCCCCATCAGTCCCCGTTCCCCAAAGTTCAGCGCATGGAGATTCGTCTGAGGCTCGAATACGAACGCCAGCACCACTCCCGCAATAATGGAGATCAAATTGAAAAACATCGATGCCGCTGCCGGCCAGCCAAAAACAAACCGGGCATTCAGAATCCCCATCACCACCGACGCCAGCGACAAAAAGAGAATGAATGGGAATAAAATCCGGGTCAATCGCACGGTCAACTCGAACTTCCCCTCGACCTGATGAAACCCATGACTGGTCAACGTTACTATCCAGGGGCTGAACACTATTCCAACCAAGCACACCAACCCGCCCAAAACCAGGATGGCTGACAAAACCAACCGCGCCTGCCGCCAGGCGGATTCCGCGCCTTCTTTTTCAAAAGTCTGGGTGAATGTGGTGGTAAAAGCCGTGGATAAGGCGCCTTCGGCAAACAGGTCCCGTAATAAATTAGGGATTTGGAAAGCGGCCAGAAAGGAGTCCCACAACTTGGAGGCGCCGAACAAGGCGACAAATACCACTTCTCGAACCAACCCCAGCAGGCGTGACCCGATCACCGCCAGGCTGACAATCCCGGCCGATCGTTTCATTCCCATGATGCGCTCCTATCTCTGACAACAGGCAGGGTCACCTCAACCCCCGTCGCAGGTTCCCGATTTCCGTCTCTGGTATGGGTTCGCCTTTTAACAAAAGCCGCCAGATTGCGCAAACTTCATCCGGGGTATAGGTGCGCCAGCAGAATTCCGCCCGAAAACGGCGGGCTCCGGCCGCGATCAAACTCGCGCGGAAATCGGGGGGCAGACAGAAGGCGCGGCGGTTCAGGGTAATCGTCAGCCCATCCCGGTGCAGGATCCGGAGGCCTTCTTCTTCCCCGGGTTTGGTCAGGGCGTCCGCTGCCGACTCGCGGTCGCACGTCGCACAGGATTGCTCGTTTCGGCAGGGATGCGGGCAATGGTCGGCGATGAATAAGGGCACGGTATGATAAACGAGAAAATTCAGCGTCGCGGGAAATTCAGAGGCAAGGGCCACCAGGTTTTCGCCATCATCCTCCGGGGAAGACGTCGTTTCGGAGAAACCCATTTCTAACAAGGCGCCAATCGCCTGGCGATTCAATCCATACAGATTCCAATCGGCCGTCACGGTCCGGTTGGAATCCTCCGTCAACCTCAGAGCCAGGGGAGCGCCGATCCCCGTTCCCTGCCAATTCTCCACCCCCATCTGCCCAGCCAACTGGCGAAGACGGGCCACCCGTTCCCGCCCCTCCTTCTCCCGGACAATCAAAGGCAACGCCAATCGGACCCTGACCGGCGCAATCCGTTGGACCAGGCGGATCGCACTATCCGGATTTTGGAGCAAAGCTTCGGAGCCCGTCAAAATCACTTCGTCGATTTCAGCCCAATCGGCGGGAGTCAACCCATCGACGTATTCAGGCCGATCAATTTTCAACGACCATTTCAAGGTCGGGGAGGCCGAGGCTGAAACCCGCGGGCCGCCCCCGACAGGCTCGGAGAGCAGAGCGACCAGCCGGGCTTGAATCCGCAGCTGGATCCGTTCCTGATATTCGGCCAGAATCGTCCGTCGCCATTCGTTGATCCGGGAAACGGGACAAAAAAGCCCTTCCGGATTATGGAGGGTCAACCGGCTGACCGTGTAGGGAAATTCGGCGACCCGGGCAAAGGCTTTCTGAAAAACCGGGGCTTGATCGGCGGGTTCCCGACATTTGTCAAAGGTACTGGAAAATTCCCACGACTCCTCTGTTGCCGGCGCGGATTCCGCACCCACAAGCGGGGACAGGTTGAAACGGATGCGATCCGGATGCACTTCAACCTGGACCGCGATTGGATGCCGAACCCGGTATTCGCCCGGCCGGGGACACGTTACGGGATACGCCCGGCGAACGGTTTGGGACGCGGCACAATAAATATCCATTCCCGGACCAAAATCAGGATGGTTCGGAGGTAATTCAACAGCGACCCAATCCCCTGCCGACGCCCGTACGGTTTCGCGAAAAGGACCGGCGGGTCTCGTGGAATGATGCAGATGATCGACGGCAAAGCCAAAGGGCTTCCCCTGGTCCACGGGAATATCCAATTGCAAACCATCATGCCGTTCCAGAGGCTGACTCGTTTTAAAAACCAATTCATCCCGGCCGCCGGACATGCGCCGCACTTCGCGCACAACGCCAACCAGCCGGCCGCGATGTCCCACCAAGCCGGGATCCAACACCTCCGATGCATGACGTTGATCCAGGCAAAGGATGGTTGGAGCCCGACTAAAGATGGAACGAACATCGCCGGAACGCTCCTCGATTTCGGCCCGGGATGCGCCATCGAGGATGCGTCGGTAGAGAGCGGTGACCGCTGCGACAAAGAGTGGCGATTTTTTACGTCCCTCAATTTTCAGGCTATCTACCCCGGCAGCGACCAACTTACGCACTTGCTCTTCCAAGGCCAGATCTTTCATGGAAAAGGAATAACGGGGTTCGGCGCCCCAGCGGATCGGGCTGCGGCAGGGATAGGCACAGCGCCCACGATTCCCACTTCGCCCGCGCAACAGGGAGGAATAGAGGCATAACCCGCTGTAAGAATAACAAAGGGCGCCATGGGCAAAGACCTCGATCTCAAGGGAGGTTTCCCGCTTGAGTTCCTGAATTTCCACCAGTGTGAGTTCCCGCGCCAGTGTGACCCGCCGGAATCCCCAGATGGCGAGTTGGTCCAGCGCGGTGCGTTCATGAATAGCCATCTGCGTGCTGGCATGCAAGCGTAGACGGGGAAATCCCCGACGGATCAGGCGGATCATTCCGAGATCCTGGACAATCACCGCATCAACCCCGATTTCCTCCAGCACGGCCAGGGTCCGGATCGCAGGGTTCAACTCATTATCCTGAACCAGAGTGTTGAAGGTCGCATAAACCCGGCGGGCGGGCGACATTCGATGGGCATAATCGACGACTTCACTCAGTTCCTCAGGCGAAAAATTAACCGCATCAGCCCGAGCTGAAAATTGGCGGAGCCCGAGATAGAGCGCATCGGCCCCGTACTCGAGAGCCGCAAAGGCACAGGCGCGATCCCCGGCCGGAGCTAATAATTCAGGTAATCTATTTTGCATTTCGGAAATTGATTTTGACGTTTATATTTTATGCACCTTGCCCGGTAATCATGCCCTGGGACACGGCCGGATAGATCACTGGTCCCGTCCGCATCCAGTCCCAGGCGGCCCGGCAACCGGTATCGATCTCTTCGCTTGAGGGCAGAAAGGCCCGGATCCGGTCCGGCACTTTGGCCACTCGGATCAATTCACGCGAGGCTTGGAAGGATAACTCGTAAATCCAGCTTAACAACAGGACCACCAGATCGTTGAGTGAACGGATTTGTTCATAAGAAATGGCCTTGCGCTCGCGGAGGCAGGCAAGGGTATCGGGGCTCAAGGGCCCTTTCAAGTCGAGCTGAAAGGTCAATTCCGGCATACGGGCAATCGATCCATCATCAATCGCATCGAGCACCACCCGGAAGATATCGATTTTATCCGCATCCCGGATCAAACTGGCATACCGGGCAATCAGGGGCTTGAGAGCGGGCGGTAGGATTTTACGATTATGCAGGGCGATCGCCTCATGGACTAGGCGCCGACGGGCGGGCGGCAATTCGTAAAGCACATTAAAGGTATGCAGAATCTGAATGCCCCGCGCAGCATGATCAACGGAGTTCCGATCCAAAAACGTTCGATATTCACGAAACTGCGAGAACCGACCCGTATCATGTAGCAGACCAATCAGGTAAGCGGTTTTCACTTCCTCTGTAGACCAACCGGAAAGGAGGGCCAGGGTCCGGCAATTTTCAGCTACCCGAAGACTATGATCATACTTCAATTGCAATAGAAACGGGAGCGACCCGCTCTCGGCGAACGTAGCCACATACCGCTCGAACCAGCATTCAATCCGCGAAGCTCCTCTTTTGTTCATGCCGGTCGGGCCTTCCCGGTTGAATAAAAGTGCGGCTGTCTTTCACTAAAACATGAGATCCCTCGACTCCGCTCGGGATGACGGACATTCAGATCGACCCAAAGGTGGTACTTCATCAAGGTCGGGCCTTCCCCAACTGACGGGCGGTTTCCCTGAGAATCCGCGCCGTCTCGTCCCAGCCCAGGCAGGCGTCGGTGATGGACACGCCGTATTTCAACTGGCTGATTTTTTCTGGAATGGATTGGGCGCCCGCGACCAGGTTGCTTTCCAGCATCAGACCGAACAATTCCGGCGAGCCGGCCGCACGGGCTTCGAGACAACGCTTCAAGACGTCTTCCTGCGCTTCGGGGCGGCGCCCGCTGTTCCCGTGACTGCAATCGACCATGATCCGCGGTTCCAGGTCCACCGCATGCAGTCGCCGGGCCGCATCCTGGAGTATCGCGGCATCGAAATTGGGGCCGGCTTGGGAACCCCGTAGAATGAGGTGTCCCCAGGGATTTCCGAGGGTTTTGACCACACAACTACGCCCTTCCCCATCGATTCCCAGGAAAGCATGGGGTTGACGGGAGGCCTTGAGCGCCTCAATCGCGACTTGAATATCGCCATCGGTCCGGTTCTTGAATCCAACCGGCATGGACAAGCCACTGGCCATCTGGCGATGAATTTGCGATTCGGTGGTCCGGGCTCCGATGGAGGCCCAGCTCACCAGGTCGGCGAGATATTGCGGCACAATGGGATCCAACATTTCGGTGGCTGTGGGCACCGCCATGGTGTTGATCGCGAGCAGCAGACGGCGGGCGGCTTGCAGACCCCGACCGATGTCTGCCGAACCATCGAGATTCGGATCGTAAATCAGTCCCTTCCACCCGATCGTGGTCCGGGGCTTTTCGAAATAAACGCGCATGACGATCACCAGCGAGTCCATCAATTCGCGACGGAGTTCAGCCAGACGCTGGGCATATTCGATCCCCGCCACGGGATCATGAATGGAACAGGGACCGACAATCATCAGCAGTCGGTGATCGCGCCCCTCCAGGATATCCCGGATGGTCTGACGGGCTTCGACGACGGTTGCGGTGGCCGTCACAGTCTGGGGCAGTTCCGTGTGCAGCGCATGGGGCGTGATCAGGGGCGTCAGCTCGGCGACCCGCAGGTTTTCGGTTCGATTCATGTATTCGGTTTCCACTTTTCGAGATCGGCCCAATCATAAAGGTTTGGATCGCGAAAGGGAAGCTTTCGACGTGAGCCGAGACGGTCTTCAACGAAGGAATCGCCCTCTGGGAGGGGATCCGCGTCCAGAGCGGCACCCAAATCGGCCTCCACCTTTTCCGGATCCTCGCCCGCTTCCAGGCGCGACAATGCCTCGCGTAAACCGGGACCGAGAGGCAGGCCCGATTCCGCCGAAAGACGACTCAGGAGCCGGGCCGCATCCCGGGGATTGTCGTCACCGATTTTCTCCGCCTCACTGGCCAGGTTTTGCATCATCTGTTCCATTCGCGATTCATCGGCGTCCCCGGGCGAAGGCTGATCTTCCGACGCTTCGCCGCCGGAGCGGCGCGGCGCGGCAAATACCGAAAGTTGCCGTTCAATGGGAGTTTTGGGGCAATGCGGACAATACAGGGTACCCGCCGGATTAACCGTCCGGGCATAGACTGACAACAGCGCCCGACATCGGGGACAACGATATTCGTAAATCGGCATGAAATCCTCGTGGTTAATTTTTTCGTCGGCCAGCCGACGGATAGCGAAAACTCTTCCCGGGAGGCTGACCCGGAGCACCCTTGGCCTTGGGGACCAGAGCTTTGACTGTTCCATCCGGAATTTCGCCTTTGAGCTTGCGGATCTGATCCCGTAAAACCGTCGCCCGTTCGAATTCCAGAGCTTCCGCCGCCGCCAACATCTCCTGTTCCAATTCCTGGATCACGTCGAAGATATCTTCCTCCTGTCCGCTTTCCCGGACAATCGAGGACTCCACGGTGTGCGCTTCGTCCCGGGTCACCAAACTGTGCTGAATGGCCTTGACGATGCTCCGCGGCGTGATCTGGTGTTCGCGGTTGTAGGCAAGCTGCCGTTCCCTGCGTTCCGTGGTAACCTCCATCATCCTCCGCATGGAATCGGTCACATGGTCGGCATACATCACCACCCGGCCTTCGATATGACGGGCGGCGCGGCCCGCCGTTTGGATCAGGGCCGTTTCGGAACGCAAAAATCCTTCCTTATCCGCATCCAGGATCAACACCCGCGCCACTTCGGGTAAATCCAACCCTTCCCGTAACAGGTTGATCCCGATCAGGCAGTCGAAATCGGCCTTGCGCAGACTGCGTAAAATTTCCACCCGTTCAATGGCATCGATATCGGAATGGAGGTAACGGGCACGCAACCCGGCCGTCCGGAGATACTCAGCCAGATCCTCCGCGGTCTTCTTGGTCAGCGTGGTTACCAGGACCCGCTGACCCCGGGCGGAACATTCGGTGATTTCGTGAATCACATCATCGATCTGCCCGGACAAGGGACGGACGTCCACCTCGGGATCGACCAGGCCGGTCGGACGGATGACCTGTCGCACCGGTTCAGGCACCAACTGCCGTTCATAGGGACCGGGTGTTGCGGAAACAAAAATCATCGGCCCCACTCGCGCCAGAAATTCGTCAAAACCCAGAGGACGGTTGTCCAGGGCGGAGGGGAGCCGGAAACCATGCTCGACGAGCACCCGCTTACGGGCCTGGTCGCCATTAAACATCCCGCGGATTTGCGGCAGGGTGACATGGGATTCGTCGATGAGGGTTAGAAATTCACCGGAAAAATAATCGAGCAGAGTCGCCGGCGGGGCACCCGGAGCCCTCCCGCTCAAATGACGCGAATAATTTTCGATCCCCGAACAATAGCCCAATTCCTGGAGCATTTCGACATCGTACAGAGTGCGCATCTTGATCCGCTGGGCTTCGATCCACAAATTGCGTTGTTCAAACTGGCGGATTTGCTCCTCCATCTCGGTTAAAATGCCCGGCACGCAGGCCGAAATTTTGTCCCGAGGCATGACGAAATGGGTGGCGGGCGAAATCAGGAGGGTCTCCACACTCTCGAGGACCTTGCGCGAAACGGGATCGATCACCCGCAGGCTTTCGATCTCGTCCCCCCAAAATCCAATCCGGTAGCCTTGGGTGGAATAGGACGGGTAGATTTCAACAACATCCCCCCGGACCCGGAAGGTCCCGGGCTCGCCAGTATATTCGTTCCGGGTGTATTGAATCTCCACCAACCGCGCCAGAACCACATCCCGGCTTACCCGTCCACCCACTTTCATCTCAACCCCCATCTCTCGATAATCCGCGGGCGACCCCAAACCGTAAATGCAAGAGACCGAAGCCACGATAATGACTTGAGACCGGGACAACAACGCATTGGTGGCCGACAAGCGCAAGCGTTCGATCTCCTTGTTGATCGACGCGTCCTTTTCGATGAAGGTGTCGGTCTGGGGAATATAGGCTTCGGGTTGATAATAATCGTAGTAGCTGACGAAATATTCGACCGAATCGTGGGGAAAATATTCCTTTAACTCGGCATACAGCTGGGCCGCCAGAGTTTTGTTATGTGAAATCACCAGGGCGGGACGCCGGGCGCGCGCGATCAGGTGGGCCATGGTGAACGTCTTGCCCGAGCCGGTAACACCTTCGAGGGTTTGAAATCGTTGTCCCGTCTGCAGACCGCGATCCAGGGCCGCGATGGCCTGGGGTTGATCCCCGGCCGGGGCATAGGGGGATTGGAGCTGATAACCCGCCGTTGTCATAAGCTCATCATGCGATCCAGGGCCAGGCGGGCATCGGGCACCAAAGCGGGGGCCACCTCGATTCGATTCCGCCCCGGCCAAGTCGAAAGCAAGTCGAGTAATTTTGCCGGATTCGTCCGCGCCATATTTGCACAGCCCGAGGGCCAGAGCGTCAGGATGGTTTTCCGGCCGCGATATTCTTCCGCCAGCCGTTCCACCAAATGCCGTTCGGTCCCGATGACAATAATTGAACCTTCGGGGGCTGCCCGGACATAATCAATGATCTGGGCGGTGGATCCATGGGCATCGGCCAGACGAACCACCGCCTTGGGTGATTCTGGATGGACGATTATTAGGGCCGTTGGATGAAGTCTTCGCACCTCACGAACCTGCTCGGGAGTAAACAAGGTATGTACCCGGCAGAACCCCTTCCAGGCCACCATGCGGCAATTGCGCAGGGCGTTTCCAGAAAGTCCGCCTTCCGGGTGGCGAGGATCATAGACCGCAACCGCCTCATCGGGAAAGCCCATGTCGTGCAGTGTATTGGTTCCAAGATGTTCGTCCGGCAGAAAGAAAATCCGCCGGTTCTGATCTAAAACCCATTGCAGAACCTTGCGCGCATTGCTTGAGGTGCAAGTGATACCTCCCCGATTTCCGCAAAAGGCTTTCAAGTCGGCCTGACTGTTGACATACACCACCGGGATCCAATTCCCTGGATCGAGCTGATTAAGTTCATTCCAAGCGGTACTGACCCGGGGCACATCCGCCATCTCAGCCATCGGACAGCCGGCCTGAACATCGGGCATATAAACCTGTTGCTGGGGGGCCGCAAGAAGCGCGGCGGATTCGGCCATGAAATGCACGCCGCAGAAGACGATCCGCTCGGCCTCGCGCGCGGCGGCGGCCTTGCGGGACAATTCCAGGGAATCGCCGATCACATCCGCATGCGAGAGCACGGCCGAGGTCTGGTAATGGTGCCCCAGAATGATCAGACGAGCCCCCCACTCCCGGCGGAGGGCATCGATTTGGGATGCGACATTCATCCGGCTATCATATCACGGCAGGGAGCGGAATCCAAAGATTTTCCATCTGCTTTTCGACGGACGAAACTGACTAAACGGACCGAGTGACACTTTTAGTGCGTACGTGGTAAAGACGTTCAGAAAAGCCACCTCCGCTCTCAAAATCACGGGCCTGACGGTCCATAAGGCGCTCGGTCAACCAGTGGGCTTGTGCTGATAAAATAGCACCCAAATTGGCGGCACGTTCTTCGACGGAGTGAGGGACGCCTGCATGGTTGACCCACGCAGCAGCTTCCTCAACCGTCTTTGGCCGGAACGTCTGGGCTTCAATGAATGCCGGATCATTTTCGGGCCAATGGCGCAAGCCACGACGATCGAGGTATTTGATGTAATCCTTGCGCACTTCGTCCACGCTGGAACGCGCCACATTGGTCAAGTTCATCTCAAGTTTCCGACTGGTCGCATTGTCCTCACTGCCCTCTGCGATATTCTGAAAACCACTCCGCGCCGCCTGGACCATCTATCATGATGGCGATCGCGCCGGGGAATATATCGCGCACAAAACCGACAGGTGAAATCATAGACCAACTCGGCCACCTGATAGGCCTTGAGTTTGCGATACCCGCTATGTTGCCCATAAACCCGCTCGGCCGCCCTGGACGACAACGCCCTTCCATCCCGTTTGCCAGCCCTCTCACCGTTCTGTCCGTTCACCATGTCCTCCCCCTCCCTTTCAG
>Ga0118677_10005033_pt1 | contig 23516 bp, 27 predicted proteins | sample AliMusrvi5mmetaG_FD_86154 | JGI IMG/M metagenome (GOLD analysis project Ga0118677, IMG submission 86154)
AGTCAATGTCGATGTCGATGGGAGTGCGCACGGTTCGCGGGGGAGATTATTCCTGACAGGTTTTCAGCATTTCCATCACGTTCGCCTCTGTCAACGTGGTCGCGGCGGCGAACGCCGGGATGGACGAGACGAGCAGCGGGTCGGTAGTCAGCAGGATTTGCGAGTCGTCCCAGTCCTTCTGACGGGTGGGATTGGCGGAGAGGAAAGTGTCGAGCATGGATTCAAGGCCCATTTCGCGGAGCTTGCGGCGAACGGCGAGCTTGCTGACGGCAAATGGGACTTCCTCGACGAGGACGGGGTAGGTTCCCTGGTAGACGTCGATCATCTTCCCATAGGCACTCTCGAACACATCCCGCTGGTCGGTGTCGAGTTCAGGAAGGTCCTCGGGATCTTCCTCCGGGACAGTCGGGACCGGAACGCCAATGGCAGCGCTGAGCACCGGGATCTGATCTTCGAGGCGGAACCACTGCGTCACGGCTTTCAGGTCGGCAGCCAGGGGCATTACGTCGAACGGAGTGCCGGCCGCCGCGAGCGCATCGGCAACGCTCATGCCACGGGCGGCACAGGCGAGGCGGAACGCATGAATCGGGTCGCGCATCAGGCCATAGACAGTCTCGCCTTCCTCAATTTCGCCACGCGGACACAGGATGTGCCACGGTTGGTCGGTCAGACCTTCCGGCAGTGCGGCCCGCGGAGCGTCGGGGTAGTAGGTTTCAATGATGGCACGGCAGATCGCCAGTCCAACAGTGCTCGGACTCAGGACTAACGCTTTTTGGTTGGGCAGTTTGATAATCATAAGTTAGACGCTTCCACCTGGGGTTTCGCTCCATCCCTTGCCGGTCGCGATGCTCACGTTTCTGGACGCTTCGCCGGGGTTTCCGTCCATCTGAATCGTGGGGTTCAGGGCGGTGGAACCGAGGGCAGTGAAGATCGAATTGATGCAGGCCGTGGTCAGGCTGTTATAGCGCAGGTCGAGATAGGAATATGAGTTCTGCATCACCGTGCCGGTCTTGACGGTAAGTCCGGTCGTCAGCATCGCGTTGTAGCTCACGGTCATTGAATACATTCCAGTCGCGAGTCCGGTCAGATTTAGGGTCGAAACCGAGCCGCACTGATAAAGCGAGAAGTACGTGCAAGCGGGTTGGGAGCCGACGGTCAGGGTGATGAGAGCACTGCAATAGCTGATGAGGCAACTGTTGTTGCCAGGAGGAACGGTGAGGGACGACAGGTTCGTGCAACTGTTGAGGGTGAGGTTCGTTACGTTGGCGCTGCCAAAGTTGATGGAACTGAACCCGCCGACGATTTGAAGATTCACGGAGTAGGTGCCGGACGAAGGCATGACAAGAGTGCCAATGAGCGACATGTTGTTAAACGCAATCGTGCCGGTGATTGTGACTCCGGTGAAACTGACGCTGGTGAACATCACATATCCCCAATTGAGATAACCTATCGTCTTGCCGGTCAGAACCGGCGCGAACGACAACAAAGAACAGTTCTGGAGCGTGAATGTGCTCGTGATCGACGTCAGCGAGGAAATGTTCAGCGTGGTGAGCGCGGATAGGTATTGGAGATTGAGGTTCTGCACGGTCGTCAGAGTCCCCATGTTCAACGACGTCTGGGCCGTGTTGTTGAGGCACTCGACAACGGTTGCGCTGGTCAGTCCGGTAAGATCCACGCCGGTCATGAGTTTTTGATACTGGATGCTCAACGTGCCGTTGCTGGTCAGGCCGGGGAACGCCAGCGTGCCGGTGGCTCCGGTGTTGTTGAGCGTCAGATACGTCAGCGACGTTCGGGCAGGCGGGGTGAAGACATACTTCGGGCAGTTTGTGACATAGATGTTGGCAAGCGCGGTGCAGGCCGACATGTCAATCTCGGTCAGATTGGGGCACTCCTCAACGGTGAAGTTGCTGACTGCCGTGAACGCCCGCAAATCGAGACGCTTCCCGCGGAACCGTTTGATCGTCAGTGACGTCAAGAGCGGCAGCGTGGCCGGCAGTCGCAGATCCACCAGGGCGGGCGACTCAAGGGTCAACGTCACGAGCTTGGTGCATTTTCTCAGGTCGAGTGTTTGATACGTCCCGCCAGTCAGCGTCAGGCTGGTGAGTTCGCTCAGATTCGACACGTCGGCACCGCAAAGGCCGGAAATGCTGATCAGGGTGATGTCGCCGTTGTAGGTGATGCCGTCGCAACTGTTGCTGCTCGAATCGCACGGATAGATGGCAAACCCCTTCGGCAGGCGCCCGTTGTAGGGCGAGGCAATGGCAGTGCCGAAACTCGGCGTAATGGTCGTGCCAGCGGCACCGCCCGACGTCGGGGACTTCGCCCCAAACACGCCGTCCCAGCGCATCGCCTTGGCGTAGCCGGTGGATGTTTTGAGGCTCAAGCTCGGGGATGCCGCGCCGCAGAACATCCCGTGGAACGCCTTCTCCCAAACGGCGGTCGAGTAGGTGAAGGGCGTTGGATCGAGAACGACGGGGTCTAGTGTCGGCTCGTCGCCAAAGTTGGCGTTCGCCAAAAGCAACTCGGCGGGGGTGAGCGGGCGGCTCGTGTCGATGCGCGGGGACCTGGCGGAAAGCCATGCCTCGGGGGTTGGGTTCGACAGGGGCGTGCCTTCGGTTCCCCGGTTCACGTCATTCTCAATGACGATCTCGAAGGTGCGCGTGCTGGCCGGTTCGCCTGCTCCATCGACCCAAGTGATTTCCGCCATGGCGGTGAGGGTGGCAAGCTCGGTCGATCCGCCGACGCCAAGGGCCGTGTTCAACGCCGTTGTGTTGAAACTCGGGTTGCAGACATAGACGGGGGCAACGGCACCGTCGGCGGGCATCGTCCAGGCGGTTTCATGCACCAGGTAGCCACCTGCATAATCGGCCGCGGCCTTGATCCCGAATTGCATCGCGAGCGTTGCACGGTCGCCAATCAGAGAATAGACGCTGGCCGCGCTCGACAGGAAGGCAACTTCCAGGGTGGCGGCATCCCCGCGCTTGAACCGCAACGACGTGACGGGACTGCGGAATCCGGGGGCTTCAATCAGTTGCAGGGTTTCGAGGTCAACGTAGAGCTTCACGGTGCGGGCGCGGGTGTCAACGGATCGTCGAATTTGCAGGGGTGCAAGAAGCGGCCGGGGTGCGGGACTGGCGGGGTGCGCGTCGTGTGGCCGGGGTTGAACAGAATCGTCCCGCAGTGGTAAAGCGGCTCGTGATCCCGCCGATTGATCCGCGCAATGGTGCCGCTGCGGTGGGCGATCACGCTGGGCGCCACGATCTCCGTGAACGCTTCGCGGGTCTCGGCGGCGGTTTCCTCCCACCAGTCGAGGGCGCGGGCTGACACCCGCCACAGTGCCCCGAGGCAATACCACTCGCCCCAGGGCGGCGTGGTGGGGTGAGTGAACCAACCTATGCCGGGACGCTCGGTGGCGTGGTACAGGCGCGTCCAGAGGCCGTCGTGGGGCATGTCGGCGGTCGTGTCGATCAGGCGAAGCCAGGTGAGCGGCGAGGCTGAAACGTCGCCCTCGAAGCACCAGTAATGATCGGCCTTGATCCCATACCGGCGCACGGCGTCGAGGTAGTGGAGGTGGTTTCGATACCAATGCTTCCAGTGAAGCGGCTGGTCGCCTGCGGGCAGCCACCCGGCCGGCAGATCGACGGTCGCGGCTCCCTCCTGGGGCTGGTCGGCCGGTGAAATCCGCAGGAACTCGATTCCCGCCGTCTTCATCGTCGCCCCGACCATTCCCGCCCGATTGGGGTAGCCGGCGGCGTCGGACATGATGACGGCGATTTTCATCAGGCGTTGTTGCTGGAATTGTTGGAGTGGCCGTCGCACCCGCACAACATATACAGGTGGCCGGTGGACGTAATCAGCCCGTCGTTCCACTCGATTTTGAAGACATCGTTGTTGTCGCAATCCCGCCAAGTGCGCGAGCCGGTCTTGCCGTTGCCAATCACACGGGCGGTCTCGTTGTCCTTGACGACCCGGATCTGCTCGGTCGTGTAAGCGTCGGGCATATCGGAGATATAGGAGCCGCGGCCGTCCACGCGTCGGAACTTGTAGATGTTCACGCTTTCCTCGTGTTCCTTGTAGATCTCGACCCCGTAGCCGACGTTCTCACCAGTCCAAAGTTGCGCCCAGTGCTCGATGTCGCTCTGCTGATAGACTCTCACCCGTGGTGACGAACCGTCCAACTCCAGCTTGAGGAGCTTCACATAGCAGTCGCCTTCCCCGCCCGAGCCTGCCGGGTCCCTCGGATAGTAGTGGACGCCGTCCTTGTCGCTGGAATCGACGATGATCTCCGGCGTCCCGGTGAGAGCCCCGGTTGCGTCAGTCTGATACCGGCACCAGAGGATGTCATCGACCGACATGGAAATCTCCGGCTTCGGGATTGAGTCGAGCGCCTTGCCGTCGTACCCGGGCATGTGGAATTTGACCGCCGGGTGGTCGCCGGTCATGGGCTGGCGTTCGATCACCCAGCCTTCCTTGATAGTGACCTTGTAGTTGCCGATCTTGTTGAGTTCCTCCGCTTCCACCGGCCGGTTGCGCACCCAGCTTTCGCGCCACGTCACGCGGGGCGAGTAACAACTCGTCTGGCCGCGGTCGATCTTGGCAAGCGCCTCGATGCCGCGGACGCTCGTCACCTTGTCGCGGAGCTTGTTGCCCTGGTCGTCCTTGTCCTTGCCCGATTGGATGAGCTGGATCGCCTCGCGTTCGCCCTGGGGGAGATCCTTGTAGCGGAGGTGGCTGAGCAGCGGTTCCTCCGATAGAGACAGTCCCATCGTGTAAACCGCGTTGGCCTTCTCGTTTTCCTTCTCCTCGGCCCCGGCGTATTGACAGGTGATTTCCGCCAGGTCGCCCTCGGTGAAGTTCACCGTGACCTGCGAAACCGAGATGAAGCCGATCTCCGGATGGGGCGTGCCAGGACGCGGCATCAGGGCGACAGCCGACGTGCGGTGGCACAGGAATATCTGGGTGGCGGTCCACTTGCCCTCCTTGTCGATCTGGACGGTGTAGCCCGGCTGTGGATAGAGTCGGCCGGGTTCGATTGATACGTGCGTTGCCATCTTGGCCCGGACACCGCGTCAACCGAACGCCGCCTGTGGCTTGCCACCCAGCTTGTCGAGCTTGCCGCTCATGCCCTTGAGCAGGCTGTTGGTTTCGCCGGTTAGACGATTATTTTCCCGTTGGGCATCGAGCGTGCCGATCGAGTAGCCGCCGCCACCAACCTTGCCTAACGAGGTGACAATGGGATCAAGGCGGCCGGTTTGTTGGGGAATGGTCTGGCCCGTGTCCGTCTTGCTCGCGGCATTGGCCGCCTGCTTCACCTCCTCGGGCTTTGGCATCGAATCCTGGATCGACTGCACGACCTTGCCCATGTTGTCGCGCAGCCCGGCAGTGTCGATGGTGTCCGTGAAACCGAACTCGACGGCCTTGCGGGCGGCTTCGTCGGCGCTCTTTCCGACACCCGCCCCGCCTGATTCCATGAGGCGGTTGTTCTCTTTCTGCAAGTCCTTGTAACTCACCCCGAACAATGAACCGGCATCGTCCTTGTTGGACTTGAGGATGTCCCCAAAACTGGTGTTCACGTCCTGCGCTTCAAATCCCATCAGCTTGGACATGCCCGGGATGCTGGCCAGCCCCTTCAAGAGATGGGCGACGCACCATTCGATGCCCGCTTTCAGATAGGTGATGGGCATTTCGAACGCGTTCAGGATGGATAGCCCAAAACTGGCAGCCAGACCTAGCAGCAATGTCCCCAGCCCCTTCCACATCGACCCGTCCGTGATGAAATAGAACAGGAAGGACACGGCGGCGCGGAACCCGTTGATGAGCGAGTTGATAGCCACCGCGAAACCGAGTTTCAGGGAGGCCGACACGAGGTCAAGAATCTGCCCGCTCTTGAATGCGGTGATGACGAACAGGATCGCGTCCTTGATCCGCTTGCCCGCATCCGCCGCCATGGGAGCGAGCGTGGTGACAAGCCCGATGGCTTCCGCGACGAGCGGGCGGATCGCGTCGTTGATCGGTGTCCCGATGGCAAGGAACACCTCGTTGAAGCCGTCCTTGAGCGTGGAGAACAGGCCCGAGGCCGTTTTGCTCTGCGCCTCCATGCTCTGGTAGAAAAGGTGTCCCTTGCTCGTCATGCTGACGAACGCCTTCTCGATCTGCGGGAATCCAACCTGGCCGGACTCTACCAGCTTCCTCACCTGCGATTCGTTGACGCCGAACTGCTTTGCCAGCTCCCCGATGACCGGGATGCCTCGGCCTGTTAGCTGGTTGATGTCCTCGGCGAAAAGCCGCCCCTGGACCCGCGCCTTGCCGTAGATTTCGGCGATTTCACCGATGGGTGCCTGCACGCCCGCCGACACGTCGCCGATGCGCCGCAGGGTTTCGGGCACGGTGTCGGCGGATTCACCGAAGGCGATCAACTTGCGGCCGGCATCCGCCAGTTCGGGAAACTCGAAGGGTGTCTCGGCACCGAGCGTGCGGAGCTTGGCGAGCGTCTGTTCCGCCTTGGCCGCGTCACCTATCAGGGTGGTGAACGCAACTTTCGTCTGCTCGAAATTGGCTGCCGAAGTGACCGCCTTCACGCCGACACCCATTGCGGCCGCACCACCCGCCAATGCAGCACCGATGCCCACCTTGAGTGCTATGCCGCTGGCGGAGAACCCCGCACTGAGCGCGGCAGATCCCCCCTTGCCAAGCCCGGCCAGCCCCGCGCCCGTGATCCGGCCCATGCGGCGGGCGGATGCGGAGACAAGCTCAGTGGCACCGGCCAGCGCCCGCTTCAAGGCGGAGAGGTCGGCTCCAAGGGTGACGGTCAGGGCGCTCATGCGCCGGGGATGGAGTCAACCGCAACGTCAAGGTGTGGCACGCGACGTTGTAGGCGCGGTTGATGAGTCAGAGGGCGGCTCAAGGGCATTGCCACCACCGCCTTGTTCGGTGTTACTAAATCGCTGCTCCCGGTACCAGCGAATTGCAAGTGGTAGCGCAACACTGACTAAAGCAGTGGTGCAGGAAATGATTGTTGTAAGAGAAATAAGTTGAACTGGCTCCCAACCTGGCATGCTGCCGTCGGATTCGTGATAAAAGTCAAAAGGTCGCGCGGTCTGGAATCGCCACGAAGCAATCACACCGGCTATGCATGCCGCAAATCCATAGATAAACAGGTGAATGCGCGCTCTTGGCAAGAACCATGCCTGCCAGATCCCAAAGGCTAGAACAATTGGCCACAGATATAGAATGACAACACCTCCGATGACCAATGCAACGATTGGAATTGGGCGAATCATACCAACGGATAGACAGGCAAGAACGGCTCCAATGGACGGAGCAACGATAGCCAGTACGAAACTGCGACCGATGAAACCCCAGCCTTGTTGTCTGAAATGATGATTCATATTAATTTTGACCCAACGTCAAAGAGCACGCCCCGCCACTCGCAGGGGTGAGCGTCGAGACGGGGGTGGAGGTTCATAATACGGGTGATGTTGACGACAAGGCGGCTAGTGGCGGTTGCTGTGGCTCGTCTTGTTCGGCGATTCTTGTCCACGCCCCAGCCCCTTGGAAACGGAGGCGTAGGGTAGCAGAGCTAGAAGACCCAGGCCCGCTAACCATCCGAATGCGGAATCGCCCCCACGTCGCATTAGACCTTTCACTACACTGTCCGGGTCCGGTTCGGAATGAACTTGGCCATACGGCTTTAAATCTGCTCCCTGAAGCATTCGAGCTGCCTGCATCGAGTCGAGGAATGCCAAGGCAATCTGATAGCAGCAGATGACGATCAGCATTACTCGAACAAGATTCCATGCGATTGGTGCGAGTTTCATTTTCTGCCGAACGTCTAGGTGTGGCACGCGACTTTGAAGGCGCGGTTGATGGGTGAGAGGGAGGCTCAAGAGCGTTGCCACCACCGTCTTGTTCGGTGGGTGTTTGTTTGTGAGATTCCCGAAGCAGGAGGAACGGCAAATAGAACGGTAACGACAACATACTCCAAATGGAAGGATCGAAAAAAGGCACAATAATCATCCACTCATTCAGTGAGTATGGGGAAACCTGGGAAGCAACATATGCGAGAACCGCAGACATCAGGGGAATCATTGAATGATGTCGATCAATTCCGCGCTTCTTGTTCCGATTGCTCTTTATGACACAAGCCCAATTGATCACGACGATGTATGCCGCTAGTAGCAGCACCGCGCATGAGAGAATGGTTCGAATTGTCATCATGTATTTTCTTCACCGAACGCCTCACTCTGCCGCAGCGCGGCAGGGAAGCAGGTGGTTTGAATTTGTGGGGCTGGTGGCTGTCGGCAGGAGTGAATTGTTCGGTCTTGGTGTGGGAAAGGCAGTCAGTCGGTTACCATCTTCACCGTCGCAAATTCTTTTATTGCGGTGATACGACCATCTTCATCAAATTCGATAATTCGATATGTTGGGTGACGCTCTATGCCTCCTTCATAGCCTTTATAGGCGATAACAAGACGCAGAGAATAAGTGTTGCTTCGCTCATTGAAATCAACCTCAGACAAGGCCAGTAATCCGGGATATGTAAATACTGACTCACCAACCTTCAGTAAACCTACTACCTGCCGATTCAATTCCAGATAGGCTGCTCGTTCTGACCGAATTTGCGTGAGTCTTTCCTTCTCCTTCTCTTCCAACGGATTGATTCCGGCTTCTTGTCGTTTGTTCAGTGATCGAAACTCCTCATTGTTCCCACGGAAATTGGTAATTGCGATCTTGGCTTTAGCGATGGTTGCTCGGGCGGTCACTCTCACATCAGGTGATGCCTCCTGCCCGTGTGCCGCGAAAGCGCCCACTGTCGTTAGCATGCACATTAAGTGGAAAATCGCTTTCATGGTGGTTCTATTTGTGACCGAACGTTTTTGTGATGGCGGCCGCGAGGTTGAGGTGATTTAGCGGGGTGGTAGAGGAGCTGAAGGCGGCTTGCCATCCACTACTTGTTATGCAATTAGTTTCGTGGGTAATGGCGCTTTGAAGTAGTAAACGACTCCCGCGGATATCATGATCGGAAAGCCAAAGGCAAATAAAATCATAAGTGCGTCGTGAACGTGTCCCGCCATGATGCTGATAAATGCTATCACGACTGGAACGGGGAGCAGTGCGATGGACTCCCACCATCGAGCACGTATGATTCTGGCGAAAATGGTAAGTATTATCGAATTGATAAAGAAAAAGATTAGAAATACTAAATCGGACGGATCTTTACCTTGGTCTTTAAGTATCGTGCCGCAAAGCCACAACCCCAGGTATGCGCTCAAGAATGTGGCTGCAATTGTTCCGAGTATCCTGGCAATTGGTATGAGTATTTTCGGCATAACTCCTAGTGTGCTTGCTGTGAGCATCTTAGTTCGCTTCTTCATTCTTGCATAACGTCAAGCGCTGGCAACCCCACCAGCGGGGGTGGCCGTCGAGACGGGGTTCGGGTTGGTAATACGGGTGATCATTTCTGAGCAGGGGCTGGTGGGGGTTGCACAGGCGCGCCTCGTTAGGGCCTTTCTCCGCCATCCTCGTCCTCTTCTCCCTCCTCGAACCAATCATCCTCGTCCTCGCAATCGGCGGGCGGGGCGAGCAACTGAACCTTGAGTCCGGCGGCGGCATGGTCACACAGTCTGATGAGATGCTCCAGCTCCCGGAGAATCCATTTGCGGGAGCGGGAGTTGCGGGGCTTTTCCGGAACCAGCGTCTCGCAGCGGCGCAGATCGGCGGCCAGCGCGGCGGGATCGTGCCAGTCATCGGTGGCAGACAGTCGGATGCACTCGATCTCCTCCCGCGTGTTGCCCATCTCCTTGAGTTCCGCATCGGAGAAGTCCCCTTCGCCACTGGGATTGTAGATGTAGCCGTAGAGGTTCACTCCACCTTTCCGGAAGAACGGCAGCCACACGCCGAACGCTTTCATCTGGACGGAAAGTTCGGCGTCTTGCGTGCACAGGATGTGCGCGCCGGGCCGCTCTGGAATCTCAGGAATGCCGTGGTCAGGCTTCTTGCGCTTGCGGGCGGCGGGCGGGGACGGGAGCGCCATTGGAACTGGTGGCGGCGGCACGGAGGACGCGGATTCCGAATCCGCCACCACCCCGCAACACAAGGGCGCGCCCTCGAACTCCCTCCAAAACACGTGGGATGGAGGATCCTCATGCAGCGAGAATGCCACCCCTGGAGAGCCATAGCTCAAGCAATATCCGTTTGCCGGATAGAACAGAGGCACGCGCTTTCCTATGTGAACCTCGGCCGGTTCTCCGGTTGCCGTATTGATCAGTTCCGCGCCTGTCGCCAACGGCCTCACAATATACCCATCGATCAAATATGGCGAGCCAACCCCGAATTTCAGGCTCCTCTCGGCCTCGTGCAGCCATAAAAGAGTGCGGAACTCCTGATCGAAAAACAGATACCGGATCCTGCGGGCCACGGTACCATAGGGGCCGTCAGGAAAGAGGGTCAGGGCCAGCAGGATTCCCGGCGCGGCGGGCTGGCGCAACTCCACCGCGTCGGGATGATCGTAGGAATACTTGATCTCACCAGTTGGCAACGGAGGAAGGCTAAATCGGCTGGTCTCGCGCATGTCGTGATCGCAGGCGAGAAGCTCTCTAATCCCGTTCTTTTCCTTGGGGGGGAGGAGAAACAAATAGCTCTTGGACCCGCACAGACGCACGAAATCCGCCTCCACATGATCCAGTTCGCCCGTTTCTCGCGTGGTCGGCAGGCCGCTCTCATCCACTGCACAGGAAGTTCGGAGATAGCATCCTGACGATGATACCGTTCCTTTGGATCTGAAACAGCGCGTGGCTCCGAGTGGATGAATCGGCGGATAGAGACCTGACATCTCCAGCATAGGCATGAAGGAACCGTCATTGAGATCAAACACCATAATATCGTTTCCCGGGTAGCTGGCCTTGCCGGTGCGGAGATCGAGATCCCTTAGCATTGGACCGGTATAGCAGGAAAAGACGACCCGATTCCCGGTTCGCCCAATCACGCCGACGCCGCGAGGATTGTTCTCCGTGAGCAACTCCTTCACCGACAGCGTCTCAAAATCGAATGCCAGCCAGACATAAACCGTTCGCATTCCACGATTTTGCATATAGCGAATAATCACCCACCTTCCGATTTGAAACAGCACGCCGGTCGTCCCTATAATGGTATTTGGTCCGAACCGGTGCTGGAAGAGGAGCTTTCCGGTTGTGAACGAATGGACCTTCATGCCGGACTCGCCTCCGGGAATGGAAAGGATCATGCCGTGCCGCTCGGAATAGATGATCCGGCTGATGGCGTTGAGGTTCTTGAATTCTTTGATTTTCTCGAATCTGAGCATGGGTTCGTATCGGGCTGTGGCGGGAAGTTCTTACATATTTTAACGTTAAATGTGCGCCCACCGGCGCGATTGGATGGATATTGGTGTGAAATTGGAAGGCTTATGCCGGTTGGCGCGCCACGCCTTGTTCGGCGGTTCCAATCTGGGATTGATATTCTGGTCGTCTTGCATCAATTAGTAGTTCTTCAAATCTGTTGGATAGCCATCTTTGTCGAAAAGCACAAATGCTCTGAAACCGCACTCGAAGTAGAAAATTCCTTCACCGTAATCGTGGAACCAGTGTGAACACGAAGCCTTGACCCACTCGCTCTTGTGGGCCTTTCTCTTAAATAGGTTCGGTGCGGGTCCATCTCCCATCAAGACTCCGGGGTCCACTGGCGGGATCGCATGCGGATCCACCTTGGTAGGAGCGCAACCTACACCTAAGAGAGCAACGAGAATAAGTGTCGAGGTGTTCTTCATTGATTTGGCCGAACGTCTAATGTGCTGGCACCGGCGGATATTGAAGGGAGGTTGTCATGAAATTGAGGTGCTTACGCCGGTTGACCAGCCATGGCTTGTTCGGCTCTCTTCACATGCTAAACACGTCCTGACGATTTGCGTGAATATCTGTCAGACGATCATGAGAATCAAATGACCAAGTAACCTCGGTGATATTGTCGGTAAATACACCAACTGGATAGGATGAAAGCACGACTCTAATCTTGCGATGAGACTCATCATCTGGCAGCACCCGAATCTTTGAAGACCCTCCAGGGTGAATCTTATTAATATAATTCTGCGGGGCATAGAGCTTCTTCTTTGGGCACATGTCATCAACAATAAATGCGAGCACTTCTGTGACGTTCATGCCGATCGGTGTGTGAGAAAGTATACGATTACGCATTTGATCCTCCGTCTGAAAAACGCCAACGTTCGACTTGCCAGTGCAACATCCAACGATTCCTAACGCGATGATTAGACAGAATGGGAGTGCAGTGACCGATTTCATGGATAGTGAGATTTGTTTCTTGCCGAACGTTTGCTGTGATACCAGCCGCGATGTTGAGGTGAAGTTGGTTGGTGAAAGGATAGGCTCCAGCGGCTTGGCATCCACGACTTGTTCTGCCCTCGGTAGCCTGCAACGAAGCGAACGAGAAGGAAACTACGAGACCCCACCGGGATGTACAGAGAAATCTGATTGGAGATAGCCGGCGATATTCACGCTGATCTCGCCCGGAAACCGCGCTGCGATCCCAGGCAAGTCGGAATCGCTCATGCTCAACGCCGAAAACCGGAGATCTTCAATTTCATCTCGCCGGTCAGAGTCCCGCATGTACCGTATTGGCCCCGTCAGCCTCTCGCGGATGGCTGCCTGTATCGCCGAGACCAAATTCATTCGCTCTCGGGGCTGGAATGATCAAAGACCTGAAGCAAGTTGATGCCGGATATAGTTGGGACCTCAACAGTCGCAAAAATATCTTGTGGGTATCACTCAGTCATCATTCTTCTCTGCAGAACAGTTGAGTTAGTCCATGAAATAACACGCGCATAATGCGTGCGCGCCCGCGCGCGCGTGAGTTACGGCGCTCATTCTCCAGTCGCTCGCTTTCATGGGAAGTGAGTCTCGCTACCTTCAATCTGACCGTCAAGCAGGATTCCACGGCCCTGATCCGCCCTGTCCGTGGGAGCCACTCCTGCCGGGCGTTGTGGTCAGGACTCTGCCGAGACAGCCCACTGCTTGCGCAAAGCCTGAAGCTGCTCCCGCAGATTGGTCACACCCTCCCCCGATGCGCTCCAGTGCGTCCGTACGCCATTCCGCCGCAACAGGCAGTGCTGGTATTGGGCGAGACGTGCCAGCGGCATGAAGAGGATGCGTTCCTCGGGCCAGCCGGTTTCGGCGGCGACGGCAAACACCTGGGCTGCTAGGAAGCCGGGTTCGTCGCAGGGCGGGGCTTTTTTCCGCCAAGGTCCCCCATCGTCTCAACCTGTGCCGCTTCAAGCTCCCGGCTTTGTTCCTCCAACCGTTTGAACGCGGTCTGGAAGTCGCCGGGAGTTAGGCCGCCGCAGAAGATCAGGGCTGCCTCGCGAAATCCCTGGTCGTGGAATGACGCCCGCACCACCTCCGGCCACGGGGCGCAATGGCTGAACACGAATCCCATGATGGCGGCGGTGAACTCGGGCGTGCCGTCCTTGGGCATCTCACCCCTCACCAGCGGGTTGCCTGTGCGCAGGAGCACGTCATAGCTGGCGAGCGAGAGCGGGCGCATGGCATGGCCTCCTACGATGGCCTCCACGTCATGGAAGGCTGTGGAGAGGAGTTTCTGGCGGTCTGGATCGTTCATGGCGTGTTAGAGGTAGCGGAGAAACAGTTCTTCGGTTTGGGACGAGGCATTGAGCGGCAGGAAGGCGAACTTCCCGCCACGGCTGATGCAGGCAATCGGCACGTCCTGCTTGATCTTGGTCACAAGGGACTCCCGGTTCATGAGCGCGGCCTTGATATAGGCGAACGGATGCTCGGGGTTGGCGAGATGCCACGCGTTGTCCGACCATGCCGCTATGAGTTCAGCGGTGCGGTATTTCCCGCAGGGACTCTGCGGCTCGAAGAACCAAACAACCCGCTCGCCACGGATGCCGTCACCGACGACACGAACGAAGGGTTTTTCGGCAAGCGCGATGCCGACGGCGGATAGAGCGGCAGCAAGGGCCGTGTTGCTGGTGGCGGTGGATGAGAAATGGGTGATGGCGGACATGGAATTGCGGATTTCGGATTTTGGATTTCGGATTGAAGAATGGAGGCTGCGGATCGGTTGAGGCGGGGGCGCGGGTTAGGAACTGTTGATCCGCAATCCGCAATCCCAAATCCGCAATCAAGAGCCGGTGACAACGAACGGATAGTGGGTGGCAGTGATGTCGATTTTCTCAAAGTCCTCGTTGTTGAGGGCGCGGTTGATCTGCTTGATGATCGTGGTGCCGCCCGAGGTCGCCTGGAGGTGGGCCGGCAGAGCGTTTGCCAGGGCGAGGGCCGCGCCGATCTTGCCGCTGAAAGCCGAGGTTTTCGCGACGAGTCCCGACAGCTTGATTTCGACCTTCTCCTGATAGAGCGCGAGACCGATGATCTCGCCGCTCTTGTTCAGGACCGTCTTTTCCTGATTCGAGTAGTCGAAAGACAGGTCGGTGATGATGATTCCCGCCTCATCGTTAGGAATACCCCAGTTGCCAGTAGTGCCAAGGAAAGTCGCGGCCATTTGACGGGGGCGCGGTGTCAACTCCGCCGTGCTGCGCCCGGAGACACAAGACCGCTGCGCTTCAAGACAGAAGACACAAGAGAAGAGTTCACACCGCAGACACAACAGCCTCGTAGCTCAGCACCGATTCCCGCCCCCGCGCCTCGTCAGGCGTGGTGCCCGTCTCGCGGGCGATCAGGTCATGCAGGACAAACGTGTTGGAATCGAGGGCGGCGCGGATGGCCGTCTTGTCGCGAAGCATGTCACCCAAGGCCGCCGCCCACTGTGCGTGCGTTTCGGCAGGCGTGTCGTCGATCTGGCTGAACAAATGGATGTCGAGCTTGATCCTGGCGGTGTTGGGCATGGCCGGCACCCGCTTCGCCTCGGAGGTGGCGAGCACGATGCAGGGACGGCTGCGCAGTTCGTCGCGGTTGGCGACATGGACCGGGATGGCCGATGAATCCGGAAATTCATCCGGCCTGTTGGAGTCGATCCATGCGGCCAGGAGCGAGGCGAGGCGGTCTTCGATCAGGTTGGGCATCTTGCCCGGTGCGGGCAAGTCAACTTGCTCTCCGCATGGACCGGTTCGCCTTGTCGGCAATCTCACCTTCAACGAGGTCGAAAGCGCCTTGCGGAGCCGTCCTGCCGCCACCTGGAGGGCAAGCTCGATGCCCTTGGCGGTGCTCACCTGTTCGATGTAGTCGAGGGTGTTGACCAGCGTGACGGACGGCTTGTCGCCGGTTTTCACCGTGGCCGTGCCCGGTGCCAGTTTGTGCCGGGTCACCCATTGCGCCGTGCCGCGCACCTTGCCGCCGATAGCCTTGGCCGCGTTGATCCACGAGCCCTTGGCGAAGCCGACACGTTTCTGGATTTTGGTGATATATGAATCCAGCGACTTCGCACTGGTGACGATTTGCGCAGGCCTTTTGCGCTTCACGTTGGCGTTGCGGCCCGTCCGGCTTTGTTGGTGGAGTTTCGGGTCGAGGCGACCGACCGGCAAATCCTTCCACGGGGATTTGGATGCCTGGAGCGCCTTTTGCGCTTTGGAAAACCGGCGGTTCTGGATGTTGGCCCAAAACCTATCAGCGGCGGCGGGATCGGCTGGCTTGGTTTTCTCGAAGGCATCCGAGGGCACCGCGAACACCCGGTTGATGTCACCGGCCACGGCTTTCTCGCCCCGCTGTTTCGCCTTGTCGGAAAACCCGAATGGCCGCGTGTTGCGTGCCAACTCCACCGCCAACCCCCGCGCTTCCTGTTTCACCAGGCTTTCCAGCGTGCGGCCGATTTTCTGAGGATAGCGGTTGAGCAGGGGGATCACCTCACTGTCGCCCTTCATCTTCGCGGTGAAACGGATGGTGCCGTCACTCATCGGTGGTGGACAGGCTGAGGGTTAGAAGCGGCGAGCGCGGATGGGCCGACACCTGGGAGATGCGGTATTCAATACCCTCAACCGCGATGCGCTCACCGAATTGCGGGAAGGTGTTAGGAAATGCCACCTTGGGCACCCGCAGGCTGAGTTCCGGCGAATCCACGAATCCGCCCATGTCGATTTGCTGTTCACGCTTCACGCGGCTAACGAGAACCAACAGGTCGATCCCCTGCCATCGTGCGCTCACCCCATGTTCGGTGAGAAGCTGCCGCAGGTCGGATAGAATGTCGGATTCGAGGGACATGCCGGGGGCACGGTGTCAAAATGAAACACCCCCTCCGGTTGCCCGAAGAGGGTGCTATGACCCCACATCACCCGATGAAAGAGGTTTCAGGAATACTCGCCAGCCACCAGATTGATGCGGCAGGCCGACGTGCCGTCCAGCTCGATAAGGGCCGGTCCCTCAAGGACAACGAACACAGTGGGCGCGTTGGCTTCCTTGGTGGCGGCACCGACCGGAATCTGCGCACGGGAGGTCATCAGGTGGACCGTGTCGCCGGGGGCGAGCGCCAGGCCGAGGTTTGCCCCGAGCGTGATGGTGCCCGCCACGCCATCCACTGCGCTGACCACGCCGCGAATACCGGTCCCGGTTGCGTACGAGAACAGCACGACCACATCATTCGCCGCAGCCCCGGAATAGGGAGGCGCGTTGATCACGGTCTGGGCTGCCGCGCTCGCGGCGGTGACGGCCGTTGTTTTCGACAGCGACTTGAAGGTGAGCAGCGAGGCCGCCTTATCGGAGGTGGCATTCACATACTGGATGCGGGTGCGGTCGCGCCCACCGGCGGGGACGACAACATGGCTGAGGACGGTTCCGGCATTGCCGGTTTGACTGAATGGAAGCATGGTGGTGGCTAGTTGGTTAGGAGTTGATTAGGGTTTGACGATCCGTTTGAGGGCTTCCGCCTTGCCGAGGGCATAGCCATAGAGGCATTCGATGGTGACATACACCTTGTTGGAGCGGGTGTCGGTGAAGCGCAGGTAGCCGAAGGTCATGCCGGTTTGCGGGTCGGTGACGGCACCGGCCTGCTGGTAGTCGGCCACCGGCTGGAGGTAGCGCATGGCCACCGCGACGGCGCAGGGATGGACGGCGAAACCGACGAGCTTTTCGGCGTGGTCGGAGGGGATGACCACCGTTTCGTGGAGGTCGAAACCAGCCAGGCGCTTGATCAAGCCATCGGTGACGCCGGTGGCGCTGAGGTTAAGATTGAAGCTCTTGGCCACCACATCGTCAGCCAGCAGGTTGGTGTAGTAACCGGCGTCAAGAATCAGCGAGCGGGGCGACGCTGGCATCTTGACCGCGCCGCAGGCTTCGCGCAGGCCGAGCACCTTCTTGTAGTCGAAGGCGGTGGCCGATAGCGCGGCGATGCCGGGAGTGCCGAAGTTGGCCAGGGTGATGACCGACATGATGTCCAACAGGACGTCCTGGGCAAGCTGCTGAGCGGCGACCCCAACCAGCGTGTCGAGCAGGTCCATGGCCGTTTCCGCCGTGTCGCGGGCCGAGACGTGGACCGTCTTGAACTTGTGGCGGTTGAGCGTGACGGGCATCGTGATGACGGTCGAATCCGAGTTGGCGGTGTAGTCACCGGCAAAATCGCTGGACCCGGTCGGCATGCCGATCAAGGGGACTCGCACCGTGTCGCCCTTGTCGGATGGCTGCGGGCCGAAATTGGTGGAGAACGACGTGACGGGCATCAGGTTCGCGGTGAAGGGCATGAGCGCCTTCTGGGCGACCTTGATGTCTTTGAGGTTGGTGAGGGTGTTGGACATGGCGGTGTGTTAGGCTTGGTGTTTGAGAATGATGGCTTGTTGTTCCGGCGTGAGCTTGCGCCAGAAGACGGTTTGCGCGGATGGATCGGTGATGGTGGCAAACTGCGCGTGAAGTTCGGCGGCCTGGGGGGCGTCACCGAGCGGGGTCACACGGGCGGGCAGCGTGGTGCCGGTGGAGGCAACGACGCGGGCGACCTCGGTCTGGACGCGGGTGTCGAAATCGGCCTGCGTCGCCTGGAGTCCGGAGATGCGGGTTTGCAGGGTGGTGGTTTCGGTCTTGGCACCGTCGCGTTCGGCGCGGAGGGTTTCGAGGTCGGCAGTGAGCAATCCAACTTCGCCGCGCAGCGAATCAAGATTGGTGGAGGCCTCGGCCAACAGGTCGGCCTGGGCTTTGAAATCCCGCTGGAGGGTATCAACCTGGGTGCGGGCTTCGGCTAGCAAGTCTTCGGGGGATGCGTTCATCGCACTGGATTGCGTGTCAACCGCCGAGTGATAAACCCGCAGTCGGCGCATGGCTTCGGCGCGGTCTGGGACCATGCCTGCCAGATTGACCCGCTGGGCCTGCCGCCCGCTGAACGTCTGGCCTTCCATGGCGTCGGCCGGAATTGCGCGACCCCGCGCCAGCACGGCGGCATGAAATTCCTGTGCGATTTCCGCCAAGTTGGAGCGGATCAAATTCCGCTGGTCGTCGGTCAGGGGCGTGCCGGGGGCACCCATCGCCTTGTATTTTCCAACGGAGAACACCTCCACCTTGATCCCTTCGGCATCGAGCGCGGCGGAATCATCAATCACGGCTTGCACGACGCCGATAGAACCGACCTGGGCAGATGGAGTGGCGTAGATGGCGCGGGCCTGAGACGCGACCCAGTAGGCCGCCGACGCCATGAGGCCGGAGGAGAACGCATAGACCGGCTTTCGCTCATTGACGGACTTGACGGTCGCCGCCAGTTCGGGCGTGCCGGCCACGGTGCCACCGGGTGAGTCGATTTCCAGAAACACGGCCTTGATGTCGTCACGCGCCCCGGCTTCGCGGAGAGCATCGCCGATCATGTTGGAATCGGCGGCACGGAAAAGCACGCGGGCGAAAACGTCGGGCTTGCGCATCATCGCCCCGTCGATGGCGACCACGCCGATGCCGTCCTCGACACTCAGGAGCGGGCTGGATTGGCCGGGTTGCGGCAGGGCAACCCCACGATCAAGGAACGAACGGGATGCCGCCGCCATCGAGCGCAGGGCTTCGGGCTGGATCAGCCAATCAAGATTTTGCAGGAACACCGGATTCACGCACCGGAGGCGGTGTCAACGCTGGGGTTCTAATACCAGAGCTTGGAATTGCCGGAGACGGCCTTCGCTTGCGCTACCAGCCGCCTCCGGCGTTGTTCCTATTCGACCGCTGCGTGTTTCCGGCAGCGCTCGCGACATCCCACTGGTCCCTGAACCCGGCACCGCATGGCGGCAGGAATTGCGCCGCCATGATCTCACCGAAGGGAAGGCATCACTTGCCCTCAAGGGCCTGGCAACACGGAAGCCAATGTTGTTGTTCTCGTTCGACGGGTCGTTGTTGTTGCGGTTCGAGGAGGCCAGGTTGTTGTCGTTGTTGTTCCAGGAGCCCCCACGCAGCCCGCGCGACGAGCCGGACATTTTCATGCAGGATGACGCGCCCGTTTTCTGCCACCCAACACCGCCGCACGCAAGCGCCAACTGTCCGCATGGCTCACATGGCTGATCCAGGAGCGCACGCTCGCCCCGATTTCCGCCAACGTCCCATCCTTCTTCAACCGCCCCAGGCGTTTCACATAGCGTCTCACGCTTGCCCCGCGCACCTTGATCCGGCCATTGGCATAACACACGAACCCGCAGAAATCCGCGCCTTCTCGATCCGTCCTACAGACCCGGTATTTGTCAGGATGGATTGTTAGCCGCAGGGATGTCAGATACTCCCTCGCCTTGCGTCCCCATTCGCGGGCTTGCTCCCGGCTCTCCGCAAACAACAGGAAATCGTCCACGTAGCGCACATAACCCTTCACCCCCAGCACCTGCTTCACGAAATGATCGAAGCCGTCCAGATGGATGTTCGCGAAAAACTGGCTGGTCAGGTTCCCGATCGGCAGGCCGTGACGCCGGACGTGGCAATCGAACAAATCCGCACCCCATTCCGTTTTCCGGCCATCGTCATGACTGTCGAGAATCCTCCGGATCAGGGTCATCGTCGCCGTGTCCGCCACGGTCATGCCGATGCGCAGCAGCAGAATCTCGTGGTCAATGCTGGCGAAGTACCGCCGCAGGTCGCACTTGAGCACCACCGGGAAACGCCGGGCAAATCCCGCGCAGCGCCGCACTCCGGCATGGGTGCCCTTGTCTTTCCGGCAGGCGAAACTGTCCTCGATAAATTTCCTCTCGAAAAGCGGTTCGAGCACCCGCACCAACGCGTGATGCACCACCCGGTCCCGGAATGGCGCGGCGGCCACCCGGCGCAACTTCGGCTCCTGAATGTCGAAATAGGTATAGGGACCGGGCCGCCAGGTGTCGGTGGTGAGTTCCTCATGCAGGCGCACCGCGTGGGTTTCCCAGCGGGCGTGGAAGCGGGCGGCAGCGGCTCCGCTCAGCTTGCCGCGCATAGCCGTTCGGGCGGCGGCCATCACGTTTTCCAACGAGCAGATCTGCGGGTGGAGGTTGTTGTAGGTGCGTGCCATGGGAGGAATGAGGAATGCAGGAAAAGAAAAGAGACTGATTCCTGCTTTCCCGCCTTCCTAATTCAATCTTTTCTCACTGGGGATTTTTCGATTTCAGCCATCCGCCCACCATCCGCCCGCACTCGTTTAGTTGCAGCGCGCTGAACTCGAACTGCCTCGGTGCCAGCAGCTTGCGGTCATGCGCCATGCGGATGATCCAGCGAGTCATCTCGATGCCTTCGTTGGCTTTGATAAGCAACTCAGCCTTGTCCCGTGCGTAGCTGGCTTTAACCAATGTCTCCAGCACGTCCATCACATGATTGGACAGCCGCTGGCCCAGAATGAAACGCTGGCTCTTCGGAAAGCTCTCCACCCGCTCGAGAACCCATTTGGCGTAGGCATACCATTTCACCAGAACGATGGGCGCGTCTGATCCGGGTGGCTTCATTTTTAGCTGAAAAAAAACGACCGCCTGCGGCGGTGGGGAGCGCCGCCATCCTGGCGGCTGTCTCCGGCATCCTGCCGGAGACTCTTCGTGCAGGCTTGGCTTCTGAAATCGGCGTCCTCCCCCGAAGAGGATTTGGCAGGATGCCAAATCCTGCCGCCAGGATGGCGACGCTCCCCGAAGAAAAAGGACAAAGAGATAAAGAATAAAAGGGAAGAATCAGCGTTTGCGGCGGGTCAACATCACTCCGCTACCGAATATCGATAGAAAGACCGACGTTGGTTCAGGGACACTGGCAACACGGAAGCCGAAGACGAAGTTCTCGAGCGACGGGTCGACGAAGTAGATGCCCGAGTCCGAGGAGGCCAGGCCGTAGTCGAAGTCGTACCAGGAGCCCCCATGCTGCCCGCGCGACGAGCCGGAGATGACGGTGGCATTCCACTCAATGTTGTAAGCGTGGTCCACCGAACCGTAGCCGGTGGATGGGTCCGCCGCGTTGCCGGCGTCGCCGATGCTCGTCCAGCTCATGTTGACCACGGCGAAAGCCGGACTGACGAGCGAAATGCCGGCCAATACGGCCAGTCCGAGGGATGAAATATGGGGGTTTTTCATGGTGATTTGATAGGGTCGCTACGCACTTTTGCCCCCCCCGGAAGTCAATGACATTTTCACCATTTTTTTGTGATCCGGCATTTTTTTTATGACAAAAAGGTCCGTCCAGCGCGTGTTTCACGGAGGGGTGGCGCAGGCACTCACCGTCGTTTCCGGTTGAAATCACCCGTGGCGCAACCGGGCGCTTTTGACAAGAAAATTTTGACAAGCATCCGATGCCTACATTACAATGACGGCAAGACCAGAACTCAAATCCAATTGCCGGAACTGCTGTTTGGCAAGCTCAAGCGCATTGCCCGAACGCGGGATCTGTCGGTCGCGGAGGTTATCCGTCGCGGCATGGAGCTTTACGTGCAAACGTGCGCCGACCCGGACCCGCCCACCAAACCCTGGACTCTGCCGGTATTGCGCGGCAGCGGCGGCCATTTGCTGGACCCTGCCAGCATCAAGGCCGAAGCCTCGGCCATCGAACAGCGTTGCCATTAGGAGACACCTCAGATGCTTACGGCGGACACCCATCTTTTCATCCATGCGGCAGACCCCGATTCGCCGCAGCACCACAAGGCGAGTGAGTTTTTTCACAAGCTGCCTGCGACAGGTGAGGAATTTGTCGTGTGCGAACTCGTGCTGGTGGAACTTTACATGCAACTGCGCAATGGCGCGATTTTCGTGCGCCCCTACACCGCCCGGGAAGCAGCCTCGTACTGTCAGGCGCTCAAGCAAAACCCGCTATGGCGCTGCTTGGATTATCACAGCGACATCTCGCCTCAGCTTTGGAAATGGGCTGCCGCAACCCATGCGGGTTTCCGCCAAATCATTGACGCGCGGCTGGCTCTGACCTTGCGGCATCATGGAGTCACCCAACTCGCCACCGCCAATGTGAAGGATTTCAAGACATTTGGTTTTGAACGCGTCTGGAATCCTTTGCTCCTGTGAGGGCGTTGTGCAAATCTTGCGCCAGCGACGCTCACAGACCGCCGCAATTGCGGTGAATGGAGAGATTGTAGCGGCGCTCTGTGAGCGCCGTAGCCAAAGAATAGCGCCTTTGCGCAGCGACTTTTCCCGCAGGGGAAAAGTCGTCACAGACCGCCGCTTGCGCCCCATTTGCCAGCGACGGTCACAGACCGCCGCAATGAAGTGCCCGCTAGAGTCCTTGAAAAGCCAAAGATGGTGCCGTCAGGTCAAATTCTTCCTCTTGCGTCTTGAAGTCTTGGGTCTGAGGCGAAGCCTCGCAGGCTATCATTCTGCAATCCGCTCCATCGGCAGTCCGGTGATCCGGGCGATGGTCTCGGCTGCGATGCCTGCCGCTTTCATTCCCGCCGCCATCTCCAGCAGGGTTTCGGCCTTCCCCTCGGCCTTCCCCTCGGCGAATTTCCCGCTCAGCAGGCTGCGTTCGATCCTCACGGCGTCCCAGAATCCGTCGTAGAGGGCGAGTTGTTCGCGGGTGAAGCCGCATTCCTCCGCGATGCCCATGGCCTGGCGCAGCGGCTCGTTGATCCCGACCTGGCCCCTGAATTCTTCCACTGAAAGATGCCCCGGACTGAACACCAAGTCACTGCGGGGATCGAGAAAGTGTGCCATGTCACCAGCGGTTCCGCTCGCCGGGGGCGGCTGTCAAGCCGACAGGCTCCAGGCGGAGCGGTCAATACTGTTGACTTAGGCGATGCAGGCACGAGACAGAAAGAGGCGGCGGGCATTTTCACGCGGTATGCCACGCCCGTTTTCTGCCACCCAACACTCGGCAATCAAACAAGTCCGATCCCCAATTTTTGCCATCCGCATGGCTATCGAGAATCCCATGGTGAGAGGAAATGATTGTGCATCGGAGGGTGCCAGCTATGCTTGCGGTGCCCCATGAACCCCTGCTATGATCGATCCGCTTGATCTGAAACTGCTGCGCGACCTGGGCCGGATGAAGGGCCAGGTGGTAGCAGTGAGTTTGGTGATGGCCTGCGGCCTGGCGATGATGATCATGACGCGCAGTTTGACGTACACGCTGGATACGACGCGCTCGGCCTACTATCAAAAATACGCGATGGCGGAGGTGTTTGCGAGCTTGAAG
>Ga0118677_10002270_pt1 | contig 23511 bp, 18 predicted proteins | sample AliMusrvi5mmetaG_FD_86154 | JGI IMG/M metagenome (GOLD analysis project Ga0118677, IMG submission 86154)
GGCGGCGGCACGCAGCCCCCCCCCCCCTCGCCCGACCAGGCCCGCCTCGAGGCCTTCCACAACCCGTCACCCCGGCGCGCCTATCAGATCACCTTCGACTGCCCCGAGTTCACCTCGCTCTGCCCAGTCACGGGCCAGCCCGACTTCGCGCACATTGCCATCGACTACTGGCCGCGCCGGTACTGCGTGGAGAGCAAGTCGCTCAAGCTCTACCTCGGCTCCTTCCGCAACCAAGGGTGCTTCGCCGAGACGATCGTCAACCGCATCCTCGACGACCTTGTCGCCTGCTGCCAGCCGCGCCGCGCCACGGTCACCGGCCACTTCACCGCCCGCGGCGGCATCGCTCTTGTCGTAACCGCCACCCATCCGGCCTGATCCATGTTCCTCCCCTCCACACGGCCGGAGATGACGGCGCGCGGATGGGAAGCGCTGGACGTGATCCTTGTCTCCGGCGACGCCTACCTCGACTCGCCCTTCTCCGGTGTCGCGCTCATCGGCCGCAGCCTCGAGGCTGCCGGCTTCCGCGTCGGAGTGATCGCGCAGCCGGACACGCAAACCATTGCCGACATCGCCCGCCTCGGCGCGCCGCGCCTCTTCTGGGGCGTCACGGCCGGCTGCGTGGATTCGATGGTCGCCAACTGCGCCTGCCTCGCATACGCTAACCTGATCCGCCGCGCCTTCCGCCCCTGCGCGCCGATCGCACTCGGCGGCATCGAAGCCAGCCTGCGCCGGATCGCGCACTACGACTTCTGGTCCGACACCGTCCGCCGCGCCCTGCTCTTCGACGCCAAGGCCGATCTGCTCGTCTACGGCATGGCCGAAGCCACCGTGCTGGAACTCGCGCGCCGCCTGCGCGACGGTCGCGACTGGCACGACCTGCGCGGCATCTGCTTCGCCGCCAAGGACGCACCCGTGGACGCAATCGTGCTCCCCGCCTATGAAGAGGTGGCCGGCCGCGTGGACTCTGCGCGTGCGGCCTTCCTGGAGATGTTCCGTCTCTTTGCCGCCAATCAGGACCCCGTCACGGCGAAACCGCTGGCGCAGCGGCACAGCACACGCTGGCTCGTACACCAGCCGCCCGCGCCGTTGCCGGACTCCGCGGAGCTGGACCGCCTGCATGCCCTTCCCTTCGAACTCGACGTCCACCCGCACGACGCGGCACGCGGCCCGGTGCGGGCGCTGGACACGATCCGCTTCGCCCTCACGACACACCGCGGCTGCTATGGCGAGTGCGCCTTCTGCGCCATTGCCATGCACCAGGGGCGGCAGGTGGTCTCGCGCAGCGCGGATGCGATCATGGCCGAGGCCGCGCGCTTCGCGCGGCACCCGAAGTTCCGTGGCATCCTCGCCGACGTCGGCGGCCCGACCGCCAACATGTACGGCATCGCCTGCGCACGCGCCGCCACTCGCGGCGCCTGCCCCAACCGCCACTGCCTCTTTCCCGACATCTGTCCGCACCTGGCGGTGGACCATCGGCCGCAGACCGCGCTGCTGCGGCGGCTGCGCGCCCTGCCCGGCGTGCGCAAGGCGTTCGTGGCCTCCGGCTTGCGGCACGACATGGTCCTGGCGGACCGTGCGCACGGGCAGGAATACCTGGAAGAGCTCGTCGCGCATCATGTTTCCGGACAGCTCAAGCTTGCGCCCGAGCACAGCGAGGAGTCCGTGCTGCAACTCATGCGCAAGCCGGGCGTGAAGAAGCTGCTGGCGTTCCGTGCGCGCTTCCTGGAAGCCAGCGCCCGGCGCGGGCTGAAGCAGTTCCTGACCTACTACTTTATCGCCGCGCACCCTGGGTGCACAGAGGCACAGATGCAGCACGTACGGCAGTTTGCCGCACGCGAGCTGGGGTTGCTCCCCGAGCAGGTACAGGTCTTCACGCCGACGCCTTCCACCTGGTCCACGGCCATGTACTGGACCGAACGCGACCCCGAAACGGGGCAGTCGCTTTTCGTCGAGAAGGGCGCGCGCGCCCGGCAGGCACAGAAGGATGCGCTTACGGCTGCGGCTCGTCGATGACCCGCAGGAAGATCGGGCCGCTGGGCGGCGGGATTGAGGAGAGGGTGGCGCGAGCCGACGCGGAGTCGTGCGCCCGGCAAGCCCAGACAGCCTCGAGGATCGCGGCGCCCGCGCTGCCGTCCCCCGCGCAGCTGAGCCGCCGGAGGCGCTCGCCGACACCCAGGTCGTCCAGCGTGAACGTCTGCTCGTCATTGCCCGGCACCACGAGATGTACGCGCCCCTCAGCCATGTCTCCGATCGTGCCGCTCACCGACTGCTTCCGGAGGGAAAGGGCGAACGGCTTCCCCTTGTCCGCCGTGAAGGTGTCAAGTGCCGCCTGCTCCGCGGCCCTGGCCTGCACCAGCAGCTTCTGCAGTGCGGCGAAGTCGCTGTCCGCGCCCCACGCGGCGTGCTGCGCGGCGATTTCCGCGGCCTGCCGGCTGGCGGTCTCCACGCCATCGCGCAAGAGGACGCGGGCCACCTGTGCCATGGCCTCCTGTTCCGCGGGGGTGACCTGGTGCCGCGCAACCGGCGCAGGCTGCGGCGGCGTGGGCTTCGCCGGCAACGCAACGGAGACCGGCAGTTTACGCAGCAGCGGGCGCGGCGCTTTTCGATCGGCAGGCTTTCCCTGCGTGAACCACCAGGCAGCAAGCCCGCCCGTCAGCAGCAGGAGAATCACGAAGACTAGACGTGTCCCGTACCAGCCGCGATCGGGAACGATCAGGTCCGCAGCGGACTCCGACTCCGTTGCAACCAGAAAGATCGTGCTGGCGCCGGGGTGCGGTGCCTCGCCTGGCAAGGGGCGGTTCGTGCGCACGCAGCGGATGCACTCGAGCACGGCCTTCCAATCCCGTGGCCTGTCCTTGGGCTCCTTGGCCAGCATGCGGGTCAGTAGGTGGGTGAACCGGCGCGAGAGCTCCGGCGCCTCCTGGCAAGGGCTGGGGACCGTGGCGGCGAGCTGCCGCCGCATGATCTCATCCTCGTCCCCCTCGCCGGCAAAGAGTGGATGGCCCGTGACCATGTGATAGAGCATGGATCCCATTGCATAGATGTCCGCGCGGCAGTCGAGGTCCGTCCGCCCCATCACCTGCTCGGGAGACATGTAGGCAGGCGTCCCGAGCACTTCCTGCTCCGACTCCCGGATATGCATGGCGCCGATGGCGCGGGCCAGGCCAAGGTCGGCAATCTTCACCGTGCCGTCGGCGTCGATCATGACGTTCTCTGGCTTGATGTCGCAGTGGATGATGCCGAAATTCGTCCAGGCATAGTTAAGCGCCGCGATCGCGCTCTCGGCCACAGCCAGCGCGTCCGTTTCGCCCAGACGCCCCTTGCGGCGGATCCACTCACCGATCGTGTAGCCGTCGACCATCTCCATGACGAAGTAATAGCTGCCGTCGGTGAAGTTGGCGTCATAAACCTGCACAATGCCCGGGTGCTTGAGGCGCCCCGCCGCGCGCGCCTCGTCGCGGAAGCGGGCAATGTCGGCGGGATCCGTGGCAAAGGAGGGCGCAAGGATCTTGATTGCCACCAGACGGTCGAGCGACGACTGGCGGGCCTTCCAGACCGTGGCCATGCCGCCCTGCCCCAACCGATCAATGATTTCGAAATTCTCGATGTGGATCACTTCGCTCATCGTGCCGAACAACCCTCTCCGTGGCATTTGGGACAGAACACAACCTTTTCACCCTGGCACACGGGACAGACGACCTTGCCCAGCTGGCCGGTCCCTTGACATTTCTGACACGGTTCCCACCCCTGGCCGCCGCACTCCGGGCAGATGGCGTTACGGCCGGTCCCGTCGCACTTCTTGCAGGGGACCGTGCCCACGCTGAGGCAATCCGGACAGGCCATCAGGCTGGAACCCTGGCAGATGGGGCAGACTTCCTTGTGGGTGAGCGGCTTCTTGTTGTTGACGGCGGACATCGCATTGTTGTCCGCGACGGTGATCTGCCCGTTCACACATCCGACGCCCGTGCATTTGATCCGTCCGGCGCCCTTGCAGCGGTTGCAATCCTGCTGGCCCAGCCCCATGCAACTGGCGCACGGCGTAGGGCGCCCGGTCCGCAGCAGCACCTGGGCTCTCACGTTCAACAACACCAACAACTCCGGCGACAGCCAGACGCGGCCGCTCGTCACGCGGCCATCGGCCTGTTCGCGAAGTTCGAACTCGCGCGCCCCCTGCGCAATCAGGACCCGCATCTCATTCGCCAGGCGGCTAGTCGTCACAACGCCGCGGCCGCTGCAGGTGAGGCAGACCGTGCTATCCGAGAATGGCAGGGGCATGGTGGCGGCTGGACTCTTGTCGCCCGCCAGCGTTTGCACGCGAATGGTGCGCGCACCGGTGCCGCCGCAGGTCGTACAGGTCCGGGGCGTGTAGATCAACTGCTGGCGGCTCTGCGCCAGGCCGTCGATCAGCGACTGGCCGGCCGAAGCCGACAGCCCCTCGCGCCGAACCAGCCGGCTCAACGCCAGCGCGTTTCCATAATAGGCGTAGGCCACAGCCGGAAGTCCATTGGTCAGGCATTCGTCCGCATGCTGCCGGTCGGCGCGCGCCGCCTTCAGTGCCAAGTCCGAAACCACGGCAGGAAACTGCTGGAAGGCAACTGTGGGGACACCCCCCGTGGCAGCGGCGGGCGGTGGCACGGCCGGCTCGACCTTAACCACGGGCATGGCTGCGCCGCAGTGCAGGCAGACGGCGGCATTGCCGTCCGTCTCCCATCCGCACTTGGGACAGATCACCAAATTCGCTGCCCACAGCGAACAGGCCAGGCCGGCAACAGCCAGCCAGCCAACCATCCGACGCCATCGTGCGCGAGCAGTCATCGCGGCTCCTCCCAACAACAAATATTCATTGTGGTCCGGCGGACGCTAACCTTCAAGCTGATTCCGCATCCCAACACAGCCGGTCCCCCTTGACATCCACCCGCCTTGCCCCTAGTCTGCGCGCCTTTCCGGAGCAGGCCCGATGACCGACGCACAACGCCAGACGGAGATCGCACGGCGGCGCACGTTCGCCATCATCTCCCACCCCGACGCGGGCAAGACCACGCTGACCGAGAAGCTGCTGCTCTACGGCGGCGCCATCCAGCTCGCCGGCTCCGTCCGCGCTCGCCGCGACAGCCGCGCCACCACTTCCGACTGGATGGAATTGGAAAAGGAGCGCGGCATCTCGGTCTCCTCCACGCTGCTGCAGTTCGACTATGGCGGGTGCGTAATCAACCTGCTCGACACCCCCGGCCACAAGGACTTCAGCGAGGACACCTACCGCGTCCTCACCGCCGTGGACAGCGTGATCATGGTGATCGACGCCGCCAAGGGGATCGAGGAGCGCACCCGCAAGCTTTTCGAAATCTGCCGGCTGCGCGGCATCCCGATCTTCACGTTCATGAACAAGATGGACCGGCCGTCTCTCAACCCGCTGTCGCTGCTGGATGAGCTCGAGCGGGTCCTCGGCATCGGCGCCTTTCCCGTCACCTGGCCGCTCGGCAGCGGCGAGGAGTTCCGCGGCGTGTACGACCGCCTCCAGCACCAGCTCCACCTCTTCGAGCGCACGGCCCGCGGCCAGCACCGCGCCCCCTGCCACGTGCGTGGCATCGACGATGAGGCCATCCGCGCCCAGATCCCGTCCCGCATCTACGACCCCTGGCGCGAGGAGGTCGAGCTCCTCACCGGCGCGGGCGAAACCTTCGACCGCGACGCCGTCATGGCGGGCAAGATCACGCCGGTCTTCTTCGGCAGCGGAATTACGAACTTCGGCGTGCAGCTTCTGCTCGACTACTTCGTGCGGTACGGCGCCACGCCCCAGCCGCGCGTCTCCCGCGGCATCTCCGTGCCGCCCGGGCATCCGGCGTTTTCCGGCTTTGTCTTCAAGGTGCAGGCCAACATGAACCCGCGCCACCGCGACCGCCTTACCTTCGTGCGCGTCTGCTCCGGAACCTTCGTCAAGGATATGGTCGTAAACGACCCCGTCTCCGGCGAGCCGGTGCGCCTCTCCTACCCGCAGAAGCTCTTCGCGCAGGAGCGCGAGTCCGTCGAGGAGGCGCTCCCGGGCGACATCGTGGGGCTCGTCACCCACAAGGCCTTCCCTATCGGCGCCACGCTCACGAGCGACCCGACCATCCGCTACGACGAGATCCCGCGCTTCTCTCCCGAGGCCTTCGCCTACATCCGCAACCAGGGAACCGCCAAGATCAAGCAGTTCCGCGAGGGGCTCGACCAGCTTCTGCAGGAAGGCGTGATCCAGTCGTTCAGCAGCCTCGACGCCGGCCGCGCCACCACGCTGCTCGGCGCGGTCGGCCAGCTCCAGTTCGACGTGGTCCTCCACCGCCTCCAGGTCGAGTACAACGCCGATCCGCGCCTGGAGCCTGCGCCGTTCACGCTTGTGCGCTGGTTCGGCGCGGGCACGGACCGCCGGAAGGTCGAGGATCTGGTCCTTGCCACAGGCGTCAAGCTTGCCCAGGACCTGCGCGGCAAGCTCGTGATCCTCTTCCCCCGGCCGTGGGATCTCGACTACTTCCGCAAGCAGCACCCGACGTTCGAACTGCACCCCGTCTCGCCGCATGAGGAGAAGTAGGCGAAAGAAGGCTATCGGCGGAAGGATATGGGTGAGCGGTCCGAATCGTCTGCGGACGCCTCGGAGAGGCATCCTTACCGATCAATTGCAAGCCTCAAAAGAGAAAAGGCGCCCGGCATCAGATGCCAAGCGCCATTCCATCGGGCTCGGGATCAACATCGGAAGTCAGCCGCCATCGGCTGGCTTTTGCATCTACATCACCAGCTTCATTCCCTTCGGCACGGGGTAGTTGCGCAGCGGCCATTTGCCGCGCGGCTTGGCGCGGCCGAAGAGGATCTCCGCGGCCAGCTGCATGCCCTCCGGCGCATCAGCAAAGGTGCAGATCACGGCCTCCACGCCGGGCACGAAGCCTGCGGCGTAGATCGTGTTGGTGACGAGAATCACGCGCGCGCCCTTGCGCAGGATCTTCCGGATGAGATCCCCGTTATTTCCCTCGCTGCGAAGCACGTGGTTGGTGGCCACCACCACGTCGCCCTTGCGGATGAGCGGCAGGATGAAGGCTTGGTCCTCCTTGGTGGCGGCGAACTGCGTGTCCACGGGCAGCACGTTGCCGGTGTGCTGCAGGATGGCTTCCGTGAGGCTGAGGCGGTGGTGCGTCGGATTCAAGCCGAGGAAGACGTCCTCCAGCTTCTGCTCGATCACCATGATCCTCTGCTTCGGCGACAGCGGCAGCGCCCGACGACGGCCGGTCATCACAAGCGTGGCACGCTCCGCCGCTTCGCGACAGAGGTTGATCACGGCCCGCTCGCGAATGGGGGCGCCGGCTTGCTTCGCATCCACCTGCGCGCGGTTCTCGAAGAGTCCGCGGCGCATCTTCATGGTCAGGATGCGGCGGACCTTGTCGTTGAGGTCGTCCTCGGTGATGCGCCCCTCCTGCACAAAGCGCAGCGTGGTGAGATACCCCTGGTCACGGTAGGCGGTCTCGGTCTTGTTGAGGACCATGTCCACGCCGGCCTCCAGCGCGCGGGCGCAGGCCTCGGGCAGCGGATACTGGCGCATGAGCGCCTGCATGGCGATGGCGTCGGTGGTGATCACGCCCTCGAAGCCAAGCTCGTCGCGCAACAGGCCGCGGAGAATCTTCTTCGAGACCGTCGCGATCACGCCGCGGTCCAGCGCGGTGTAAATGTTGTGCGCGATCATGATGCTGTCGAGGCCGTTCTTGATCAGCGTGCGGTAAGGCACCAGCTCGACCGCGTCGAGGCGGCTGCGGGGAACGTCGAGCTGCGGCGTGCCGAAGTGCGCGTCGCTGCTGCTGTCGCCGCGCCCGGGGAAATGCTTGGCAGTCGTGATCACGCCGCCGTCCTGCATCCCCTGCATGGCAGCCAGGGCAAACTGCGCCACCTGCTCCGGGTCGTCGCCAAAGGAACGCGCGCCAATCTCCGGATTACGCGGGTCGATGTTCACGTCCACCACCGGCGACTGGACGCAGGTGATGCCCATCGCGCGGAGCTGGCGGGCCATGGCGCGGTACGCGGAGCGGATGAACTTCGGATCCTGGCTGGCCGCCATTCCCATCGGGGACGGCAGCAGGTTAATGCCGCCGAAGCAGTAGTTGCGGCTCAGGTCGCCCTCCTGGTCGATGGCCATGTTCAGCGGCACGCCGCCGGGGCGGCGGGAGGCGATCTCCTGCAGCCGGTTGAGCGCCTCCGCGTAGCGCTGCGGGCCGATCTCACCCATGCAGCCGGGCAGCAGCAGATTCTCCGCAGCCGGAACGTAGCCGCGCGGATAGTCGAAGCGGCCGGCAGCCGTGTCGAAGTTGTAGTACTTGAAACGCTTGCCCGCGACGAACGCCGGCTGCAGGCGCAGGTTGCCACAGTGCAGCTTCTCGATGGCATCAACCACCGAAGGCGTGATCAGGTAGCCGCTCCAGAGGTAGGTGAAGCACTGTCCCACCCGCTGCTCCAGGCTCATCTGCCGGAGAACCTTCTCCACCTGCGTCGCGATCTGTTCCTTGGTCAGCTTGGTCATATCAGCCGTCCTCCTCCGCCTGCGGTCCTTTCGCAGGGTTGTGCAAACAGTATGGCGCGCCGCGGCGGCAGGCGGATATCGACAAAACGGCGCATCTTTTGTATAAAACGGGCATGTCTTTCTTCCAGGGCCTGACCTTCCTGCGGAGCGCCCACATCCCCCGCTACTCGTGGTGGATCGACCGCCGCTTCGACGGCGACTGGGGAATCCAGTACAACCATGCAGGCAGCATGCAATGGGCCATGGGGCGCCAGCCGCTGCGCGTCTGCCATGGCCCGCTGGCCTGGATCACATATCCGGGACCGCAGTTCCGCTACGGCAACCGGCTCGGGGGAAACTGGGACCACTATTACGTGACCTTCACCGGTCCGCGCGCCGAGCGCTACGTGCGCAGCGGGCTGCTGCCCGTCAACCGCCGGCCGGCGCTGATCCCCATCCGGGAGCCGGATCGCTTCCGCGACGCATTCCTTGAACTGCTCGACTGCCTGCACGCCGACCCGCCGATGGCCGTGCATCGGCTGGAGGGGCTGCTCCTGCTGCTGGCGCGCCAGCCGCAGCAGTCGGCGCGCAACGAGGCGCCGCTGCGCCGCGCCCTGCGCGAGCTTGCCGAACGCATCCGCCGGACACCCGGCCAGCCCATTGACTTTACGGCGGAAGCCCGGCACCTGCACGTTTCGCCGGATCATTTCCGGCGCAGCTTCCGCCTCCACACCGGCCTGGCGCCGCATCAGTTCCTGCTGCGCGCGCGCCTGGACCACGCTGCCGGACAACTGCGCTTCACGGACGAACCGATCAAGGAGATCGCCGCGCAAACCGGGATTCCCGACATCTACTACTTCACGCGGCTGTTCCGTCAGACCTACCACCTGCCACCCGGCCGTTATCGGCAGGAGTTTCAGACGTTGCAGGGGGAATTAACAGAACGGTAGCGGCGACTGTACCAGCCGCTGGACGGCGTGTGGCACACATTGCTACAGCCCCCGGCGTCCGAACCTTCATTATTCCTGCAGCATCCGCGCAAACCAACCGCTGCGCCATTCGCCGATCAGCAGGCTGCGCTGCTCGGCGAACCCCTGCACCTCGTAGGCGGCGCGGACCGCAGCGTACTGGGTGTCGAGGATGCCGGAAAGGATCAGCGCGCCCTGCGGGCCGACGTTGACCGCCGCAGCAATCGCAACCGCGTGCTCGATCAGTACCGGCGCGAGAATGTTGGCGACCACGATGTCCGCACGGCGCGTGTTCTGCGCGAGATCGCAGACCTCCACGACCACGCCCGCGCCGTTGTCGGCCGCGTTCTCCTTCGCAATGGCCACGGCGTCGAGGTCGTTGTCAAACCCTGCGACCTGCTCGAAGCCGAGCTGGCGCGCCGCAATCGCCAGAATCCCGGAGCCGCACCCCATGTCGAGCACGCTGCGGCAGGTGTCGGCCGTGGCGAGCGTGTCGAGAAACTGCAGGCAGGCCTGCGTGGTGGCATGGTTGCCCGTACCGAAGCTCATGCCCGGATCGAGGTCGATCACGCAGTCGCCGGGCCGGGGGTCGTACGCCTCCCACGACGGCCGGATCACGATGTGTTCCGACACGCGCTGCACGCGGAAGAAGCGCTTCCAGCTCTCGGCCCAGTCCTGTTCCGGAAGCGTCTCGATTGTCGGCGTCAACTCCAACCCAAGCGCCTGGCCGGTCTCGCGCAACGCATGGCAGGTGTCGGGCGCGACAGCGGCGTCCGCCAGAAAGACGCTCAGGCGGCTGCGCGGGTTCTCGATGTCATCCCACGACGAGGCGCGGATCTCTCGCGCCTCCAGCGCGTCAATCAGCGCTTCGACCGCGTCGCGAGGAACGAGGGCGGAGACAACGGTAAGTGGCGGATGCGTGTCGGCTGGCATGCTATTGAACTTTCGTAATCAAAGTGACAATCGTATCGGGGTCGGCATCGGTATCGGAGTCGGATACACAATCGATACCGATTCCGATAGCGACCCCGACCCCGAAAAACTTCCCGCGGCTCTTGGAAAAACCCGTCTGCCTTGTCACTTTTTCTGTGTAGTTGGTGCCCGATACGGCAAGGCTGCTTCCGTTCTCCATCGTCAGCGATCACCGCAGCCTACAACTCGGATCGACCGCAAACCATTCTACTGCCGCGGTGCATCGCTTGGTTCGACGTTCTATATGGTGATTATGCCTTCCAAGTAGAGAACTGCTTTGCCGGCGATCTTGACGCGTTCACCGGAGTTTGTGCAGAAGAGTTCGCCGCCTCTTTTTGAAACTTGAAATGCGTGCAAAATATTTTTCCCAAGTACCTGCGCCCAATAGGGAATCAGAACGCAATGTGCGGATCCCGTTACGGGGTCTTCTGGTACGCCAACGCGGGGCGCAAAATATCGGGATACGAAGTCGCTTGAATCTCCTTTGGCGGTGATGATGGCGCCTCTGCAATTCACTTGTGCAAGAGCACTGAAATCGGGCTGGACTGTTTTGATCGCCTTCTCATCGGCCAATACAGCCATTACAACAGGTCGATCACCTGCTGGCTCGAAAACATAAACCTTTTCCGGCGTAATCCTCAGTGCATCATTGAGGCCTCTGGGTGAACCTTGCGCGACAGCAGGTCTTGCTGGAAAATCCATTTCAAACAGATGATCCTGTCTTGTTACGGCAAGTTGTCCGCTTTTACGCGTCGCGAAGTTGATGCTATTCGTAGTCCACTGTCGAAATGTTGACAGTACAAAAGCACTCGCCAGTGTTGCGTGTCCGCAAAGCGCGATTTCCGTAATGGGTGTAAACCATCGTATGTCAAAGCCGTCAGCATTTCGGACAAGGAATGCCGTCTCAGATAAATTATTTTCTGCGGCGATTGATTGGAGATATTTGTCTTCTAGCCAGGAATCCAGGAGACATACAGCCGCCGGATTGCCAGAAAAGACATCTGAGGTAAAGGCATCAACTTGATAAATGGGTATTCTCATTTTTCTCCGTCGAAATCTGTACCGCCAGTCGGAAACGCCCCTGTTTTCCGTGGTTATGCCGTTGCCGCGAAACGGACGAACTAATTATGTCTAATTCGCAACCGCTTGACACGCGCGATCTTGGGGCGTCTCCCTGGGAACGCATCCGTATAATGCCATCCCCAGAATAAATTTCGCGCGGCGAAATTTATAATTGGATGGCCATCGCGGCCTGCGCGCCGATCTCCTTGGCCAGGGCGGCGACGACATCCTCCGGCACGGGCTTGTTGACGCGCACGATGGCGAGCGACCGGTTGGTATGGGTGTCGTGCGGGTTGCGCATGTCCTCGATGTTGATTTGCGCCGCGGCCAAGTGGCCGGTGATGCTGGCCGTGACGCCGGGGCGATCCGGGTAGACGCAGATCAGCAGGTTTCCGGACGGGGGGAAGTAGAGGCGGTCGAACTCGTTGATGCGCGAGACCATGAGCATCCCCTCGGCCACGGTGCCGCGCACGCTCACGCGCTTCAGGCGCCCCTCGTCGATCTCGCTGACCAGGTCGATGGTGATCGAGTTGGGAAACCCCTTGCCAGGGTCGATCGGGCGGTTGTTGTACTCGATGCCGCGCTCGGCAAGAAATTTGGCGCCCGCCTCGTGGCCGTTGAACCGGTCGAAATCCTCCCAGATCCCGGCCAAGATGGGGCCCAGCAGCCATTTGCCGTACGGTTCGAGCTGGCCGTAAAAACTGGTCTCCATGGCGCGCAGCGGCCGGCTGCGGCCGGCCAGTTCACGCGTGAGCTTGCCGAGTGAGAAGGCCAGTTCGCAGTAGGTGCGGTCGAGCCCCTCGGGAATGTCGCGATTGACGATGAAGGAGGTGACTCCCTTGTCGTCGAGGTCGATCAGCTCGCGGGCGGCGCGCTCGGCGGCGACATAGTTGGCCTCGTGCGTGCTGGCACCCAGGTGCGGCATGAGGATGTCGGCGATGTCGGCGACGCTCTTGGGGCCGGGTTCGTCCTTGGGGTAGACGTCGTTGAGAAATCGCAGGTTCTTGACCTTGCGCGCCTCCCGCAGGGCCGGCTCGTCGATAATGCCGGCGCGAGCGCAGTTGACGATGGTGGCGTTCTGCTTCATCAGGCTCAGCAGGCGGGCGTTGACGAATCCGCGTGTGCTGTCCGTCTCGGGAATGTGCAGCGTGACGTAGTCCGCCTCGGCGAAAAGCTCCTCGAGATCCACCGGCTCAACGCCGATCTCGCGGGCGCGCTCGATGGAGACCAGCGGATCATAGCCGAGGAAGCGGCAGTCGAACCCGCGCAAGCGCTTGACCACAAGCCGGCCGATGTTGCCGAGGCCGACGATGCCGACGGTCTTGCCGGCGAGTTCGCGGCCCATGAAGGCCTTCTTCTCCCACTCACCGCGGCGCACGGAGGCATCGGCGGGGACGACGAAGCGGGCGTCGGCCAGCATCAGGGCGATGACCTCCTCGGCGACGGCATTGGCATTCGCGCCGGGTGTGTTCATGACGTCCACGCCGCGCTTGCGGGCGTACTTGATGTCGATCGTGTCGTACCCGGCGCCGGCGCGCACCACCACCCGCAGCCGCGGCAACGCGTCCAGAATCGCGGCTGCGACCTTCTCGCTGCGCACCACGAGGGCGTGGGCATCCGGGTGCGCGGCCGCCAGTTCCGACAGCGGCGTCTTGGCATCCTGCACCACGACATAGCCACCATGGGCGCGCAGGATTTCAGCGGCGATGGCGTCCAGTTTTGTTGGAATCAGCACTTTTTTCATGCTTCAACACCCGGATTGCTTCTGCTATGGTTGCGTGGTTGCCTGATCGCCCAGTTGTTCGCAGCCGGATCGCCGGCCGCGAATGCCGCAGGCGATCCGCAGTTCATGGAGTTTCAGTTTACCGGTCGGAACGGTCCGGACGCAAGGACTGAGCTTGCCGACCGGCATTGTGGCGCCGCCACCCTTTCCGGCTGGAGACAGACCGCATGACGCTCAATCGAACCTCCAACGGGCTTTTCGTCGCCACGCTGACCCTGCTGCTCCCCGCCCTGGCGGCGTGGGGGCAGGTCGGAACTCCCGGCGACAGCGGCCAGACGTCCGCATTCCAGGAGACCGATCCCTACGAGAAGCCAGAGCGCAAGGAGCCCTCGATGTGGCACCTTCCGGCCGAGAACACGCCGGCCGCGCAGTTCGCGCGCGCCACCCGCTTCGAGCAGGAGCAGCGCCGCAGCCGCGCGATCTCCGCCTATGACGCACTGGTCCATAAGTGGCACACCTCGCCGGAGGCCGTCCTCGCACAGCGGAACCTAGCGCACCTGCTGGAGGAGAGCAGCCAGTACGAGGAGGCCTTCTTCGAGTACCAGTACCTCATTGCCCATTTCGCGGGGCAGTTCCCATTTCTCGATGTGCTCGACCATCAGTACCGCTGCGCTAACGCGCTGTGCGGCATCGACAACAAGTTTTTGGGCCTTTCCACCCGCTCCATGAAGGACATCCGCCGGATGTACGAGCGGCTTCTGCGCAACGGCCCCAACTGGCCCAATGCCCCCGAAGCCGGCATGCGGATCGGCGAACTGCGCGAGGCCGAAGAGGAGGCGCCCGAGGCCATTGCCGCCTACGAGCAGGTGCAGAACCGCTTCCCGGGGACGCCGGCCGCGCACGATGCGTCCTATCGCGCCGCGGTCTGCCGACACCAATTCGCCACGGCGCACCCGCGAGACACCCAATCGCGCAACGATGCCATTGCTGCGCTGGCCGCCTTCCTCCGGAATTATCCAGCTGATCCGGCGGCCGAGGGGTTGCGCGCGCGCTGGAAGGAACTGGAACAGCAGTCGCTGGTGGCGACGTACGCACAGGCGGTCTTTTACGATCGCAACCGCCACGACCGCACCGCCGCCATCGCCGCCTATCGCGAGTTTGTGCGCCGCTTCCCAGATGCTCCGCAGGCCCGGGAAGCGGCCGCCCGCCTGCAGGTGTTGGAACGGGGCGCCGCCACCGCGCCCACACAAGGAGTCCGCCCATGAATCCGTTCGTCAAGGGTCTCTGCGCCGTCGCCGTCCTCGTCACGCTGTCCGGATGCGCCAGCTACCAACTGGGCAGCTCGGTGCCGAAGGAACTGCGCTCCATTGCCGTGCCGACATTCGAGAATGCCTCTGGCCACCCGTTCGTGGAAGCGGCTGCCACGCAGGCCGTGCTGACGGAACTCCGCCGCGACGGCACCCTGCGGATTGCGGACCGCGAGAGTGCCGCGCTCGAGCTCGAAGGGCGCGTCACCGGCTGCCACCTGGAACCCATGCGCTTCGACCGCAACAGCCCCACCCTTGCCGTGGAGTACCGCCTGACGCTGACGGCGGACATCAAGGTGTACGAGCGCGCCACCGGCAAGGTCGTGGCCCGACTCCGCAACGCAACTGGCGACGATATCTTCCGCACCCAGTTGGACCTCCCCTCCGCCGAGCGAGACGCCCTCCCGCGTGCCGCCGCACGCCTAGCCAGAACCGTTGTGAGCGAGACGCTCATGGCCTGGTAAAAAATAAGAAGACCGGCGCGTCCATCGGACGCCGCCGGTCTTGCGAAACAAACGGAAAAACGATTACTTCTTCTTCTCGTCCTTCTTGGCCTCGGCAACCTTGACGCTGCCGACTGCAATGGACTTCTCGTCCTTGCTCAGCTCGCCCTTCACCGTAACGGTCTCCTTTTTCGTGATCGCTTCCTTGACCGCAGTCGCGGCTTCGCCCGCTGCCGTCAGATTGAACGTCTTGCCGTCCTTCGTGGTCAGCACGCCCACGACGTCCGCAGCCGCGCCGGCCGCAGGAGCAGCCACCACGCCAGACTTCTCGACCGGGCTCGCCTTGGCAACGGCCTTGTCCGCAGCCATCGCGGTCATTCCAGCCAGAACCATACCAGCAACCAACAGACGCATCAGACCTGCCTTCATACCTGCTTCTCCTTGTTATTTCACGGCGTAACCACTACGGCGCGCCAAACAGGGATAAAGATTCGATTAAACGGCCTTTGTTTGCAAGCGCAAACATTCGTCTGCGCGAGTCCTGTCGTGGAACGGCCAATTCGATCCGGGGAGCTTCCGGATCGGCGATCTGTACGAGTAGCCCGCCGCTACCGCGCCGTCATGCCGACGCGCAGCACGGGCAGCACATCCTGCTCAACATAGGTGTCGAGGGCAAACAGCGCGAAGCCCGGGCACTCCGCCTCGCGCACGATGCGGATCTGATCGATCACCTGCGCCGCCCCCAGCCGGCTCTCTGCCGCCGTCACGCCGATCCCCGGCAGCATGTGCCGGCGCAGCCAGCGCGTGCGCGCCTGGTTGCCGACCAGCTCTGCAAACCTGGCGTTGTCCTCGGTGTAGTTCATCGGCAGCAGGTAGTCCACGTCGCCGGTGCGCAGCCACCCTTCCCAGTCCTGGCCGACCGCCTCCACGCACGACGGATATTTTCCGTACACCGCGGCGGTCAGCAGTTTCCCCTGCCCTTCGCGCCGCAGCAGACCGCGCACCTCGGCCACAAAGTCGCCGATGCGGTCGCACCGCCAGCGCATGAACTCCTGCCGCAGTGGACCGCTCTTCACGTCGGCCGGCCAGTCGGACACCCGCCGGCCGAGGGCCGCCTCGAACTGTCGACGCACCGCGGGGCCCAGGCTCCCGGTAAAATCGGGATAGCGCACGAAGTCGAGGTGCACGCCGTCCACGCCATAGCGCGTCGCCAGTTCGCGCGTCGCCTGCACCAGCAGTTCGCGCACCTCCGGCACGGCGGGGTCCAGCCAGCGCCGCTCGCGGCCGTCCTCGCCCGTCAGCAACCACCCCTTGACGCGAAACGCCGCCAGCCGCTCCTCGCTGCACTGGTCCGCGCAGAAGCAGTACAGCCAGGCATGCACGCGCAAGCCGCGCGGCTTCGCCGCGGCCAGACATGCCGCGAGCTGATCTCCCTGTTCCAGCAAAATCCGCGAAGGCGGCAACACCGCGCTGCGGTAGTGCGAAAAACCAACCCCGCCCACGCACAGAAAGAGGTCGGAGATGCCGTTGTCCTTCAGCATCTGGCAGGTCCGCTCCCAGTCGCCCGGGTAGAGCCCCATGCCGGAGCGGTCCCACACGGCGCGGATCTCGCCGCCGCGGGGCGTCTGCATCCAACCGTACGCCAGTTCCATCTGCCGCCGCAGGTTGCCGGCCTGCGTCCAGGCCGCGAAGCTCCGCCCCTCGCGCAGCGCGGTCTCCGCCGCCTCTTCCGCGGCGGCCGCCGCGCGTGCCGTGGTCAGCACTATCCCCCGGCGCTGCGGATCGTCCACGCGCCGGGCTTGTGCCGCCATGCCGGCCGTGCCATGGAACGGACCGGTCTGGCGCGCCACGGCCAGCCGACGCTCCGCCGCCGTCCGCCACAGCGACGGCTCGCAGGAGGCCGCCAGCGCCAGGAGCAGTTGCGCCTTGGCGTCCACGTCGCCGTCGCCCAGCAGCACGTGCGTCATCCAGTAACCGTACCGGCACGCCAGCCAGGCCGCCTCCGGCGTGCGCTGGCCGCCGCGATCCTCCCACCAGGCCAGCGCCTGCGAGGCGCCGGCCACTGGTTTCACGAGGAAGAGGTTCGGCGAAGTCTGCAGCACGCTCTTCGGCACGCCCTGCGGGCGGGCGTCCTCAAAATGCATCCTCGACCAGCGGCCGCCGGTATCGCCCTTCGCGTAGCCAACCAGTTGCACGCCCATGAGCTCGGCCAGCCCCGGCGAGGACGAATAGCAGACGATCAGCCGGCCGCCACTCCGCACGTACCGGCGCAGCGTAGCCAGCGTAGCGGGCCCGGGATTGCCCAACTGCACCAGCACGGCCACACGGGAGCCGGGGAGCAGGTCGTCCAGCCGCGTGTCGCCCCCCATGACTGCGTCGATCCCCGCTTCGCGGTACCAGCGGAAGGCGTGCCGCGCCAGCGAGAGCGCGAAACCGCGCTCGGTCGGCGCCACGGACTCATCGCCGTAAACGATCACGACCTGATTCGAGACGCCAGCCGCCAGCGCGAATTTCGCGCACATCAGCACCGCCGCCGCCAGCATCTGCACCCTGCGAAACATGCTTCTCCCCGTTCGTGCCCGGCAGTGTCCGGGCGCCCGCCGGTCCTGTCAAGCGCCGTCACACGGCCGGCAGATCCCCGGCGAGCCGCTCGCGCAGTGTCGTGCGGCGCTCGCGCACCTCGTTGTTGCGGATGGCGATGCCCACGGCCTTGGCCGAGCCGACCACGCAGACCAGCTTGCGGCCGCGCGTGATGGCCGTGTAGAGCAGGTTGCGCTGCAGCAGCTTGAAGTGCTGCGTGTGCAGCAGCACCACCACGGCCGGGTATTCGCTTCCCTGCGACTTGTGGATCGTACAGACGTAGGCGAGCTGCAGTTCGTCGAGGTCCGCGACTTCATAGCGCACCGGCCGGCCGTCGAACGCCACGACCAGCGCGCGGTCCGCCTCGTCCACGGCCTGCACACAGCCAATGTCGCCGTTGAAGACCTCCTTGTCGTAGTTGTTGCGGATCTGCATCACGCGGTCGCCACGGCGGAAGACCGCGCCGCCGCGCGGCAGCGACGGCCCGGTCGGATTGAGCGCCTGCTGCAGCACGGCGTTGAGGTTCTCCGCGCCGAGCGGACCGCGCCGCATGGGGCTCAGGACCTGGATCTCGCGCATCGGATCAAAGTGGAACTTCTGCGGCATGCGGCGCGTGACGAGGTCCAGTACGCGCTCCAGGATGAGCGCGGGCTCGGCGGTCTCGATAAAGTAGAAGTCGCCGGGCCCTTCGCCCGTCTCGAACATCTCGCCGTGGTTGACATGGTGGGCGTTGCGCACGATCAGGCCGCTGGCGTCCTGGCGGAAGATCGTGGTCAGGCGGCGGCAGGGGATGGCGCCCGACTGGATGGCATCGCGCAGCACATTGCCGGGACCGACGCTGGGGAGCTGGTCGATGTCGCCCACAAGCACGAGGCAGGCGTGCGGCGGCAGCGCCTGCACGAACTGCTCCATCAGGCGGATGTCGATCATGGAGGATTCGTCCACGATGAACGCGTCGCCTTCGAGCGGGTTGTCGGCGGTGAACTCGAAGGCATGCTCGGCCGGCAGATACTTGAGGAGGCGGTGGAGAGTCTGCGCGTCGTGGCCGGTGGCCTCGGACATGCGCTTGGCGGCGCGGCCGGTAGGGGCGGCGAGGTGCACCGTGAGCTTGCGCGCTCCGAAGATTTCAACCAGCGCGCGGATGATGGTGGTCTTGCCCACGCCCGGGCCGCCGGTGATGATGGCAACCTTGGACGCGAGCGCCGCCTGCAAGGCGTCGCGCTGCGCGGGCGCCAGCTCGATCCCCATCTTGCGCTCAGCCCAGGCTACGGCCTTCTCCGTGGGGATCGGCGGGAAGCGGCTGGGCGTCGCGAGCATCTGCCGCAGGTGACCGGCCACACGCCGCTCAGCCTCGAACAGGCCGCGCAGGTAGACGCGGTCCTGCTCGCGCACCAGGCGTCCATGTGCCAGTTCGTCGGCCAGCGCCTCGGCTACAACCTCCGTCGGAATCTCGAGCACGGCCTGCGTCTGCAAGACCAGTTCCGCCTCGAGCGCAAAGCAGTGCCCCTCCTCAGCCAGCGTCAGCAGCAGGTGCGCCAGCCCGGCGCAGGCGCGCAGCGGCGATTCCGGCGGAATGCCCACGCGCAGCGCAATGCGGTCCGCGGTCTGGAACCCGATCCCCCAGACGTCCGCGCAGAGCCGGTAGGGGTTGCGCTTGACCACCGCAATGGCGTCCGCGCCGTACTGGCGGTAAATGCGCGCGGCCTGGGCCGTGCCAATGCCGTGCGCCTGCAGGAAGATCATGATGTCGCGCACGGCGCGCTGCTCGACCCACGACTCGCGGATCATCTGGCGGCGGTGCGGGCCGATCCCTTCGATCTCCTCCAGGCGCTTCGACTCTTGCTCGATGACCTCGATGGTCTTCGCGCCGAACACCGCCACGATGCGCTCGGCCATCACCGGACCCACGCCGCGAATCAGGCCGCTGGCCAGGTAGCGCCGCAGCCCTTCGACGGAAGTCGGCGTGATGCACTGGATCAGCTCGGCCTGGAACTGGCGGCCGTGCTGTGGATGGCGGACCCAGCGCCCCTCGGCGATCAACTCCTCACCGGCCCAGAGCGCCGCGGTGTTCGCGACCACGGTGACACTTGCCACGTCGCGTCCGGACGGCTGCAGCGTGCAGACCGTATAGCCGGTGGCCTCGTTGCGGTAGAGCACGCTCGCCACCGTGCCGGTGAGACGCTCCCGCGGAGTCTCCGGAACGTCGTCAGGCGGTTTGGGCGATCGACTCATGGCAGTGTTACGCGCGGCTGCCCAACTGGCAGGCAGCCGTCCATAGCGTTGCCGGAAGCGCGCACGCGCACAAGAGAAAAAAGGCGGGCTCGGTGCGTTTCGCGCCGACCGGCTGGCAATGGACTTCACACGCTCAACGAAGAAGAATGGTTATCGATCAAGCTTCCATTCCCCATTCACCTTGATCAAAGAACAACTATATCTGCCAAAATTATTCGTTTTGCCGGCAAGTTGTATAATGACAACACTGGTTCCTTCTCCGGTCTCGCGTTCTTTGATTTCACCTGTCTTGCCTTCCGAGAAATCTAACTGGCCGTGTTCCGTAATGAAATCAAACCCATCGCGGTCCATTTGGGTGACTTCTCGCTTGGCTGTCTTCCTAGGCTTGCAATACGATACCGCCGTTGCGTAGTCGCCCGTATTTGCGGCGCGCAACGCGGCCAGCAACACCTGCCCCATTGGCCCTGGTTCCTTAGCCATCGCCGATGCGGTTGTGGCTGTCGCCGTCGATATTTCCGGTTTTCTTTCCGAAACCAGCGGCAGGTTGCGCAGGCGATCGAGATCAACGAAGTCTTCGACCAACGACTTCAATTCCGCTGCCTCCAGCGTCTTCTTGAGCACATGAACGGTCACCTCGAATGCACCGACATAGACGGTGATCACACCATCGCCAAAGCAATTTGACAAATAGGCGTGCATGCCATCCCGACAGGGCGTGCTGTTGGCCGGCGGCACACTGTCGCCCACGAGGCGGACGCCGACCAGTACGGACGGCTGGCCCTCCTTCTGATAGGTCAGCGTACAAGTGATGTAGCATTCTGTCTCGCTCCTGCCAACAATCTTTGCGCCCGCAAACGCCCCCTTACCCGGTCGGTACACGTGGTCTGTAAGTTCCTTCATATAGGCCACATAGGTCGGATGCAGAGATGCAGACAGGTCGGACAGTTCTTTCTCCTGATGGACACGCAGTTCTTCACCGACCTGTTCCAGTTTCTTTTCGATCTCCGCACGTTGCGCCGGTGTGCCGGCTTTGGACCACTCGACATTCAACGGCTTGAGCATGGTATGCTGTGCAGCGGCCTGCTGCGCACGCAGAGCGGGAATCTGCAGCAATACGCGCGCTGAGGCTAAGAGTGCGTCGCTTGATCCACCTGCCGACCCGGCCGCATTTGTGTCTGCCCGGATCGGTCCGGTCAAAAAAGCAATCACCGTCGCGAGCGCGCCACCAAACATCATCATCCTTGTCTGCATGTGCTTTTGTTCTCCAGCTGGAAAGAATATTAGCCGCAATATGCGGGGAAGGTAACACACCAGCGGCGCATGTCGAGTCTGTTCTGAACAGCCTCGCCGAGACCGGATCATGGAGGGGATTCGCGATTTTCGGCGACTTTCCTTTACTTCGCGTTTCTATGAAATTTCTCTGTGTTCTCTGCCTTTCTCTGTGACCTCTGTGTCCAAAACACCCGTCTCGCGCCAGTCTCTAGCCGAACAGGAGCCCGGGAATCTTGCGCCGAACCCGCCCTTTGGCCTATGCTGCAAGGCAATCGCATTCCGCGAGGGGGCTTCCGCGCATGGACACACCGACCGTTCCACCGCCGCCGCGTGTGGCCGTGTGGCTATTCTATGGCGTTCAGGTTCTGGCCATGGCCGGACTGCTGGCAGCGCTGGTGTGGCTGATCGCGGTGCCGCCCTTCCCCGGCCGGCTGGCCGGCGTGCTGGTTTTCGTGGCAGCCTGGCTGGAGCGCATGTGGTCCATGTACGTGCGGCTGGGGCGCGGGCGCGCCTCGGCAGCCGCAGGGCGGGATTGGAGCGCGCTCGCCGTCGGCTATTCGTTCGCACTGGTTGTAAGTGGCGGAATCGTGGAGTTTCTGCTGCGGCGGCACGGGCTGGGCGCGGACGGCCACACCCTGGCTGGCGTGGCCGTGTACGCCGCCTCGCTGGCGCTGCGCTACTGGGCCTTTGCCGAGCTGGGACGCCAGTTCCACATCGACGTCTCTGATCCCGGACGCGACCGCCGGCTGATCCGCACCGGCCCCTACCGTTTCCTCCGCCACCCGATCTATGCCGCCTCGTGCTTGGAGGCTGTAGGGCTTCCGTTACTGCTCGGCGCGTGGTACGCGCTGGCGCTGGCGGTATGCGTCTTCATCCCGTTGGAGGTGGCGCGCGCACGGTATGAAGAGCGCTTCCTGCGCGAAGTTTTCGGCCCGGACTACGACCGGTTCAAGGCCGAAGTTCCCGGCTTCCTGCCGCGGTGGCGAATATAAATCGCCAAGTTTCTTCCGCATTTCCACTTGCCCCCAGGCAGGCATTTGGCCATGATTTGCGGCTTTCCGAACCGCACACCCATGAGGAGAGTCTTGCGATGGGCACCCAAGTGAAGAAAGTCGGCATTCTGACCGCAGGCGGGCTGGCGCCGTGCCTGAGTTCCGCCATCGGCTACCTGGTCGAGCGGTACAGCAAGGTCGCGCCGGACATCGAGATCATCTGCTACGTCAACGGATACATGGGGCTGCTCCAGGGCAGGAGCCTGCGCGTCACACCGGACGTGCGCCGTAGCGCAAAGGCGCTCACGGAGCACGGCGGCAGCCCGATCGGCAACAGCCGCGTGAAGCTCACGAACGTCAAGGATTGCGTCAAGCGCGGCCTTGTTAAGGAAGGCCAGAATCCGCAGAAAGTCGCAGCCGACCAGCTCGTGAAGGACGGCGTGGACGTGCTGCATACCATCGGCGGCGACGACACTAACACTGCCGCTGCGGAGCTGGCAAAATTCCTCCAGGCGAACCACTACGCGCTGACCGTGGTCGGCCTTCCCAAGACGGTCGACAACGATGTCTACCCCATCCGCCAGAGCCTCGGCGCGTGGACTGCGGCCGAACAGGGCGCGCGCTTCTTCGCCAACGTCGTGGCGGAGCACAACGCCAACCCGCGCATGCTGATCGTCCACGAGGTCATGGGGCGCAACTGCGGCTGGCTCACGGCCGCCACGGCAGCCGCCTACCGCAAGCTGCTCGACGGCCTGACGTTCGTCCCGGAGATCGGCCTCAGCCGCATGCGCAAGGAGGTCCATGCCGTTTATATCCCGGAGATGGCGCTGGACGTGACGGCCGAGGCCGCGCGCCTGCGGCGGATCATGGATGAGAACGACTGCGTAAACCTCTTCGTCTCCGAGGGCGCATGCGTGGAGAACATCATCCAGGAACTGCAAGCCAGGGGCGAAGAAGTCCCCCGCGACGCCTTCGGCCACCCACGGCTGGACAAGGTCAACGTCGGCGGCTGGTTCGGCAAGCAGTTTGCGGAAATGCTCGGTGCGGAGAAGACGCTCGTGCAGAAGAGCGGCTATTTCAGCCGCGCAGCGCCGTCCAACGCCGCAGACCGCGCCCTGATCCGCCGGTGCGCAAATAAAGCGGTGGCGTGCGCGCTCAAGCGCGTGCCGGGCGTGGTCGGCGAGGACGAGGACCGCGGCAACAAGCTTAGCGCCATTGCCTTCGATCGCATCAAGGGCGGCAAGCCGTTCAACCTCGACACGCCCTGGTTCGACGACCTGCTGCGCGCCATCGGCCAGCCCAAGGGCGCGAAGGTCGAAGTGAAGCACTAGATTTTCTGCGCCAGAAAATCTTTGGTTGAAAATGCGATCGAGTACCGATAGCGACTCCGACCGCCGAATTGCCGTGCCTCCCTCCTTGCCCCTGTCGGCGGACGGGTGTATAAAACG
>Ga0118677_10005034_pt1 | contig 23507 bp, 15 predicted proteins | sample AliMusrvi5mmetaG_FD_86154 | JGI IMG/M metagenome (GOLD analysis project Ga0118677, IMG submission 86154)
GCCGTATAGAACATACGGGGGCCGCCGGTGAAAATTGGCGGTCACGGAAAGTGTCACAGAGAACAAACCGCCGGGGGCAACCCCGGTAAGGGTGAAAAGGCGAGGTAAGAGCTCACCGCCCGGAACGTAAGTTCCGGGGCACGAAAAACCCCATGTGGTGCAAGACAAAACAGGGAGTTGGGCCGCCTGCCCGTCGTCTCCCGGGTAATCGTCGCACCGGCCGCAAGGCTGGCTCGTCGCCTTTAACAAGCGGCGTGAGATAAATGGTCATCCGGCTGGGGGCAACCCCGGCTGACAAAATTCGGCTTATAGCCCTCCGCAATACGGGCGCTCTCTGGGGAAACCCCGGGGAGCGCCCTCTTTCTTTTACAGTTCCCCCGCAACCGCCACGATGACCCCATTCGTCGTTTTTCGGATTTCGCCGCTCATCCCCACCGTCCACCCCTCCTCACCCAATTGGAAAAGCGCCAGCTCCCGGGAACCCCACGCAAAGCAAATATAAGAAATCTCCGGCATGATCAGTTCCACCTTCGCCCCGTCCAGCCATGGATTGGAGATTACCCAGGCTCTCAGCTGCCCGGCGCCTTCCTCCGCCCCGCCGCAACGGGCCAGCAAAGCATCGCTGGTGGAACGTGGAATCGGCCGTATGCTCTCAGGGGAATCCATTAAGCTTCAGAATGTCGCACTGTGCTGCATTATGCATTCACCTTTCAATATTTTATTGAAGTCTTTCAAAAGCATTGAGGCAAAATCCTTTTTATGAGCAAATACCTAAGCCTTCGAATCAATGCCAGGGTTGGGGACCGCATCGCCCCCCATGCGAAGGCGCTCTACTGGAGCTCAAACCAATTCGCGGAAAAAGCCATCGAAGCCGTCTGCGATATGATCGACGAGCCCGGCTCCAGGAGCCTCCCGGATTTTGTCACCATGCTGGATGCCCTGCGCGACGACAGCAAACCGTCCGCGCCCATCACATAGAACCGCGGGCAAAGGGGATCTTTGCGGCCCCCGATCAGTCCAAAAAAAAGGGTGACAGGCTGCCCAGATCAGGGATTATGTCCTCAACTTTCTGTAAGAAAGAAAGAGCAGTCCAAAGGGAGGTGTTTTTTCCTCTCGATGTAGCGGGTAAAAGCATTATGAAAACAAGCGATATCAGAAAGCAACTTTGGGATCTGCGCTGCCAGCTCGACTTGAGGAAACGCTTTTCCACTGTTGCGCGAAAATACCGGTCTTTGTTTTTCAGAAAAAAACTCATTGCGGACTACCTGGAGCGCAATCCGGTAAGGAAGGTCCAAATAGGATGTGGACCCAACCCTCTCCCGGGGTGGATGAATACCGACATTGACGTGATGACCGGGGTGATCTACGTCAACGCCCTCAAGCCGCTTCCCCTGCCCGACAGCTCCATTGATTACATCTTCTCGGAGCACATGATTGAGCATATCACGTATGAAGATGGGAACCGTTTACTGCAAGAGGCGCAGCGTGTGCTGAAACCGGGAGGGCGAATCAGAATCGCTACTCCGAATCTGGAGTTCCTCATTCGCTTGCATAATGAATGGGATACAGACCTTGCGCAAAGATACGCAAAATACTCCGTCGATCAATTTATCCCCTATCCGAAAGCCTACAAACGAGGCAACGTGATCAATAATTATTTTCGCAACTGGGGGCATCGCTTCATCTACGATTTTGAAATGCTTTCCCTCACGCTGACGGAAGCTGGATTTGAAGATATTGTCCGCTTTGCGCCGAAAGAAAGCGACGACGCGCAGTTCCGGAATCTCGAAACGCATGGGCGGCTGATCGGGGATGAGTTTAACCTGTTGGAATCGATGGTGGTCGAAGCGCGCAAACCCTGAAATCCCAAGGGACGCCTCACGCTCGGCTAGTGCGCAAAAAAGCGTGCGCGTGCGCGCCGTCGCGGCTACAGTCTGCGACCCGCAAGATCCGCTCCCATGTCCTTCCGCCTTTTCGACCTCAACGACCCCCAGCGCCACGCCGCCACCACCCTGGAAGGGCCGCTCCTCATCCTCGCCGGGGCGGGCACGGGCAAGACGCGCGTCATCACCGTCCGCATCGCCTACATGCTGGCGCAAAAGATCGACCCAAACTCGATCCTCGCCGTGACGTTCACCAACAAGGCCGCCAACGAGATGCGCGAGCGCCTCGCGGGCATGGTGGCCAAGGAGGTGGTCAAAAAGGTGACGATGTCCACCTTCCACGCCCTCTGCGTCCGCATCCTGCGCACCGACATCGAGAAAATCGGCTACAAAAAGAATTTCACGATCTACGACGAGGGAGACCAGACGGGCCTCATCAAGAAGCTCATCACCAAGACCGCCGCCATCGGCGAGAAACTGGAGCCAAACGTCGCCAAGGCCCTCATCAGCAAGGCCAAGAACAACGGCTGGAGCGCCCCGGAGAACGAAAAGACGCTGATCGGCTCGGTCTTCGCCCGCTACCAGGCGAGCCTCAAGCAGCTCAACGCCGTCGACTTCGACGACCTCCTCTTACTGACCGTCAAGCTGCTAGGCGAGCACGCCGACGTGCGCGAGCGCTGGCAGCGGCGTTTCCGCTACATCATGGTGGACGAGTTCCAGGATACCAACCGGCTCCAGCTCGAACTGGTCAGCTACCTGGCCAAGCGCGACGACGGCACGCCCCCCAACGTGGCCGTGGTGGGCGACGACGACCAGTCCATCTACGGCTGGCGCGGCGCGGAAGTCTCCAACATCCTGGAGTTCGAGCAGCATTTCCCGAACCCCACCGTCGTCAAGCTGGAGCAGAACTACCGCAGCACCAACACCATCCTCAACACGGCCAACGCGCTGATTAAGAACAACCCGCGCCGCCGCCCCAAAACCCTCTGGAGCGGCAAGGGCGACGGCGCGAAGATCCGGCTGGTGCAGGCCCCCAACGACCGGGAGGAGGCTGAGTTCATCGCCGCCGAGATCGCCCAGCGCAAGGTGGCCGAAACGCTCCCCTACGAGAGCTTCGCCGTCCTCTTCCGCATGAACGCCCAGTCGCGGCTTCTGGAGGAGCAATTCCGCGAGCGGGGAATTCCGTACAAGATCGTCGGCGGCAAGAGCTTCTTTGACCGGCGCGAGGTGAAGGACGTGCTGGCCTACTTCGCCTGCACGCTCAATGCCGACGACGACGTGAGCCTGCTGCGGATCATCAACACCCCCCCGCGCGGCATCAGCACCACCACCGTCGAGCGCGCCCTGGACTTAAGCATCCAGCACAAATGCAGCCTCTTCCAGGGCCTCCAGCTCCCGGAACTGCGCCAAAGCATCCCGACGCGCGCGGGCGCAGCCATCGACGAGTTCATCACCCAGATCGACGCGTGGGAGACCAAGCTCAACGAGCCGCTGGTGGACCAAGCCACCATTCTGCGCAAGATCATCGACGAATCCCACTACTACGACGAACTGCGCCGCTCGTGCAAAACGCCCGACGAAGCCCTCAAGAGGGAAACCGGCGTGCGCGAAGTGATCGAAGGCTTTGACCGTTACCTGAAAAACAACAACGGCGGCCTGCGCGGCTACCTCGACGCCATGGCCCTGCGCCAGGACAAGGAGGAGGACGAGAAGGACAAGGAGCAAGGCAGCGGCGTCCTGCTCATCACCCTCCACGCCAGCAAGGGCCTCGAATTCCCCCACTGCTACCTGGTCGGCCTGGAGGAAGGCATCCTCCCGCACGACCGCTCCAAGGTGGAGGGAACGCTCGACGAAGAGCGCCGCCTGCTCTACGTCGGCATCACCCGGGCGCAGCAAACGCTCACAATGACCTATTGCTACAACCGCTACCGCTATGGCGGCATGGTCCCCTGCACGCCCAGCAGCTTCATCAAAGAGCTGGACCCGGAGCTCATCGAGCGCATCGACTTAAAGACACTCCTGAGCACCCCCGTGGAAGCCCCGGCAGCCAAGTTTGGCTTTGCCGCTATGAAAGCCGCCGTCCATAGGGAGGGATAGAAGCCCTCTGCGTTTCGAACCTTGTTCCCTGCCTAGGGAACAAGGAACGCTCCGGTTGTTCCGTTCAACCTAAGAACGGTGATGGGAGTGTCTATCTCCCCATCCTGCTTTTGCGCAGCCGTTGGCAGCCCATCAGCATGCCCAGCCCGCCCACCAGCATCGCCCAGGTGCCCGGTTCGGGAACCACCGACAGAGTCACGTCGTTGAACTGGTTATCTCCGTCGGCGTTGGCGTTGAAACTCAAGAGGTAGTCCTTGCCGCTCACGGTGAAGGTGGTGTCGGAGTCCGAGGTGAGCGTGTAGGTGGAGCCGCTCGTGACGATCGTTGAGAAGAATCCCGTCGTCGTTCCGCTGCTCGTGTTGTCGATAAGGATGACGGTGTCGCCCAGGGTCAAACCGTTCAGCACGGAGAGGTCCAGCGTGCCGGCAAGAGAGACGATTCCGCTGACCTTGACCTGGTCATACGAAATCCCCGCCGCCGTTCCGGTCACTTCCGCCACAAGCGTAGACGTGGGGTTCATAGAGAAGTTGCCCCCGACCGTTGTGAGCCCCGGGCTATTACCGGGGGCCAAAGTGCCGCTGGTCAGCGAGAGGTTGCCCGTTACGATGCTGTTGCCTTTCAGCAAGCCGCTGACAGTGGCGCTGCCCTGAATAGTGCCGTTGGCATTCAACGTGGCTCCCGCAGTGACCGAAAGCGCACTGGTGGAGTGGGTGGTGCCGGTCAACGAGGTGGTGCCGCTCGCCACGTTCACGCTACTGGCGATGTTGTAGCCACTCAGCGTGCTGGCTCCGGTAATGGTCGTGGCCCCCAGGGTCAGGCCGCTGCCGCTGACGGTGCCGCTGGTGACGGCCACCGTGCCGTTTGCGTTGCCGCTGCCCGCGAGAGTCGCCGCGCTATTGAGAGTAAAGCCTGCCGTCGTGGTGCCGCTCAAGGTCGTGGTGCCGTCGGCGATGGTCACGCTGCTGGCGCTGTTCGTTCCCGAGAGGGTGCTGGCTCCGTGGAGGGTCGTGGCTCCCATGCTCAGGCCGCCGCCGTTAATAATGCCGCTGCTACCGGTTACGGTGCCGGCAATCGTGCCGCTGCCTCCCAAGGTTGCACCGCTGCCAATGGTCACTGCCGTGTTCCCGAGAGAACCGTTCACAATCAGGGTGCCGCCGTTAATGGTGGTGGCTCCGGTGTAGGTGCTGGAACCGCTCAAAATCTGCGTCCCAATATTGGTGCTAGCCAGCGTAAGGCTCAAGGTCGCAGCCCCTCCCCCATCCGTGAGGGAGCCCGAGAAGGTGTTCGTGGTGGGGATTCCGCTCGCGCCATTGTTGTTCAACGTCAGCGTCGCCGATGTGGGGGCGCTCCCCGTGCCGAGCAGCTTGTTCTGAATGATTCCCGAACCCGACAGACCCGCAGCCGTCAGCGAGTAGCTTCCAACGGTTCCCTGGCCGGAACTCCCCGTGCCGCTGCCGTTGTAAAGATCAAGAATTCCACTACCACTCACCGTGACCACCCCGGATGCCGTGATGGCTGAGCCGAGCGAGAGGGTCGAGGCCGAGCTACCCGAGCCCACCGTGATATTGCCGATGTTGCGATTGGAGACAAGGGTCGACACCCCCGCAGCGGTGTAAAGGAACGTGCTCGTCGGATCAATCGCACCGGAGCCGACGGTGTTGCTCAGGTTATTCAGAGCGCTTGCAGAGGTTGCCTGCAAGGTTACGTAGGAACCAATCGAGGTATTGGCCCCTCCGTTCGTAGTGATGCCAAGATTGAAATAGCCAGCCTTCAGCGTCCCCGCTGCCGCAGAGCTGCCGCTGTTGGTAATGCCAACGACCGAACTCGTGGAATTCGTGGCGCCGCTCCAATAGGGCGCATAGCTTTTGCCATTCAGGTCGTAAGTCAGTCCGTTCAAGTCGACCAAATCGTTCACCACGCTACTGGTGGATGTGGTCGACGCGTAATAGAACGCAAAATTGGTGCCGCTGCCGCTGTAGGTCAGATTGCTCCCCAACCTCATGATGAGAGTGTTGCCGCTGAGGGTCGAGCCGCCGTAAAAATTGAACGAATCGATGATGTTCGATCCGGTTCCGGTGTAGAGAACCGAACCCGTTGCATTGGAGGAAACAAGCGCTATGGAGGTCGTGCCGGCACCGACATTTTGCGGACGCAGGCCGATGTCGATCGCGTTGCTACCCGTCCCAAAGGCTATCGACTGAGTGCTCGTACCCCCCACCGCCGCCGCGTTATACAAGACGACCCCGCCGCCATTGGAATTGCCGGTGTTCGCCGACGTAAAACCGCTAATCTGCCCGTTGATGACATCGGACGATCCCGTGAGATAGAAACTACTGGTTCCCGCATAAGTCCCGGCAGTGTTGACCTTGCCACCGCTGTTGACCGTGAGGTTGCTCATGTAGTATTTCGAGCCCGCGCCACTGATATCGGTCTCGAGAGTCAGCGTGCCCCCGTTATTGATGACCAGCGGGGCACCCATCGTCAGGTTGCCGCTCGATACTGCGTTGATCCATTTGAGCGTCGAGGCGTTGGCGATCACGATCTTGGAGTTTGTATAGCTCGCCGAACCGAGATAAAGCTGCTCCCCGGTCGCCGACGTGCTGGAAGTGCTGCCGTAGGAAAACGTCGAGGCATTCGTGCCATCGCCGATCGTAACAGTGACATTGTCCGCGTTCAGCACGAGGTTCATATGCCCGCCCGCAAATGAATTGGAAAGCGCGCCGCCCCCCGTCAGTGTGAGGGAACGGTTCAGGTTCAGGTAAACGGCCCCCACGCCGGTGGTGTTGACCATGTTCAGCGTTCCCAGCGTGCCTGATTCCGCCGCGTCGTAGGTGATGTTATAGGTGCTCGCGCTTCCGTAAATATTCGCCGTGTCTCCCGCACCCGGGAACGTGCCAGAGGTGCTGGTCCAGTTACTGGTCTTACTCCAGGTCCCGCTCGTCGCCGTATTCCAGGTATACGTCGTGGCACGGGCCTCGCCCAGGCCAGCAAATAGAAGAAGGGCCAGCGTCAGAAACGAAACCCATTTTGAACAAAAGCCATTCCAGTGAACAGCGGTTGGGAGAATTCGAGGGGTATTCATGATGTTATCTGGTCAATTTTGGGATAGGGGGCTCACGCGCGGAAAGCAGCGTCTTGTGCGACAGAGTGCCCGACCACTGCAGGCAAGCTGGTTTTGGTGTGCTGTATTTCCAGGGTAAGGAAGCGCATGGGGCGAAAATTAAATCTCTCTTAATGACGGAACAACGCCCACGTAATTGAAGCGTTCACATTCCTGGCATCTGGACCCCGCTTCGTTTCTTTGAAATCCTCGGCGGTCCGCAGAGAGACATGCCAGAACACCTCAAGACCAGATGGCAAAATGGATTCCCTAAGAGGACCGTTGGAGGAGCGGAATTCTCATTGTAACCTGCCCATGGCGGTGCTATTGAACAGTTCAAATGCTTGAAGAGCCCTCCTCTCCTGCGCACGCCACCCGCCCCACCCTCCGCGTCATCGCACAAGCGGCGGGCACCTCACTCGCGGCGACGTCCATGGCCTTGCGCAACCATGCGGGGATATCTGCAAAGACGCGCGCGCATGTCCAGGCCGTGGCTCTCAAACTTGGGTATCATCCCGATCCGAAGCTTTCCATGCTGATGCAGCACCTGCGCACGCAATGCGGGGTCGAATATTACGAAACCATCGGCTATCTGAGCTTTTATCCCGATTCCCGCTGGAAGAAATATTCCCAATATTACATCTATGAAGGTGCCGCCGAACGCGCCGTTGAACTCGGCTACCGGGTGGAGGTATTTCAGTTGGGGGAACCGGGGATGACGCCAGAGCGCATGAACAACGTACTCAAGGCTCGCGGGATTCGCGGCTTACTGATCGGGGGCACCGATCAACCCAATATGCGCCTGGACTTGGACTGGGACTACTTCGCCGCCGTCTCTCTCTCCTATACCCTCGCTTCACCTACGCTCCATTGTGTCAGCACCGATTTCTACCGCGAAATGCTCTCCGCCTTGAACCGTCTGCAACAAGAGGGTTACAAGCGAATCGGGCTCAATGTGAAGCTTTTGGATGACATTAAGACCTTTAATCTCTGGCGTTCGGCATACCTTCTTTACCAGGATAAAATCCCGAAAAACCAACGTATCCCCATCCATGCCACACCCTCGGGACGAGATCGTCTCCAGGAATGGGTCAACACCCATAAACCCGATGTTATCATCAGCGCGGCATGCGATTTTCCCAGAGAATACCAAGAGATTTACTCCAAGCCGCCGCCCAAACATATTCACTATGTAAACATGAACATCTTCCAAGCGGATGCCCGTTCCCGTGGCATTGACCAGAATGGAAATGCCGTTGGCCGCCTCGCCTGTGGCAATTTAATCAGCATGCTGCAGCGGTATGAAATCGGACTGCCGGAACATCCGCAGATCACCTCCATTGACGGCAAATGGGTGGAGGACTACACCGAATGGACGAAGCGGAACAAAAAATCGCGCGCCGTATTGTAGAGCCTGCGAGTGGAACTCAACGGGATTCCTCCGCCGATTTATCGTGAACGGAACCCGGTGGTGAACGGTTCACCCACAAACAGATCGCAGGATACCGGGCGGATGCGCTTTTTTCTTGGATAGCACCTATCCATGAACTGCACCGACTCCCTTTCCAAACCGCGATTATCGCTGCCGTCTCTGCTGACTTCCTCCCTCTGGCATACAGGCAACCTATTGGCCTTCTCGCATCTCGACGGCCCCACCGACTACGCGCACGGCCTCGTTGCCCGCACCGTCAGCACCGGCCTGGATATTCAATGGCCCGCTCTTTGCAAAATCGGCTTTGAGACCGCAGCCGAAGAGGCGCTTGTCACTAGCGATCTCTTTGAGATACGGATGAAGAACGGCGCCCTGCTACGCGGCGTATTACTCGATGCCCACCATCTGCTCATCGAAGGTTCCTGCATCGTTCAAACCTCGTCGCCCGCCATCAGCTCGACCGCCCTTGATAACCGCGTGCTGATTGGCGCGACCACCCATTTCAACCCGTCCCTGATCCATGCGGATTTCGACCAGGCGCGCACGGCCCGGCTGAGCTGGCTCAACACCCTGGAACTCCCCCCATCCGCTGAAGATCTCTCCCTGGCATCGCAGCGCTCTTTCGCCAGGGCGATTTCCCAGATGAAAGGCCAGGTCTGCTCTCCCGAGGGAATCATCAAACATCCCTGGACGACACCCGACCGCTGGCCGCACCGGGCTATGTGGCTTTGGGATTCCGCCTTCCACGCCATTGGCTGGCGGCATATTGATCCCCTGCTTGCGCAGGCAATGATCGACGCCGTGCTCGACGCCCAAGGCACCGACGGCTTTATCGCGCACATGGTGGACCCGCACCACCGGTCCGAGATCACGCAACCGCCTATCCTTGCCTTTGCCGCAAAGCTGATTCTCGAAAAGAGCCATGATGAACGCTGGCTTGCTCTCATTTATCCCAAACTCTGCGCCTATGTGGAATGGGATGCAAGCCACCGGGACACCGACGGAGACGGGTTGGTGGAATGGTTTATTGAGGACGAACTCGACTGCCGCAGCGGAGAAAGCGGCATGGATAATTCTCCGCGTTTCGACTGCGCATTGGCGCTCGCCGCTCCCGACTTCAACGCATTTCTCGCTGGCGAATACGAAGTGCTTGCCGAGTTCGCACAACGCCTCGGCAAAGATCATGACGCCGAGCAGTGGTCTGCCCGCCACGCAGATCTCTCCCGGCTGATCAACGAAAAACTCTGGAGTACGGAACATCAACTCTACTGCGACCTCGACCCCCGTTCCGACACGCTCACTCCCGTGCTTTCCAGCGCGGGTTTTCTGCCCCTGATATGCGGCGCCCCCAGCCAGGCAAAAGCGCGCGCGCTGGCGACTCACCTGGAAAACCCGGCAACGTTCGGCACCGCCCTGCCCATTCCGTCCATCGCCACCTGCAACCAGCAGTATTATTCCAAAGATATGTGGCGCGGCCCTGTCTGGATTAACATCAATTGGTTCGTCGCCCGCGGCCTTCACCGCTACGGACTCGATGCGGAGGCAAAATCCCTGCGCACAAAAACACTGCATGAATTGGAGCGTCTCACCGAGATCTACGGAACCTTTTTTGAATACATCGACGATCAATGCGAAGTGGAGCCCCCTTTGCTTCTGCGAAAGCTGAAGAATATCCCGGGGAAACATCCCCACCAAGCCATCCACGATTATGGTTGGTCCGCAACGCTTTATGTGGATTGGCTATTGGAAACCGCGGAGTAGTTTTATGAGTGGCTGCGCGCCGATAATTCCTTTTTCTCCAGGCAAATGAACGGATCACCCACAAGGCATTAGCAAATCGCCACGCATCCCTGCATCATAGCCTTAGAATCATGACTATGGATTCCCCCCATGGAACTCTGGCCTCAACGCATTCGCCCCACGCAACCGCGGGGCTCGCGGAAAATGGCAGAAAAATCTATACCGCCGGAACGCTCCGCTACACCGTGCGCGGCCTGTTTGTGTTGTTTCTCTGGCTGCTCTGGGGAGACTTCGCTTTCACCTTCTTTGAAGCCATATTCGGCCGCTTCATTCCGTTGTATCTGAAAGATCTCCAGGCATCGAATACCTTGATCGGCGTCATGACGGGGAGCTTTGCGGGGTTGGTGAACATCTTTTTTCTCCCCAATATCAGCCAATACAGTGACAGCTATCGGAGCCGGTGGGGGCGGCGTATTCCGTTCCTCTACGTCGTAACCCCTCTCACCGTGGGGTCCCTTGTTCTGGTAGGCTTCGCTCCAGAGATTGGGGCGTGGTTGCACCATCATCTCCCCAGCCACGTTTCCGCCGGGATATCCGAAACCGCGGTCGTTCTCTCGCTGCTCTGCGCCTTTGTCGTCAGCTTCCATTTTTTCAACATGATACTGGTCAGCGCCTACAATTGGCTCCTGCGCGATGTGGTTCCGCTGGAGCTCATGACCAGGTTTTTGGCGTGGTTTCGGATCGTGGGCACTGCAAGCACTTTCCTTTTTCTTTGGTTCGTATTTCCCCACCTGATCACGCATCGCCGGGAAATCTGCGCGGGAGTCGGGCTCTTCTATTTGGTCTCCTTCCTTGCAATGTGTTCGCTGGTCCAAGAAGGGGAATACGCCCCGCCTCCACCGAAACAGAACGGGCCGGGAGTCTTGGGCGCGTTTGCGCTCTATTTTCGGGACTGCCTGAGCATTCCGCTTTATCGCAATTTTTTCATCACCTTTACCCTGGTGGTCATGGCGTCGAGTTGCGCAGGCCCGTTCGCCGTCCTCTTCGCGCGCAAAAGCCTGGGATTGGAAATGGATAGCCTGGGCCAAATTTTCGCCTGGGGCATGGCTATCTCCGCGCTGGTGTATTACCCCGCGGCCTGGCTCTGCGAAAAGCTCGCGCCCATTCGCGTCGCCATCATTGCCTTGGCAATCTCCGCCTTGTTTTCCGTTTTGGCCTGCGCGCTGGTGTATGATAAGCAGAGTTTTTTCGCCTACACCCTCCTGTGGGCTGCGCCGTCCGTCGGTTGGAGCCTGGCCTCCATGGCGGTGACCATGAAATTGTTTCCCAGCGAAAGATTCGGGCAATTCTCCTCGGCCCTCAACGTCTTCGGTTGTGGCGCGATGATTCCCGGGAATTTCCTCATCGGCAACTTCATCGACTTTGTGCATGGCGACTACAGGATGACCTTCCTGTGGAGTGCCGCATTTTTTGCCATGGCTATCATCCCCATGGCAGCCGTCTATCGCGGGTGGAAAGCCCACGGCGGGCCGGCTCATTACGTGCCGCCTCTTCCTCATGAACAGCCTGTTGAAATAGAGAACGATGGCAAGATTACAGAGGTTCCTTTTTGACCGGCCGCTGGATTCACTAGACTTCAATTTTTCACCCTCACTCCCTATGCGTATCCCACCCCCTTGTTTCTGGATGTTCATTTGCCCCAAACCACAGTCCTTGCAATCCTTCGCGGGGTGCCTGCTTTTTCTGGCGCTGTTTTTGCTCGGGGGAGGGCTTCCCCCCGATGCCCGCGCCCAGGAAGGCGCTCCCGCAAATCTCATCACCAACCCCGGCTTTGAAGAGGGCATCGCCCCCTGGGGACTGGATAACTGGGCCAAGAACGATGCGTCTGCGGAACTGGACAAGCAGAATCCTCATTCCGGGCAATGGTCCATGAGGGTCCGCATGAACCGGCTTTTGGGGGAACCGAGCCTCATGTTCGCCATCCCGCACCTGCGAGTGAGGGCGGATGAGGCGGTTGAGGTCCGGTTTTGGGCTCGGGGGGTGAGCAATGGGACTCCCGTAAACGTCATCATTCGACACGAAGGGACTCCCTACACGAAATATTTTACGACCGAGATCAGTTTGACGGATGAATGGCAGGAATACTCGTTTAGGAAAGTCCTCCCGTCGGATCTTCCTGCCGACGATATTTCCCTCCGTTTTTGTTTAAATGCGCCGGGCGTATTCTGGATTGATGACATCTCCATGGTCGAGTTGCCGCCCGTGGAGCCGGGGCGGATCTCTTTGATCAACCCGATTCGCAATCCGTCGTTTGAGGCGGGCACCGACGGTTGGACCGCGACCATACGGGAGCGGGAATTTGGCACCCCCCGCGAAGAGAGCGGCAGCAACACCCCGTCTCCCGTGGGTGCGCGATTGCAGGTCAAAAGCGATGGAACGGCCCCAAACGGACGCCGTTTCCTGACTTGTGATATTCCCCAGGGATCTCGCGCTGTCGTAACCAGTGCATACTTTCCCGCTCGGTACGGGCATCCTATGCGCCTGGCTTTTTCGATCCGGTCGGATGGGGCGCATCCCTTCGAGGCGGGTTTGGCCTCGGATAAAAATGGACGCACCTCTTTTTCGATGTCTTCCCGCAAGACTTCCGCCCAGTGGCAATCTTTCTCGCTGCCAATGACCCTCAAGCCAGCGCCGGGCGGGCTCTATACCTTTCGGCTAAAATTCGAGGAGCCGGGCCGTTACGACATCGACGCGGTATCCATCGTCGAGGAGGAAGCGGAGAATCCCGATCTTTCTCCCCCCTCCGTGGCTATCGAACCGGCGGGAAATGGGCCGGTTGCCCACCTCTACACGGCGGGAGAAAAAGCGGCATTCCGCCTGGTAGTAGCGCAGGAAAAACCCGGAACCAAAATATCCTGCCAAGTAGCTGTTTTCGATTATAGGGAGAGGAAGTCGGCGGAGACTTCCGTCAGCCTGACCACCGATACGGCAGGCTATGGCGACCAGACATTCGAGGTGCCGACAAAACAGTATGGGGCCTTCCGCATCGAGGCACGTCGGGCAGGTTCCCCGGAGCTGTTGGCGGAGCAGCTCTATAGCGTTCTGCCTACGCTTCCTCCACCGGCGCAACGTCCTGATTCCTATTTTGGAGGGCACGTCGACCTCACCCCTTATGGCTTGGAAATTGCCCGCAAGGCCGGTTTCCGCTGGCTTCGGCTTTACCCGCCCCTCTCGACCCTGTGGATGACGGTCGAACCCGCTCCGGGGAAATGGGACTTCCGCACCGACCATGTAAAGGCGGCCCATGCCGAAGGTTTCAAAATTCTGGGCCTTCTTGCCACCACGCCTGATTTTGCCGCAGACCGCGATCCCGCCAAGCGAACTCCGGCCCGCTGGGCGACCAGTTATCCTCCTGCGGACCTTGGCGCATGGAAGGAATATGTGACCCGTTGCACCGGTGCGTTTGGCTCTTCCATTGACGCGTGGGAAGTGTGGAATGAGCATGATGGGGGGTATATGCAGGTTCGCCCCGGGGTGAAGAAAGAGGATGTTTACGAACGTCTTCTTCAATCCGCTCGCGAAGCCGTGAATGCAACGGGGAAGCCGACGATATTGCTGGGGCCCGGAGTGGCTCAGGTGAATGCATCCCTTGGCTGGGAGGCGCTGGCACGGGGTGCAAACTGCCTGGATGCCTACTCCTTCCATTTCTATAGCCTCGCGGCGGGAGGAGGGAGCCCGAACGATGATTTTGTGCTTCCGTTGATTCATAAATATTTCGAATACAAAAACCGCTCGGGGGAGCGCATGCCGTTATGGATTACGGAAGGAGGCACCTATCTCAACGGCAGCCAGAGTTGGCTGGCCACCTATCGCATTCCCCCCTCCTCGTCAGTCACCCCGCCTCAAGCCGCGGCCTCAGTCGTCAGAGGCGCTTTACTATTCAAGGCACTGGGAGTTCATCGCTATTTCGACTACCAGGCCGCAGCCAGTGCCTCTGGCAGGATGGTGCATGAGGACATCACCTGCCCGTTCATTGACGTCACGGGCATCCCCGGGCCGGGTATCGCCGCCCATGCCGCCATGGTGGCTTTGACGGAAGACGCCAGCCCCGCTGGCTTTGAATCCAAAGAAATCAATGGAGTGAAGGTGAAAACAGCGCATTTCCGATCCCGAACCGGCCCCATTGATGCCTACTGGTCCACCGCGCCGCTTCCGTTAGCGGCCGTCGTCCACTTGCAGCCTGGGGATGAAGTGAGGGATATGATGGGCAATCCTCTGACTCCAACGGAAACAAAGTTGGGAGAATTCCCCATCTACCTTTTGAAGGCTGCGCGCTGAGACGGAGTCTCCAGCGTTTTATGGAGCAAAACGCTGGGTTTCGACGACGCGCCAGCGGTAGTGGTTTCCCAGGAGATCCTTTGAAAACGGACTTGTGCCGTCAGCATAGTCGGGAATGGTGGTGTCGCCGGGGTCAAGGTACCGCTCCACGGTGGTCGCCCCGCGGTATTCGCTGACCACGGCGTCTTTGCCCTCCGTCCAGGTTCCCGCGATTTTTGACTGCGGCGTTTGTGTCAGCGATTGCGCGCGGAAGTGAACGGTGTAGGTGTTGGATTTTGTAGTGAGCCGCGGGTAAAGCGTGGTGTAGATCCGTTCGCGTTCATTATCGCCGGTTCCGACATGACTGCTCCAAAAGGAGCTCATGCTGGAGACGGTCTGCCCCGAGGGGACGATGTGGAGATCGCAAATCTCCGAGGGCGAAATGAACAAATTTCCTGTAGTGAACTTGGTTTGGAATTGCTTGAGCGTTTCGTCGGAATCGATGGCGAGCCGCGCGTCCGTCTGCGTTGCGGTGGAGGAAAGGGCGACTTTGAGGTTTTGCTTAAAATTGTAATAACCTTGTTGTGAAAAGTTGTTGCCTCCATTGGGGATGGCGATGACTTTCTCGCCCTTGAGCAACGCCCTTAAACCCGTGTTTCGGGTGATATAGGTAAAGGGGGCCATTTGGTAGTTCATGTTGATCTTGCCCGCGGTGGAGAAGCGGTCGCTGATGGCGTAGGGCTCGACCACTGGCATCCAGAACAAATCCATGAGGAGGTGGTCCTTGGGGGCGTTTGATCCAAAGTGATTTGCCTGTGGGCGGAAAAGCAAGGTGCGCCATGGCGTTCCGCTTTTCACACCGGTGGGAAGCGATCCGAACATGCCCGGCGAGGGCATGATGCGGTTGGGGGAGAAGTAGGTCGGACCGGCAGGCGCCTGCATCCAGTAACTGCTGTAATAGGGAATGGAACCGCTTGTGCCCGAACCGTAGGTGTTGCCTTCGTCGGGCTTGTTGACAAAGGGGCCGTCGATACAGTTGGGAAGGCTGCTATCGAAGTCGCCCGTTGTCTCCGGGACATTGGTAGTCGTTCCCGAGGCGTTGGCCGGAACGTCCACCATCAGCGTGGCCCACGGCATGGCAGAAGGGAAATAGCTTCCGCCGAGATCGAAGCCCGGTTCCGCCTGGGGGTTTTGAGAATTGGCAAAATTGGACGCCACCATTTTAGTGCTGTCATCGTAATACCGGTGTTTGGCGTAGGTGGTATTGGAGACCGTGGACTGTGCCGCGATCAGACGGTAATCCCCATGAGCGGGAAGGACCGTGCGGATCACGTCGAAATTTGCGGCGGTCGTGACGTTGGGCGGTGTATTGTAGAAGAACGATCCGGCATCCATTTGCAGTTTACTGCTCGCATCAGAATAGTACGTTGGGTGTGAGACGAAATTAAACCTTCCGTTGACGGTGGAGCCGTTCACCGTCACCCCGCCCACGCGGGGGAACGACCACCAGTTTTCCTTTGTTGTGACCCCCGAACTGGTGTTCTGAGTACCTTGATTGACCAGATTGGGAATGGGGAAAGTGCTGCTTGATGGCAGATTGACGTTGATGGTTTGCATCAACATAGAGGAACCGGAAGAGAGTTTGACGACAATGTTGTTGCTGCCTCCAAACGTCATCGTCCCCCCCGTTCCCGAGGCGCTGATGATGATGGGAGCGCCGATGAAGGGATAGTTTGGGATGGAGGCGGAGGCGGTATCGCCGGGCACCGAGCCCTGGGTCGCGATCCCCTTGGAAAGAACGCAATAACGCCAACCGGGGTTGCCCCCCCCGGCTCTTCCGGCGTCCATGGTCCCGGCGCTGATATTATAGGCCACGGTTCCGTCCGAGGGGAACCCGAGGGATTGAGTTTTGCCGCTGCTATCGGTAACGGAAAGGTTTTGGAGCCCCGTGATCTCCACCTGCATATTGGGGATGATACTTGCCCAGCCTGCCATGGGGGAAAAAAACTCGAAGGCGATGACGGCCTGGATGTATCGATGCCCCGGGAGAAGCGCCGTGCCTCCCAGGACCTTGTTAGCGGCAGGATCATTGCTTCCGTAGGATACATCGGTGCCCGTGGCGGTGGGGTTGTCAGCCACCGCGTTGCAAATAAACCCGATGCCGAATTTGGAGAGCGTATAATAGCGGCCGATCCCCTGTGTGCTCCCGCATTGGGTGGGAGCCACGAATCCGTGCCCGGCCCCGGAAGCCGGGGTGTAGGGAGTGGAAACATTGTCATCACAAAGGTTGGCGCAACGGATGTAGTCGAATATTTCGGTGAGGATCTGGTCCCTGTCGTTGCCGTATTTGGTTTTGAAATTGTTCCCGAATCCGGGAACCGCTTCCTGGGTCAGGTATTGGAGATAGTTGTAAAGGTAGGTGTTCCGCGTGATGCCGATGTCGGCGGTGGGGCTCATCGGGGTGCTGCGCTGGAAAACGTAGGGGGCCCCGTTGATGGTGGAGCAGGTTCCGATCAGGCGATCGTATGCCGTGGTGCGGGTGGTGTCGTAGGAGGTGCCGCTAAGCTGATAGACGGGCCAGCAGGCGACGCGCGGCAGGTTGAAGAGATTGAGCTCTGGAGCACGGCTGTGCGTGGAAAGGAAGAATTTTTTCTGTTCCAGCGTGCTGCGGTTGATGACCGAGGGATAATTCAGAGCCCGTTCGCTGCCGCTCAGCGCGGGCTTGAAAAGCAACTCGGGGAGGTTGGCGTAAAGCCGGTCCGAGTCGGGCGAAAGCGTCCCCGTGGCGAGGACGGTGCCTTCCTGCGAACCGCCTCCGGTGACGCGGGGAACGATGGCGTAAATCTGTTCCGCCCATTGCTGATCGGTGAACCCAGCGGGCTTGGGGAAAACGGTTGAGAGACTGGTCATCGCCGGGTGTCCGGGGTAGCGCTGGTATTCTTTTTGAGCCGGTTGATAGGTGGCTAGCGCTTCATCGGTGACGGTTGCTCCGCGCGGGGTATCCCAGTAGGTGCCCTCCGCGGCGGTGTTGATATTGACCTTGCTGGTGTCGTCGTCGGTCCAGAAGGCGATGCGCCCGGTGATCGGGTTGGATGTGGAGGGAGCTTTTGCCGCAGCCACGCCGGTCCAATTGACTTTCTTCCCAGTGCTGTCAATCCCCGTCGGCACGGTCAGCGTTCCATCCCGTAGGACGTAAATCCATTTTACGGGAAGGGGAACGGGGGTGTTGGCGGCGGAGAGAGATTCTGTGGCGTTATAGCTAACTTTCGTGGAATCGATCGCAAACCCTGCCACGTCCTGGGTGCTGCCATCCGTCGAATAGGTCAGCGCGGAGCTGCCGCCTACGGTCAGGGCTTTGATATTGTTGCCGTCGATAATGGGAAAGAGAATGGAAGTACCGGACGTCATCGGGGCATTGAGATCGACGTACTGCGCCGGTTTGCTCGCCCATTGGGTATCCACATCGGCGGACGCATCGTAGGCATTCGCCACCATGGTGCCCGAGGAGTAGAGCTTGTAGTAGGAGATGGGGTTTCCTTGGTTATCGTAGGTCCGGATCATCCCCGGCTGCGAGGCCCAGGCTGCGATGGAGCCGTCACTGGCGCTGCCCGAGGTGGCCAGCCGGATGGTGCCCATCACCGTTTGCACGGCAGAGTCGGCCAGTTGGTTGGCGCGAATTCCTCCGGCGTAGTTTTTCGCTCCCGAAAGTTCCGTGGTGACGCTGGAGAAAAACGCCAGTACCAAAGCCGAAATGAGCACCAAAAACGAGAGCACCAAAATGAGCGCCGCCCCCCGGCTTTCCGCTGTCGGTCTGTTGGGAGATGGATTTCTTCGGGAGGCAATCATAGGTTAGTTGGTCTGTTCGCGGCTCCACTTGGCCCCTTTAATGCTGATCGTGGTGGTAAAAACGCGGTAATTGAGCTTGTGCGAGCGCAAGGTGGTTTGCAGCGTATCCAAATCTGTTTTCAGCTTGTCGGGATCGGAGAAAAGGCCGTTGCATAAGGCGGGCATGGCGGTGCCGGATTGGTATCGGTTGTACGAAGCTTCGTCAACGGCCACCATGGTCACTTGAATTTCCGGCGGAAGCTGGTTTTTCCAGTTGATTGCGGCATTCACCGTGGTGCTATTGCTGTCATTGGTTTTTACCGAGTTGTAGGAATAATGGGGGCAGAGCAGGGTTCCGGTTGCGTCGTCCCCGGGCGAGAGCTTGGGCAGCAGCACCAGGGCCACGATATTCTCCGCCAACACGCGCACGGGCCGGTTGGTTGAACCAAGAGGCGTGGTAAACCAGTCGGTGCTGGTATAGTTGCCATTGCCCCCTGCGGCAACTTCGGCGCTGTAAAGGGCAAAGGCCTCGCCGGGTTCCATGAGTTCCATGAGGCGAAAGCGGTAACGCGACGCGGGGCTTTTGGCCATGCTGTTGATGAAATCGGGGCGCGACGCACTGTCGTTGGAAAACTCGATGAAATAGCCCCAGGTATTGAGCAGCGTGTTGAGGTTCGCGTAACTCGTATTGCTGACAAACCCCATCGGGGCCTGGAAAAAAACAGCGTGTGTAGCGGTATTGTTCGCCCCCGTCAGCGTGGAGGCGGCACCGCAAATGAAGCGCAGTTCGGACTGCCGGGTATAGCCGTCGGGAACCGCGCTCGTATTATTGTTCGGGTAGTGGTAGTCCCAATAAGTATTGAGGGTGGCCAGGCTGAGCCGCCGGGTAATGGCTTCAAAGCCCTCGCGCGCTTCCCGGAATTGCTCGATCTTTTCCGTCGTATTGGTCCACGTGCGCTGGGTGATGTTGGTCATGGAGATCAACACCAATAGCAGTATGGAGAGAATGCCCATCGAAATGAGCAACTCCATGAGCGTGAAGCCGTCTTTCCGAAACTTGAACCAGGGAGTCCTCATTTATTACGCGAAACCAAGGCGGAATAGGTGACGATGGGAATGTGGGAATCCCTCCAGAGTTGGGTTGTGGCGTCCACGCCGATGCTGACATTGGCCGGGTTGTTGGCGATCTGCACCGTGACGGTCGCAAGGTTTGGATTATCGGTGGCGACGCCACCGATGATCGGCGTGGAAGGCGTAATGCAGGTGTTGACCTGATAGATCGCCGCAGTTGACCCCGTCGTCAGTTCATTGCCCTGCTCGTCGAAGTAGCGGGGCGTTGACGATTGCTGGAAGGCCAATGTATTGCTGCCGATCAACGCAATGAAGTCGGTCTGCTGTACTTCCCGGATCACTTTCTGGGCAATGTTCGATCCCACAGAAAGGTCGATGGCTTGCCGGAAGGTGTTGAGGCCCGTGGGGATCAACCCCATGATGCCCATGAATGCGAACGCCACAATGCCGATGGCTACGGTGACTTCAACCAAGCTGAATGCCGCCGTGGAGCCTGATAGGGCGAGCCTTTTGTTGCCGATGCTACGGTCTGAATGTTTTAAGGTGTCCATTGCATGCGTCGATTTGAATCGTGAAGAAGTTGGCGGGCGGCGAGGCGAGGCTATCGCCATCCTTCAGGCTATGTAGTGTCAAAAACCACTGAGGGGACGCCAGCGGTGAAAGGTTCGTGGCCCCACTGGGCAGGAATCGGAACGAGGCGGCGTTATATTTTTTGCCAGCTTGGGCGATGGAGGTATTCAGGGCATCGCCATTCGTGGAGGTAGGGACGTTGGGGGATGCTTGAGCGGACCCTATCAAGGTCGAGAGCGTGGTTCCCGAGTCGATCATCACCGTAGAGGGCAGACGCTGGACTTTCGAGAGCGCCACCGCCGAGCCCGACTCCTGGATCTGGAAGGTCTGCATGGCCCGATATTTGCCCGTCCCGGGATTGCTGACCTGCTCTCCCGCCGCCGTGGCGTCGGCAAACTGATAGAAGCGCACTTCGGTAATCAGATTGCGGGATAGGGCAATCTGCCTTGCCAGGCTGAGTTGATCACAAATGAGATGCGAGGCCTGGGTGAGTTGGGAAGGACGGAGGATGGTATTGACAGAGGGCGCTACCAACGCCGCCAGGATGGCCATGATCGAAATCACAAACAACAGCTCGATCAAAGAAAAGCCCCCGTGCAAAACAGTCCGCAAAGGACGCGGTTTTAAGGCCTGTTGCAAAATGGGGGTTTTGCTAAACATAGAGCAGAGTTGATGCTCCAGATATTATTTATCTTTTTGGTCGAAACAATGGCAGGAGGGCTCGCACACACTAGTCAACGTGGTTCCGACAACATTCCTCCGTTCGAGGCAACGAGAACGCGAGGGCTACTTGACAACAACGGCAGGCCCATTTACACAGACGAGTATGGAACGTCGCCCCACCCAAGCTGATGTTGCCAAAGTTGCCGGAGTCCATCGCGCCACGGTTTCCTTGGTGTTCCGCAACCACCCCTCCATCCCGGCAACGACACGGGAGAGGGTGCTGGAATGCGCCAAACAAATCGGCTATTCCCCTGATCCGATGCTCTCCTCCCTGGCCGCCTACCGGAGCCGGCTTCGGCCCAAGGCATTTCAGGGGACCCTAGCCTGGCTGGTCACTGATTCTTTATGGGAAGGGGTGACGGCGTTTCAAGATTATTACGAGGGTGCTGTGGCCCAAGCTAATACGTACGGTTTCAAAATCGACATTTTCAAACTGGAGGAATACAGCAGTTGTAGGGACCGGCTGGCCTCTATCTTACGGAACCGCAATATCCGTGGAATTTTGCTTCCTCCCTCCAGCCAGCCCAACAGCGTGGTGGATTTTCCGTGGAAGGAGTTTTCGGCCGTCAAATTCGGGTATTCCATCGTCAATCCTCAGTTGCACACGGTGGCCTCGTCCCAATTCCGATCAACGGTATTGACGATGCGGCAACTTTACTTGCTGGGGTACAAACGGATTGGCTTCTTTTTCGACCGCACACACGACGCAAAGACAGACCACAACCCTCTCGGGGGGTATTTTGTGGAAACTTACGGCGTAGGGGCCTTGGGGGGCATCCCCCCGTTTTTTTGCTACGAAGCAAAGGAATTTTTAAAGTGGTACCGGAAGCACCAGCCTGACGCGATTATCACGGGACAACGGGATATCCTGAAGTTCCTGGAGCCAACCGGCCTTAACGTGCCCGGGGAGCTCGGCGTGGCAATCCCGTTGCTGGAGCGCGACGTAATGGAGCGCAAAGTCAAATTGGCGGGTGTATACGAGGATTCGATTTGCATTGGGGTGACTGCCGTCGATTTTCTTGTGGGGATGATCTACCGCGGTGAGCGTGGGATACCCAAGCAGCCGCAGGTGGTGTTGATGGAAGGCAACTGGCATCCTGGCGATACTGTCCGTGCCGTGAACGGGGCGAAAATAACCTGAGCGGATTGTTTATTAGTCTGTGCGAGCGACGAAGAGCGTTCCTCCGCAGTGGCGTTGCCGTAAAGGTAGGCTCATGCAACGCCTCACTTCCAGCGAGACCGGTGATGACTGTGATTCTCGGCCCGTCGAGACTTGCGATGAAAAAATTCTGCTTGCCCTGACTGCGCCAGAGCGTAATCAATTTTTTCCGTCGCAAGATCTCACGACGATTGATGCCGTGGAGTGTCAATCCATCGATCCCCTTTCGATTTCGTCGCCCGACCAGTGGAGTTCCTTGCTCCAGGAAATCCGGCCGACGATTTTGGTCTCCTGCTGGGGTACGCCACGGGTTCCGTATCCGCTGGTTTCGTGCGGCCATCTGCCGCTGCGTTATATCTGCCATGCGGCGGGTTCCGTCCGCAATGTGGTGCCGCGTGAATTCATCGCCAACGGCGGCGTTGCGACCAACTGGGGGGGCTTGGTTGGCCATTCGGTGGCTGAACACGCGTTGCTATTGATCTTGGCCTCGCTAAGAAATCTTCCGCAATGGCACATGGCTTTAAGCGGCGATATGAACAGGCGGTGGGGAAAGGGGCCGCAGATGGGGACGCTTTCCCTTCGCGGCCGCAAGGTCGGTATTCATGGTTTCGGAAACATTGCGCGTGAGCTAACGCGCCTTTTGAAACCTTTCGACGTGAACTGCTGCGCCTATTCCGAAGGCGTCCCTGTCGAACTCATGCGGCAGCACGGTGTCCAGCCCTGCAATAGCCTGGAGGAGCTTTTTGCGCACAGCGAGGTCTTGGCGGAATGCGAGTCGTTGACGTCCAAAAGCGTTGGAATTGTCAATGAAGATATCCTGAAGCTTATCCCCAAAGGCGGCGTGTTTGTGAACGTTGCCCGGGGGGCAATCGTGGATCAGGCGGCCTTGGACCGCGTTGCCAGGATGGGCCACATTCGCGTGGCTTCCGACGTGTTTTACGAGGAACCGCTTCCAGAGGACTCGCCGCTGCGCACCAACCCCAATGTCCTCATTTCCCCCCACATCGGCGGCCCTACGGCCGATTGCTTCCCGCGGTGCGGCGCATTTGCCTTAAAAAATATCTCCAGATACCTGGCCGGAGAGCCGCTTGAAAGCCGGATAACGCTGGAGATTTTCGACCGATCCACCTAATGGCGGCCCGCCGGGCCTCAAGATCTTCCCCCTTACAAACAATGCTCTGTTTGAGAAACGAAGGAAAATAAAAGACAGTCAATCCATCACCCAATCCCCACCATGAACACGTCACGACTCAAAGCGATCCCCCGCGTTATTTCAGCCGCCCTGGCCTTCACTCTCACGGCTCTGCCCGTGGCATCGAGGGCCGATGCCGTCTTCAACGAAAGTTTTGCGGCACCGCTTTCGCCGGAAATTTGGCGGGCCTACCCCAAGGATAGCGTGACTGCGGCGGAAGGGGCACTGACGCTGACCGCCCAGGCACCGGCGGAAAAGTACGCTATTGCTTGCATCCAGACGGTTCGTCCATCGGAAGGGCTCAACTTTATGAAGCGGCCGGTCGAGATCAAGTTTACCGATCTTGACCTGACGGGCGACGCAGCCCCGGTGGGCAAGGTGTTTATCGTTGCCTTGAC
>Ga0118677_10005035_pt1 | contig 23507 bp, 21 predicted proteins | sample AliMusrvi5mmetaG_FD_86154 | JGI IMG/M metagenome (GOLD analysis project Ga0118677, IMG submission 86154)
GCTTGAAGGGACGGCCCCCCATCCACCGCCCACCGCCCCCCTTTGACGGAAAAACGTATGAGTCCTTCACGGTGGTCTACTACCACGCCGGGTCCCGCCATCGCCTGCGCTTCAATAAATACGCGAAGGCCTTCTCCAAGGCGGAGGAGATCGCCACCGAACTCAGCAACGGTCACAAGGACGCGCTATTTCTGAGCGGCGACGAGCGCCGGATTTACGAGGCCGCGGTGGAGGGGTTGGAAAAAGCCGGGAACCCCGCGCTCGACACCGTCGTTCGCGAATACGTCGCGGCCAAAGAAAAACTGGGAACCGCATCTCTGGTCGAGGCGGCGAGTTTTTTCAAAACCCACGGCGGCGGAGCGGTGAAAAAAGCGACCCTCGCCGAAATTCGGAAAAAGCTGCTCGAAGCCCTCGCATCCGACAAACGATCCGAGTACCACATCCGGGACGTTGCGCGACATACGCAAAGATTCGTCGACTACTTCAGCGGGCCCATCGCGGAGATCACAACCAGTCAGATCAGCGAATGGTTGCGCGGGTTGCCCGGCGGCGGAAGAAACCGCAACAACCATCGGGACTCTGCTCACAACTTCTTCCGCTTCGCAAAATCCGAGGGCTACCTTCCGAAGAATCTGCCCACCGCCGCCGAGGACACGAAGCGCGTCAACGAGGCGGGCACGGACAACGACGTTTTCACGGTTGAGGAGGCCCATTCCTTGTTGCAGGGTGCCCACGACTGGCTGCTTCCCACCCTCGCGATAAAACTTTTCTCTGGAATGCGCTCGGAGGAAGTGCACCGAATGGACTGGTCAGCGGTGAAGTTCGACCAGAATGCAATCGTTCTGTCCAAGGAGATCACCAAGACCAAGCAGAGGCGCATGGTCCCCCTGCTTCCCAACCTGAAACTCTGGTTACTGCCCTACAAAGATTCGACCGGTCGAATCGCCGAACGATGGGTTTCCGCAAAAACGATGTGCCGCGCATGGACCGACCACGCCAAAAATGTCAGCGTCGTTTTCAAAAAGAACGGGATGCGGAATTCCTATATTTCCTATCGGCTCGCCGAAATCAAAAACATCGCTCAGGTCGCCCTGGAATCCGGCAACAGTCCCGGCATCATCCAGCGCGACTACCTCGAACTCGTCACCGAAGCCGATGCAAAACGCTGGTTCGCCATCGTGCCGACATGATATTCTCTGACAATGAGCAATTTGCTGCAAAAGCTTCAAAGGGAGGACTGGAATTTCGGGAGCCTATTTATAGAGATTGGGCAAATCACAAAGAGATCCACCGGCTTCAACGAAGTCCTTTACAACTGCAGATCGTATGAGTTTGCCAGATCAACTCCTGCCATTCGGCGGGCATTCCAAGAAGCGCAGATCCAGTTTCCGCGAAGGGGTCGAACAGCCTGGGTCCGTTACCTCGTAGCGAGGAATCTCGGGCCAGACGCTTTGGAGTCTGGTCTGCCATTTCCTGGCTCTGCATACAAACCGTCGGGCTGGGCATCTCCGGAGTTCTTGCGCGATCACGTGTGCGATCGCCTGATTGCACCGCCGGGGTTTCCACGCAAGCCGTTTTTCCTGACTCGTTACAAAGACATCTGCATGCCCCAGCCGAACCCCTGCTTCCCGGAAAGCCCTCCGGTAATGCAGGCACAAAATAACCACAACTCATGGTTTGACTCGGCAAATCATCAGATTCCGAATGATGAATTGATCCATCTGCGAATACGTTGGGATTACAGTGACGATGTCATTCTTCAAGCCCTCAGCCATTGGTTCAAAACGTATCCCCGCCCGCGTCAGCCGATAAACCTGCGAGGGAAAAGCCAAAGCAGAATTTGGCTCGCTGACCTGAAAGCGCTTGGAGCTTGGCGAATCTGGCACCATTGCGGCGAAAACTTTCAGGCCGCAGTGACTTTCTGTAATGATAATGGCGGGAGTCCGATATTTGGTCGCGTGGAGGACTGGCAAAAGGCTGTCTGCCGCGCACAGCGGATTATCGATGACTACTCGCGACGCGACATTGTCGGCTGAGTAGAGCATGTAGGCCCAGACGGAATCAGTGGCGCGCAGGCCAATGACCGCCGGTGGGCCCTCATCGAACCGGGACGTGCGGATTGCCCGCATCAGGCTCTCTCGGAGTGCCGTTCTTCGGTTTGCTTCATGAGGTTTGCCATTTGGTGTGCATGGGGAAGTTGACCAAGCCGTAGTGATCGTGGAGTCGTTCGTTGCTGTAGGCGTTCATACTGCGCTTGGGTTCTTGGCGCACAGCTACCCCGCGCTCCACCTTCCCCCTGTTGACCGCCGACTCCTCGGTGAGTCTTTGATTGTGATCCCGTCTGATCTCCAATGCCCCTCAGTCGAATTGGTAACCCAAACGCGGCACGTGTAATCGGGAACGTCGATGGTTTTGGCGCACCTCCGCGCAAAACGACTTTTTCGTACCGCCGGTTCGGCTGAAATTCCTAGGAATTTGTCCCGCTATAATTCTGGCGAGGGATGCATATGGTGTGCGTGTAACACCGCATTCCATGGCAAACGAAAAACTTCTCACAATCGTTGACGTGAAGCTGAGGACTCAGCTCTCGAAACGAAAACTGCAATACGACATCTCAGCAGGAGCTTTGCCATATTGTAAATTTGGACGCTCAGTCCGTTTCAAAGACACGGATGTCGAAGCATACATCAACTCCCACCGCATCGGCCGCAGAGGCAGGGAACAAAACTAGCACGCCATATGAAACCCTGCAAAACCATCAGCCTCAAAATTCAGCTGCCCGAGATCGGTAGCGGAATTCAGAACCAGACCAGTTTTAGGCGCCATCTGGCCGCCGCCGCCATCAAGCTGCTTCCTCAAACCCTCAATGAAGCCTGGGTTCAGGAACAATACATATTGTTCCTCAAAGCCGAGGAGCACGAACGCCGAGAAAAATTTAAGAAACATGTCGCCGAACTGAAAGCAGGCAAAACCGCAGCAACTGTCGCCGCATCACCAACGGCGTCAGCAGCACCCGCCAATATCGCACCGGCTGGCGAACAGCCGGTAGCCGACAGCAGCAAGAAAGCGCCTGTGGCCACAAATGGAGAGGATGGGAATGGCAATGAGTAAAGAAGCAAACCTAAAATATTACTGGCTCAAGATCCGTTTGACCTATGATCAGAAGATTCTGGTTTGGAAAATCTTCGGGCCGCACCGCCACGTTTCCACACGCATCAGGGAACTGATTTTGGATCCATTCGCGCGCAAAAATCCAGATCAATGGGCCGCATTCATCGGTGTTACCAATGCCATTGAGGCAAAGCTGGAGCAGAATCTCAAGGCCCTAAAATCCGATTCCCCGAGCGCCTGCTGCGATTTTGTTTCTGCGTGCTATGCGGCAATTCAACTTCTGGAGGAGCTCCGTCGTCATGAACCATAGTCTGTTATCCTCTCCCTCCAACCAACGTAGCCGGCCCACCGATGCCGCCGGTTACGTCCTTGGTAATGTCGATTGGAAAAAGGAGGAGAGAGATATGCCACCCATGATTCTGAGTGGCAGCAGGGAGCAGTTTATCGGGGCGGCCAGCCGGGTCCTCAAAGGACCGGCATACCTCTCAACCACCCTTTCCGATCAGGGTGATATCGAGGTGCCAAAAATCCGCTATTGCTCGGATCTTTATAGCACTCACTACTTTGCAGGAATCCCGCGAGAGGAGATTGGAGAACTCTCGGTTCTGCACAAGAAGGAGAAGGGTTGGGACGCCCATAAGCTGATTGGCGTCGCCATTCGCGGGTCCAGTAAAAAAGCCCGTTTCCTCAGGAAAGTGGCCGACTATCTCCGCTTTGCATGGCTTACATCGAGCATCAACCGCTTGTTTGGTTGGGAGGATCCACTCGATCCACGGAATTATTGCCCCTTTCACGTCCGCGAAAGTTGGTGGGATAAACCTGAGATTATCTCCCACATTGAGAAGGAAATTGCCACAGGGCTCCGCGAGAATCGAATCCATGACCGTGAAGACATTTTGGAAATAGTTCGGCAGTTCGGCCTCAACCCAGTCGCCGATGATCGTCAAATTGAGATCGCGGTTGACAACGAGAGGTGGACGTTCGTCGGGTACGCCGCGACCGCGCATGCCGATTCCCCGAAAAAGCTCGCGGCTCATCGCGAAAGGACAGCAAAACCGTTCCGCGATCTCCGAGATCACCCTTCTGAAATCCAAAAACGCCTGATCTTCCTCTACCGGAAACGCGTTCAGGAAAATGCCGCCTACTACGGGATCCAAACCCTCGAAGCTTCGTCCGGATTGATCGTCCCCAATGCGGAGTATTTCAAAAACCACTATGAAGAACGACAAAAAGACACCGGAAGAACCTACACCGAGCCGTCCGCAAAGCTGGATCGAGCAGGAGATCCTCAACTCCTTGGAGTCGCTGCAACAATCCTTTGCCGCGACCGAGGAACGGACCGCCGAAATCAAAGCCCTCAAGGCGAATCATACATCACTGGAAAAGCGCCACTCGGAGTCGGAGAAACGGCAGTCGGTCCAGGAAGAAACCATCCGCCATATCGAACGGCGGCAGAAAGCGATGGAAGCGGAGATTACGACGATGGCATCCGAGTTCAGAAGCGCTTGCAGGAGCTTGGAGAAGATCGCCGACGCATTGAAGAATGGGTCCGTCTGATTGTCAGATTTCTTAAAATACCCGGCTGGCTGCGCAAGTTGCGGGCCTCCCGGAAAAAAGAGGCCGAAAAGTACTATTCGCGGTTTCCAGAGCACAAACACCGTCCTATCCCCAAGCGCATTGCCATTATTCTGCGCAATCCTGCTGCGTTTCATTTCCTCCCTGACTTCGGGCAACCAGACACCGACAAGCCGATGCCTGCCGGCCCCGCTGACCCCAAAACGCAAGAAATAGTCCCAGACATATGAGCCAACAACAACAGGACGAAACGAAGCATCCAAGCTTCACCGAAACCAAAAAACAAAACGCGATGCTGGTCGTCAGGACGGCCACCGGAGATCGTTTTCAACTGCCCTACCACCACCTCCTCGGTGCTCACTATCAGCCGAAGTCTGACACCGGCGAGATATATATACTCGAGTTCGCCTTCCACATTTTACGCATCGTAGGAGCGAACCTTTTGCCTATGGTGTCGGCGATCGATGAAATGAAGGTCAGGCTTGTCAAGCCGGCCGCCGAAGACACGCCTCAAACGCATGTCCGCATCAGCCGCATTGACGTTGCCTACCGGCACGAAGGCGATTGAGCTGTCTCCACTGCACCGGCATCCGGGGAACTTTCCCCGGATGCGGTGCCTCTGGGTGGGATTCATTACGCGGGGCACCGAACAAGCTGAAAAAGTTTTTGGGGTAGGACGCTCGTTGACCGGGTTGCCCTGCGAACCCCGCGAAGTTTTTCGAGCATTTCCTCGTCGCTGAGCTTCCTGCTGCGGGCGAGGATGATTTCTTGCGCGGCGAGAAACATCTTCAGGTCGACAATTTTTTCAAAGGCACCATCCACCCGGATCCATTTGTCCGGAGGGTTTGCCACATGCTGGGCCTTCAGCTTGAAAGACGTCCGGTGATAGACGTTGTTGCCGATATATTTCTCGTTCGTCAGGACTTCGTGAACCGTGGCGCGGGTCCATTCCCGCTCGAAATCGGTGAGAACCCTACGCTCGTTCAATGACAGGGCGATCTCCATTTCGCTTTTGCCCTGCTTCACGAACGCCTGGTACATCCACCGGACGTTTTTGATTTCTTGGGCAGGCCCCGGAACAAGAATCACCCGGTCGGTCTGAATGCTTTTGTGCTCGCCCATTTTCAGCATCGCCTTCCTCTCGCCGGATTGGTCGATGAGCATGCGGCGCAGGCCATACCCTGCCGTGCCTCCCTGCTTGTAACCGAGCTGGATCAGGCGGCATGCGCCCTGGAAAACTTTTGTGGAAAGCTCTCGGCTGTATTCGCCGGCCATCGTCCGCTTCATGGTCTTGATCATGGAGGAGCCGATGCTGCCGTCGTTCTGGAACTGCTCCGCGCAGTATAGGACCGGGATGCCGGCGCGCTTGCACATGTACTCGTAATGCGCGGCTTCATCCGCATCCTGAAATCGCCCCCACCGGCTGACGTCATAGACGAGGATGTGACGAAACCCGGGCTTGCCTTGAACATCGGCGATCATTCGCGAGAGAGAATCTCGCCCCTTGATATTGAGTCCGCTTTTTCCCTCGTCCGAGTAAACCTTCACAATTTCCATCCCGTTGGTTTTGGCATACTCGCGAATCACATCCATCTGGTTGCTGGTGGAGTATTTCTGGTGCTCGGTCGACATCCGCACGTAGGCGGCGACGCGGATCAGAGGCGGCTGTTCGTGCTCACTCATGGAAAAGGATGCGGAAGACCTCCGGGGCTGCCTGAAGCGTTGCCTGGCTGAAATTCCAACCCCGAAGGCCGCGTCCGCGTGCCCGCAGTGCGGGCGCAAAAGAACAAAACACATTGCCACTCGTGGCCCGCCAGCAGGTTGCCTGGCGGAACCGGAATCGCACCCGCAGGTTTTCACGGCGGCTGTTTCGGTGTTTCGGGCACACCTCCCGGGAAGCCCTCGTTGCTTCAGAAAAGTTCAGAGAGAATTTGCGCTCTGCGGGAGTCCCCCTTTCAAAATCGGACTCCCTTGGCGGGTATCCCCGCGCCCCGGCGTTGGTCCATTTGGCTGTTCTCATTCAATGGGCGGCAGTTTTTCGAGCTTCGCGTCGAATGGAATAAACAAGTTATGTGGACGCGCTTACATCGATCGGCCGTCTCATCCCTGCGCGCTTGCGGCTTTGGGAACCTGATGGCACCGATACATGCCGAATGCCGTGATGCGAAAGACGCCGACCAGATGGATTGTGGCGACGGGCATCTCCCCCCAAGCGGACACGAAGAATCGCCAAATGTGTTCAGGCGTCGGAGGATCCGGCCCGGAGTGATCTGCCGCTTTTTCAAAAAGAACGGGAAACCACGATTTGAACCGCCTCCAATAGCGCTTGAGCAGAGGGGTCCAGCGGATCACCTCCACCTCAGCGCATTCGCCGGAGAAGAACTTTTGGACGGCGGAATTTCGGACGAGCCGGTAGGGCTGGGCGAAATCGGGGAGCATGCTGACGGTTCGTCCGGTCACCCAGCACAGGAATCTTCGGATCTGAAGAGACAGAATGCCAGCAGAGGCCGCCGCAGTGATACCACGAGGGTAATAACCGTGGGGTTCCAAGCAGCCGGCCAGGCCACAGTGGGGGCAAACCGCAGGAGGCATCACCTTCGCATGACAGCCGCCAGCGATGTAGGATTCCGGGTCGCCAGCGAACTGGAAAATGACCTGCACCGTCTCTTTTCATAGCGAAAAGGCTTTCAATATGCAACTCATAGGTTGCATATAAGAGAAAGCCAAATGGATCAGATCTTCAAAGCCCTTGCCGATGACAGCCGCCGAAAACTCCTCGATCTCCTCCACGAGAGGGACGGGCAATCACTGGGCGCATTGTGCGAGCACCTCTCCATATCGCGGCAGGCGGTCACCAAGCATCTCCTCATGCTGGAGTTGGCGAAACTCGTCACCACAGAGTGGCAGGGGCGGGAAAAGTTACACCACCTCAACCCCCGGCCGATCAAAGAAATATCGCGGCGATGGATCGGTAAATATTCATGACTGGGACCAGTGGCACTGATCACCGAGGCTGAAGGCCTGGCATTTCAACCGCACGGAGTGCCGTTACGCATTTCTCTGGGCCTCCGTGCTGCCGCTGCTTCTGGACAGTCCGGGCTCAGTTTATGGATCGAAGCCGCGAGGGAAGGTCCCGTCATAAAGCGAGTGCCCGGTCGAGGTCGTCATGCACGAAGGCGCTGGCCATGCGGTTGATTTCGGCAGACCGCGCACCGACTTCTTTGGCGGTATCGCGCCAGGTCGCCGTCACCGTCGCAACCTTTTTGATGATTGTGCGTGCCTGGGGCAGCGAAAGCCCGAAAAACTCTGCCGCCGATTCCAGCAGGTCGATGGAACAGGTGCCTTCGTCGAGGTTGATGTTCGTCGTCAGAACACGCGCTTTCATGTCGGCTGGCACCGGGTTCAGATCGTAGGCCGGGGAAAGAGACCATCCCGCTTTTCCCAGCCAAAGGAAGCCGTGGTTCCGGAGGTGGTCGTCGACGTTCGAGATCAGGACGTTGAAGACAACTCGCCCGTAGAGAGCGTGTGCGTCGGTCCGCGCTTGGGCACCATGCCGGGTGAGGGCATCGACGATTTCCGGGTAGCTGCCGCGATCGCCGTCTTTGGCGGCCATCATCGCCATGGCCGACAAGAACGGAATTCGGATGACACCCGCACGATCAAAACGCCGGGATAGCAGCACCGCTTTGCCGGCCACCTGAATCAGTTCGTGCTTCGGCGTGGTGATGCCCGCTTTCCCGGCCAGCCGCAGGGCGATCTCCTCCCAGGTCTCCACGCTGTAGTCATCGGTCTCCTTCGGGAACTTGGCGATAGAGAGATGCCCGTGCCGGTCGATGACCGACGCCTTGGGACGTGCACCGCCAAGAGACGAACCCGGCGCAAAGATGAGCTGGAGGTCCTCGTCCGTCTCTTCGTCTCGAAGGATACGTTCGGTGATCTGGAGAAGGCGGCCGAGTTCGATCAGCGCGGGAACGCCGTCACGAACCGGTGCTTGGAACTCCTCTTCGCCAACCCGTCGGAATCGCAGTGCGCCAAGACGCGTCTCGTCCGCGACACCAAGCAGATAGTCGCTCTCCGCCAGCGTGCGGACAGCGCGGCCATCGCGCTCGGCCGAGCGGCGTTCGGCGCGTTGCATGAGACGCCGACCCCAGGTGTCGGGCGCAGAGTCGCCGATGGAGCCGAAGACGGCCTGTCCGGCGGGTGGGGCGAATGTTCCTCGGGTCATTGCCAGGGCGGGCTGTAGCGAAAAGCGCCCGGGATCATCGAGCCACGCTTCGGCGTATTCGAAGAGGACAGTCTCCTTGCCTCGAACCCTGTTGCTCCTCGCCAAGCCGACCTGCCGCATCCGGCCGTTCAGATCAATATGGACCTCGAAGTCAGCCATGGTCGGACGATCCGGCTGTTCGCCTGAGATGGATGTGCTTAGGCAACGCGGCGCTGGCGAGCGCCTGCCCGACGCTATCGCTGCCGATATCGGCAACCCGGCCCAAGCCATCGAGCAAGCCGAGCGACTGAAGCACGGCGGCGTAGATGCCGATGCTGACAGTGGTGTTGCCGGCTTCGATCTTTTGCAGGGTCGAGCGGGACGTGAAGGCGCGCTCGGCCACGACCGCCATGGGAAGACGACGGTGCCGACGGGCGTCGCGGATATCCGCGCCGAGCTTGCGCAAGGCGCGTTTCACCGCGGATGGAGCATGGTGTGGTGTTGGCATTTGAGTTCTTCGCGCTACAAACAGGATGAATATGTAGCACGATGATTACACTTTTGTCAAATGCGACAGCAGGAATCCGCTCCCACGGGAGGGGGGCAGTGGAGGCAAACCGCAGAAGGGATCACTTTCGCCTGACGCGTTCCGAAGGAAAAAGCTTTGCACCGTTTGAGTACGGGGCATTAAGGTGACAGTGAAGCGTGCGCCTCAAACCGGATGAACGTCAACAGCAACAAAATCTCTCAGACCGACTGGATAAAAGGTCCCAGCAGTCTGGAGATTTTTTGTGACAATTTGTGTCAAATGAAGTGCGTTTTCGTGCGTTTTCATGCGCATTTAGTAAAAAGTTCCTATTTTATAACGTGCTGGTAGAAGCATGGTTGTGCATGCAAATGCAAGCCAACGGACGATTCGAATCCCTCCCTCACCGCGCTTTTTTGGCTCTCCACCAAACAATGGGGATGAGGGTCATTGTTGATGTTGTTGGTTAGCCGCACTGAGCGATAACGCGCAGGCGGTAGTTGTTGAAGTTTTAAGCCGTAGGCACGGCTTTTTTAAACCTGACCCGCTGCCATTCTTCTTTGCGGTGGAAATTGCAGACAGCATGGGGCGAAGTCGACGAGATCACGGGCTTGGGCCGCCCCGGCATGTAGTCGTAGCGGCCGAAGGAGAGCATCCACTCGGGGTGCGATGTCGGGAACAGGCCGTTGAGCGGGATCCGGGCAACGACGCTCCAACCCTCGGCCGTGACTGCGGTTTCGCTGTGGAACAGCGGCTCCGCGACCATGTGATTTTCTAGGGATTTCGCCTGCTCCACACCGTTAAATCGAAGCTGAAGAACGCTGTTTGAGGGTGTCACATGGAGTTCGTAGTATGCGAGTTCATCAGCCGGTCCGAGGAATATCTCGAAGGTATCGCACCGGGTGAACGCCGGGAAGTTGAGCGGGAATGAATCCTGCATGACATGCCGGTCGTGCAGTTCAGCGCGGATCACGAGGTCACTCTCCGAAAGGTGGAATGTGACGCGGCCCGGAGCGAAGGCGGGTTCGGTTTGCGGCAGCCAGGGTTGGCCGTAGAGCCAGGTGATTGGCGAGCCCTTTATGGGGTCCATGCCCGAAGCCTCCCAGCTTGTTGCAGGCAGCGAGTCGAGGCTGGCGACAAGCACGCCATCCGTATCAGCCAAGCGCGGTATGAACTCCGTGTGATAACCATAGAAATGATCGGGAATGATCCAGCCGATGCCGTCACCCCATCGACCTTAGCAAAAAGGGCGTCGCCTTTTCAACCCGCCGTTTGAAGCAGCCGACATCCTTTACTGTCGTAAAATGGTGGCGGTTAAACAGACCCGAAGGAGAGCACCGCGAATGAACATGCGGGAATCCCTTGCGCGGGTTCTAGTCTGCGATTACTCACACTCGGATGAACCTTTGGAATTCCGCCTGCAAAACCACCGCGCTGTTGTTTGTCGGCGCCGCGATGATTGCCCTGCACCCGAACCGCATTTTCGCACAGGCTCCGGGCGTGCCAGTCGAACGCGACGAAACCCTCACCGACGACGCGCCGCTGGTCGCGAAAGCCGCCGCGCTGAGGGATTCCGGAAAACTTCTGTCGAACAAACAAATTGCCGCCGCGCTGAAATCGCCGAAACCCGCGCCGCTCGCGTTGCCCGAGCCTTCCGCGGAGCGCCTCGAACCGCGTGCGCTCGCGCAACGCGGCCGCAAGGCGCTCGTGCGCATCGGCTGGTTTTATCTCGAAAAACGCTCGAAGCAGTGGCACGTGAATCTCGCGGACGGCTACTCCATTTCCGCCGACGGGGCCGCGGCCACCTGCCATCATTGCATCGCGCCGGAGGAGCAGGAGATGAGCGAAGGCTACCTCATCGCCTCGGACGCCTCCGGCAACGTTTTTCCCGTGACCGCCGTGCTTGCGCAGGACAAGGAAATGGATGCGGTGATCGTCCGCGTGGAAGGAGGCGAATTCGCCCCGCTCGCGTTCAACGACCAGACCGCGCCGGGCGACACCGTTTATGTTTTCAGCGACCCGATGAGCGCCGTCGGCTATTTCACCTCGGGAATCTTGAACCGTTTTTTCTGGCTGGACGGCAGAAAATCCACGGACTCCTCAGCCATCGAAGGCGCACGAAACCTGCGCATCCACGTGAGTGCCGACTGGGCGCCTGGAAGCAGCGGCGCGGCCGTGCTCGACGTGTGCGGCAACGCTGTCGGCCACGTCTCGGCCATCGATCCGCTCGTCTCCGACGACCCGCTGCCCGAGGGAAAACCGGGGAAAAAATCGAAGAAAAAATCCCCGCCGCTCACGGGCCATAGCGTCCTCATCATCCTCCACGAAGCCGTCCCCGCACGCAGCGTGAGAATGCTTGCAAAGTCGATGGATGCGGCGTCCGGCAGCCGTGGTTTTTGACCGGGACGGGGGCGATCAAACGCGCGAGAGGATCGAACCTCGCGTATTCGTTTTTTCCAGGGCAGTTCGGGAACAAGCCGATCGTGGCCCAGACATACCAGGCGCCCATCTCCCCGTTGTCCTCATCCCCCGGCAGGGTGTCCGGCGAATAGAGCTCCCCGGCGACTTTCCGCACCCAGCGCGAGGTTTTCTCCGGCTGCCCGTGGAGCGCGTAGAGGAAAAGAAACCCGTGCACGGGCTGGTTTGAATGCGCGTATTGTCCGAATCCGGCCAGGGCCATCTCCGTCATTTCGTGGATTTCGAATCCATAGTGGCCGGCCTCAAAGCGCGGCGGAGTCGCGAGCAGGGTATCGAGCTTGCGGCAGAGCTGCGCACTTCCGCCGTAAAGCGCGGCGAGACCGGCTGGATCGTGCGGGACATTGAAGCTGTGCTGCCAGGGACCGCCCTCGATGTATCCGCCGCCCCACCCGAACTCCCGGAACGGGGTTTTCCATTGGCCGTCGGCCAACCGCTCGCGCATGAACCCGACTTCTGGATCAAAAACGTTCCGGTAGAAAAGCGTCCTCGGGAGGAGCAGGTCCGCTTCACGGTCGCGGCCCAGAAACCGCGCCACCTGGCTGACACAAAAGTCGTTGTAGGCATAGTCGAGCGTGCAGGAGACGGCATAGGGGAATTTGTCCGCAGGCACATATCCGAGCCGGAGAAACTCCGCCAGTTCGCGCCGTCCGCAAGCCCCGTTGTCGCTGGGCACGGTGGCATTTTTCCAAAGATACGTGAACGCCCCCTCGACGTCCCAGTCGGTGATCCCGCGCGCGACCGCATCGGCGACGACCACATCAAAATGCGTTCCGATCATGCAGTCCCTGAGCCCCGGGCTCGCCCACTTCGGCGTCCATCCGGCCTGCTTGGAAGCGTTCAGCCAGCCTTCGAGGATGGGCTTGAGTTTGTCCGGATAAAAGAGCGCGAGCAACGGATAGACCGTGCGGTGCGTATCCCAAAACCCGTTGTCCGTGCAAAGGTGGCCGGGGTGAACGGTCCCGTCATAGGGGCTGTAATGAACCAAGTCGCCTGACTCATTGACCTCGTCGAGAAGGCGCGGAAAAAGCAGGCACCGGTAGAGGCACGAATAAAACGTGCGCTCCTGAGCCTCGTCCACCGCTTCGATCTGGATGCGCCCGAGCAAGTCATCCCAGATCCCGGCCCCCATTTCCTTTGCTTCGTCGAGCGCCACATGCTCGAGCTCGAGCGCGTGGGTGTGGCGGGCGATCTCGCCGCTGATGAACGAGCCGGATAAGCGGAGTTCCACCCGGCGAACGGATTTCCGAAATGTCCAGCAACAGCCATCGGGGAGGCGCTGGAATTGATCCGGAGCCTCCGTGAAATCCCCGTAAAAATGCAGGCCGAATCCGTCCGGCGCACCATGGGTGAAATCGCGCGAGCACCCGCCGAAGCCGCGCTTTTTTTCCGCTCCATCAACGTCGTGGGCTTTGTCGAAATGGAGCCGGATTTTGATCGCCTCGCTTCCCTCCGCGGCAAAAGCAATGATGGCGCCGCGCTCGGTGGGAGCCATCCCGGCGCTGATTCCATAGCGCAGCATTTCCCACGCAAGGAAATGCGGATGGCACGCTTTGAGCACATAGGCGGACGCCTGATCAGCGACGGCTTCGAGCACCGGCCCCGTGAACGCGGTGATGAGCAGGCTGCCATAATCTCCTATCCACGGGCTCGGCTGGTGGGTCAGCCGGACGCCCCAGACCTTGCGGTGCGCGGGATGGAAAAACCAGTTGGGCCCGGCGGTCTGAAGGCTCCAGTGGTGCATCCCAAAAGGGCGCGCGGCGATCGGAAGGGTATTGCCGGTCGAGTATTCGCGGTCCGAGGCGGTTCCCTGGAGCGGGTTAACTTTGTTGACAAATTTTCGCATGACGAAAATCGAGGCTCTTGCGGTGAGGACTTCCGGGGTTGATGGAGATTGCCCTGCAAAGATTCATCGAAAGGCCAGCATCGCACAAGCGAGCCGGGATGTCAGCCGCCAGTTTATTCTTTGAATGCCACAGCCAGTTCATGCTTGCCAGAGGGCATCCGTCAAAGGGAAATGGCGCATGCTCCACCGCTTCGACCTCCATGTGCATTCGTTTTTTTCAAAAGATGCCACGGGCTCGCCCGAGTCGCTGATTGCGGCGGCCAGAGCCAAAGGTCTCAGCGGGATCGCGATCACCGACCACGACACGTGCGAGGCGCATGAGTATTTGAAGGACCACCCCGCCCCGGCGGGGTTCCTGGTCGTTCCCGGCGTCGAGGTGAGCACGGCGGAGGGGCACCTTCTCTGCCTCGGCCTCACCCTGCCGTTTCTCAAGGGCACACCTGCCGCGCAAGTGATGGAAGCCGTGAAATCCGGTGGGGGCCTCGCGATCCCGGCCCATCCGTTCGACCAATGGCGGGCGGGGATCCGTCCGGCCGTGCTCGATACTCTGGACCTCGAGGCCATCGAAGTCTTCAACGCGGCGGTGACTTCGAAAAGCTACAACGACAAGGCGCTCGCATACGCCCGGGGCCGCGGCCTGAAAATGACCGCCGCCAGCGACGCCCACCACAGCTCGGCCGTCGGCGCGAGCACGACCGCCTTCGAGATGGAAGAACTCACCGTCCCCGCCCTCCTCGCCGCCATCCGCCGCGGCGGGCAGCCGGACGGCCACTACCTCACGGTCCGCGAAGGCGTGAAAAAACATTTCGCCAACTGGTTCCGCAAAGTGAACCCCCGCCCGGCACGTTGAGGCCGACCTATTCCTCCGCGGGAAGACGCAGCAGCTTTTCGATCCAAGCGCCGCGGGGGCCGCTCATCCACCGCCAGACAAACCACGCGACAAAAAACGAGAGAATGACGGAGACGGTGACATCCGAGGGATGGTGGTTCCCCGTGATGATGCTCGACCAGGCCACGAGCCCGGCTCCGGCCAGAGCGACAATTCCCACGGCGGGGCTGGCGTAGACGATGACGGCGGCCAGGCCGAACGCGGTGGCCGTGTGGCCGGAGGGAAAGGAATTGTAGGCCGGTTGGCCGACGAGCAATTTCCCTTCATGCCAGGGGCCGTAAAACCCCGGTTCGATTTTCGGGCTTTCCTTCGGTCTCGCGCGGCCGGTCGTGAGCCGCGAGGTGTTCGCTACGATTCCGGAAAGTGTCGAGGCGATCATCGCGGCAGCGATCACGCGCATCCACCGGCGGCTATTCAAAACACGCGCCAGCGCGAGGGCAACCAGGCACGCCGCCATCAACGGCGGCCAGTCCCCGAAGACCCGCACGCCGGAGTTGAACCGGTAATCGGCCGACTTTTTCCAGTCCTTCCCCTGGGAGGCGACGACCGCCTCGCGAACAGGTGCATCCAGACAAAATGCCCCCCAGACAAGAAGCCCGCAGACCGGCAACAAAATCCAGATCAGCTTGCCGGACATTTCAGACTCCCCGGAGGCCGGTGAGAAGGAGCTCGGCGTTCGAGCGGGTGTGCACGAGGTTGGAGGCGAGGATTTCCATCGCCTCGGCGGAGGGAAGCTCGGAGAGCTGCCTGCGGAGCTGGACAACCCGCTCGTATTCCTCGGGATGAAACAAGAGTTCTTCGCGACGCGTGCCGGATTTCACGATGTGGATCGCGGGAAAAATCCTCAGCTCGGCCATCGACTTGTCGAGGTGGAGCTCCATGTTTCCGGTCCCTTTGAATTCCTCGAAGATGAGGTCGTCCATCCGGCTGTAGGTCTCGATGAGGGCGGTCCCGAGGATCGTCAGGCTTCCGCCCTCTTCCACGTTGCGCGCCGACCCGAAAAATTTCCTGGGTTTGGCGAGCGCCTTGGCATCGACGCCGCCGCTCATCGTCCGGCCTTTTTTCGGCTGGAGGTTGTTGTAGGCGCGCGCCATGCGCGTGATCGAATCGAGCAGGATGATCACGTCTTTCCCCAGCTCGACCAGGCGCTGGGAGCGGTCGGAGACGGCCTCGCAAATCTGGACGTGGCGGGTCACCGGCTCGTCAAACGTCGAGGCGTAGATCTCGCAGTCGAGCGCGCGGCGCATGTCGGTCACTTCCTCGGGCCGCTCATCAACGAGCAGCAGGATCAAAACGGCATCCGGGTGGTTCGTCCGGATCGATCGGGCGAGCGTCTGGAGCAGGATGGTTTTTCCGACGCGCGGCGGCGACGCGATCAGCCCCCTCTGCCCCATGCCCAGCGGGGCGACAAGATCGACCGCCCGGGCCGCCACTTCGGGGTTGACCGGCGTTTCGAGGAGAATCCGGCGGTTCGGGAAAAGAGGCGTGAGTTTTTCGAAATCCACCGGAGGCTTCCAGTCGGCAACCGCGATGCCCTCGATATTCTGCAACGCGCCGACCACGAGCCCGCGCTCGCGGTCCTTGGGCAGCCGGATCGTGAACTCCAGCATCAGCCCGGGCTGCAGCCCGTATTGCCGGATCATCTGGGCCGGCACGAAAATATCCTCCGGCCCGGGCCGCAAATCGAAAGCCGCCCAGCGGATCACCCCGGCCTCGCCGCTTTTTTCCAGCAGGCCTTTCCCGGTCAGGACGCCGCCCAATTGCAGTTGGTGGCGGGCCTGGTCGAGGACAAGGTGGTGCCGCGTCGAATCCGGACGCACGCGCAATTCGATCTCCGCGGCTCTCTCGATCAGGCGGTCGAGGGAAAGCTTCTGGAGGTCGTTCAATACGAGCGGAGGAGGCTGATGGGCTTCAAGCGAAGACATTTGGCGAAAAAACAGGCACTGTGGGTCGGCCGGATGATGGGGATCCCCTCACCGGCGTTTGGGATGGAGAAATCGGCTGGGTCTTTCCTTACGCGCTACACCGGACGAAGCAAGCGCAAAATCAGCGCGCGGCCCTCCGGGTCAGCGTTCCAGCAGGCAGCGCGCCGCGACGTATTCGGTATCCGGAAGAACGAATTTCCTGACCTCGACCGTGACGGCCACCGCGTGGAATTCATCGATGACCAGCCTCGCGATATCGGCCGCAAGGGTTTCAATCAAATGCCGAGGGCCCTCGGCGACGAGCCCCCGGACCCTGCGGGCCACCGTGCCGTAATCGATCGTCCGCATCACGTCGTCGTTCATGTAGGCGAACGGCGCGGACGGTCGAATGCAGAGATCCACATGGAGCTCCTGTTCCTGTTGGCGCTCCACGTCCGATACTCCCACCAGCGAACGGACTCTCAGTCCTTTGATCCATATTTCGTTCATAACATCCGGCGCAAGGCAGCCATGTCCCGCATGACAACTGTCGGGTGCGCATCGAGAAGCTTATCCACCGGATCAAACCCCGTCAAGACCGCGACATCCAGCACCCCGCCGTGCCGGGCGGTTTCGATATCGTGCACCATGTCGCCGACAAACATCGTCTCCTGCGCGTCCAGGCCGTGCGTGGCGAGGATTTCGCGGATCTTCTCGCGCTTGTCCATGATCTCGACATAGCAGTGCTCGAAGAACGGTTTGACACCCAGTCGGCCGGCCTGTTGGTCAAAGTGGCTGGCCTTGATGGTGCTGAGCAAAAATGTCCGCCGCCCGGTCTCCTGGCAGTATTCCAGAAATTCTCGCGCCCCCGGCAGCAACGGAATCTCGTCCTGAAGCCCCAGAAAAAACCGCTCGTAGAGCGCCTCCAGCCCCTCGGAAGAGGCCTCCGGGAGAAACTCCGCGTAGAAGCCGGAGAACGGCAGGCGGAAGTGCCGCCGGAATTCGTCGAGCGTGAATTCCTTCCTGCCGAACTCGCGGAATATCGCGTTCGTGGCGCGGAGCACGGCAGATAGATCGTCCGCCAGCGTGCCCGACCAGTCGAGAATCACGTTGCGGATCATCTTGTGGGGGAGGTTATTTGCAAAGGCAAGACGGCCTCACGCCCAAGTGACCTTGCCTTTTTTCTCGCGGATGACGACCGACTTCAAAAATTCCACGCCCTTGCTAAGCCCCTCAGCGGGGGACATCAGGCTGTCCTCGTGCTCCATCGAGAGCGTGCCGTCGTATCCGCAGAGGCGAAGCGTGCTCACGAAGTCGCACCAAAAATCCGCCCCGTGCCCGTAGCCGACGGTGCGGAATATCCACGAGCGGTTCATCTCGTCGCCGTAGTGCTTGGTGTCGAGGTAGCCGTTCACGTCGGCGTTCACCGGGTAGAGGCCGGTGTCCTTCGCGTGGACGTGATGGATCGCGCCGGCCAGCGCGCGGACGGCCTTGACCGGATCGATCCCCTGCCAGAAAAAGTGGCTCGGGTCGAAATTCGCGCCGATCACCGGCCCGCAAGCCGCGCGCATCTTCAGCATCGTCTCGGGGTTGTAAACCAGGAACCCCGGGTGCGCCTCGAACGCAATCTTCACCCCGAGCGGCTTGGCGAACGCCGCCTGCTTTTTCCAATACGGGATCGCCACCTTGTCCCACTGCCATTCGAGCACCTCCAAAAAGTCCGGCGGCCAAGGGCAGGTGACCCAGTTCGGGGATTTGGCGCCGGCATGGTCGCCCGGACACCCGGAGAACGTCGTCACCACCGGCACGCCGATCTCGGCCGCCAGCTTCACCGTGTTCTCAAAAACCTTGTGGTGCGCGGCCGCCAGCTTTTTGTCCGGATGCAGCGGGTTGCCGTGGCACGAGAGCGAGCTGATCTCGAGCCCGCTGGCCGCGACGGTTTTGACGAACGCCTCCCGCTTGGTCTTGCTCGCCAAGAGCTCGGCCGGCTTGCAGTGGGCATCGCCCGGGTAGGCCCCGGTGCCGAGCTCGACGGTTTCGCAGCCCAATCCCGCGATGTGCGAGAGGGCTTTTTCAAGGGGGAGGTTGCTGAGGATCGCGGAGAAGACGCCAACTTTCATAAGCCCCGAATTCACGTCTGCCAGGTCCCGCCTGTCGAGGAAAATCCGAACAACCTCGCGCCCGCTTTCATTTTCCGCTTTTCTTGGCGGGACAACTTTGCGAGGCTCGCTCTCCGGGATGCAGGGGATTTTTCAGCAATACGATGCCGGGCCTTTTTTCGACGAGATGTTCGACAAGGCCGGAAAGGTCCGTCCCCATTACGAGCAGCTTTTCCAGCGGTTCGGGGAGCTCGAGCCCGCGGAGTTCGACCGCAAGCGCGTGCTGGCCGAGAAATCCTATCTCAACCAGGGGATCACGTTCACGGTTTACAGCGGCGACGAAGGCACCGAGCGCATCATGCCGTTCGACCTCATCCCGCGGATCATCCCCGGGAACGAGTGGGCGTTCATCGAGAAGGGGCTCACCCAGCGGCTCCAGGCGCTGAATCTCTTTCTCCGCGACATCTACCACGAGCAGAAGATCCTCAAGGACGGCATCATCCCCGGAGAAATCATCCGCAGCGCCAAGCACTTCCGCCCCGAACTGGTGGGCTTCGACGTCCCGCACGACATCTACATCCACGTCTGCGGGACCGACCTGATCCGCGGCGCGGACGGACGGTATCTGGTCCTCGAGGACAACGGGCGGTGCCCGTCGGGGGTCTCGTATTTGCTGGAAAACCGCCAGGCGATGAAGCGGGTTTTCCCACGCCTCTTCAACCGCTACGCGGTGCGCCCGGTCGGCCGGTATCCGCAGGAACTGCTGGCCTCCCTGCGCCATGTCGCCCCGCACGGGAACCCGGACCCCACGGTCGTCGTGCTAACCCCCGGGGTGTTTAATTCGGCCTACTTCGAGCATTCGTTCCTCGCCCGCGCGATGGGGATCGAGATCGTCGTCGGGCACGATCTGGTCATCGAAAACTCCCGCGTTTTCATGAAAACGACCAAGGGGCTCAAGCGAGTGGATGTGATTTACCGCCGGATCGACGACGATTTCCTGGACCCGACCGTCTTCCGGAAAGATTCCGTCCTCGGGGTGCCTGGCATCGTCGAGGCCTACCGCGCCGGGAACGTGACTCTCGCCAACGCGCTGGGCACGGGCGTCGCCGACGACAAGGTCGTTTACTACTACGTGCCGGCGATGATCAAATACTACCTCGGCGAGGAACCGGTGCTCCCGAATGTCGAAACCTATCTCTCGGCTGTTGATACCGACCGGAAATATATCCTCGACCACCTGCCGGAACTCGTCGTCAAGGCGGCGAACGAGAGCGGCGGCTACGGCATGATGATCGGCCCGCACGCCTCGAAGGAGGAAATCGCGAAGTTCCGCGACGCGATCCTCGCCGACCCGCGCGGGTATGTCGCCCAGCCGGTCGTCCAGCTCTCGCGCTCGCCCTGCTTTGTGGATGGCAAAATCGAGGGCCGGCACATCGACCTGCGCCCGTATATTCTCTCCGGGGAAAAAACGGCGATCATCCCGGGCGGGCTCACGCGCGTCGCGATGCGCAAGGGTTCGCTCGTGGTCAACTCCTCGCAGGGCGGCGGGAGCAAGGACACCTGGGTCCTGGACGAAGGGGAGGGCGTATGCTGAGCCGCGTAGCCGATGCGTGTTTCTGGCTCAGCCGCTACATGGAGCGCGCCGAGGCGAACGCCCGCATCCTCGACGTGAACATCCAGCTCCTGCTCGACTTCGAGGACCAGAACGCCGGGACCGCCCAGCAGCACTGGCAGCCGATCCTGGCCACGCTCGAAGACCAGGAGCTTTTCAACGAAATCTACGAGGGGATCTCGGGAGATGCGGTCATGGCCTTCGTGACGTTCGAAAAGAAAAACCCGCACTCGATCATCTCCAGCGTGACATTCGCCCGCGAGAACGCCCGCATGGTCCGCGAGCAGATCTCCAGCGAGATGTGGGAGCAGCTCAACCGGCTCTACCTCTACCTGCTCAGCCCCGCCGCACGCTCCGCGTTCATCGACAGCCCGATCGACTTCTACCGCTCGCTCGTGGACAGCCTCCACTCGTTCCAGGGGATCACCGACGCCACCATGACCCACGGCGAGGGATGGCAGTTCCTCCAGGTCGGAAAATTCCTCGAGCGCGCGGACTCCACGTCGCGGGTGCTCGACATCAAATACCACATCCTGCTTCCCTTCGGCGAACAGGTCGGCGGCAACGTCGATATCACCCAGTGGATGGCCGTCCTCCGCTCGTGCAGCGCGATGGAGGCGTTCCTCAAAATCTCGCACGGCCAAGTCACGAGCTGGGGGGTCGCCCAATTTCTGATCCTCCACGACACGTTCCCCCGGTCGCTCCGGTTCTGCGTGGACAGCCTCGACCTCGCCCTCCACCAGATCTCGGGATGCGGGCGCGCCCACTTCTCGAACGAAGCCGAGCGCCTCTGCGGCATGCTCCGCTCGAACCTCGACTACACCAACATCGAAACCGTCTTCTCCACCGGCCTCCACCAATACCTCGACCAGACCCAGCTCCGCCTCATCGAAATCTGCGACGCCCTCGTCAAAACCTACTGCCGCTGGCTCGACGAAGAGTGAATTGCCGGTCGGCGCGCCCCTGCCCTCACATCGAGTCCAGCGGGCTTCGCACCGCCATCCCCGCAGGGGTGAGACGAGCGGGGAACGAGCGAATTAATCCCGAAAACGGCGTTTCTTGTAGATGTTGCAACGCAGGACGCGAAGCGTCCGAGGCCGGGCTTTCCATTCTGAAAGAATTTCTCAATCGCCGTTTTCCGCTTAATAGATCATCGTCGTCGAAACATCGCTGTGCCCCAACAGTTCCTGAACCGTCCGTATATCGGCACCCCCTTCGAGGAGATGCGTAGCAACACCAGCGCGATAGCGCACTCGTAACAATCAGGGAAAGACTTTCGTGTAGCCGGGCAGGCAACCGGAGCATCTGCTGGTCAGCGATCCAGCGGTGAAACCGCCACACTGCCGGGGCGTCCCAGGACGTGCGTATATATCATTGTGGTGCTCACATCCGTATGCCCCAATAACTCTTGCACGGTCCGAATATCCGCCCCGGACTCCAGCAGATGCGTAGCAAAACCAGCGCGATAGCGCCTCCTACAAAGGGACCAAGTCGAATGTTTGGCGCAGGGTGCGCAACCGGAGCATCTGCTGGCTATTGATCCAGCGGCGAAGCCGCCACAATCCCGGGGCGACCCAGAACGTGCGTATATATCATTGTGGTGCTCACATCCGTATGCCCCAATAACTCTTGCACGGTCCGAATATCCGCCCCGGACTCCAGCAGATGCGCAGCAAAACCAGCGCGATAGCGCCTCCTACAAAGGGACCAAGTCGAATGTTTGGCGCAGGGTGCGCAACCGGAGCATCTGCTGGCTATTGATCCAGCGGCGAAGCCGCCACAATCCCGGGGCGACCCAGAACGTGCGTATATATCATTGTGGTGCTCACATCCGTATGCCCCAATAACTCTTGCACGGTCCGAATATCCGCCCCGGACTCCAGCAGATGCGCAGCAAAACCAGCGCGATAGCGCCTCCTACAAAGGGACCAAGTCGAATGTTTGGCGCAGGGTGCGCAACCGGAGCATCTCCTCGTCAGCGGTCCAGCGGCGACACCGCCGCCATTTCCGGGCGCCCTAAGACGTGCGTGTAGATCATCGTCGTCGAAACATCGCTGTGCCCCAACAGTTCCTGAACCGTCCGTATATCGGCGCCTCCTTCGAGGAGATGCGTAGCAAACGAATGCCTCAGCGTGTGTGGCGTCACCGGCTTCGTCAACCCCGCCCGAAGCGCCGCGCGCTTCACCAGCTTCTGCACGCCGTTTGCATCCACATGATGACGGCGCTCCACCTTCGTCCAAGGGTCGATGGATAGCCCCTCCGAGGGAAACAGCCAGAACCACGCCCATTCCTTCCCCGCGTTCACGTATTTTACCGAGAGAGCCTCCGGCATGAAGACTCCTTCGATTCCCATATTCCGGTCCCGCTCCCAACGCTCCTTGGCCCGAGCCAGTTGAGCCTGGAGCGACTTCACGAGCTTCCTCGGCAGCGGTGCCCGCCGGTCCTTGTCTCCCTTGCCTCCGCGAACCACGATATACCCGTTCCCGAAATCGAGGTCCTTCACCCTCAGCCTCGCACACTCCATCACGCGCAGCCCCGCCCCATACATCAGCTCCGCCATCAGCTTGCCCTGCCCGTCCATCCCCTCCAGCAACCGCCCGACCTCCTCCCGCGTGAGCACGGTCGGAACCCTCCGCGTCTGGGGTGCGCGTTCGAGCTCCCTCTTGCCACCCGCCGGACGCCGCAGCACTTTCCCATACAAAAACTGCAGCGCGCTCAGCGCCTGGTTCTGCGTTCCCGACGACACCCGCCGGACCACCGTCAGGTAGTTCAGATATCCCTTCGCGTCCTCCCATTTCAGCTCCCGCCGCGTGCGCGGCACGGCAAAAATAAGGAACCTCTTCACCCATTCCAAATACGTCTGCTCCGTGCGATACGCATACCGCTCCGTCCTCAGCGTCTCCTCCACCAAATCATAAAAGTTCCGATACTTCTCCGGCAGTTCCCCGGTATCCGTCCGCCCGGCGAATGTCGCCCCCCCCCGCGCTGTCGGCGGCCGCGGCACCGCCGCCGCCCCTGTATCCGCAAGGCTCTCGGACACATTCCGCATTTCGCATTTCACATTTCGCATTAAATCAGACGGCCAGTTCCGCGCCCACTCCGCCGGCTCCACCTCCCGGTAGAAAACCCGCAACGCCTCCTCCGCCTGCCTCACCTGCCAGATTTCCTTGCCTTCCCCGGCCAACTTTTGCAAATATCCCTCCACTTGGCCGTTTTCGGCCTGGGAAAATTTCGCCGGCTTGATGAACCCAAGGAACCCCCAAACC
>Ga0118677_10005036_pt1 | contig 23506 bp, 20 predicted proteins | sample AliMusrvi5mmetaG_FD_86154 | JGI IMG/M metagenome (GOLD analysis project Ga0118677, IMG submission 86154)
CATGCACATCGGCAGCGGCCCCAGCACCGAAGCCGCCGAGTTGCACGTCCGCCAGCAGCGCATCGTCGAACGCGCCCAAGCCCACGCTCTCGGCGGCACGCCGTTTGTCCTCTGGGACGTCGGCCTCGGCCCGGCGGGCAACGCCCTCACCACCCTCGAAGCCCTGCGCGGCATCACCGCCCCCGTTGAAATCCACAGCTTCGAAATCGCCACCGAAATATTGGAATTCGCCCTCCAACACGCCGAAGCCCTCGGCTATCTCGCCGGATGGGAACCCGCCGTCCGCGAACTGCTCGAAAAAGCGGAAACTCAGCCCCTCCCGCACGTCCGCTGGCAACTCCACCGGGGCGACTACCTCGCCCAGATGAGCCATGCCCCGCCGCCCGCCGCCATCTTTCACGACCCCTATTCCCCCGCGCGCAACCCCGGCATGTGGAGCCTCGAAGTCTTCCATGCCGCCCGCGAACGGGCAGGGGAGGGGGCCTGCCTCCTCACCAACTACACCCGTTCCACCGCCGTCCGCGTCACCCTCGCTCTGGCAGGCTGGAACGTCGGCTACGGCGTCCCCACCGGCGACAAAGACCAGACCACCATCGCCGCCACCCGGCGCGACCTCCTGGAACGTCCCCTCGACCGCGCCTGGCTGCGCCGTGTCCGCGCTTCCACCAATGCCGCCCCCTTTCGCGGAGGCCTCTACACCCCCGGCCCGATCTCAGACGAAGACTTCGCAATATTGGAAGCATTTCCACAGTTTGCCTGAGAGAAAAAACTTGTCGCTCTGGCAGGAAAAAATGATAACTGCCGCCCGCAAATGGTTTTCAGTTCGCCCATATTTCTTTTTCTGTTTTTGCCGATAGTGCTCGGGGTCTATTTTCTTTTGCCCAAGGCGCTGTGGAATCTTTGGCTGCTTGTGGCAAGCCTTCTGTTTTACGCCTGGGGTGAGCGGTTGTTCACCCTCGTCATGATCGCCTCGATCTCCATGAACTACGTCTTCGGGCTCATGCTGGAGCGTTTTCGTGGCAGACCCGGCATGAAGGCGACGATGGTCGTGGCGACAGTGGCTAATCTTGGGTTGTTGATCGGTTACAAATACGCCAATTTTCTGGTGGGGATTTTCAACGATGTGCTCTTGGTGACAAAAACCCCGCCGATTCACCTCGATCCCGTCCATCTTCCCATAGGTATCTCGTTTTTCACCTTCCACGCATTGTCATACGTCATCGACGTATACCGGGCGGATGTTCGTGGCCAGAAGGATTTTGTGAAAGTGGCGCTCTACGTCACCCTGTTCCCTCAACTCATCGCTGGTCCGATTCTGCGCTTTCACCATGTCGCGCATCAGTTCGGCATCCGGAGTGTGAATCTGTTGCTCTTCCAGTCGGGCGTGCGCCGCTTTCTGGTCGGGTTTGGCAAGAAGGTGCTTATTGCCAACACCCTGGCAGGTCCGGCAGACAAGATTTTTGCGCTTCCCGCCTCCACGCTTTCCCCCGGAGCCGCTTGGTTGGGCATCGTCTGTTACACCCTGCAACTTTACTTCGATTTTTCCGGCTACTCCGACATGGCCATTGGCTTGGGGCGCATGTTCGGATTCCAGTTTCCAGAAAATTTCAACTATCCCTACATCTCCTGCTCCATCAAAGAGTTTTGGCGGCGCTGGCATATTTCGCTCTCCACTTGGTTCCGCGATTACCTCTACATCCCGATGGGTGGTAATCGGGTTTCGCTGGGACGCGGCTATTTCAATCTGCTGACCGTTTTTTTCCTTTGTGGGCTGTGGCATGGGGCGAGTTGGTCGTTTGTGGTGTGGGGACTTTACCATGGGCTGTTTTTGGTTTTGGAAGGACGGGGTTTCTTGCGGCGGATCGAGACCCTGCCCAGAGTCTTCGGCCATCTCTATGCGAGTTTGGTTGTGATGATTGGATTGGTCATCTTTCGGGCAGATACCCTCTCTCATGCCACCCGCTATTTGCAGGGGATGACGGGAATTGGGCATCATAATGCGGAAAACTGTGCGGCGATGTTCCTGACGCTCGATATCCAGCTTGCGCTGCTGGCCGGGATTATCGGATCGACCCCCCTGGTCGCAATCTTGGCCCGGCGGATTTGTGCGCTGCCAGAGCGAACGACTGGGCGGTTTACTGTGGAATGTGCTGTAAATGTAGGACTGATGGCGGTGTTCATCCTGGCCCTCGCTTGCCTCTCCGCAGGTACCTACAATCCCTTTATCTACTTCCGGTTTTAATGAGCACTTTCACACCGCCCAGCCCACAGCTCGAAGTTAATCCGGGCAATCGGATACAATCCGGTGCTCTCAGGCACTCGACGTTTGGACTCAAAGCCGCTGCCGCGTTCCTTATGATTGGATTTTTGGCGATGCTGGTTTTGCCCTTGGCAGTCACCGATTTTCGATACGTTCCCACGATCAGCAAAACCGAGAAGCGCATGTTGAACGCGTTCCCTGCCTGGTCGTGGAACGGGGAAGCGCTTGATCAATTTCCGGCGAAATTTGAGGCCGCGTTCAACGACCATTTTGGATTTCGCAATCTGCTGGTGCTCTGGCACAGCCACTTTAAGCTTTATTGCCTTGGGGTATCGCCCGTGGAAGATGTGGTATTGGGCCGGAAAAAAGAGTGGCTCTATTACGCAAAATCAGTCAAGGCATGCCGCAAAATCGAAGCCCTGCCTAAGCAGGAAGTGGAACAATGGGTTCATGAGTTGAAGACCAAGCAGGCATGGCTAGCAGCGCACCATGTCCGCTACTTGCTTGTGGTGGCACCCAGCAAAGAAGATATTTACCCCGAATACCTCCCCAACTATGTCCACGAAATACGGTATCATCGTTTTTTTGATGATATTCTTGCCGGATTGGGGACCGATTCCGGGGTGGAAGTCCTCGATCTACGGGAAACGCTGCGCCAGGGAAAAAAGCTCGGATTAGGTCCCGTTTACGACCTCACCGATACACACTGGAGTCAGATCGGAGCGTTTCTTGCCACGAATCAAATCCTTTTGCGCCTTCAATCCTGGTTCCCGGAGTTGCAGCCTACACCATTGAGCAACCGGACCCTCTCTTCCCATCGGGGGAAAGGTGGCGATTTGGCTCAGATGATGGGACTTCAGGACGAGATGCTGGAAGACCGGATCGTCATTGAGAAGGGGCCGGATTCGCCGGAAGCCGCTTTGATGAGACTTCAGACAGAGTGGCCGCGGGATTTATTAAAGGATGATCCCATGGTTTTCGAAACAAAAGGTTCGGACAAAAAATTAACACTCTTGATGACAGGAGATTCGTTTGGTGGGGGGATAATGCGGTTTTTATCCGAGCATTTCCGGAGGACGGTAAGGCTTCAAATCCAGATTCCCTATACACCATGGTTTCAAGCGTTGATTCCCAAACTCGTGGAGGCCGAAAAGCCTGATATTTATCTCGACGTTTATTGTACCCGGAGCTTGAAACACCCGCCGGCAGTAGCGATCGGGGGAGATGGGAAATGAAGCCAGGATAGAAGACCAAGGTTTTCCCCTCTTCTCGTGCTTGGTTATTTTGGAGAAATGCTCTGTTTTGCTGAGCGTTTCATAAAGGGGCGTTCACCTACCAAATGGAATATCCATCCCGCCAGGATGCAAAGGATGGGCATGAGGAGGTAATGGGTGAACAGAAGCCGCACGTTTCCATGGTTTGGCCGGTCGATGAAGAAATGTCCGGCGAGAATAACCGGCTCCTGCAAAAGATAGATGGAGTAAGAAATGACTCCCAGTTTTACGAAAGGGCGTGAGCTGAAGGTTTTCTTAAACCAAGGGTGATTGAGCGCGGCCAGTATCAGAAAAAAGTAAAACGGCCCCCACGTAATAGAAAAATTCATCAAGCTGGGGTTGAAGGCAGAGGGACGTAGCGCCGCGCACCACAACGAGCTTGCAACCACGCCCCAAAGCGAATGATTGATGATCCAGCGTTCCCAGGCATGCAAGGCTTCTGGTTTAAGGGCCGTAATATGCGCAGCCCATATGCCCATGGCAAACATGGGCAAACACGTAATCAAGGGACCGAGGGCAACTGTCGCAAGGTAATTGGCTAAGACCGGCTTTTGCGCGAGATAAGCAATTCCATATAACGCGACAACCATCAGCGGGGGGGAGATCCGCCGGACCAATAGGAGGAGTGCGGGAAAAAAAAGATACCAACGCCATTCCAATACCAACGTCCAATAGGAATTAACAATGTGGCTCTTCCTGATTAGGAAGAGTTCCTTGATGAACTTATTTGTCTGAAAACGCTCATACAGAAATTTATCTGAGGGACCAATCTGAGCGTGGTGGAGCCATTGTCCGATGAGAAAGAGGATCAAGAAAGAGAGCAGGTATGGGGGCAAGATGCGGCGAACCCGATTCATCGCGTAAACCGGCCAGTTGTCCCCTCGTTCAGGATTGGAAAGAAAAGGATAAGCCAGGCAAAAACCGCTCAAGACGAAGAAAAGATAGACGCCACTGTACCCTGGGGAGAAGACTCGATAAAGCGGAACGGTCGTGCCAATAAGAGAGAATTGAGGCGAAGCTAAAAAGCCATTCATGCCCCAGCAGTGGAAAAACACGACCATCATCGCGGCAAGACCACGGAGACCATCGATGGCTGGGAGATGGGGTTTCGTTTTTGGAGGCGACTCTTGCGCTTGGATGAGACATTCCGTTGCTCCCTTGTTACTCGGATACGCCATGTTCTCTTGTTCCTAACTATTCAGGCAATCCACCCTGATGTCGCCAGTGCCTGGAAACGGTGGTCGAAAAGATCTGCATCAGGGCGCAGAGTGAAGCGTTTTCATTGGGGCGAGTCAAGGGTGTCGTTGTGGTCGTCCGGGGGGTGAAAACAGTGTGAAGATCATCTTGAATCTCGCGAGATTAATATTTTGTTCTTCCGACGCATGTTTTCAGAAACTTGCCGCTTGATGGGGACGCTTGCCTCCAGTACAAATCAGGTTAATGGCTGAAGTCCAATCCACCACCGTTTCCGGCGAAATGACGCTGCGTTTTCTCGAGTTTGTGCAAATGCACGCTCAGAACGCCGCATTTTGTCTTGGGCTCATTCCACACCCACAAACGGGCAAGCCACAACCCAACCTTGCCATGGCGCGTCTCTTGATAGACCAACTCGCCGCCATCGCTGTCAAAACCCAAGGTAACCTGAACTCTGAAGAGGAATCCACCCTCAATAAAGCCCTTTCCCACTTGCAAATTGCCTACGTGGAAGCCCAAAAAACCACCCCCAAACCCTAAATCATGGCGGCAAACCCCCTCAAAATAGGCAAGCTCACCTTGGGTGGACGTAAACCCCTCTTTATCCTCGGCCCGTGCGTCATCGAGTCCGAAGCGTTCGTGCGCCGGATGGGAAAAAAACTCAAAGCCATCTGTGATGATGCGGGCGTCCAATTCATCTTCAAAGCCTCCTACGACAAGGCCAACCGCACCTCCGTCGACTCCTTCCGGGGCATGCCCGCTCGTGACGGCTGTCAACTCCTCGCCTCCATCGGAGCTGACCTCGGGGTGCCGGTGACCACCGACGTCCACTCGCCCCAGGAAGCCGAAATCGCCGGGGAATATATCGACGTCCTTCAAATCCCCGCCTTTCTCTGCCGCCAGACCGACCTCCTCAAAGCTGCCGCCCAGACCGGCCGCGTCGTCAACGTCAAGAAAGGTCAATTCCTCGCCCCGTGGGACATGAAAAACGTCGCCAAAAAGCTCGAACACTTCGGCTGCAATAAATTTTTCTTTACCGAGCGAGGCGTCACATTTGGTTACAATAACCTTGTCGCCGACATGCGATCTTTGTATTGGTTGCGTGAAGGCGGTTACCTCGTCATGTTTGACGCGACACACTCCGTTCAGCGCCCCGGCGGCGCAGGAGACAAGACTTCCGGGGATGGCATTCTTGCCCCGGTTCTTGCGAGGGCGGCAGTGGCCGCAGGCTGCGATGGCGTTTTTATCGAAACCCACGAAAACCCCGCCAAAGCCCTCTCCGATGGCCCCAACCAAATCCCCTTGGCAAAACTTCCCGCGCTGCTCAAGAAATTGACTGCGATTCATGAACTGGTGCGATAACGCAATGGTCCGGTTTTTTCCCAACATCCCACAGACGGTGAAGGCGACAGCCCTTGCTGGATGTTTCCTGGCCCTCGCAGCCGTGCCAGCGGAGGCCCGCAAACCCAAAAAAAGTCCCACTCCCGCTGAAATCCCTGATAAAAACGCGGATAAAGGTATCGACATTCCCATCCCGATCAACCACGAAGCCATGGGGGTTCGCATCCCCGTTTACAACCCCGAAGGTACGCTTCAGATGATCTTCGAGAGCGAAGTTGCATTCCGGGTCGACGCCCAGCAACTCCGGCTCACTCAACTCAAAATCGAAACTTACGACGACGACGGGAAATCGGAAATGTCGATCGACATGCCAAACTCCCTCTTCAACCTGAAAACGTATATCCTTTCCAGCGCTGACCCCGTTACCATTCGGCGTACTGATATGGAATTAACGGGAAGCAACATGACCTTTGATACGCAGACGCGACAAGGGAAATTTACAGGCCCTGTCCGAATGCTCATCTATAACCTGAACAATGCGACGCCCGGCGCGTCCCGTGAATCTCTTGAAAATACTTCGCCAAAATAACGCGGCGCTCCTCATCGCCCTTACCTCATTCTTTCTCCCTGCAACTGCCCGCCCGGCAGTTCAGAGCGACTTCCGCGTCACTACGGGCGGCACCGGATTGGAACTCGACAGCGCCGCATCCAAGTCTCCCGTCGCCAAGCCCTCCAAACCCTCGTCTGTCGCTGAGAAGAAAGCCACCGAAGTCACCTGCAACGGAGAAACAACCTTCGATGCCAAGGCTAGCCTGGCCGTCTTCATCAAAGACGTTAAAGTCAACGACCCTCAATTCTCCCTCAGCGCCGATAAACTCACGGCCTACCTCAAAAAAGCTGTCAAAGAGCCAGTCAAGAGCGGGGACACCGCCTTGCCTGCGCCCACTCCTGAAGCCAAATCGGCGAACAATTCCCCTGCCAGCGGTTTGGAACGCGCCGTTGCCGAAGGAAACGTCATCATCGTCCAAGATCGCGTAGACGAAAAAACCGGCGAAACAACCCATTACATTGGCAAAGGTGCAAAAGCGGAATATAATGCCGTAACCGGCGAAATGACCCTCTCCGGCTGGCCTCAAATTCTGCAAGGAGAAAACAATCAGGTGGCAACCGACGAATCAACCGTCATGATCATGGACCGCGATGGGCATCTTCGTACCAAAGGCCCCAGCATGACCGTTATCAAATCCGACGCCAAGCCCTCCAAGACACCGTGAACACCGCCACAGCAACTTCCGCCCCCGCCTCCGCGCCAGCTGACCTTGAGCCGATTCTGCGGACGGAAAAACTCGTCAAAATTTACGGTGGTCGCGCCGTCGTCAACGGCGTGGAACTGCAAATCAAGCCTGGCGAAATTGTCGGCGTACTCGGACCCAACGGTGCAGGCAAAACCACCACCTTTTACATGGTCGTCGGCCTCGTTAGACCCAATGGCGGTCGCGTTATTTTCAAGAATCAGGATGTGACCGATTATCCGATGTATCGCCGTGCGCGGATGGGAATGGGCTATCTTCCCCAGGAGGAATCCATCTTCCGTAAGCTCACTGTTGAGGAAAACATCATGGCCATCCTCGAGACCACCAACAAAAACCGGCAGGAACGTCGGCAACGGTGCGAGGAACTCCTCAACCAATTTGGCATCGAGCACGTCGCCAAACAACAGGCCCTCACCCTCAGCGGCGGCGAAAAGCGTCGCCTCACCATTGCCCGCTCCCTCGTCAGCAATCCCAGCCTCCTCATGCTCGACGAACCCTTCAGCGGCGTTGATCCCATAGCCGTCTCCGACGTTCAGCAAATTATCGTCAACCTCCGCAAAACCGGCCTCGCCATTCTCATCACCGACCACAACGTTCGGGAAACCCTTTCCATCGTTGATCGCGCCTACCTCATCTTTGAAGGCCGTGTGGAGAGCGAAGGCAGCAAGGACTTCCTGGTCAACGATCCCATCAGCCGCCAGCTCTACTTGGGCGAACGCTTTTCAATGTAATTTTTTCATTTCATCAACCCCAAACAAGAGGAAAACCAATGCAAGTAGCCAATGTAAACCTGCCCATCAAAGTCACCGGCCGGCACGTGAGCGTGACGGACCCCATCAAGGATTACGCCATCAAAAAGGTGGAAGGGTTGCACCTCGATTACCCGCGCATCATCGAAGCGCAGGTCATCTTGGATGTCCAAAAATACCGCCATATCGCCGAGGTCGTCCTCCATTGCGCCAACCATATTACTATCGAGGCCTCGTCCGAATCCACGGATCTCTATGCTGCTATCGATGAAGTCATGAGTAAGATCGCTCAGCAGATGCGCAAGTACAAGACCCGCATCATGCGCCAACACCGTCCGCGTCATGGCGAAGTGAAGAATTTCGAAGAGAAAATCCTCAATCTCGAAGCCTTTGAAGAACAGGCCGAAGCGCAGCCCACCGTCATCGAAACCGAAAAATACCCGGTTAAACCGATGTTTGTGGACGAAGCAGTCCTCCAAATGCAGGTCTCCAACCAGGAATTCCTCATTTTCACCAATGCCCAGACTGAACGGGTCAACGTTCTCTACCGCCGCAAAGACAAAAGCCTCGGACTCATCGAGCCGGTGGCTTCCTAGTCCCTCCGTTTTCTGGAAAGCCCATCGATGAAACCCAAGGGAAAAACCCAAAAACTCACCGTCGGTGAGTTTTACACCCGCTACGCCGAGGAGCTTTCCATGAGCCTCCTCGGCTCCGCAGCCGGGTTCGACCGTGTCATTAGGGAGCCAACCATCAACCGACCAGGCTTGGCGCTCTCCGGCTTCTTCGACTACTTCGCATCCAAGCGCATGCAAGTGATGGGCAGCGCCGAACTAGCCTATCTGCGCCGACTCCCGGCGGACGAAGTCCGTCAAAGGATCGCCGCAGTCATCCGTCGGCGCATCCCCTGCCTTGTCATTGCCAGGGGATGCCGTCCGCCCAAATACCTCCTTCAGGAAGCCGAAGCCGGAGGCATCTCCGTATTCCGGACTACCATGGTGACGATGAATTTCATCAATGCCGCCACCCTGGCCTTGGAAACTGAATTTGCTCCCACTATCGTCGAACACGGCAGCATGGTGGACATTCTGGGCGTCGGCACCATGGTGCGAGGTTCCGCTGGTATCGGCAAAAGCGAGTGTGTCCTCGGACTCATGGAGCGGGGCTACCCCCTCGTCAGTGATGACGTCACCCGCTTGAGGGCGATTGACGGCAGGCATCTTGTCGCTACCGCCCCCGAAATGACCCGCCACCACATGGAAGTGCGTGGTGTCGGCATCATCAACGTCTCCTCCATGTTCGGTATTGGCGCCGTCCGCATGGAAAAAGTGCTCGATCTCATTGTGACGTTAAAAGACTGGCAAGAATTGGAAGAGCCCGATAGAATAGGGCTCAACCAACAATTTCACGAGATACTGGGCGTCCAAGTCCCGCATATCACCATTCCCGTGCGCATTGGCCGAGATCTGTCCCGCCTCGTAGAAGTCGCGGCGCTGGATCAAAAGCTTAAAAGCATGGGGCAGGACAGTGCGAAGGAATTCAATGACCGGCTCCTGAAATCAATGCAAAAGAAAAGGTGATGGGTCTCTTAAGCCGGAAAACAACCAATAGTCAGGATCAAACGATCACGAAGGAATTCACCATACTGAATCGCCTCGGGCTCCACGCGCGCCCGTCCGCCATGTTCGTGAAAACCTCCAATCGGTTTAAGTCGGAGATCTGGGTGGAAAAGGACGGAGAACAAGTCAATGGCAAGAGTATCATGGGCCTCATGATGCTGGCTGCCGGGCAAGGTTCCAAACTCCTTGTCACCTGTGAAGGTCCCGACGCCGAACAGGCTCTGGCAGAGATCGAGACCCTCGTTCTCCGACGCTTCGACGAGGAATAGCCCCCGGCGAATCGAGCCCTCGTTTTTCTCGTTTCCAAACTCCATTTGGGAACGTACGTATCCCCGTAACTCCATTGGGGAAACGGCTGCCCGTGCCAGCCCCACCATTTTGCACACATAAACCCTTGCAGGACGGCCCCATTTCGCGCAAAAATCAAAGCTTAGTGAATCCAACTGGTTCCATAACCCCGCAATGAGCGAACCCCAGCAGCGAATTGAGCGGCGTTTCCATGGTGTAGGCGTATCGCCCGGCATCGCTCGGGGAACTGTATTCGTCCTCCGGACCGAAGAAGAAGCCCCCCCCGCCCGGCGCATTGAAGAATGGGAAGTGCCCGGGGAAATAACCCGGTTTGAAGCCGCCTTGGTCCAGACCCGTGAGCAAATCCTCGAAATGCAGACCCGCATTGCGGGCGCCATCGGAGCCAAGGACGCCAGCATCTTCGACGCCCACCTCCTCGTCGTAGAAGATCGCACCCTCATCGACGAAGTCCTCCGCACCTTGGAGCGCGAACACTGGAACATCGAACACGTCTTCCAGCAAGTTGCCAACCGCTACTCCAAAACCCTCAGCGAAATCGACGACCCCTACTTGCGCGAGCGCGCCCTCGACATCAACGACGTCACCCGTCGTGTCGTTCGCAACCTCATGGGCAAAGACGCCAAGACCGCCGCGCAAATCGATGTCCCCCACATCCTCGTCGCCCACAATCTCACCCCATCGGACACCGCGCAACTCAACCGCAATCTCGTCCTCGGGTTCGCCACCGATGTCGGTAGCCGCACCTCTCACACGGCCATCATGGCCCGGTCGCTCAACATCCCCGCTGTTGTCGCCCTTCACAACATCAGCGACGCCATCCTCTCCGGCGACCAGATATTACTCGATGGTTACAGCGGTCTCGTCATCCTTAACCCCAGCGATCAGACCCTCTGGGAATACGGCGAACTCGAAGTCAAAAAAAATGCCGTCGAAGACAAGCTCGAAGCTCTTCGTGAAACCGCCTCCACCACCCTTGACGGACGGCACATTACGCTTTCCGCCAACATTGAGCTCCCCAGCGACGTCGAACTCGTTAAACAGAGCGGTGCTGACGGCATAGGGCTTTACCGCACCGAATTCTTCTACATCAACAAAAACGAACTCCCTAACGAAGAGGAGCAGTATGAAAACTACTGTGTCGTCGCGCGCGCGCTTGGCCAGCAATCGGTCATCATCCGCACCCTTGATCTGGGTGGCGATAAATTCATGAGCGCCCTCCAGCTCCCGTCCGAGCTGAACCCCTTTCTCGGCTGGCGCGCCATTCGCTTCTGCCTGGAGCGCGTGGACGTCTTTAAAACCCAGCTTCGCGCCATCCTTCGTGCCAGTGCACTCGGTAATATTCGCATGATGTTCCCCATGATCTCCGGCGTGGACGAACTCCGGCGCGCCAAGGCCGTCCTCGAAGAATGCCGCCAGGAACTCCGCGAAAAAGGCATCCCCTTCAACGAGCACATGGAAGTCGGAGCCATGATCGAAGTCCCCAGCGCCGCTCTTGTTGCAGATCTGCTGGCCAAGGAAGTTGATTTTTTCAGCATCGGTACCAACGACCTCATCCAGTATACCATCGCTGTGGACCGGATCAACGAGCGCATCGCCCACCTCTACGAGCCCACGCACCCGGCCATCATCCGGCTCATCAAAATGATCGTCAATGCTGCCCACGCCCACAACCTATGGGTTGGCGTCTGCGGGGAAATGGCTGGGGAAATCTCCCTCACTCCGCTGCTCGTCGGCCTTGGCGTGGACGAATTGAGCACCGGTGCGGCTCTCGTCCCGCGCGTTAAACGCGCTGTCCAAAGCCTCGATGTCGGTGTCTGCCTCCAACTCGTGGACGAAGTCAAAAACATGGACTCCGCCGAAGCTATCTTGGAAAAGTGCGAAGCCATCGCCAAAGCCTACTATCCGGAGTTGATGGTGTAAGGGGGAGTTGGCTCCCATCCAAATCCCGGCCAAAACACCGGCTTAAATATTGGCTAAAAGACCAGCCAGCATGCTTGTTATTCCGAACACAGTGAAGGATGGCACTCCCCAATTCCCATGTCTCTGAAACTCGCCCTCGATTTCCTCCAGCCAAACTGCCGGGTTGACCGTATCCCGGTTATGGAACATTTCTTCGGCTGCTCTCGCGAAGCGGTGACTCATTTTACCGGTTTTGATCCGTTGGCTCCCGGTTCCCCCGGCATCAATGCAATTTACCGCAAATTAGCGAAAAAACTCGAAATGGACTTCGTTTGGGGAGGGGTGCCCGGGGACGATAGCGAAACGCACGATTGGAGCGACGGGGAAACCGTAAAAATCACGCGGAAGGGGTATCCGGCAGTTCAGTGGGGGATATTTCATGCCGTAGCTCAAGATGACGGACGTCATTTTCTGCATGTGCCCAAGCCTGCCTCGGTGGATGAGGCGCTCCAGTTTGATCCGTTAAAGTATTTTCCTGAGACCGAGGAAGAATACGCCGCGCTTTTTCAAGCCGAGCACGACAAACAGCGGGCGAACTCCGGTGATTCCTGTTACGCGATTCCCAATCATTACACGACGGCCTTTCACTGGCCGCTGGCAATCCTCGGGTTCGAACTCCTTTGTGAAGCCGGTTTGGAAGAAGAGGACTTTCACGCGTTGATGGATCGGTTTGCCGAAGTGAGCCTGCGCATCACAACAGCATGGTCGCGCGTACGTGGCCTCAAGGCCTTCATTTGTCACGACGATCTCACCATGACGAGCGGCCCCATATTTTCGCCCGATTGGTATCGCCGACATATCTTCAACCATTACCCAAGCCTCTTCGCGCCGCTCAAGCGCGCGGGCATCCCGGTCATCTTCACGAGTGACGGCAACTGCTCGTGTTTTGTAGATGACATTTTTGCCGCTGGTGCGGATGGGTTCAACTTCGAGTACACCGTGAGCTTGCGCAACCTAGTCGAACGCCACGGTGACAAAATCCTCATCGGTAACCTCTGCAGCGATACCATTGCTCGCGGCCCCATTGAGAAAATCGAAGCCGAAGTGCGCGAGTGCATCGACGTGGGGAGGCACGCGCCACGTTTTGTGATCAACGTGGGCGGCGGCATCACCCACGACATGCCCGTTGCGCATCTGGAAGCTTATCTAAAAATCCGCAGCCGACTCTGCCGCGAGGCGCGACAAGGGATAACGCTCTGACGAAACTCCCAACCGATTTTTGGCGTATGAGACCGTGCCAAATCGCCACCGCCATCCGCTACGGCTTGACCATCTTGGCGCGGAACTCTTTCATCCGCATATTCAAATCCACCAAGCTCTTGAGATTGGCCTTGTATTGCTTGCCGCTCTTCTTGACCGCGCCTGATCCCACCAAGGTTTGGAGCTTTTCATAAGCCCTCAGACGGAGCATTTCCTCCCCACCGCTTGCGGCGTTGCGCGCCCTCAATTGGGTGTGGATAACCTCGAAAAGCGCCTTGAATTCAAACGCATTATTTTCCAAAAGAACCGCGACCAATTCTTCAGTGATGATGTCCGGGCCCCGCCGCGAGAAGCCGCTGGAATTTTGATTCATCCTTTCCTCTACCATTAATTAAGGTAAATAGCGAGAAAGATCGGTTGCGCGCGTCGAAAGATCGCGTGTTTAGGAGAGGGCTTGGACTTCCTGACGAATTTCGCTTTTTACGCGGGTGAATTCCCCCGTCAATTTTTCCAGCACTGCTCCGGCTTCTGCCTGCGCCTGGGTTCCTGCCAGGTTTTCCAGTTCTTGGCACATGCTCCCCATGGCATCGGCCCCGAGATTCCGGCTTGAGCCTTTGAGAGAGTGGGCCTTGTTGCGGAGGGTCACGTAATCGCCGCGATCGATGGACGCTTTTATCTCCTTCATATCCGATTTTGCGCTGTCGAGGAAAGTTTCCAGGAGCATGATGAAAAAGGCGCCGTCTGTATCGGGAGCCAGCGTTTTGAGAGTTTCGAGTCGCTCCAGGCTGATAGCTCTGCCCTCCGGCGCAGGCTTTTCGGCAGGGGGATGGGTTTGGGATCCCGTGGGGTCCTGAGATTCCCTGGCAGAGGGCTGGGAGTCTGGGTTTTCCCAGCGAGTCAGCTTGGCTTCCAATTCCTCCAATTTCACGGGCTTGCTAATGTAGTCGTCCATGCCCGCAGCGAGGCACTTGGCGCTGTCGCCCGCCATGGCGTGGGCGGTGATAGCGATAATGTAGGGCGGGCGCGAAGGGTTACGTTCCGCGCGGATACGCCGGGTTGCTTCGTAGCCGTCCATTTCCGGCATCTGGCAGTCCATCAGGATAATGCCGTAATCGGTTTTACGCAGGGCGATCAGCACTTCCAGGCCGTTGATGGCCAGATCGGCGTGGTAGCCCAGTTTTTCGAGCTGACCGAGCGTTACCATCTGGTTGATGACGTTGTCTTCAGCGACGAGAACCCGCGTTTTTTTCATGATTGGAGAGGGAGGAGGTGGAGTCGTTGGCTCGACCCGTTCTGGCAGGGATTCCTTTGGGATACCGGAGACGACGCTGGCGATTTTGTCGTAGAGGAGCGATTGCTTGACCGGTTTGATAAGAGAGGCGTCCACACCGACTTTCTGGATTTCCTTGGCTGCGATGTGTCCCATTGAGGTGAGGATGATCAGGCGCATCCGGGCCATCGCCGGATCCGACTTGATGGCGCTGGCCAGCATCAAACCGTCCATTTCCGGCATTTGCATGTCCAGCAGTGCCAAGTCGAAGGGCTTGGTGTTCATGGCGGTCTTCAATGTTTGGAGTGCTTCGCGTCCGCCGGGGACGCAGGTGGGCATCATCTTCCAGGAAGAAAGCTGGCAGTGCAAAATGTGCCGGTTGGTCGGGTTATCATCGACGATCAGCACGCGCAACCCGCACAAGTCGAGTGGGACGGTGGAGGCGGTTTGGGGCGCGTTGAGTTGTTTGGCAAACTCCGCTGTGAACCAGAAGGTCGAGCCGACACCTGGCGAACTGGTGACGCCGATCTCGCCGCTCATGAGGCGCGCGAGTTGCCGGGAGATCGCCAACCCCAGCCCTGTGCCTCCAAATTTGCGGGTAGTGGAGGTATCCGCCTGTTTGAAGGGCTGGAAGAGGCGTGACTGCACCTCCTTGGTGATGCCGATACCGGTGTCCTTGACCTCAAAGCGGACGGTGACATGCGTTGCCGTTTCTTTGTCCTTGGATACGGTAACAACGACCTCCCCCTTGCTGGTAAATTTGAATGCATTGCTGACCAGGTTGATGAGCACCTGGCGCAACCGGATTGGATCGCCCCGCAGATGAATGGGGACGTCGGATTTGACGAACTCGGCCAGCTCGATTCCTTTTTCCCGCGCCTGATCTGCGCCAATTTCGATGGAGCCTTCCACCACATTGAGCAGGTTGAAATCGGTCGTTTCGAGCGTCAGTTTGCGGGCTTCGATCTTGGAGTAATCGAGGATGTCGTTGATGATCGTCAGGAGAGAGTTGGCGCTATCGCTGATGGTCTTGGCATATTCCCGCTGCTTGGGACGCAACGATGTTTCGAGCAACAGGTCGATCAATCCGATCACGCCGTTCATGGGCGTGCGGATTTCATGGCTCATGTTGGCCAGAAACTCGCTTTTGGACTGGGTGGCTTCCTCCGCTTCCTGCTTTGCGGAGCGGAGCTCCTCCACGAGATTTGCGTGGTGCTGGAGTTGCTCGTCCACGGGTTGGTTTTGAAGGGCGAGCGCGTGGCTTGCCGCCGTCATAAGCGTGCGAAAATCGATCATCTGCCCCACGCTGTCGTCTTCCACCAGGAACGGCTCAAACTGCTCGGAGGCGGGCCGATCCAGGCATTGGGCAATGGATTCCGCGAGGGTGAGATTCGCAGGCAATACGAGCATGGGGCGGCAGGCGGGCCGCTGGAGGAGGGTCTCGATGGGCTGATTGTAAAAAGTCTCGATACCCAAAGGCTGGTTGATGATGCGCGTAAAAGCCTCTTGGGAGAGCGTTCCCGCGCGCTGGCCGCCTTTGGTAAGGATCAGTCCGCAAACCTCCGGGTGCTCCTGGAAAAAGCGCCCGATGTCCGTTCCCATCGTGTGGATGTCAAACACAGCACCTGAGGAAGGAAGCTCACCGACGCGGGTTTGGCTGCTGGCGATCAGTTTCTTGGGGAGGCTCATCGAGGTTTTATGAAGAGAGAAATGGAATCAGACGGTCCGCCACTCGGCTGGCTGATGCAAATCAGGGGTTTCGATGGGCAAAATATAATCCGCTACGGTTCCATTAAGCAACCCTTCAATGTTTCGTTCTTGTCTCATGCGTCCATAGCCCTTTCATCTGTAGTCATGAGCGAGCAGGGGATAATGTGTGGAGACGTACGGATCGGCCGGATTGATGTCAAGCAGATCGCGAATCCGGCCATCAGGTGTGCTGTTGCTTTCTTTGAGGGGTGAGATGAGAATCGTCACAGGCCTTTTCTAAAGCGCCCAATCTTTCGGCATACTCCAGCCGGAATGGGTGTTTGCGTAGAGGGATGCTTATAAGATTTTTTTTATAAAAAAGGAACGCTGATACTCTGGAAAATTGACAAAATGGCGAAAAATGTAGCCACGCCAACATCAAAAAGCTTGTAAAAGAGCACGGCTATACGCCAGAAAGAGCGCGGTAATTTTTACTGTCTGCATGCTAGCCACCATCCTATTCCCATCGCCAGACCCGATACCGCTGCCTGCACCAGTGTGGTTTTTCAAGGTGTTGCATGCGACGGTTCTCTCGCTCCATTTTGTGACTGTTCAGTGGGTTCTGGGCTGGCTGTTCATCGGCGTGCTTTGGAACTTCTGGGGTCGGGCGCGAGGGAATGCCGCGATGGTTGCCGGGTCCAATAAAATGGCCGGTTCGCTTCCGATCATCATGACTTATTTGATCAATTTTGGCATTCCGCCGTTGTTGTTCACCCAAGTTTTATACGGCAGTTTCCTTTATACGAGCAGCGTGCTCATCGGGGCATGGTGGATCAGCGTCATCTTCCTAGTCATCCTCGTCTATTCCTCGCTCTACCTAGGAGGAGCGCGCGCTGCGAAGTCCAAGGCATGGTGGGGGTTCGGTTTACTCGCCCTGCTCATCGCTCTTTCCGTCGCGAAGATTTACAGCTCGAACATGACCTTGATGCTGCGTCCTGGCGTCTGGACTGAGATGTTCCGGCTCCATCCGCACGGCACCTCTTTGCCTCATTCAGACCCAACATTAATCCCTCGCTGGCTTTTTATGATTTCTGGCGGATTGACCATTGGGGGACTCGCTTTGATTGTGACGGGAATCCGGCAAAAGAGCGAGGTTGCCTTCAAGGGGTTTATGGTGATGCACGGCGGCTGGATCGCCGCTGCGGGAGCACTCCTCCAGGCGGTTGTGGGCTTTCGGGTTTTGCATTCTCAACCAGAAGCGGTTCAGGCAATGCTGGACGCAAACGTCTTGTATCACAATCTGCTATCTGTCTGGATCGGGATTGCTGTGCTGGTGGCGGCTCTTGGATTGCTGGCGCTGGTGCTGCGCGAAAAGGCTTCCGGCTTGCTTGCTGCAGCGGCGGCAACAGCAGGCTTCCTGCTGACGGTTACGATGGTTGTTTACCGGGATGGCATTCGCGATCTCACCCTACTGATCCAGGGTTACGATGTGTGGAATCTCAAAGTGGTGGCCAACTGGCCGGTAGTCGCCCTATTTTTGGGAACCTTTGTGATTGGCCTGCTTCTCATGGGGGGGCTCATTGCCATTGTCTTGAAAGCCAAACCGGCCAACAAGGAGGATGCAATATGAGTGAAGCGCCCCAAGATTCCGGTCAGGAGTCCTCTATCTCGCGCAGAGTTTTTGTTCGCACGGGCATCGCTGCGGCGGGAGCTTGTTATGCCGCCGCGCTGGGTTACCCCATTTATCAATATCTGGCAGCCGCCGCGCAAAAGGCCGAAGTCGAGGCTTCGGTGAAGGAAGTTGTTCTCAACGATGTGGACAAGCTTCCCGCTCCTGCTGCGTTGATGTTCAAGTTTAGCGGACGCCCTGCCATGCTTATTCGCCATACTGACGGCACATGGACGGCCCTCAGCGCGGTCTGCACCCACTTGGGTTGCACGGTGCAATTCGATCCGGGAAAAGACCTGATTACCTGTGCCTGTCATGGCGGTGTTTACAACCCAACTACCGGGGGGAACATTTCCGGGCCACCTCCAAAACCCCTGACGCTCTTCCATGTGGTCGTCAATCAAGGAAAGGCGGTGATCTCCCGTGCCTGATTTTCGTTCTCTGCTGGGAGCCGCCTACGAATGGGCGGATGAAAGGCTTGGATTAAAGCCGATCGTTGAGCATGCCATGGAGAAGCGCGTGCCTGAGCACAAGCACTCCTTTTGGTATTACTGGGGAGGCATCTGCCTATTCCTGTTCCTCGTGCAGGTGCTTACCGGGGTACTGCTGATGGTCTATTACCGGCCCGGCCCGGACGCCTACGACTCCGTTCGCCAGATCACTTACGAAATTCAGTTTGGATGGCTGATCCGCTCCCTTCATGCGTGGTCGGCCAATCTCATGATTTTCGCTGTGTTCGTTCACATGTTCTCGGTGTTCTTCATGAAAGCCTACCGCAACCCGCGCGAATTCGGGTGGTGGACTGGCTTGGGGCTGCTCGGGCTTTGCATGGTGTTCGGCTTCAGCGGCTATCTGCTGCCCATGGACGAACTCGCATTTTTTGCCACGCGGGTGGGACTTGCCATTCCCGAAACTATTCCAGGGATGAGCCACATCATCTCTGCTGTGCTGCGAGGAGGTCCTGAGGTTTCCAGCGCCACGCTCCAGCGTTTCTTCGCGCTGCATGTCGTGGTACTTCCGGCGCTTTTTGCCCCACTGCTTGGGATACATCTGTGGCTGGTTCAAAAGCACGGGAACGCGATGCCTCCGAGTGAAGAGGCCAAGCCTGCCTCTGAGCGCAAATCTATCCTGTTCTTTCCCAACTTCGCCCTGCGCGATATGGCGGTGTGGCTGGTGGTGTTGAACGTCTTGGCGTTGCTGGCGGTGTTCTCTCCCTGGCAACTTGACGCCCAGGCTGATGCGCTTAAGTCGGCGCCGGTCGGCATTCATCCCGAGTGGTATTTCATGAGCCAGTTTGAGGCATTGAAGCTGCTTGGACGTGTGATTACGGGAACGCTGGGCGAGATTGTTGGCATCGGGATGTTCACCCTCGCCCTGGCTATGTGGGCGTTGGTGCCGTTGTTTGATACCCGCACGGCAGGAGGCCGCCGTGCGAGGCAGACCACATATTTTGGCCTGCTTATCCTGATCGCCCTGATCGCTCTAACGATCATCGGCTACCTTGAAGTTGCGTAAATGGAGAAAATTGCACCATGAATTATCCGATTTGGGATGTGCCGATTCTTGGAAGTGGTTTGGTGATCGCCATGATCGCCATCTTCCACGTCTTCATTTCGCATTTTGCAGTCGGCGGAGGATTTTACCTTCCAATGACCGAAGCCCTGGCTTTGCGCAAAGGGCGCAAAGACTGGATGGTAGTTCTCAAAAAGCACGCCAAATTTTTTCTGATTCTCACCGGTGTGTTCGGAGCTTTGACGGGCGTTGGCATCTGGTTTGCGATCGGCAACGCCAGCCCTGAAGGCACCAGTACACTGATCCACTACTGGGTATTCGCATGGGGCATCGAGTGGGTGGTCTTCCTGGTCGAACTGTCGTCCATCGCCGCCTATTATTACCTCTGGAATCGTGTCTCGGATTCCCTCCATCTCCAGCTTGGATGGTTTTATGGCATTACCGCTTGGCTCTCTCTCTTTCTCATCAACGGTATCCTCACTTTCATGCTCACCCCGAGCCAGGCGTGGTTGGATGCGGTGGGGAGTGGTCAGGAAACATTCGCTTTCTGGAGCGCCTTCTTCAACCCGACCTTCTGGCCAAGCCTCTTGGTGCGCACTCTGATCTGCATTTCGATGGCCGGCGTCTTCGCCTTGGTGTCGGCCAGCCGGATCAATGGAGTGCAGCAACCCGAACTCAAAACGGAAATGACTCTGTGGGCGCGCCGCTGGTTGCTTCCCGCCTTCATCCTATTGCCGGTGGCCATGTTCTGGTACCTCTCCGAAGTTCCTCCCGCCCAACGCGCTTTGCTCAGTTTGGGTGTCTCCACCGTCGGTCCCGGCCTCTTTACCGTGTTGACCCGGATGGCTCTTGTCTTTGTCATTTCCTCCTTTGCCACCGTCGCGGCAGTTTACCTGTTCACCAGCCAGCGCAACGCCACCGGTTTTGGGCTCGGTAGCGCGCTGACTGTCGCAGCCATGGCTTATCTCACCATCGGTTCGATGGAGATGCTCCGCGAAATGCTGCGCAAACCCTACGTCATCAGCCAGCACATGTTCTCCAATGGCGTGCGCAAGAGTGCTATTGCCTCCATCAATCAGAAGGGTTACCTCGCTACCACGATTTGGGTGAGACCCGAAGAACGCGCGCGTTGGGCCGCTGATGATGAAGCCGCAACCCATGGCGCACCGCGTGTGCCGGATTCCGCGCGCGGCGAACTGATCTTCCGTGGGGAGTGCATGGCATGCCACACGATGGACGGTTACCGCTCCATGCGGAAACTCCTGAAAGGTCGTGATCGCAAAGGTATTTCCAACATGCTCAACGTCCTCCATGACTACCGGGAGGATTCCCCCTACCGCGTCTTTATGCCGCCTTTGGTGGGCACACAGTCCGAAGTAGAGGCATTGGCGGATTACCTCACCGTGAAGGTGGCCGAAAAACCGGCGAAGTAGGTGGATGTGTTATCCCGGAGTTTGCTCCGTGTCGTTTGTGTTACTTGGCTGGATGCCTTTTTCCATGCGGATGTGAGGGATTTCGACTTCCATAAACTCATTGCCCACTTTTGCATATCCCAGTTTCTCGTAAAATCCGACTGCTGTCATACGGGCGTATAGGAAGAGATGGGTGAAGCCGCTTCGCGCGAGATGATTCTCAAGGCAATGGATGAGGTTTCGACCATGACCTTTGCCTTGGTGTTCATGGTGAACCGCCATCTGCCGAAGCTTGGCGGCAGATGACGAAAGCGTTACGGCGATGATACAGGCAATGAGATGTTCGGATGGATCAAACAGCCCGAAATGCATCTGCTGCTTTTCCTGACGGAGGTCTTCATCGTAGAGGTTCAGACCGAGAGGCATGCGCAATGCGGTATTACGAAGCTCACATTCTTTCCGAAAATCGTCTGATCCAAATTCTATCTCTCGGAATGTCATTCTAGATCTATTCAAGCATGGGGCATGCGCAATGCAACGCAGCTATTTTGCATCGGACGAGTGATGCGCGACCTTGCCGGAGCGTCCATCGGTCAAAATGTAGAGGGAGACACTATAACAATCCGTTTCGTCGGAATACCGCAGTATTGCAATGCAATCGGCAATCCGGCGCGTAGCGTGGTGAATTAGGTATTACGGGTTGAACTGTAGCGCGCCCCAGTTTTTGGGTTCCATCTGGAGTTCGAAGACGGCGTCGTCAACGAGGCCGGTGTGTTGGTTGTTCCAGTAGGTGCGCAGGCGGGTGCGGGCTCCATCGGCCCCCCCGTGGGTGGCGCCAAAGTCCCCACTCAGATTCAACCCGGCAGTGGGCTGGAAGCCAAGGTCCGCAAGCGGAATCGCGGCTTCTACGACGTACCCGTTTTTACGGGGCTTGACGACGATCTTGGCGTTGGCCAGAACGTCCACGTAATCCATGGGGTAGCTGTGAATCACTCCGGAGCTGAAGGTTTTGGGTTTCTTGGTGGCAGAGACTTTGCGGTAGATGACCGCCGTGGCTTTGCTCTGGAAGTTGCCGATGGAAATGCGCAGATCGCCTGCCACGGCTTGACCCCGATTTTTGTCCGCCTTGGGATCGGTGCCCATTTGGAAGTCCACGGTATCGCCGCTGACGTACATGTCTTCGGGAACCTTGGCGGCATTGAGCCACGGGGTGTCGTCGCTGACGTCCCATGCGAGGTAGAGGTTCTGGTCATCCCAAGTGGCCACGGCGCGCACGGCGGACTCCGGCGTCTTCTGGAAAGAGAGAATCTCAAAGCCTTTGAAGTCGCCGGTGAGGTTGCCGGTAAAGGTGGGAGTGTTCTTCTTGATTGCTAGAGAGCGTTTCCCCACGACGGTTTGCATTTGGCTTTCACGCAGGGCCTGGGCCTGGGCCATTTCTGCGGCGCTGATCTTAATGGTCTTGCCGGAGATGGCTTTGACGGTATCGAGGCCGGTGACTTCGAGGTTCCAAAACCCGGTTTTGCCGGATTGCAGGTAGAGCTTGCCGTCATGGCCGTAGGCTATGGAGCCGCCGAAGTCCTCGCCGCCCATCCCGCACGGGGCATTGGTCATATCGGTTCCGGGCACCGCCGCAGCAGGCCACTTGACCTTCAATTGATCGCCCTCGAACAGCCGGGTGAGATAAAAGCCATCGCCGGTGAGGATGTGCCACTCGCCGACGTTGGTCGGGATGACCCAGATGTTGCCGATGGGAGCGGGGAGCTTGGCCGTGCCGCCGATATCAAATGCGCCGCGAATCATGCCGACTTCGGCAGGCGTGGCGTTGTGCGAGCCGTGGACGCCGACAAAGTTATCGGGGTAGCTCCAAATCTGTTTCCCGGAAGCGATGTCGTAGACATTGAAGGTGCCGCGATCCGCTCCATATTTACCGTTGTAAATCATGAGCTTGTCGTCGGCGGAACCCATGCCGGAAGTCGCGCCCATGCCAGCCGCTTCATCGGTATGAGGCAGTGCAACGGGATGTTCCAAGTCATAAAGCGGCGCGCCAGCAGGAGTAAAGCCGGTGACTTTGAACTGTTGATAACGGCTGTAAAAAGTCAGGTTGGGGGCAAAGGCCATATACCAGCCGCTGAAGTGGAGATCACCAGGCACGGTGGTCATCTCCTCAGGCTGTTCCTGACCGTCCCCGTTGGCGTCAGCCCAATAACGGGTGGTGGTGGGCCGCTTCGTCTTCGGGTCATTGTTTTCGTAATAGAATTTCGAACGCTTCTTATATTGGCCGTCGCTGGCGCGCTCAAAAATGGTGGTGAAGGGCATCTCGTGGGTCCAGGTGGGTGCCACGGCGAGATAGAGTCGCCCGTTGCTGCCGACCCCAAAGCGGGAGTTCTCCATGCCCTCGCGGGTGATCACAGCCGTGCAGGCGGCGCGGCCCGTGGCGGGATCGAGCCGCCATTCGCAGCCTTGTCCCACCATGATGTTAGGATCAAGCGGATCGATGGCGCCGCCGAGTGCGCCGTAGGTAGTCGAGCCGAAGAATTCCTTCGCGAGGGCGCCAGTCTTGGTATCCCAAGAGCTGATGCGGCGCGGGAAGGCGTCGTTTTCTGCCGCCCACAATTTGCCGTTCGCTGCCAAGGCAATACTGCTGACGAAGCGCATGCCATCAGGCGTCCACGGGCCAACCAGCGCGCGACCACCAGCACGACCGATCGTTTGCAGGAGCTTGCCCCGCAAATCAAACAC